>OGQH01001167.1_pt1 | contig 25036 bp, 36 predicted proteins | sample 1553181 | NCBI WGS metagenome assembly OGQH01 (sample SAMEA2579946, study PRJEB22360) | human gut metagenome | biome: human gut; feature: human-associated habitat; material: faeces | place: Denmark | collected 2008/2010 | reverse complement strand
TCTTTCCTGATTCTGTATCATTAAATTCACAAAACGCATAAACTCCTTCATCTCTATTTTCGAGATGAGCTAATCCAAGCACGTTCGCTGGATCGGCATGATTATGCATCCATACTAACGGGACTGTCTGCCCGTTCTGCCCTTTGAAAGCGTCCTTTTTAATGACTCTTCCATCGGCACACTGAAGATCGTTTCTAGTGGCCCAGCCACCAAAGTCATACTTCATTTTGATTTTCCTCCTCTATTTTCTGATATAGTACGATAACGGATGCGACGTCTTCTTTGACGAACTTGAAGATTTTTTCGATGATTGATTGACTTTCTTATACTCTGACTGAATCTTATCGAATTCGTTCTGATACGTCTGTTCATATACGGAGTCAAGATCGGCTTTTGCTGCTTTGTAAGCTTCTCTAACGGACTTAACTGCTGCTTTAAGCTCGGCGCTAACTTTTACTCTTTCGCTTTTGGCATTAGCCTGATTCTCAGCTTTTTCTTCCTTGGTATCGGATGACACCTTCGCCTTTTGATTAGTCGCATCTGTTCGAACACTGGCTTTGTCCGTTTTTGCATCGCTACTGATTTTTGTTTTGTCTGCTTTAGCATCATTTCTGAGCTTAGCAATCTTTGCGATTCTTTCCGCAACTCGTTTGGCTCTCTCTGTTTTAGATAATCCCGATGGAATTTCTATCGCCATCAAACGCTCGATTTCTGCTTTCGTTTTATTATCGATCCGTTCCTTTTCGCTAGACGACTCCTTTTCAATTTCTTCAAAATCAGAATCTTTATCGGTATCGATACTCTTCTTCCTATTAGAAGCGTTTTGGGTTAAAGCCTCATTCAGTTCTTTTAAGCGAGAAGATATTTGTTCCTTCGTAGCTTCTGCTTTTTCACGAAGTTCCGTAATCTTCTGATCTCGCTTTTCCTGCTCGTCTTTGACTTTTACAGCCTTTTCAGATTTGATATTATTTTTTGTATAAGACCAAATCTTCTTTCCCTCGTCATTCAACGAAGTGGTAGAACGCCCCTTCAACTCCCTTGTACGCATATAATATTCATGCGCTTTCTGAGGATCGTAGTAGGGCGATGCATAATGTCTAAGAACCGCTATTTTAGGTTCATCCATTAAGAATCATCTCCCTCCTCGCCATCTCCGGACGTATAATTGCCGATGATGTCATCAATCTGTGCAGAAATACTGTCAAGAACTTCATTAACCAGAGCATCGTAATCACTGGTGCTGCTAGAATCTGTTTGATTGCTGTTTGTTGCATCCATTACCGAACCGCCACCAGCATTAGGCTCACTTAAATTACTGTTTCTCAATTCATCAGCCTTGGGATCATTAGACGGCTTCCATCCAATTACCTGTCGTACTTCATTCGATGTGGCGATTTCATTTCTTGTAAATTTATCAGCAATCTCAGCAAGATCGGCTACCGGCACAAGCTTAAATGGATCTCTGAAGAACATGATCGACTTATTCTGAGACCTAGCTGTTTTCGTCAAGAATTTTCGTTTCATTTCATCCACGATTGCAGAAATAATGGGCTCGATTGTCCGATTATAATAATTCAGCATAGTCTTCTCGTCTGCGGTACCATCCAAGATGCTCTGAGTGATTCCTAACTGGCTGTATAGCATACTCGTTAAGTATTCAATCTGCTTCATTAGATTGTTTTCCAAAGAACGATTCAACTGCGTGATTTTCTCAGTTCCATCGGTATAGGCTATACCATACTTAGAACCAGACAACTGTTGCTCAATATCTTTACGCCGCTGCTCAGCCTGCTGACGTCTTGCCTCTGATTTAATTACATAAGGTAGCTGAATAATCAAATCCAACTTGCCGGAGCTGCTCTGTTCATCGACAGCATCTAGCAAATTCAATTTTCGAATAAGCCTCTGCATCGTCGAATTCGGTTCGTTAATTACCGCATAAAGTGGATTTTCCACGATAGCAACCGTATCTTTCGGAACAACAATTTCTTGTTTTCGCCCAGTATTTTCGTTGTATACTTCAACACGGACGTGACGAGGATACCAGTCACGAATTCGACCAACTCGCATCGAAAGAACCTGATATCCTTTTGTGTCATCTGGATCGTCGTCCGTATCTACTGGAACAACTGCCACACACCCCTCGTCCATCATGGACATAACAACATCTTGAATGAACGCTCTTCCAGTCTGATCGAGATTGGCTTCCAATGACAAGCATTCATTCAAACTGCTTTTTATGATATTTAAAAACCGCCCTTCATCATCCAACTGAACATGCTGAATGTTGATGGCGGCTACGTCTAAAGCGATTCTATTGTATACGGATGTGACTATCGATCTTTCGTTCCCTCTGGTAAGTCGAAAACGATCAGGACGATACGAATAACCAGAACCGATATTCTGTGACATCATCATGGTAGGGGCTCTATTACGAAAAGCATTCCAGGCATTTTTAAACCTGAAACTTAATGATAAGTCCATTTTGAATTCTCACCTCCTAAAAATAGGCAAAAAAAAAAAAACCAATAACAGGTTCTTAATTTTTCTCTACAATTTCAAATTTATCTGGTGGATAAAGATAATCCTCACCACTATCGTCAACTATGCGATACCAACCTTTTTCTACAGAAACAACATCATAAATTTTATCCTTCGTTAACACTAAAGGTTCAGTTTCACCTTTCCATTTAACTTTCATGTGCACCTCCTACTCAAATGCTTCTCGATTTGCCTTGAACGCAATGTATGCATCCATCATTGCTGCAACCGCATCTATTTTTTGCTCATAACGCTTTTTCAACAATTTACGGTTTCCGTTGGTATCCTCAAGAGTAATACAGTTTCCCATGGCAAACGTCATCAGATCTTCGTCAAATAGAAGCATTCGTTCTTCTGAAAGCTTCTTCAATTCGCCAAGTGGAACTGATTCTGTTTTCGCACCTTGGATAACTTTTTCAATTCCAAAAGGTCCATTTTCACTCGCCCAACGCTCAACAAATTCTTTCGCATTGTATGGATCGTATCCAAAGCATCGAACATCATAACCGCATTCAATAATGTGATTATCCAAATCCTCGTATACGTCCATCATGTTAAGAACTGTTCCCTCTAGCACGATAAGACTTCCCTCTTTCATGAACTGGTCATATTTAATTCTCATTGCTGCTGGGAGTTTCATAAGAGTAGATGAAGAAATATAGTTTCTGGTTTTAACTCCGAACGATCCGTTCGATAATGGAAATAGAAACGTGAACGCACAGAAATCATCACCTTGGGATAGATCAGCTCCTAACGAACATGGCATCTGCCAATAATCTCGATGACGATGTGGAAGAGTTTCTTCATATGTAAAATAATATGTATATCCCTCCATAGGAAGTCCAAAGCGCTTAGCCAAAATATCATTTCGAGCCGCAGGAGCTTTCTCTGCTCTCTCAACGTCCAGCTGATAAGTTTCATAAGAAACTGTTTTTCCCAGATTCGGATTTGCTTTCAACCACTTGTCTGGATCTGCAACTTCATCGATGGAATCCAGCTTATACCACCAAATCGATACGTGCGGATTGACATAATCCCCTTTTAGAATATCCATCAATTCCATTTTGATTGTATCGCCGGCACCGTTACGGACAGTACCTTCCGAACTGATTGCAACGATTAGATAATCATTGACTTTAGATGCGCCCTGTTCGATTGCTCCAATTACATCTTCTCGAATGTCGCCAGAAAGCCACTCGTCAACTGTAGCCACCTTCAGCTGAAGTCCCTGAAGTTTATCGATTCTCATTGGACGAATTTCGAGAAGCGATCCAGTGAGGAAGTTTTCAATTCCTTTCTTAGTGGATGCCAATTTCATTCGATTCGCCTTTGATCCGGTCGTATTTTGCAACGATCCTTCAGTAAGGAACTTATAGAAAGGTCCCCTTGATCTGGTAATAGCGGTTCGAATAGGTGACAACACCTCTTCCGCCTGCTTCATTGTCGGAGCTGTGGTTATCTGATGTGTCGTTGTGACGTCAACATTCAAGAAGAAATTCTGCAAGCATGAGCCATACATTGACTTTGCAGCACCTCTGGCTACTATGAGATATTGCTTATTAACCAATCTTTTTCGGATAGACTTGGTAACGTAATGTCCGCCATGGCCATCCTCATAAGGTTCGTATACACTTCGCTCAACAAAATAGTACCAACCGAAAATCTGTTCAGCCCAAACTTTGAATGTATCAAGTAGTTTCAAATCTGAACCGTCAGTTAAAGTAAGCTCATTCTCGCAATAGCTGATAAAGCCCTCTACTGCTTGATCATCGTAATAAATTCCCGGATTCGCAATGAGATCATCGATTCGGTTCATCTCCATCTCGATTTCTCGGCATACCGGAATTTCGCCACGAATTACGGCATCACGAAACATGCCGTAGTATTTCGGGACGGCAGTGTTCGATAACGCCATTATTTCGTTCCTCTCTTTAATTGATTCTTCGTTTCATATTGGTCAATCCATAATCATCAGTTTTTCCAGCAATAAATCCATGTTCATACCTTTAATTCCATGATGTTCTAAATATGTATTATTACTCATTCTCTTACCACCGTTCTATTTACCTCTAAGTTCTTTAATGCTTAATGCGATAGCTAATGCCGAACCAGTAACAGCAAGCGCAGATCCAGAAACAGATAAAACGTCGCTGACAATTTGTCTCCCTTTTGAAATCGTTGGTTGTTCGATTTCTGAAAACAATTTATTATACTGCTGCTCCAGTAATTCCCGATTGATTCTGTCCCGAAGTTCTTTATCACTCATCTTGGATAAATCCATAGTTTTTCTTGTTGCTTTCGGATGAGTTTCTTTTTCAAGATTCTGTAATTGCTTAACCATGGAAGAGCTGGTATCAACAAGTCTTCTTTTTCGCTCCAAATCCTCACGTACCCATCTATGCGGATCTGGTTTACTTGTGTCGATTCTGTTATCCTTCTTTTTTCCAAGGTTATCTGCTATATCTCTGTCATACCTTTTTCTTCCGGCTGGTGTCAACAATCCATCGGAATTCTGATAACGACGAACACCCCATTTCATGCCTTTAATTCCATGGTGTGCTAAATAGGTGTTATTCATTTTGAATCTCCCTCCTTTGCGATGTAACTGGTAACACCCCCACTAGAATTGGATGTCTGGTAATACGGAACTTCATGAATCACAAGGTCTTCACTAAGCACCTTTCCAGACGTATCCAAAGTCTGAGTCTGATGCGCCTTTGGTGTAACTTCATATGATCCAGAATAATGCTCAGGCTCATCCGGATCGGCGTCATCGTTTTCCGCAGCAACATTTAAACGAAATTCATACTCGTTAATTTGTGTTTTATAACACTCCAGCACTGCGGAACTAAGCGGCGGATCGAAAAGAAGTTTGACCTTCAAATGCATATAAGATTTAACAAGCATGTATTTGGATTCATCAGAAATGAAATCTTTCCATGTTGCATTCTTATCCTCGATCATGAAACCTTTTGGTGGACCGACACCAAGCTGTGTAAGAATTGAGAACACAGAATTGATGTGCATGATCAAATCCGCATCGAAATGTTCATACTCCTCTGCAATTCCGAGTAATTTCTTGATGGATGTCAATACGCTATCTGTAGTATTCATGATTGCACCTCCATCTAGCAGAGTTTTATAAACTCGCTCATGCAATACCCACTGATACCGTCTCCAGTCTTAACTTTATAAAAGCCGGAAACGGACTCATCATCACAAATTGTCACCACTGTATCTGAACCAATAATTCCTAATGATTCGGATGCCTGCGTAGGATCTTTGCGAATGTTTAAATTCATACAATTTACAACTACACCAATACGTGGCTTCTTGTTTGCTTCCATAATTTTCCCTCCTAATGCCTCCATGGGCATGTATCATTTTTTCGTCGTTCATTTGGAACCGTTAAAAGTAGTTTCTCATCTCCATAATGTATAGCATTATGGGTCGATAAAGTTGTTGCGATCAGATACTCTGGATTCAGAACCAAATCAGTCCGCAACATGATGTCCTGCTGCCTTATTGGGTTCATATGATGAATAAGAATCTTTCCATGAATCTCATAACCATCCAATCCAAGATCGCATCCGTTATCACGAATAATAATCTTTCTCCGAATGTCCTTCCATTCTTGAGAATTGTAAAATATCTGATTAAGATACCTATCAAATCCGAATGTCTCTTCGCCAACTACTCCATCCAAACGAAGATACTCATATCGTTCCTTAAAAGTTGGAAGCTGTAAGAGTTCTGAATAACATCTAAGTATCATCCACCTCATCTCCATGACCGCTATAACCACGAAATGCTTTTAATGCATCTGCATACAGCTTCTCAGAATTTTCAATAGATTTTAGATTCTGGGTCTTCGCCTCTATCAGTTCCTTCTGTTTTTCCAAAATCTCTTTTTCGATTCTTTCTTTCGTCGAACCGAGCTTCAAATAGTGAGTAATCACCTGAGATGAGGCAGTTCCAGCTCGTAACTGCTTTTCAGACAAGTCAACCGCCAATGAAATAAGCTGATTCTCTCTCGCTTCTGGCGTTAATGCAGGACGCATCAGCCTAGAAGAATCAGATTGTTTTGCTTTTCTCAAAGTTAACATCTCCTTCTATTTACTTGTTCGTTACTTCTGTGATAGTTTCCACATACTTTTCCAGTATTTAAAAGGACCTACAAATCAAGACAATGCTACTCAACGAAAGGAGAACTAACTTTGAGTCGATCCCACAGAAACCGTTGTCAAATATCATGAGTTATAGATCCTTGTAAACACTGGAACAACTAAAAAGGCTCCCTAAAAATACCCTCCGGGGAAATTTTAAAGACCGCCGCGATATGGGTGGGGGGTATGTTTTTTAGACACCCCCCTATACCCTTTTAGTCATATACTGGCAGTTTCGGCTTTTGATATGCCGATGAAATCACTTTTATTTGTAACTTTTCGATAGATGTTCCGGAAATCATAACGGATTATCTCATCAATAGCTCGCTCTACTTCCTTGTTGTTCTCTTCATCCGACAACTGATCCGATGTTCGAGCAATTCGACCAAGGTAAGCCGTTGTATGATAACCTTTTTCCTCATCGAACATGAACCATTGAGTGAACTGTTCAAATGGATCATATGGATTGTCAAATGTCGTAAGCGCATATCTCATCTTACTTAGTTCACTCCTTTCCATTCAAATACTTAGAAACTGTAGATGACGAAACACCAAGAGCTTCTGCAATCTCTGATGTGCTATAACCAGATGCACTTAGTGCAGTAATACGATTCTGTTTAGCTGTACTCAGAGTAGTGCTTGCACGAGGAGTTGCTCTCTGACGAATAGTATCTGTATTTGTGTTATTCAGAATTTGCGTAAGCTTATTCTCAGAAATTGCACCGGCTTGAATGGCTTCCCATTCTTTATCCGTAATTTCGATATTAGATCTCTTCGCTCCTACAGAACTTCTTGCCTGTGCCAGAGCCTGCTGGCTTGCCTTTTTGATCTCCGCTTTTGTCATATCTGGATTGTCTTTTCTCTTAGCTGCAACTGTAGCGTTCGCCATGGTCTGAGCCTGTCTCTCTCTAGGAGCATTCGCTAAAGCCAAATCCAGCTTAGCATTTAAAGACTTTACTTCTTCAGAATAAGTCGCCTTAGCAGAAGCAGAGTAAGCGATTTTACCTGTACTCAACATCTCTCTACGAGCCTGGTTAGCTAAAGACTTCATATAATTTGCATAGTCAGCATAAGCTTCTTCCTGTGGGGTACCAGAAGAAAGTGTACGGGCATCTTTTGTTTCAGCCATCTTCGTACTCTTCTGAGTTCTAACCTGAATTTTTCCATTCTTATCAACATACTCTTCTTTAACAGACTTGTATGACAGAGATCCATCCTCATTGATTGTTGGGGAGCCTTTTCTTTTAAGAACCTGTATCTCAGACTTCGCTCTTGAAATAAGGGTAGATGCGCCTTCATGGTAGCGACCTTCTGAATCCACATTTCCCTGATACTTCTTCTTAAGAGAAGCAATACCGTTATCGATTTCGCTCTGCTTATAATCCAGTTTGTGTTTCTCAGCATCGATTACAACCATACTGTGACGAACTGCTCTCGCTAATTCATCCTGTGTGGCTCCCTTCAAAGTCATATCAGTGATCAGATTCGATACTTTACCCATTTCTGTCTGAGTATTTCTCATAATCTTATACTCTTTACCATTACGATAATAATGATCTACACCATCAGCATCCTTCTTAACTGTTCCGCCATAAGCATCCTTGGTATCGAAACCTTCCAAACCTTTCAATGGAGAAGTGGAAGTAATCTTCACCTTACTCTTTGTAGAATTACAAGGAATTGTCATTACGGTATCACCATCAAAGTCCGCTCCTGATAAACGATCGGCATTCTTCTTATTGATACCGATTGCATCTGCCGGTGTGTTCCCGAGAACACTCTTTCCTTCAGCCAGCTTATTGTTAACCTTCAGAATAGGAATCTCAAAAGTTCCACCATGCGGGTACCGGATTAAAGCAATCGTTTCTCCATCTTTGTAGTTTGGAGCATACACCTCATTGTCTTTGATTGATGTTAATGGAAGAATTACCTGATACTTCTGACGAGGTAACGCTGCCGCCTGCAAATGCACAGCTGCTGCATCGCAATCATCAGCAAATGATTTCAAAAGAGCCTTCTTCACGGTAGGATTTGTCAGTGAACAGATTTCGTCATATTCAGCCTGCTTATCAGCTTTCGCCAAACCTAGCTGTTTTTTGATAAGTGTCAAACTCTGCTTAGAAAGAAACTGTGATGGAAGAGCCTTACTCCATTCTCCCCAGTCACCCTCTTCTGCTCTCTTATTGATAAGAGAAAGAGACTGTTTCTTTCCAGTAACGGGATCAGTATACTTACCCTTTGGATCGTCATAATAACTCTGACCGCCATGTTCTTTAATTAGGGAACCAAATGGATTATCCGGATCATCCTTAATCTTCTTAAGAACATCCTTTGTCGGGGTTCCAGATTTTTTATTAGTGTTGAAAATTACATCAACACCATCCGGCATATTATCAGCGTAAACAGCCATACCTTTAAGATAATGGGTTCCGTCTACCATAATACGAACCTGTGCATAGTGAGAATCACCTAAAGACAGGTCTTTCACACCTCTACGAAGTTCAATTACGCCATCTTTATCAACTCCACCCTGATCAGCATATCGAATCTGTAAGCGCTTTGAATCCAGACTGGCTGGATATTCAAAAGATTTTCTGAAGGATTCACCATTGTTATAGGAGATGTAGTCCCTCACAGAATGGACATTCTCAAAGTCATAAATATCTTTATGCTCAGTACCTGGTGGACAAATGACCTTAATATTGGTCTGCTTTCCCGGATTTGTAACCTGTGGAACTCCACCACCGTAAATCGGATAACCCTCAAGTTCCAATATATAAAGAGCCTGATTTAGTTTTTCCTTAGACACGCCAAGCTCTCTTTCGACTCCGGTTCCAACATCGATCATTCCTTTTTCTTCGATGAGTTTTCGCAGAACATCAGCCGTAGCCTTAGCCTGATTCATTCTGTTTTCTGAAGTTTCGTTCAATAAAGAGCGAACAGACGAGTCATTAGCAAACCCCATCTTATCAGCAATTTCATTTAAACTGTAACCCTTCTCGCGAAGTCCTTTTGCTGTTGCCACCTGTAGTGCACGACGCTCATCTTTAGCGAGGCTCATCTGAGTACGAAGCTGTGTAGTAGTTAAGCCCATATTCTTAGCAATGTCGGTTTCGCTCATTCCAGATTTTTTTAATTCCTGAACACGACTAAGAAAATCGCCACTATGCTGATACGGATTTTCTCCAGAGCCATAAGGGTAACGCCCAGAACGCCGTGGCATACCATAATGCATTAAAATATCTTCCACAATGGAATTCATAGCTTACCCCTCCTCGTATATCATTTTTTCGAACAATTTATCCTGTGTCCTTATCTGATCCATAATCGGTAAAATATCTTCGGCTGTTGGATTATGATATAGCACATCTTCATTCTGATATAGTCTGAGTTCCATGTCTATTGCTCCCGGCTTAATGTTATATTCCAGACAAAACAATGCGGCATACACCAGAAGCTGCTCCATCTTTGCTGATCTACGTCCGGTCTTTAAGTCATGTATTCTGAGCATATTTTTATCAAATGCGATAGAATCAGCCGTTCCAAACCATCTATCTGAATAATATAAAATCTGTTCCGGCGTCATTCTATATCCAATAGCATCGTTAATATAGGGTAACAAATTCGAAAAAAGATTTTGTAAATTCAGATTATCGACAATGAAATAAGGAATACATTGGGTTTTATTCTCCAATAAATAAAACTTATACATCTTCATATCGCTTTTACTAAGCTTAATTCTCTTGTTTATCATTGCCTGCGCAAATGCATGGGACACTGTTCCAACTGTAGGTATCCATGCTGTCACGAATGCATTCTTGTTCTCTTCAAATGTTTTTCCCAACCAATATGGTCTACTGGCACTAAAAGGCGCATGTAGTCCGTCAAGGTTCGAATGATTGTTGAAGTTCATCCAGTACCTCCTCTTTATTTTCTGGACATATAAATCTTGAAAATGACATCCGATTCATACGGTCCACATAATATTCTTGATTCGGCTGCTTTTTTGCGCCAGCGCTTTTTTTACATTCTAAGGAAGCCCATTTGTCTTTGTGAAGAACCAGCAAATCTGGAATTCCCTGAATGTAGGTCGGGTCGTTTTTCATCACGATACAACCCGGAAATCTTTCTTTCAGTTCCTTGATCAAATTTGCTTGGAACTTGTTTTCCAACATAAATGGAACCTCCCTTCAATTTAATCAATCCTCTAAATATTCGTTAAGTTGGTCAATTGCCAGAGTTGTATAGTATGCACGTACTAATGGGTCCTTAGTATTTGCTGCTGTATGCATGTAAAAACCATATGCTGATAATGCCACAACATCTGGATCGTCAATACGAAGATTTTTTATACCATTTTTAATCTTCTGAAAAAAATTGTTTTTTTTTTTTGAGAACGATAAGTAGACGTGTCCGTTCCATTTTGTGCTTGAGGTTTGTGGCTAAGTTGCTCCGGGGAACGGCGAACTCCCCATTTCATTCCTTTAACGCCATGGTGATACAATTCGTTATTCATTTTGAATTTCCATCCTTTTTGATTTTTACAATATTTAGAGGATTGATTTTATTAAATACTAAAAGAAAATGGCTATTTTATCCTCTCTCTTCATAAAAGGGAATGTTTTTTTCGCGCGCAAAAAAAAGCAATAAAAAACAGAGACACCGCTTAAAGTATCTCTGCTCAAAACAACCGAATCATTTATTATCAAGATGCTTTTAAATATACATTCGCATCTTTATCGATATAACATTTCATATCTTTACCCATTGAATGTAATGCTGAAAGAAATTGTTTATGTATATCTGATTCTCTACCACTTCCGAAAGAATCTATAACTTCATTCACCATATCTCCCAACGCAATTTTATCTATTTTTTTCAATGGTCCATTTTTAAAATCATGAATGCTTGCGCTCAATTTACTAAATCCACTAAGCATTCGTTTTTCGCATTTCATCAAATATTCAACAACATTGTTTTCAATCCATTGAATGTGTGTATTCTCAAAATTCTGCGAATAATAAATCTCTAGCAAATTACTCATAACATGTAACTGCATGGAAAGTTCTAAGCAACTTTTAATTCTAAAAGCCTTATCAACGCATTCCTGTAAATCGCTTGTTTCACTAACCGCATCATTTAAATCAGACATATAAAATTCAATATCCTTCATTGCAACTTTTCTAGCAGCTTGAAGACTACTGATGGTCGCAATCCTTTGCTCATTACATGACATTATAGAAGCGTAATTTTCATAAGCATATTTTGTAAAACTAACTTCTGCAATTAACTCAGCCTTCTTATCTCCATAAAGGAATTCAAGAATTTTATCAATACTTTTGCTTAATGCTTTTAACTGATGACTAATCTCAGTCAAAAAATACTGACTGGTAATAATTGACATTACAGCAAATCCTTGTACTATTGCAATCTGTCCGGCACCGGTCTTTTCTAAAGAAGCATGAGCGATGATATTTCCTGTGCTATCTTGAATCGGCGTTCCGACTCCACCCTTAGCATAATTCATTAAATGGCCATCTACCCCATTTGGAAAATGAACAATATATGCATCACTTAGTTTCTCCGTTGCTAAGAGTGTTGGAAATTGTTGCACCAACCCACTAATTTGTATTTTCTGTTCATCCGTAAGAATAAGCTTTTTATACTCTTGCTTTTGCGAAATATCGGTGATTTTTTCACAACCAACAACATCAAACGTTTTCATCATAGCCCTCTCTTCTTTGTAAGGATTCTTCAGACGCAAATAAAAAGTGCGCCCCAATTTGAGAGACGCACCGAAAAAGAGCATCTCTTATTGTTGCCACACAATCTCTTCGCCATTCAAGGGTACGAGTAAAAGAGAATACACTTTTTACCAAAGTTATTCCCTTGAACGCGATTTTTACTATTAGATTGTGTGGCTCTTATAGTATAACATGAAGCACACCAAATGGAAAGTGGATTCCGTAGCAAGATCCTATGCCGCAAGCATCTTAGCACGCTTTGCCATATCATCGTAAATAACCTTGGTTCCATCCTCCAAATATACGACAATGCTCATGTAATTGTACGGACGATAATCCCGAGCTTCTTTTGACAGCCGCGGATACACCGACTTGAAATTATTGAAAATATCTTTCCATGTCACTTTACGCTTTACATTCATGGTACACCTCCTATCAGATACAATCCTCCAAATGGATAACATACATGTGGATTATCTTTCCACATCCAAACATCTCCATGAATTGTTTGGAACGGATTTCCATCCGGCATTTTCTTAAACCAACCCTTCGGAATATCTTTATCCGCTTGCAAGTGATACGGAAAATGTTCGCACAACCAATCCTCGACCAATTTCTTATCAGCTGTCATAAAATCACCCCTTTCTTGCTTCTGGTCAAAAACCCACTTTTATTCGTCTATTACTATATATTTTTAAACTTTCTATCATAATAGTTTAGTATTAAAAGTGGGAAAGTGGGCAAAAAGCCCGCAAACCCGCATAAATACTGGGTTTTTGCTGGTCAAATCCGGGTTTTTGAAAGTGGGCAAAACCGGACAAATGACCAGAAAATTGACCAAAATTATGAATTTTTCATCAAATCGACACAATTTTTTCAGCTTTGGTCAAAAATATCTGGGCTTTGGTCAAATCCTAAAACCCAAAAGTGGGCAGAAAACAGACCTGCTACTACAAAGATTTTTAACCTAGATTAGCTGAAATCGGTCAGAAATTTCGTCTCTGATAAGGCAAATTATGCTTCATAACAGGTTTATAATTGTACGTAGACATCTTAGAATCCGGCACACGCTTTACAGATTTATGCTTCCGACCGGTACGAATTTTACGAGTCTCTTCCTCAGAATCATACATATGTCCGAAGACATCGTTCAAAGCTTTAGTCAGCTTCTCCATCGTCTCTAAAATACTCGTCATCGCGCCTACCTCCAAACCTTTCCAGTTCTCTTGTCTTTAAGTACAACTCGTTCTTCAATATGAAAATCTGCCAATTCACAAATCGAAAACAGAGTATTCAGTAATTGACGAAATCTTGCCTCATCTTTATCCAGTTCCTGTTCTACATTCTTAATCGCATTATATGCTGTCGGGTCGTTGTAACCCTCTGCATTTTTTCTGTCGTCCTTAGCTGTCATCTCTACCTCCCTATTCATAGCTATTAAATTTGCTTTTGTCAGTTTGTATATAACGTTTTTAGATTTCTACTCGTGCTTCCATGCCCTTCTTATTTCAGCCTGATACATACCGACACATCCTTATTGCATAATGCAATTTTCTCTCGATATAAACAGTAGAATACCTAACATTAAGGTAAATAAAAAGAACGTTGCGTCCCATTCAATCGGGACTGTCAACGCTCCAAGTATAATGAATATAATTCCATAAATCTTGTTCTTAATTAAATCTCGTCTTACCATCTCATTTCTCCTTATACGATTTTTCGATAGCAGCTCCTAACTCATCCATTTTTGTCATAGTGCCGGCTTCTTTGAATCGTCCATATGCTTTGGCTGTAGCACAGTGCTCAATACACTTCATAACCCGGTCGAGCAGTGCGTACAGGCATACGTAGCCAATAAGAAACATGATAATAATATGAATAACTGTAAAATGCATAAATTTAATCCTCCTCTAAAATTTTCAATATTAGCTGGTTTAGATTGTCCTTCTCCTTCCGTTCCAACCGATTAAATTTTAGTCGCTGACCACAATGCGGACAACAAATATAATCCTCTGAAACACTAAATCCACAGTTTTTGTTAGGGCATCTCCACTCGTCAAATACTTTTTTCTGAAAATATGTGTGTCCTATAAATTCTGCATTCTTCTTAATGAATTTCATATTTATCCTTTCTCCTTATCTTCTTCCATATGACGAGATAAGCCTTTCTTAGCATTAATAGAATTATCGTCCAATCCAGCCGCCCCCATAATTAATTCCGAATATGGAAGGGTTTCAATCCACTTACAGAATTCTCGCCATTCGTCTAGCTTATGATATTTACGTGATTCATAGATGTTTGCCAGAACTTCATAATTCATCATGACATTACGTGTCTGGTTATAGCTGCTCGGAAGAAGCTGAATCATCTGCCACCAGATTTCTTTATCTTTGCGCATTTTTAACATTCCACCGCGATCAATCCCATTCAAGTATAAATTTCTACATTCATTGAGCATTGGAATAACCACGCATTCTAAGATTCCTTTAGGCGAATACTTATTATGTTCATCAGACATAACTGTTGGAATATCTCGCTCATCATTATGTTTACCTGAGAAACTAAGAAGCTGATCCGCTGAGAAATCCTCTATCACAAACTCTTTCTCAGCAATCGTATGCATGGTACTACAGCTGTTAGCGACGGCTCCAACCTCGCATGAATCAAATTCCATCCACCAATATAAAGGCGCTGTAATTCTCACATAAACCGGCATCATTTTCATGAATTTTCTATGATCTGTACCAGCAATGGCTAAGCGCTGCATGAGTGAATGGTCGTTTTTGCCCAAAATAGCACCAAACATTGATGTTTTAAGGCATTCGTTACATCGATCTAAACCTTTGAATACACACCTTTCATAGCATTCTGTTTCACCATATAACATACCAAGGCTGTCACTCTTCTCCCAACTATTCATGAGATTACGCATACCCTCGATGATAAACTCCAACTGCTCTGGACTTGCCAGAACTACATGCTCTAATTTAATCATGTTTTTCCTGCTCCTTTTTCATTTCTTTTTCAATAAATTCTCGTATACACTCACATCGTTGCGCATGTTTACAGGTAACAGACGTATTTGCAGAAACTATTACTTCCGGACCACGCATAAAATCGTTGAAGCATGCATGTTGTACATTCGTTTGAGTTTCGGGTTCAAATTCTGTACAATTTTTGCAGTATTCTTTAACATTCAGTTCTATCATTTTTCAGTTCTCCTTTCAAAATATCCAGATCCCCACCAATCTGGATTATTATGCTCCTGTGTTCAGCATAGCCCACGGTTTTAATTACTCTTCTTCCTTCTCATAAGGAATCTGGATCACATCTCCGCCAGGAACCGTAACTGACTGCATAAGCTGACCGGTTTCCTCATCGAAGTAAATGTTATCCATAGCGTGATCCCACTCTTCGAACTGCTCAGCAATGTTTCTGCCTTTCTCTTTTCGCATGTTAATAAGTTCGTCATGAACCACACGTCTCCAGGATCTCGCAATTTCCATACGGCTCTGAGCAAGGATGTTGTACAGACCATTCTCAGTCACAAAGTTGACGGAACGTCTCTGACCTGCTACTACCAAAGGTAGTTTCAGCTTTTCATCCTCCTCACACATTTCAAGCATTCTCCACTCGTTACCGCTACTGTAGCCGATAGCATGACTAATATCTTTTGCCTTGAATAGCGGAGCATCCAGGTCTCCGTATACATTGAGGCGTTTCCCTCCAAATGAAATACTTCCAGCAATTTTAATCTCTTTACTCATCTCTGTTTGTTCCTTTCTCTTTGTAATTTAACATCCATAGCTTTCTGCAACTCTTCTGGTGTAATATTAAAAATGGACTTAAGGAGTTCCAGGCAAATATAAGCATCTGCCATCTCTTCCAAAAGTCCAATTCTATTATCATACCCTCGAATCTGTTTACTGATTGCCTGCGTAAGTTCTGCAAATTCTTCCATAGCGATCGTACAATTCAATTTCCACGGCTTACTTTCAACACATTTTCTTATGATTCTCCGCCGCTCTTTATCTGACAATTCGATGCCGCTTTTCATGCACTGGATAAATCTATTTCGATCCATTGGATACCTCCATCCGAGCTTTCTGCCTATTCAATAAATACTTGATAAGTTTTTCATTAGGCTCTCCTATAGCCGGATATAAATTTGTACATAGCGTACCATCAAAATCCACTGCAATAATATTCTGTTTCATTTTTACTTATCCTCCTTAATAATCCCGATAAATTCCACGCGCTCTTCTGCCATGCTTACAAAATATCTTTTTCCTTTATAATCGACGATATCCCCCTCGTACTTATAGTTCTTGTCCGGCTCTGAAGCATACGCCAAGATATTTATTTTTGTCGTTCTGTTCATGACTCATCCTTACCTTCACATTTTCGCTTCATATCATTAGGAATATCTTCCTCTCCGTACATACAGTTATCAATTTCCCCAAAATAATATGGACATCCATTGCATTTATCGTAGTTGTTCGTCATTTTGTACTCTCCTTCTTTGTTACCAGTTTTTCATAAAGTTCTCTAGCTTCATCTCCATCGAAAGCATTGATAATATCAATAGACTGATTCATTCGTTTTCTTCCCACAACCATTACTCCAGTGTCGTTTATGTTTGAAAAATCAACACTAACTAAGATACTATCTACCATTTTCAGCCTCCTTCCAGTAAATAGGTTTATCCGAATTGGCATTCATAGGTTCAGCCAAACAGTCGTTACACGGATCAAATTTTTCTTTGAGATCCTTATACTCACAGGTTTTGCAATATGTCTTGAAATCAACCTCTTTGTAAATATATTCCATAAGTCATTTCTCTTCCTTTAAAGCTACATATATTATTCCTCTCACAATTTTTCTAAATGGATGTACTTCAGAATCAAAGGATTCGACTTTTATATAAGGAATAAGCAATTTTGCAAATTCACATGCCATTTCAGGTTTATGGCATTCGATTACTTTGGTCAAGTCTTCTTCTGTCATACTGGTAATGTTTAATTCTCGTTCTACTGCCAGCTTTTTAATATCCAATCTCTCCACATGAATTTCCGTCCGGTCCATTAGTATGCCAAATTCTCTATCTAATTTTAAATATTTTTCAAGGCGTTTCTTCTGAATATACTTCTGAATAACATTCATACGTTTCCTTCACCTCCGCTTTATGCAGCCATACCAGACAATTGCTCAAATGATATAGGCTTTTTATTGATCCATTTAGTCTCATTAAATGTTTTCTTATATTTCAATGCTTTGCTGATGGCGAGATCAATACCAGACCGGGATTTCAAATGGTAGTAATACAGATCTGTATATGGCGTATTCATCCTGTCGATTCGACCAGCAGACTGTGCCATGATCTTATACGAATAATTCTGAGAATAGAATATAATCGTGTCCGTCGTGATACAGTTCCATCCCTCAGCCCCAGCGTTGTACTGAACTAAATATACCCACGCATCGCTAGTTGGCACCGGCTGATGTTTGTGACCGTTCCACTCTCCGATTTCATATCCAGAGAATATCTCTTTCAGAAGCTCAAGCTCATAATCGAAATTGTAGAATATAATCGCTTTTGGATGCTTCTCCACAATTTCAAGTAAAGCTATTTGTCTGGACTGATCAGTGTTTACAATTTTTCTCCATACATAGCACAGACCGGCAGCATTGATAATTGGTTCTTTTTTAAACGGGTCCCATCTGGTTTTTCCGACATCTTTATATCTTTCGATATTGTACTTGACATAAATATCTTCGTGATGCGAAACCGTCTGGCGTTTAAAATCCATATTCACCAAGATTTTGTTTCGCAATCGAATCAACCTACCAGTATTCAAATATCGGTCAACTTTAGGAAATTTGCTGAAGCGGCTATAGACTATATGTTCCCTTGTAAATTCGCTTCGATTTTTATAAAATCCATTAGCAACAAACACTGGAATATAATCCTGCCACGTATCACCAGGAGTTGCAGATAGTAATATCCACTCATTTACATTGGCGATTTTCAAGAATGCTTCAACCCATGTTCCAGAGCCTATAACACGCTGCTCGTCAAATATAAAGAAAGCACCCTTGATATCCGCATACTTTTTGATGTTATTCCACGAATCAATTACAACTTTATTGGAATATAAATTGTGTTCTTTATCTGTAGATAATAGAAAAGGCGATAGTTCCTCTTCCCATTCAAAAGTGTCTCGTTTTCTAGCAGTTGTGATTATGTATAAATCCTTAATGTTTACATTGTCCATTGGAACATACTCGTCCGTCCCAAGCTCTCCACCATTTCGAATATAATAGTAGGCCAGCGAAGTTATGGATTTTCCACTACCAACACCACCGCAAAGTATGCAGCCATTTCGCATTCGTCGTACAGCCTCTTCCTGGTAGTCCCATAATTTTACGCCAGCCATCACACACCTTTCGTGACGAATCCGTCTTCTACCTCGACTTCATAGCCGTCACCATCCAGATCTGCTTTTGGACCATACAGGATGATCATACATGTTGTGATAAGTTCATCTACCTTGCTCTGATTCTCTGAATGATAGAACTCATACAGGCAGTCCCGCACTTTTTTAGTTATAGATACTTTACGACGATCATACACAACATTGCTTAAATCTGAAATGCCCATGATTTTAGCAATATTTTCATAAAGCTCACTGATTCCACACGTACACAGTTCTTTTGAAATAGAATATCTTTTTTTCATTTGTCATCGCCCTTTCTAAATAACTTGTTAATCTGACGGAGCATTCTTCTTGTACTCCATACATCTGAGAAATACATAGGCGTATACCAATAATTTTCAGACGAATCGTCCGTAGACATTGGGTCAGTTATCGAGTTACCTATTTTTATAAATCCAGCCAATCCGAGAAGCGAGATTTGGATATAGCACATCAGACCAACGATTTCATCAACGTCCTGTGCAACTACTGAAATATGGTTCTGGTAGTTTCTCGGTGGTTCACAATGCTCCAGCTGTTTTCGAATTACATGCACACCGGCAATCAACGTTGCTCCAGCACCGCAGCATGGATCGTTAATTGAAATATAACCATATCGCTCTATCTTTTCTAAAGCATCAGTCGCTACCACTTCAGCCATAAGTTCACAAACATGATATGGCGTGAAAAATTGACCAGCTGATCGATTTCCAAGATTCAATCGCATAAACATTTTCCCGAGGAAATCCTGTTCCTGATTCTGATCCAGTGCCATGGTTGTATACGCTGCTAATTCTGGAAATATAGCTTGCTCTTCTTTGGAATACTGATTGATGATTTTCAAATATCGCTTCTCTCTTTGGTCATAGTTTTCCTTGTCCAAAACATTTGAGATGGAACATGCGTGAAGTAGAATATAATCTCTCCACACGTCCCACGCTCGATGTCTGTATGTAAGTTTCTGGAAAGATTTTAAGAATTTATCTTCCCAATCAACTTTCGGTTCGGATTTTACAGTTACTTCTGGTGATTTCTCATCATTCTTTTTCGATTCTCCGAAAGTTGGTTGCCACTTAGGCCGTGGTTCTTTTGTTTTGAATGTTTTAGGAACCGTCGTTTTAATCTGTGGTTTTGACTTCGGTTTTTTCTTATTCCAAAACATAATTTTTCTCCTTTCATAAAGTAAGAGTGCCGGCTTTGACACCGACACCCTCAAAATATGATTTATGCGAACGGAGGCTCCTCTTCATCCGCATATTTCTCGGCAAACACGTCCTCCTCAATCGTGACGTACATGGTCTTCAAATATGCCTTGATGCCGGATTTTCCGTTCACTTCCCACTTTGACGGACTGATAACCAGATCAACATTTCTGATTTCAGCATAGTCAAGAGAAGATACAGATTCCTCATCAAGCTTTGTTTTGGCTCTTCTGGTAACCATGTATACATTCGGCGGAATGTTATCAAATCGAACAGCTACCTGAATATAGTGAAGAGGTGATTCGTCCTCATCTCTCGGCGGAAGGATTCTTACATTCCATCCGTTTTCGCCGAGTTTCTGTGCCTGATCTACATCCGGGATCACAACACAAAAGTTACGGTTACCAGCTCTGTTGTACTTAGTCTCCTCTCCTCTGAAATTTCTGAACATAATACGAGCGTTTTCAATAATCAGCTCATTTACATTTGCTCTTGCCATGATTAAATTCTCCTTTATTTTTCTAATTTTCCGGCGGATTCATCGCGTGCCTCATCACAATATCTGAAATATCGTAATCAAGGTCACAATCCATGTGGAAGTTATCGTTGTTGAAATGTGGGCAATCGAAACATGTCCGATACTTATCCTCTCCGCAAGGCATAGCCCATGGAACAACACAATCAGCATCGTTGGCACCAAGCTCTGGAACATACGGATCGTCAGACACGAACCACTCGAAGTCACCGTACTGCGAAATAGTCTTTACTGCTTCGTCAACCAGCTTGTCGTAGTAGGATCTGTCAATGCCGTCTTCCTTGCCGAGTTCTTTTACCATCTCCGATTCCATCCAGCGATAACCTTTAGAACCGGTTGCCGCATAATAACGACCGTCCTTTTCTCTCATCAGAAGTCCAGCACCATATCCGTCTTTCATCGGACAGAACTGACCAACCTTTCCAATAAAGTGATAGTCGTGCCCTTTCTCGATCAATGGCGTAAGCTTCTGACATGTGGTTTCAAAAGTTGTGTCGGATAACAGTCCTTTCTTATAGTCACTCTCTGCCTTGCTAAATTCCTTTTCTTCCTTACTGACATCTGGTAACCCCTCATTCAGATCCAAATATAAAGAGCTGCTCACAGATTTGGTCTCGCACATATCTTCAAATGCGATTTCTTCTCTGCTGAACAGCTTCTTAAATACATATGGAATCTGGAACTGAGTGCCTGTCGCAGTCCATTTTCCGCCTTTCTTTTTGTTGTCGCCAGGTACGTAACCATACATCTTCTGGCATTCTTCTGCTGATTTGTACTTTGCGATATATACGGCATCATTGACCAAACACATACGATCGTATGTAGCCTCGTGTTCAAATGTGTATCCGTATCTCTCGCCAAAGTCCATAACAAACTGAATGATCTCTGGCGTTGCATCCGGAATCTTAATGGAGTCTGTCTTAATATGAGCAACCTGGAATCCACGCTTCAGAACCTCATTCTTAAGATCGATCATGAATAATGCTCCACGTTTTGCCACGATGTTATCGATGTTTCTTGGATCACGGAACGGATTATCAAAGGATGCAGATGTAAGACCGTATACTGAATTGATAGCTGTTTTCAGTGCATTAGCGAGATCCTTTGATGTCATCTCACCATCAATAACTCTCTGAATATACGGAGTAAGCTTGCCTTCCAGCATGGTATTAACAATATCCCAAGCCTCATGCTTAATGCTTACGCGTCCCTCAACAATATCGCGGAACGCCTTCGTAAATCTCGGTCCAAACAGAACTTCAGCAATAGCACTATGCGGATGCATTGACGAAATATCCAGAAGTGCTGCATTTCCATACATTCCTGGAACACCCTGAGCGAATCCGCCCTCGCCCACTTCTTCTCCACGATATGTGGATTTTCCATGGTCAAATACATACCCAGGAAAATATGGAAGAATGCTGTGGGATTCGAATGGAACTTCGTTTTTATCATTGTACTTCCAACCATAGTGAGGCTCTTCCATCATCTTAGGGCAGGCTTCCTTAAGGAAGTCCATACTCTCTTTATCCAGCGACTCTACCGGCTCTGCCAGATTTCTGTAATGGAATTCTGACTGCGGTTTCCGGTTGGTTCCAAATATAATTCTGGTTGTAAGAGAGTTTGTAGTATCATTAACAGTCATCTCTGCTAAATCTGCCAGAATCTGTCGCGCTGTCCAATCAGCCTCAAGATAATTAAAGGCCGCCTCAGTAGCAATAACATCGTTATCACAATACTCAGCGACCTTAATCCAAAGCTCTTCCGGAACGGGTTGATCCCATGGAAGACCAAGCTCCTGGTGATGCGTTCCCGCCTTGATAATTCTTATTTTTTCGTCAGAGAATCCCTTTTTCTTGAGATCATCATCGGTGAGGTTTCCCATCTCGATTTCCAATTTCTTAAGACTCTTCTTATTACCAGCCGAAGCGAAATCATACACGTCCGTATAGGATACGTTGTACGCCTCTCCAAAGAAACAGTTCGGACTTCCGTTAATGATTTTCTGCGAAAGGTTATAGAGCTGTTCATTTGTATAACCCATTAACCTTGCATACAGAATATGGTTATCATATCTCCGACAGTTGAAGCCGACAAGTCTGAACAGCATCAGCTCCTCGATCTCACTCGGAGACGGGTTAATCATTCTTACAAGAGGCTTTCCTTCACCTTCAATCTTCCAGTTTACAAGGAATAAGTTTGGGAAAACCTCAATATCATAGAATACCAGCTTCGCATCATCGTTTTTCACCGCTGTGGACGGATCTGCGGATTTAAACTGCATCTTGTTGACTAACTTAATACAGTAATCCGCCTGATGAGTGCTGTTCGCTGCAAATGCCAATACTGTATTGCGCATATCTGTGACATCATATTTCAAATCACTTCCATACGCATCTTCCAGTATCTTGTAGATAAAATCGATACTTGGCTTAGTTCCCGGATGTATCTCTTTATTAAGATTCCGTTTAATCAGTGTTCTAAGCCCTTTCTCGCTCTTAATCGCTTCAAAATTTACCATTTTTTGTTCTCCTTTCAGCGGTAAACCGGAGCTAATTGTCGTGATAGGCAAATCATTACACTTTGACAGCATACGCCGCAAAGAGCTTTTGCCCGTGAACACCTTAACTTCAACATGGTCGTCATACACTCTGCTAAGTTGCGTCGGATCTCCGGTATAAATATAATGAAGATGTATACCTTGTCCTGATTTGCTAAGCTCGGCATAGGTTGGCGGCCACTTACTTGCTTCTGCTAAATTCTTTTCAAATGATTTATTTCCAGATTCATCCGGAATATCAAAGTCGATTACAATATGATTCTCCGGAACTTTCACATAATGAAGTTTTTTCGTATCGATTCCAGACAATTTTGTGCGAACAGAATCCCATTTTTTTTGAGGTGTTTCATTTTCTGAAGCATACTGCGCTGGGCATTCCGAACACACATCATCGAATATAGATTTAGTGCTATTGAATTGAATCTGCGTAGGTTTGGCTGCTTCCGCTTCCGGCTTTTCTTCCGAAGTTTCCTCTTCGAATATCTCTGTTCGGAATCCGATATAATAACTCCTAACACGAGTTCCATCGTCAAGATTGAAACGTTCCTGAAAATCATGAAAATAGTTTTTAAGTTCCTCTTTGAATACTCTCTGTGAGAACTGGAATCCAACCTTTGCCTCATCACAGTAGGTTTTATACATCTCCCATGCTGCTTTCATTGTCGTACCGTTTTCTTTCTTGAATACATGGTACGAATCAATAATGAAGTTATAGAAATCGTTAGACGCTCCAAGCATCTTTATCGGAATATAGTCATCATAACGACCTGGATTGTTCAAATATACTCCCTGACAATGGGAGGCAATCGCTCCCAATTCAAATTCTACCTGCTTCATAATCGTTTTATATTCTTTTGGGTTCAGCTTATTTCCAGACGGTGATACATCGATCAATCTTCGAATCAGACCAGACTTTGCATCCGTAATCTTAACCGGTCTGTTTGTTCCCATGAACAAGAAGCATTGGAAGCGAGTTGAGTATGCAGACTTGAATTTTTCATTCACAGTCATCAGCTCGTGGGACACCAAGCTGTTTATTCTGTAATTATCTTCAATCTTCGACAAATCACCATCGTGCTGAATGGCGACTAGAGGGTTTGCTTTAAATGCTTCCAGTGCAAAGGAATTGCTGGAAGAACCAAGTGCTTTTGCGTCAAATACAGAATAGTATCCATCGAAAAGCTGCTGAATAATGTTAAGAACTGTGGATTTACCTGTTCCAGCAGCTCCGTATAAAACCATAAATTTTTGCAGTTTTTTTGATTCTCCAGATACGATAGACCCAATAGCCCACTCAATTTTTGTCCGCTCCTCTTCGGAATATAAAGTAGACATCAATTTCTCATAGGCAGATAAATCGCCAGCTTCAAGCGGATAATTCAACTTTTTGCTGGCGTAGTCTTTTTTATTAGTTTCTGTATTGGAAAATATAAGTTTGTCGTCCAACGTATGAAAGCTGTCCCTCATCTGCTTCTGACAATACTTATGCCATGAGTCGATCATACCCGACTCGGCATCCCACATATGCAGGACTTTAATATCGGAGTTAAAACGCTGGCGGTTCTCCTCAGCATATCTATCCAGTTCGCAATCAATGAGCTGCAAGGCATCTTGCTCGTCCGTAGACCATAAACCACGTTCGTCAATCCAGATAGCATAGAAATCACCACCTCGAATCATTAGATCGGTGCTTTTTTTTATAATGAACTTTGGATAGATTTCTATTACTCCACGTTTCGTTGAACGTGTTGAAATCACCATAAAGTCGATCATCGCATTTTTTACTCTCCTTCCGGACGCTTAAGTTCCTC
>OGQH01001147.1_pt1 | contig 25477 bp, 32 predicted proteins | sample 1553181 | NCBI WGS metagenome assembly OGQH01 (sample SAMEA2579946, study PRJEB22360) | human gut metagenome | biome: human gut; feature: human-associated habitat; material: faeces | place: Denmark | collected 2008/2010 | reverse complement strand
AGGAGACTGCCTACGCCATTGATTTTGTCTTTGTATAAAGTTATCGTTGCCATAGATTCTACCCATCTATATATCTTTTATGATATGCCATTTCGATAGAGGCATTATTCATGATACGATCCTGCTCAAGAATTACATTATTAAGATATCGTTCTCTATTTTTATCATCTTCCAGTTCTCTATCCAACTGTTCAACTTGTCGATTAAGTTCATCAATTTTTCTTTGAATAGAACCTTCAATACTTTTAATTTGGCTGAACGCTGATGTAATGCAAGCTTTCGAAGATCTATTTTTCTCATCAAAGATTTCAGTAAGTTTCTGTGGAGTTCCAACTGAAGATTCACCTATTGCAGAAAATCCTATTGAGGCTACTTCTAATTTAGTTTCAGTATCCTTAACACTTGCATCGAAGTCACTGTTTTTAGCATAAGAACTTTGAATTTCAGAAAGTGATTCATCATTTCTTTTTCTTTCTGCAGTCAACTCATTAATGGCACCTATAACTTGTTGTCTCCTATTCAATATGTTGTTGAGTTCATTTTCTGCACGCCTCTTTTCAGAAAATGCATTTTCATACCTTCTTTTAGCAATCATATAATCCTCTTGATGTTGCTGCTGTTCAGGTGTCATAAAATCCCCCCATTTCGACGCATAAATAAACTTTTTGGAAGCTAATCTACTCATAATTATATTGTATGCCTATTATTATATACTATTTTGTCAGAAAAGTCAATATGATATTTGATTTTTTTTGATTTTATACATGAAAATTAGTACAATTTGTTGGAATAATAAGCAAATAAAATTACTCAAAAAAACGCTTAAATATTCTATTCCCTACTTGACAATCTATTCTAAATGTGATAAAATAGTCCTATCAGGAACATTTGTTCACGATAAATGCAGGAGGTTCAAAATGAGACGTAAAGATCCTGAACTAATGAAAAAAATATATGAATATGCAGAAGACTATTATTTTTCAGAAGGATATTCTCCTTCCACTTCTGAAATTGCCAATGCAATGGGAATCGCAAGAACGACAGCATATAATTATCTTGTTGCCATGGATAAATTGGGTATGGTCGATTATGACGGAAAATTGATCGCAACAGAAAAAATACGAAAAACAGGAGCGGTCAATCATGGTGTAAAAATCTACGACAATGCTATTCCATGCGGTGAACTGGAAACTATCGAATCCTCTGTCAGCGAATATGTAGATCTTCCCGCATCTATTTTTGGGAATGGAGAACTTTTCATCCTGCGAACTCGTGGTGAATCTATGATTGATGCCGGAATTGAACCGGGTGATCTTGTTGTCGTGGAAAAAAAGAGAACTGCAAATGACGGCGATATTGTTGTTGCTCTTGGCAATGATACAGACAGTAGTCTGAAAAGGCTCATAAAGAAAAATAATATGTATGTGCTTCACCCGGAAAACAAGAATATGGATGACATCATCACAGAACATCTTGAAATTCAGGGAGTCGCAAAATTTATTATCAAGCAGATATAGGAGGACAAAAATTATCACGATAAAAAGAAAATTTCCTGAGATCATCTCATTTACAGAATTTCTTCGCTGGAACTATACTCTTGATTATGGACAATACATCAGAAATTTGCATAGCAGAAAACAATTGCCTCTGACATGGTATAATTCTCCTGATTCCAAAATTACGAATGTTGTCATAATTGATGGAAAATATGATAGAATTGACGAGTTCTCGTTTTATATGTATATTATCTGCAGCGTTACTTTTTACTATGAAGGGATTTTCCAACAGCAGTGTTATTGTGTCAACGGTTATTGCAATATTGCAGAAAAAAGTGATTTTTTATGCGATGTATCAATTTATGACGGTAAAAGATTTCGGTTAAAAAATCCCCTAAATGAATTTCTTGTACCCATACTTCCCAAAAAAAGATATGATGAAACAGCGTTGCAAATTCTGAGTAATTACTATCCATTCCGATATGATATACCTTGTGTCATAAGCGGTTTGGCTCTTGCAAAAGAAATGGGATATCACATTCAATATGCCCGGTTGTCACTTGATGGAAAAGTTAAATCAAAGGTTATTTTTGAAGAAAAAAATATAACAGCTTTTGATGAATATGGCGGCAAAACTGCCATTTATGTTTCAGCAAAGACAATTCTTGTAGATAAATCCATAAAAGGAAAAGAAAATTTTGCTGTCATTCATGAATGCGTACATATCAGTCTTCACCGACTGTTTTATTATCTGCAAAGCTATTATCGAAAGATTCTGGGGAAAGCTGCACCTGAATTTCAGGAATATTTTTATTCTGATTCGCAGAAAGAATGTCTTGCCTGGATGGAAACACAAGCCAACAGCATTGCAAGACGCATACAAATGCCGACAGAACCTGCATCAGAAGTAATATTCAACTTGTTTGAAAAAATGAGTACAGAGCCGAATTTTAAAGATTACAGAATGCTGATTGACTTTGTCGGTCATAGATTTTCTGTTTCCAGATATGCCGCAAAGAAACGAATCATAGAGCTTGGGTGGACGGAAATACGTGGTGTTTATACTTTCTGTGGAACAGGATATGTGGAAGATTATGAAGTGGCATATGATTTCCCTGATGATTCAACTTATACAGTTCCATTCAGCAGCATTGCTGAACTATTTGGAAGGTCTGTAGATTTTCAGGCACTTGTAAAATCAGGAAAATATGTTTATATAGACGGACATATATGCCTGAATAATGAAAAATATATCATTACAAAATACAATTTGCCTTCCAGACTGACCGAATATGCAAGACATCATATGAGTGAATGCTGTATTGATTTTAAGAAGGTTTATGGCAAGCTGACTTACAGCTATACATTCGGTGAATTAAACAAAGAAGAACTTGCCATCATAGAAAACTATGTCCTTGATGAGCATCAGAAATCAAAACTGAAAGCAAGGTTGACAGAAATTGCCGATACAAAAGATAAACTCGACCATTCTCCACTTGGTGAAGCAGTTGTATATCATATGAAGCGTTGTCACATCACTTCTGAACAACTGATGGAACGTTCCGGACTTGGTTCCACAACAATTACAAAATTAAGAAGTGGTAAATGCCACCCAAAGCTGGAAACAATTCTTGCTTTTTGTGTCGCCCTGAATCTTGAAGATGTGTTTCGTTCCGATCTGATGAATAAAGCCGGAGTAAGATTCAACAACAATAATCCTGCCCATCTTGTATATATGACAATACTGGAACTGATGCCGAACGCAAATGTTTTTCAGATAAATGCTTTTCTGAAAGAAGAAGGCTATACGCCATGGACTCAGGACAGACAAAATGCAATTGCTGCAGCAATATAACTGATGAGAGATCTTTGAGGTCTCTCTTTTTTATTATTACTAACAGAAAAAGTGTTAGTTTTAATCTTATTATCCTGTATATTCAAAACGAATATGCAGGATTTTTTGTATATTTTTATAATATATCACAAACAGGAAGAGGAATATATCAATTTGATTATGCAGAAGCAACAAATAGAAAGTAACACTTTTTACAGCTGGTAAATATGCTTTAAAAATGATAGGATATAAGCACAGTCGGGAAAACGACTGAAAAACAAATACCGCAGCCGAGTGTACATAGAGGCTACAGGATATTTCATACAGCATGAAAAGCCGTAAGAGGCTTAGCAAAGCTGTATCTGAGATAGCCTTTCTCTGTGTATGCTCTTTTTTATGCAAGAAAAGTTTCTTCCTGTACCTCTCTGTATCTTTTGGCGGAAAGGATACAGTATGAGATTCAAAAAAACACCATACTGCAAGCGTAACCGCTACAAGTTGTATGATGATTTTGGAGAAGAGATTCTTGAAATCAAGGTTGGAGAATACGGTGTTACGGAAGAAGATATCAGAAAATTTCATGCAGTAGATGATCATGAAGTATATATCAATTGCAAAGAAATGAGAGTTTCTCCTTTTGAAACAGATATTTATCAGAAATGGAAAAATACATTTATCAAAAATCATGGATATTCACCGGAAGAAACAGGGCATCTTTTGCCACACCGACAAACAATATCTTCAGACTTTCTCTCAGATTCCGAATTTGAGATTCAATTCTCAGAATACGACACTCCGATTGAAGATGAAAGCATTCTGCGGCTTCATGAAATTGTTGCAGCAATGCCTGAAAAATGGCAGAAAGTATATCAATTGGCAATGCTCGGTGGTTTTACTAACGTTGAAACAGCAAAACTGCTAAATATATCTGAGGGCAGAGTAAGAGCTTTACGCCGAAAAATCGAAGAAAAAATACGCTCTGATGAGATTCTGAAAAATTTTTTTGATTAGGGGTACGAATTTGGCACATTTTTTTAGACTTTACGTTCAGAGATGATTTTTCTCCCACTTAAACATCGAGAAAGGAATGATTACCAATGAAAAAGAAAACAATTGATCTCACAGAAAACATGGAACTTGCTCACAATATGGCAGGTTGTGCAGTCCTTCTGGAAATCGCACTTGCCGAACCTTCCACAAACAAGTTCAACGTCTCCGTCATGAGAGCTGCAAAATTCGCAGTACTTACAGGAGCAGCCAGGCTTAAAGATACCACCGAGGCAATATCTCTTCTGCTTAAAACAGTTTACAGCGAAAGCAGAAACAATGTCAGCATTTCAAAAAAACAGGCTGATGAATTCAGCAAAAGTCTCAAAAATATTGCAGATGAAATTGAGGAAGGAGTAAAAATCCATGGCAACCTTATATGAAATTGATGCAGCTATTTCAGGTTGTATCGATGCTGAAAGCGGAGAAATTATTGATACTGAAAGGCTTGATAATCTCCTTATAGAACGTAGTAAGAAACTTGAAGGCGTTGCACTGTGGATCAAAAACTTGGAATCAGATGCAGCAGCAATAAAAGCTGAAAAAAATGCTCTTGACAGACGAATGAAGGCAGCTGAGAAAAAAGTTGAATCATTAAAAGTTTGGCTTTCCAATGCTCTTTGCTATCTTCCTTTTGAAACACCGAGAGTTCATATCTCATTTCGTAAATCCACAACTGCTGATATTAATGAAAGTGTACTTTCAAAAGAATGGTGTGTAAAAAAAGTCACATACGCTCCTGATAAAAAGGCTATTAAATCAGCTCTTGAATCAGGTACAGAAATCGATGGTGCTGTTCTTACAGAGCATCAGAATATTCAGATCAAATAGGAGGGAAAATTTATGCCTTTTAAAAAAGTACAACGAAAGGTCGCTAAACTCAGAGCAGCCTGCACAGGACCAAGCGGTTCAGGAAAAACATTATCTTCTCTGTATCTTGCATTCGGTTTTACGAATGACTGGAACAAGATCGCACTTATCGACACAGAACACGGAAGAGCTCAGTTTTACGCAAATCGTTCTGACCTCGGTACAGGAGAATTTCTCTATGATGAACTGACACCGCCTTATTCTCCTGAAAGATACATTGAAAAGGTGAAGGAAGCTGCATCTGTTGTAGGTCCTGACGGAGTAATCATTGTGGATAGCTTTTCTCACGCCTGGGACAACGAAGGCGGAATTCTCGACCTGAAAACACAGCTTGAAAAATCTCAGAATAAGAACAGCTTTACTGTCTGGAATGAGGCAGGAAAAATTCAGAATAATCTTGTTAATACCTTGCTTTCTGTTGATTGTCATGTAATTGTTACACTTCGTTCCAAAATGGCATATGCAATGGAGCAAAACGAACGTGGAAAAATGGAACCCGTCAAGCTTGGTCTTGCTCCTGTTCAGCGTGAAAATACAGAATACGAATTTGATATTGTTTTTAATATCTCCCGTAATCATTATGCTGTAACTTCTAAAGATACCACATTTCTTGATACATGGAACGGAATGATCACTCCCGAACTTGGTTCACAGCTAAAGGAATGGCTTTCCAATGCTGCTGAACCGCATCGATGTACTGATTGCGGCAGCCTTATTACAGCAGTTAAAGGCAGAAGCGTTGAACAGATTGCAGAAGGTACGGAAAAGAACTACGGCAGAAAACTTTGCTGGAAATGCATGAGTGCTGAAATTAAGCGAATTAAGGAGCAGAAACAAAATGGAACTGAGACCGTATCAAAATGATTTAATTGAAAAGGCACGAAATGCCTATCGTCATGGAGCAAGAGCACCTTGCATAGTTCTCCCCTGTGGCGGAGGTAAATCGGTTATTGTAGCAGATATAGCAAAATCTGCTACTGAAAAAAATAATCATGTGCTTTTTCTTGTTCATCGAAAAGAACTTGTTGACCAGATAAAATGCACGTTCAGTTGGTGGGGTGTTGATATGACAAAATGCGAGGTTATGATGGTACAGACTGCATCAAGACGTATTTCAAAACTTGCTAAACCACAGCTGATCATAACCGATGAAAATCATCATTCCAAAGCCTCAACATACCGCAAAATATATGAGGCATTCCCAAACGCCAAACGTATCGGAGTTACAGCAACACCAGTCAGATTGGATGGCAGTGGACTTGGTGATGTAAATGATGAGCTTGTGATCGGTGTATCTGCCAAATGGCTTATAGAAAATCATTACCTTGCTCCATATGATTATTACGCTCCAAGCATTGCTGATTTGACGGGAATCAAAATTATGCACGGAGAATATGAGACAAAATCCGTTGAAAAAGCAATGCTGAAAACGGCTGTTTTCGGTGATGCGATCAAGTATTACAAACATCTTGCATATGGGAAACAAACGATCTGCTACTGTGTTTCAGTGAAGCATTCTATGGCTATGGCAGATGAATTTAAGTTTGCAGGTATCTCTGCGGCTCATATTGATGGATCAACACCAAAAGAAGAACGTGATAAAATTATATCAGATTTCAGAAACGGAGCAATAAAAATTCTCTGCAACGTTGATCTGATAAGCGAAGGATTTGATGTCCCCGACTGTGAGTGTGTGATACTGCTTCGTCCAACGAAATCATTAACTCTTTACATTCAGCAATCAATGAGATGTATGCGATACAAGAAAAACAAACGTGCAGTTATCATCGACCATGTTGGAAATTACGCACGTTTCGGAATGCCTGATGCAGACCGTGAATGGACTTTGGAAAGCAGAAAAAAGTCCGGGGAAAAGCGTGAAATTGAGAATAAAGTATTTGTAGCACAATGTCCTGAATGCTTCTATACCTTTGAACCACCAAAATTCGGAAGACCTTTATGCCCCGCCTGTGGATATGTATTTCCCAAAAAGGAACGTTCTCTTGATACAGAGGAAGCAGAGTTACAAAAAATCACAGGCTTTGTTCTTGATTATGATTCACCCGAACAATGCCGCAATATGCAGGAATTGAATGCTTATGCCAAGAAAATGGGCTATAAGAAAGGCTGGGCATATTTTCAGGGCAAACAGAGAGGTTTTATATGACAGAGGAACACAAAATTCAAAATCAAATACGCATATCACTTTCAGACAGATGTACTCTGTTCCGTGTGAATGTCGGCAAAGCCTATACAAAAGACGGACGTTACTTTGATACAGGAGTGCCGAAAGGGTTCTCCGATTTATTCGGATTCCGTAAATCTGACGGCAAAGCCGTATTTATTGAAGTAAAAATGCCTACAGGCAAACCATCAGAACAACAGAAAAAATTTCTCTCAGCTGTGCGAAATGCGGGAGCAATCGCAGGAATATGCAGAAGCGTTGAGGAAGCAGAAAAACTTATTCAAGGAGGAGAAAATTAATGGGATTTTCAACAGATTACACAGACGTACAAAGCTTTGAACTGATTCCAAAGGGAGAATATGAAGTGATCATCAAAGCAATTACAGAACGCACAACACCAAACGGTGCAACGGGACTTAACCTTACATTTGTTATCAGAAATGATGTGGAACAAAAATGTCAGAATCGTTATCTTTTCCATACACTGTGGAAACGCAAAGAACCGACAAAAGCAGATATGCAGGTTCAGGGATACAGCTTTAAGCAAATCATGCAGCTTGCAAAGGCGGCCAAACTCCCAAGTGGAAAGGCTTATGAAACGGTATCAGAACTTTGTGCAGACCTTATAAACCATGTTTTGAAGGTAAATGTACATCACGATCAGTGGAACGGACAAGTTCGTGAGGAAATCGGTTTTATGAATGAATCAGCTTTCCCCGAATGCAAACATATTTACAAAGAAAAGCAGCCTGTTTCAGCAGATACACCGGCACAGAGACCACAGGAACAGTTTGCAGGTACTGCAACAGCCGACATTGGCAATCTCAGTGATTTTGAAGAAATCCTTGGTGACGGTGATGTTCCATTCTAAAAACAGCAAGCTCACACAGAGGATACTGATATTGTATTCTCTGCCCGTGAGCAATAATCAGGAGGTAAATATTATGACACTTATGGAATTACAGAAAATCCTCGGCGAGAGAATTCGCATTGCAAGCGACAACACACTCAGTGTTGATGAACGGAGAAAAGAAACAGAGCTTTCCCAAACCATTTCTTCTCTGGCAAAGCAAATGATCAACAACGCTGATGTGGTTCTCCGCACTGATAAGCTGGTTGCGGAAGGTAAGCTGAAGGAATCCTACATTGAAAGACTGGTACATGGCCATGCGTAAGCATCGTTATACACCCGAACAGGATGAATGGCTGCGTCAGCACATCGAACATTGTAATTCTTACAGACAGCTCACCGAAATGTTCAATGAGCATTTCAGTGTAAGCGTTGGAAAGTACAGCATTTCTGATAGGTGCATCAAACAGCTGCATATCCACAGAAATGTCAATACCGGTACATTTCAAAAGGGTGAACAGCGTGCCAAGACATACAGAATCGGTGATGAGAGAGTATATAGCGGATATGTATGGGTAAAAGTCAACGACATACAGCATTCCGGTAAAATCACGATACAGAAGTTTAAGGAAAACTGGATGCCGAAACAGCGATATGTTTATGAGCAGCATCATGGCAAAATTCCGGACGGACACATTGTTGTGTTCCTTGACAGCAATCCCCTAAACTTCTCAACCGATAATCTTTACTGCATTCCAAGAAGAATCAATGCGATTATGAATCAAAATCATTGGTTTACGACAGAACGTGAAAACACATTGACAGCAATAAAATGGTGCGAATTATACTACGCACTGAAAGGAGCTACCACATGAATTACCGCAACAACGAGGGCTACGCAAGCCCTACCGAACACGAAGCACTCACTCGTATCAGACATGAGGAACTCAAGGAAAAACGTCAGAAGAAGTACCGCCCAATTGTATATATCTGTTCTCCATTTTCACAGGGGGACAAAAAACAGAACATTATCAACGCCCGCCGTTTTTGCAAATATGCAGTCGCTCAGAATTGCATTCCATTTGCACCGCATCTGTTCTTTCCGCAATTTATGAATGACGAGAATCCCAAAGAACGTGACATGGCTTTCAAAATGAATCATATCATGCTTGGCAACTGCGATGAACTCTGGGTATTTGGCAATAAATATACGATAGGAATGCAGTGTGAAATGAAGTGGGCAATGCGTAAGAAAGTACACATCAGATTTTTTGACGAGAACGGAAAGGAGAAATCATAATGAATTACGAATCAATCCCAAATGAACTGAGATCAATTCCTAACTGGGTATGCTGGAAAGCGTACCCGGATGCCAAATCCCATAGTGGAATCCGGAAAATTCCAATCAATCCGATTACCGGCGGACAGGCTATGTCCAATAATCCGCAGACCTGGACAGGTTTTGAAACCGCACTGAAATCATCTGTAAATTATGACGGAATAGGATTTATGTTCAGTGATTCCGGTTATTTCGGTGTTGACCTTGATGACTGCCGTGACAGCATCGACAGCTACCTTCATGGCGATAAATCAGACATTATTGCTGAATTTATTGATACTTTACAGACATATGCAGAATATTCTCAGTCACGAAACGGAATACATCTTATCTGCAGAGGCTCACTCCCTGCGGGCAGAAGACGTAATGGAAAAGTTGAAATGTACGACAGCGGAAGGTTTTTCATAATGACAGGTAATGCAATCGGTGAATACAGCTATATTTCTGATTGCACCGAAAGGATCAAGTATCTTCACATAAAATACGTTGGTATACAGCAAGAAACACCCGCGAACAGAAGTTGTACTCCATCTATGCTTAATATGTCGGAACAAGAAATCATCAGCAAAATAATGAATTCCCAAAGCAGAGAAAAATTTGCTGCTCTTTACAGCGGAGATTTCTCTGATTATCCGTCTCAGTCTGAAGCAGATATGGCTTTCTGCTCAATTCTTGCATTCTGGTGTGGCGGCGATATAGCTCTTATGGATAAAATATACCGAAGTTCAGGGCTTATGCGTGAAAAGTGGGACAGAAGGCAATCTGGCTCGACTTATGGTACGATCACCCTTAATAATGCTGTTGCATGCTGTCAGAATTTTTATCAGCCGCAAGCTACAGATGATTATTATATAACAATCAAGAGCCCTTCCTCTGCCCGTTCAAATACCAAATTGCCAATGCATTCTCTTGATGACACAGGAAATGCAGAACGTATGAAAGATTATTGTGGAGATACTTTCCGTTACAATTATACCGATAAACGCTGGATGTACTACAAAGACGGTGTGTGGGTATATGATGACTGCGGTGCGGTTTTCTCTGCTGCTGATGTGATTCTTGAACGTATGAAAACAGAACTTAAAACATGGGCGGAACACGAAGACGGGAAGTTTCTTCAGGACTATCAGAAACATATGAAAAAGACTCGTTCCAATGCTGCAAAAACTGCTATGGTAAGGGAATTTCAGCATATCGTTCCAATAAGTCCATCAGACCTTGATACACACAAAAGTCTTGTAAATACACAGAATGGAATAGTTGACCTTGATACCGGTACAACAGTCCCTCACAATCCTAAAATGTACATGACGAGAATGCTCGGAACTTCCATGCCTGTTAATCCGAAAAAGCCTGTTCTGTGGCTGCGCTTTCTTGATGATATTTTCGGTGATGACAAGGAACTTATCCGATACATTCAAAAATCGATAGGTTACTGTCTGAGCGGACTTACATCAGAACAGTGTGTATTTTTCCTGTATGGCAATGGCAGAAACGGAAAATCAACGTTCCTTGAGATCATTCGTGCGATCCTCGGAGAATATGCAACAAACATACAGCCTGAATCCATTATGGTCAAGAACAGCAACAACTCTGCAAATACCGATATTGCCCGCTTAAAGGGAGCAAGACTTGTCACATCAGTTGAACCTAATGAGGGCATGCGGCTTAATGAAGGACTTATAAAACAGCTTACAGGCGATGATATGGTAACTGCCCGAAAACTCTATGGTGATGAATTTGAATATCGTCCGGAATTTAAGCTGTGGCTTGCAACAAACCACAAACCAACAATTCGCGGCACTGATCTTGGAATCTGGCGAAGAATTCATATCATTCCATTTACAAAAATTATTCCCGAAGAAAAGGTTGATAAGAACCTTGGTGAGAAACTTCGTGAAGAAATGCCTGATATTCTTGCCTGGGCTATGGACGGATACCGCCTGTGGAAATATGAAGGTCTTCATAAGCCGAAAGCCGTCGAAGATTCTGTCAGGGAGTATCGTAATGAAATGGACGTGATCGCCGCATTTCTCGCCTCTGACTATATTGCTGAAGGCGGTGAAATTAAGGCATCTGTGCTGTATGCAGTTTATTGTCAGTGGGCTGCGGAATCCAACGAATACAAGATGACGAGCCGCAAGTTTGGAATTGAAATGTGCAAACGCTACACCAAAATTCATAAGAAGGACGGCTGGTACTATCAGGGTATCTCCACTCTTTCTATTAAGATGACATAAATGACATATATTACTTCTTTTCTCTACTTCTCTTAAAAAAGAAAAGAAAAATAAAATAAATACTATATTTTATATATTATATATCATCTTATGTCAAATGGAGGAAAAATGAAAATTGCTCTCAATTTTAAAGATAAGGATACTTTCCGAAAACTGGAACGTCAGGCTTATGACGGTACCATTGATGTAACAAAGTTTCCGCCTGCAGAATATAGATATTTTTCCGAACTTAAAAAATTGTATTATGCTTTTAAATTTGAGGGACTTCCTAAAGAGGAAGCTTCTCGTAAAAAGCGTATTTTGTTAAAGCTATACAAGGAAGCAATTTCTGAATATGAAAACAGGCTTAATGTTTCCAGACAATATCAGGAACACATTCGCATTGCAGAACTTAATCTTTCAAAAATTGAAAAATCCCATGATGTATATGAAATTGCTCTCCTTGCTTGTGAATCACTTGGTGCTATGATGGGAGAAGACACTTTCTATAACCGGCAGAAACAGAAAATTATGGAGGAGAAATAAATGGATGGATACATAAAATTGACAGCAAAAGAATACATGAAAGAAGCAAAGATATTACTCAGGCGAATTGAAAGAAAAAGACGTGAGGCAGAGAGTATCCGCATTTGTGAGAGTTCTCCTTCCTCACCTGCATTCAGCGATATGCCGAAAACAGCAACGCATAATCCGCATAGAATGTCCGACAGTATCAACCGTGCCATTGACCTTGACAGAGAAGCAGACGCTGCTTTTGATGAACTGTCAGCACTGAAATCAGCGTTCCTTGGATCACTGCAAAAACTGGATAACCCCGATGAACGTGATCTGATGTATAAACGTTATATTGAGTTTAAGAGTTGGAATGAAGTATTTCATGAAATGGGCTATAGTAAATCGGCCGGATACAGGGTTCACAGCAATGCGTTATCCAAACTTTAAAATTTGGGAGTTCGTGGGAGTTTACGGGACTTGAAGATACTTTCAATATGTGCTATAATATAAACTGGAAAATAAGATAGCGAACAAGCCATGGCAGAGAGATCTGCTGTGGCTATTTTTATGCCCTGATGGAGGTACAGTATGAAAGCAAGAGAATATTTAAGAACAATTCAGAAGCTTGAAAGCGAAACCAGGGAATGCTATGGACAGGCGGAATACCTGAAGAACGCCATTAACAACCTCTCAAATCAGAATGCCATTGAAACCGTTGAGGAACTTATCATTAATCTTATGGACGAGGCAGCTGATTATGCAATTCATCGTGTTCATCTGATAAATGAACTTTTAAATGTTGATGACCCAATGCAGTATACGCTTCTCCATTACCGCTACTGCCTCGGTTACAGCTGGCATAAGATCGCTTACAAGCTTAAAGTAAGCGTTGGCTTTGTGAAGAATCTTCACGGTAAGGCGTTGAAGTCACTTGACAAATATCTTGAGGAATGTTGCAATGCCGAAGAAATGTAAGCACCCTTGCAGTTATCCAGGCTGTCCGAACCTTACCGACAGCAGATATTGTGAGATGCATAAACAGCCTGACAGACCATCAGCCACCAGGCGTGGTTACAACAGCAAATGGCGTAGGCTCAGTAAAGCTTACCTCCGCAAGCACCCGATGTGTGTACGTTGCCTGCAACAAGGACGATATGTTCCTGCAACAGTTGTCGACCATATCGTTCCACACCGTAACAACCCTGTTTTGATGTGGGACGAATCCAACTGGCAAGCCTTATGCAAGCCATGTCACGATAAAAAGACATGGACGGAAGATAAGAATCCTGTTTATACATACTGAAAAGCCCCCCTGGGGGTAAAAAATCCCTAAAAATGGATAAAACACAGACCGGTGGCCCCTCTCACGCACAAAATCCAATATTCAAACACCCGATTGACCCCTTGAATATTAAAACATTAGAAAATACCGATAAAACCTGCTTTTGCTGACTTTTAAGTCAGCATTTTTTATGCCCGATTTTACAATTTTTGTTTGAATTTCTTTGATTTTTCGGAGGTGATGACATCATGGCGAAAGACGGTACAAACCGAGGCGGTGCAAGACCGGGTGCAGGACGACCAAGAAAGGCACTCGCTGAAAAGATTGCTGAGGGAAAAACTACTGAAGTTATGATGCAACCTGCGGATATAGAATCCGCTGAAACACCGCCTGTCAGAGATTTCATGAAAGAATTACAGCGTGACGGCACAAAACTCCTTGCAGATGATGTGTATACAGAAACTTATCAATGGCTGAAAGAACGTTCCTGCGAGAAAATCGTCAGCCGTCAGCTTGTGGAACAGTATGCCATGAGCATTTCCCGTTGGATTCACTGCGAGCAGATCGTCACAAAATATGGGTACATTTCAAAACACCCCACAACGGGTGCGGCAATCGCCTCTCCCTATGTAGCGATGTCACAGAACTACATGAAACAGGCAAATCAGATCTGGAATCAGATTTTTCAGATCGTGAGGGAAAATTGTTCTGTGGAATTTCAGGGCAATCCGCAGGAAGATATGATGGAAAAGCTGCTCCGCAGCAGAAAGTGAGTATTTATGAAAGCAGATGTTCAATTCTGGAGAGAGTTAAAACAGCATCGAAACAATATGACCAAACAGCAGTATCGCACAATTAAAGGACAAGCCGTAAAAGGCAATATTGATGCTGCCCGAAAAGGAATGCTCAGAATCCAGCAGAGGAGGAATTACCGATGACCACAACTACAGAATTTCAGCTTGTTGACATCAACAAGTTAGTGCCATATGCCAACAATGCCAGAACCCACAACAAGGAACAGATCCTGAAACTTCGCTCTTCTCTGCGTGAGTTTGGGTTTGTGAATCCTGTCATTATCGACCGGGAATACAATGTGCTGGCTGGTCACGGCAGAATCGAAGCGGCAAAGGCAGAAAATATTTCAGAAGTGCCATGTGTATTTGCCGATCACCTGACCGAAGCGCAGAAGAAGGCATATATTCTTGCCGACAACCGGATGGCGTTAGATGCAGGCTGGGATGATGAACTGCTTGCTGTTGAGATGGAAGAGTTGCAGAATCTCGGATTCGACCTTGGTTTGACCGGTTTCGATGAATCTGAAATTGCTGACCTTTTCGACATTAACAGTGATGAAGCAAAACAGGACGATTTCGATGTAGACACAGAACTGGAAAAGCCCTGCAAATCCAAAACCGGCGACATCTGGCATCTTGGAAAACATACCATCATCTGCGGAGATTCCACTTTGCCTGAAACCTATACAGCACTTTTGGGTGATACAAAAGTCAATCTGGTTTGTACCGATCCGCCGTATCTTGTCAATCTGGAAAGCACATCCGGCAAGATCAAAAACGATGACCTTGACGATGAAAAGGGATATGAATTTCTGAAATCCACATTTGAGAGATTCAAGGAATCCATGGCAAAAGATGCAAGCATTTATGTGTTTTATGCTACGTCAAAGGCTCGTGTATTTCATGATGCATATGAAGATGCAGGATTTAAGGTGGGTGCAGGACTTGTCTGGAAGAAAGACCGCCTTGTTCTCACTCGCACCGATTGGAAATACATTCATGAACCAATCATCTGGGGTTGGCGTAAGGACGGCAAGCATATCTGGTATGGTGACCAGAAACAGAAAACCGTATTTGAATTTGACCGTATCAAAAACAGCAAGGAAGACGGCTGCGGACACCCGTCCAGTAAACCTGTCCCGCTGATTGCTTACCTGATTTCTCAGTGTACACAGACAAACGGCATGGTGCTTGACGGATTTTTGGGCAGTGCATCTACCCTGATTGCCTGTGAGCAGTTAAACCGTGTATGCTTTGGCGTTGAACTGGAACCAAAGTTCGTTGATGTTGCAGTGGAAAGATACATTAAACTCCATGAAGGCAGGTCTGATGATGTGTATCTGATGCGTAACGGCGAAAGAATCGAATACAAGGATGTGGAGGTGTCAGATGAATAAACCTCTCACCCTTGGCAGCCTGTTTTCCGGTTCCGGAACTTTTGAAATGGCAGGAATGCTCTCCGGTATTGTACCTGTCTGGAAATCAGAAATAGAGCCGTTTCCGATCGCTGTTACAGAAAAGCGGCTGCCGTTTATAAAGCATCTCGGAGATATAAATAAAATCAACGGTGCGGAAATCGAGCCTGTGGATATTATCACCTTTGGCTCGCCCTGCACCGATCTTAGTGTCGCAGGCAAACGTCAGGGTTTGAATGCCGCACGTTCCGGACTATTCTTTCAGGCAGTCAGAATTATCAAGGAAATGAGGTGTGCAACCAATGGTAAATATCCAGGATTTGCAGTGTGGGAAAACGTCACCGGAGCCCTATCCTCCAACAAAGGAGAGGACTTCCGATGCGTTCTCGAAGAACTCTGCAAAATTAAAACCACAGATATATCTGTTCCTAAACCTGAAAAGTGGACAAAGGCAGGAGAAATCCTGGCAGAAAATTTCTCTCTCGCATACAGGACAGTTGATGCTCAATACTGGGGTACGCCCCAACGCAGAGCAAGAATCTACCTTGTCGCAGATTTTGATGGTGAACGTGCCTCAAAAATACTATTTGAGTCCGAAAGCCTGTCTGGGTATTCTCCGCAGTGCTTCCGTTCGTGGAAAGAAACTGCCGGAAGTTTTGGAACTTGCTCTGAAGAAACAAGCACAGGGTTAGTTTTTTCAAATCACGGGCAAGATACACGATTTAAGGGTCCTGTTGAAGTAGCGGAAACAGTTTCAGCTACATATGGAACGGGCGGAAATAATCAGCCGTTTGTGGTGGAACATTTTCATAAAGCATACGGCATATGCGGAAAATACAGCAATTCCATGCTTTCCGACAATCCCAACAGCGGATTTTACGAAGCAGATACTGCAAGAACGATTGATACAAGCAATCAGTCTCCATGCAAAAATCAGGGCGGAATTGTTGTCGTTGAGGGAAATGGTTCACGTCCATCACATCATGGTGACGGATACAAGGAATCGGAAACTATGTACACACTAAACTGCACGGAAAACCATGCAGTTTCCTACGGCATCGGCAGACCTGCCATGAATCAGGGTTACAACGCACGATTCAGTTTTCAGATTGAGGAAGAAACTTCACCTACACTTGTTGCATCGGGTGCAGGCGGAATTGCTCACCCTGTATACAGTTCCTCAAAAGCATCATTTTTTACCTCCGCTGAAGAAGAAAAAGCAAATACCTTAGTGGCATCGGATTACAAAGACCCGCCGCTTGTAAATGACAGTACTTCTGAAATCGAGTATATCGTAAGAAGACTGACACCACAGGAATGTGCATTGCTCCAGGGTATGCCGACATGGTGGTGTGATGACCTAGGAACGGAAAATCCGACCGATACGCAGATTGACTGGTGGCAGAATGTTTTTGAAAACTACAACAATGCTATCGGAAAAGAGTGCAAACCCAAATCACGAAAGCAAATTGAAAAATGGCTAAAAAATCCGTACTCGGATAGTGCTGCCTACAAAATGTGGGGCAACGGCATAGCAGCCTGTAACGCATGGTTTGTCCTTGCCGGAATAGCCTGTTATGCACAGAAAACAGAAGAATAATTCTACATATCTCACACTTGATATATGTGGCTTTCAGAGTTATCATGTGTACTACCAAAACGAAATGGAGGTTTACTCATGATTATTGAATTAGGACTTACGGGCAATGTCCGAAAGGAACTGGTCAAAGCAGTCAGTGAGATTATCGGAGCACCGGCTGTGTACCAGTACATGCCAACCTGTGCATACATAATCAGCAACGACTACACGGTCACCAAGGAAGGCAATCTTGAAATCAGCGATTCCGCTGACAGCAAGGAAGTCGAAAATCTGATTGATGAACTGGTCAGCAGAGGTTATAATGTGCCGGAAGTCGAAGAAACTGATGAAGAAAACAGTCTGACAGTAGAGATGCCGCTTGAACTGGTTAACAAACCAACGCTTGAAAGGCTGAGAAGAATTGTAGAAAATAAGGGTGAACTTTTCAAGGCGGCATTCAAAACCGACAGCCTTGATATTATTGTTGATGAGGAAAAAGTATGTTTCCCCTGGTTTACTGTGGAGCAGTACGACGATACAAACGCTTACTGCAAATTCATTTCAATGCTCTGCGAATTTGCAAAGAATCAAAGCCGTATCAATAACAAGCCTGAAACCACAGACAATCCGAAATACACAATGCGATGCTATCTTCTTCGCCTTGGTATGATTGGATCAGAGTACAAGGCTGTGAGAAAAGTTCTGCTCAGAAATCTTTCCGGCAGTTCAGCTTTCAGAAAGGCAGGAAAAGAAGATGAAGTTTCCGAATGAAAAAGAAATTGCAAGGCTCAGAGAAAAGTACCCCGTCGGCACAATTATAAAGCTTATCATTATGAATGACCCATATCACCCTGTTCCACCAGGAACTCTCGGTGAAGTTACAATGGTTGATGATGCGGGTACGATACACACAAACTGGAGTACAGGCAGTTCTCTTGGTCTGATTGAGGGTGTCGACAGCTTTACAATAGTTGATGGTGTAAAAACAATATGCTATGGTGAATCAAAGCTGTGGGAATCCAGAAAAGATGCCGTTGCTTTTTTTCTGGAAGGCATGAACGCATCTGACGGCTCAGAAAAACAGCGTTACTCCAACGTGTATTTAAAGTTGATTATGGGTTCAAAAATCTGCGATGATTCTGACTGACCCTGGAGCGGTTTCGTAAAAGAGACCGCTCTTTCATTGTACTGTATATTACCATAAAAAAGCAAGTATATCAAGTGTAATATACACCAGATATCCGACAAATATACAGCCTTATATTCTGTACATTTAGTGGGTTGCTATGTGCTCCGTAATGCGGTAATATGTGTACTACCGAAAGGGAAAACCCCCAACGGCAAGACAAAAAACACTTTGCGGAGGAAACCAAAATGAACGAAAAAACAGCACAGCAGATTGCAAGAATGAAAGAGCAGACAATCGGGGTTGAGGTTGAAATGAACCACATCACAAGAGAAAAGGCTGCGAGAATTGCGGCAGACTTCTTCGGAACAAACAGATACGAAAACACAGCAGGCAGAAACGGATACTGCACCTGGTCAGCATGGGATTCACAGGGCAGAGAATGGAAATTCCAGAAAGACGTAAGCATTGCAGGATGCGATGCAGAAAAATGCGAACTGGTTACACCAATCCTTAAATACGAGGACATTGAAACCCTGCAGGAACTGATAAGAAAGCTGAGAAGAGCCGGAGCAATCAGCCATGCAGGAATTGGTGCAGGGGTTCACATTCACATCGGAGCAAACGGCCACACACCACAGAGCCTCAGAACACTTGCAAACCTTATGGCAAGCCACGAAAGACTGATTGCAGACGCTCTGAAAATCGACCAGGGCAGAATGAACAGATACTGCAGAACGGTAAACCCGAATTTCATCGAGCAGGTAAACAAAAAGAAACCAACAACAATGGCACAGCTTGCAGACATCTGGTACACTTCAAACGGTGCAAACTACGGCAGGACACAGCATTACAACGACAGCAGATACCATATGCTGAACCTCCACGCAACATTTACAAAAGGCACGGTTGAATTCAGACTTTTCCAGTTTGACAAGCCAACGGAAGAAAAGAAAAACGGACTTCACGCAGGACAGCTTAAAAGCTACATACAGCTTTGCCTTGCATTAAGTCAGATGGCAAAAGACCTGAGAACAGCAAGCCCCAAGCCACAGCAGACCGAAAATCCGAAATTTGCAATGAGAACATGGCTGATGAGATTGGGCATGGTCGGCAGTGAGTTTGAAACCTGCAGAAATTTCATGACCAAGAACCTTGAGGGAAATGCAGCCTGGAGATAAACCCAGGCGGAAATCAACGGACGGGCAACACGCCCGCCACGTTGCCCTGTGTGGGAATGTTGGGGTATCCTCCGCAAAGTTATCCCACCGAGAAAGCCAATCCACACACGGCAAGAAAACCTCCTTTTTCGGCAAGGCATAATCTGAACAAATACTACACAATAAAAACCACAGATATTTTGTGGATTTAGCGGGTTGAATTTCAGCTCAGAAAGAGTTAATATGTGACTACCGCAGGAAAAGCGAAATTCACGAAAAGGAAGATTCAGATGAAAAAATACTACATTGCCTACGGCTCAAACCTCAATGTTCAGCAGATGAAATTCAGATGCCCCGGCGCAAAAGTTGTCGGCAAAAGCGTAATCAAAAACTATGAACTTCTCTACAAAGGCAGCAAGACAGGTTCCTACCTCACCATTGAGAAAAAGAATGGTTCGGTTGTTCCTGTTGCAGTCTGGGAAGTAACAGCTGATGATGAAAAAAGACTTGATGCCTACGAGGGTTATCCAAATTTCTATTACAAGAAAAACATGAAAATAACCCTTGCAGAAACCGGAAAGATAATAAATGCTTTCGTGTACATCATGCACGAGGAGAGAAAGCTGGGAATACCAAGCTACGCTTATGTGAGAACCTGCGTTCAGGGTTACCGTGATTTTGGCTTTGATTTGAAGCATCTGCGGCTTGCATTTGATATTAGCGAAAGGGGTGTAAGAATTGAAAACGGCTGAAAAAGTAATGAGGGTTTGTCCCCATTGCGGGAAAGAATATCATGGTGTTCCTGCACTTTCCAGAACTGACAGCCAGACGCTGATTTGTCCCGACTGCGGAACAAGAGAGACACTGGAAAGCATAGTAGTTTCCAAAGAGGAACAGGAAAAAATCGTAAGCATCATTCATCGCAGTATAACTGAATAATCGCACAGAAGCCGCCACGTTTGGCTGTGTGGGAATTAAAGGATTCCTCCGCAAAAGTTATCCCAGCTAAAAAGAGTCTCAGCTGTCGCTTCGGTCGGTGCTTCTGCCTTCGGCAGAGGTCTCCCCCGGAGACCCGCACCCCCACACGAGCCACACAGGCGGCTTTGTGCTGCCGTCATATTCTACACAAATGGCTGAAAAGATCCTCCGCAATCATTGTAAGTACTCACACTTGAATAGTGGTGAAAGGTATGGTAATATACATACTACCGAAAGGCGCAGAGCCACGGAAAACAACGAAATTTGGAGGAAAACACCATGAACGAACAGATTAAAACCTACTTTGAAAACCTCAGAAAGAATGCTGAGAACGATGCAAAGAAGCTGAGCCGAGGAACACTTGAAGCCTACTGGACTTACGAATTCAACCTTAACCACAACAGCAGCGAATTTGAATGTAATGAACTTCCCTGGACAACGGACATGAGCGATTTTGTGAAGACCATGAGAGAGGCAGGAATTGAAACCATAGCGGTTACGGAAACAAGCACGGCACTCCTTGAAAACCTTCACAAACTCGCAAACCAGGGCTGCACCATTGAGGGCCTTTGCAAAGTAAGCAGACCGGACATTTGGGGCAAGGATAAAGAATACCCTGCAATCCGAATCCACCTGAACTAAAGCTAAAGAGCCAAGGGGCAGAATAAACTGCCCCACGCAGGCTCAGAAAGGAAAAGCCATGCACATACTTATTATTGAACCGGGAAAGCACCCACGAGAAGCAGAAATCGATGGAAGCCTTGAATCACTGCAGAAGACAGTCGGCGGTTACATTCAGGCAATTTATCCTTGGGAAGATAAAGTAGCTTTAATTGCCGATGAAGAGGCTAAACTGAAATCTGATATTCAGTGGAACAGAATGATTCCGGAAATCTGTGATGTCATCAAGGGCACATTTTTCATTGCAGGACTTGGCAAGGAAGATTTCGCAGACCTTTCTGCTGAACTTACGGAAAAATACAAACAGCGTTTCTGGAACATTGAACTTTTCGTTCCTACTCCTAACGGTTTGATGCCGATTGTAATAAGGGACTGACAGCCGGCACGTTGCCCTACAGCGGCAAGAACCAGTGATTCCGAATACTAACCCAATGCAGAAACAAGCCCCACAAACGGAAATGTGGCGGCTTGTTTCTGCTGTCATAATATACACAATTCTGAGCCGGTTTAATGACTGTATATTCTGGCAGTTTAGCGGGTTGCTATTATTCACACTATGCGGTAATATGTACACAACGCAAGGGAAACCAAGCGAAAACAAACAAAAACGGAGGAAATTAAAATGGTATCATACGGAATCGCAAAGGCAAGAGCAAAGGCTTGGAGAACAGACTGGAACGAAAGAACCGAAATCACAAAGGCAATCATCACCTGGGTGGACAGCGAGTACGAATACGAACTTGAGATTGAAAACGATGACCACATGGACGATGAGGAGTTCAAAGCCTGGATTGAAAAGAACGCCGAAGAATTTGCAAAGGAAGATGCAGAGGAAAACGGAACGACATTTGAAGAAATCGACAGCATTGAATACGAAGAGGACTACATTGACGACGATGCCCTTTTTGAAGATGAATACACTGCATGGGCAGAATTTGAATGGGAATGCGAAACGGGCAGATAATGCCCTTCCCACTCTCAAAACACAGCCTCAGCAATGGGGCTGTGTGGCTCGTACCGAAGATATATAGTACACAAAATACAGCTGTAATGTTTGTGCAGTATATTTCTCCGTTAACGCTTGATATACTTGAATTAGTATGGTAACATAGTTACAATGGGAATAGGATCTCAATTACAAAATTGCCCCACGGGGCTTAGAATTATTCAGACTTGCTTTTGGCAGGTCTTTTTTGTTAGGTGGTGATACAGTGGCAAAATACAAGCCGACAGAATTCATGGCAGAAGATTCAAGATACGATAAAAAATCAGCAGATTACGCTGTAAACTTTATCGAATGCCTTAGTCATACCAAAGGTACATGGGCAGGAAAAAACTTCGAGTTACTCGACTGGCAGGAACAGATTATCCGTGACCTGTTTGGTATTCTGAAACCTAATGGGTATCGTCAGTTTAATACTGCATACATTGAAATTCCCAAGAAAAATGGCAAATCAGAACTTGCCGCCGCCGTTGCGCTACTACTCACCTGTGGTGACGGCGAAGAACGTGCCGAGGTTTACGGCTGTGCCGCAGACCGACAGCAAGCCGCCATTGTATTTGATGTTGCCGCCGATATGGTGAGAATGTGTCCTGCACTGAATAAGCGTGTAAAAATCCTGACTTCACAAAAGCGTATCGTGTATATTCCGACTAACAGCTTTTATCAGGTGCTTTCAGCTGAGGCTTACTCAAAGCACGGATTCAACATTCACGGAGTTGTCTTTGATGAATTGCATACGCAGCCTAACAGAAAGCTGTTTGACGTAATGACAAAGGGTTCCGGTGATGCAAGAATGCAGCCGCTTTATTTCCTTATCACCACTGCTGGAACAGACACCAACAGCATCTGCTATGAAGTACACCAAAAGGCAAAGGATATTATTGAGGGCAGAAAACATGACCCGACTTTTTATCCTGTTATCTATGGTGCTGATGAATCTGAGGACTGGACAGACCCGAAAGTCTGGAAAAAAGCAAATCCATCACTCGACAAGACTATCGGTATGGATAAGGTTGTGGCTGCGTGTAATTCTGCAAAGGAAACTCCGGGAGAAGAAAATGCTTTCCGACAGCTTAGACTCAATCAATGGGTAAAACAGGCTGTCCGCTGGATGCCTATGGAGAAATGGGATAAATGCAAAGTCAGCTTTGATGAAGATGAACTTGCAGGGCGTGTTTGCTACGGTGGTCTTGACCTTTCCTCCACTACGGATATTACAGCATTCGTCCTTGTATTTCCGCCAACAGATGAAGATGAACATTATTACGTTCTGCCGTATTTTTGGCTGCCGGAAGAAACACTGCCTTTGAGGGTTCGGAGAGACCATGTTCCATATGATGTATGGGAACGGCAAGGATACCTTAAAACTACCGAGGGCAACGTTGTTCATTATGGTTTTATTGAGAATTTCATAGATGAACTGGGGCAGAAATTTCATATAAAAGAAATCGCATTTGACCGCTGGGGAGCAGTGCAGATGTCGCAGAACCTTGATGGTCTTGGCTTTACAATGGTTCAGTTCGGGCAGGGTTACAAGGATATGTCACCGCCTACCAAAGAACTGATGAAACTGACCCTTGAACAGACCCTTGCTCATAACGGTCACCCGGTTCTTCGGTGGATGATGGACAATATTTTCATAAGGCGTGACCCTGCCGGGAACATCAAGCCGGACAAAGAAAAATCCACAGAGAAAATTGACGGCGCTGTTGCCATGATTATGGCTCTTGACCGTGCAATCCGCTGTGGATGTGTGTCTGATGAGTCTGTTTATGATTCGAGGGAGATGCTGATTTTGTAGTTGTGATTACCCCACAAACTGAAAGTTGTGGCTCCCCAACCCTCAAGCATTTTTACTATAAATTAAAGATGCAATATTTTTTTTGCGTTATCACTAAAAATATTTTTTCGTTCTTCTTCATCGGTTGTTGCCCGCAATACAGAAAGCATAGAAAAAGCCTGATTAAGAAACGGATAGTCTGTTCCAAACAAAATTCTATCGCTTCCAACTTCACCAATAATTTGCTTGATATTTTCAGATGGTTGAAGACTAATATCTGTATAAGTATTGGGATATTTTTTGAGAATATCTATAATATACGGAAAGTCAAAGCTACCACCATGTGCTAAAATCACTGTTGCATCAGGGATATAAGCAAGCACTTTTTCGAATTTAGCAAGTGTCTGCGTCATCACTTCTTTCTTTGTTTGCTTTGTTGGAACATTAGAATTTCTCACATCTGATGGTAAGCCCGTACCACTACAACTCATAATTGGCAAGGATGTTTTTTCCAATTCCTTCAGCAATGCAATAGTCTTTTTATCATCAATCGATATTCCCCAAATATGTGGATTTAATTTCCACCCCTTAATATCCATTTTCATATATATATCTATCTGACTTAATATATCATCGTCATACGGGTGTATAGACCCAAAAGTGTAAAGTCTTGAATTCCCTTTTACAATTTCATCCATTTCACCAGCACAACTCTTATTAGGTGGATTAATCTGTTGCACAACAGCTTTGCTAATACCGTTTGCATCCATATCCATAATCAGTCGTTCTACCGTTGCATAGTTTAGAACCAATGCTCCGGTGAATAACTTAATTCTTGTTCTAATTCCGTTTCCACTCAATAACTTTGTTGGATACTCGGTATAACTAATTTTATCAAGATTAAACAAATCCATAGAAAAAGGAAAACAACTCTTATCTAATAAAGAAACTGCAGTATTATTCTTTTCTTTTTGAAAAATAGCCGGAAACAGATGTGCTAATCCTTTAAACAAATGGCAATGCACATCTATTATTTCATATTTATCTACCAAACTTTTATCGATTATAAAGTCTCCATTTTCACTAAGAACTAATTCTGGATTTTCTTGAACAATCTGTTGTTTTATATACATCTTTCCCATCAAATCACTCCACCAACTTCTAATTTGTCGAGCAACTGCCCTACATTTAGTTTATCATATTATACCACACCCCTAATCTCAAAGTCAAGAAAGGAGTTGATTTTCATGGGTATTTTCACAGGACTTTTCAAGTCCAGAGATAAGCCCAATAACAGTTATGACAGCCCGTCCTACACATATT
>OGQH01001144.1_pt1 | contig 25544 bp, 25 predicted proteins | sample 1553181 | NCBI WGS metagenome assembly OGQH01 (sample SAMEA2579946, study PRJEB22360) | human gut metagenome | biome: human gut; feature: human-associated habitat; material: faeces | place: Denmark | collected 2008/2010 | reverse complement strand
GTGAGAACTTACATTATCTCGATGTGAGTATATTTAATCACATTTTGAGTGGCAGTGATAGGATATGGAAAACAGAACAGTAATTATTAATGGTGTATCTTATACTTGTTTAACTGATGAAGAATACGAAGATTTACAGACAGTAGCTGCTTATGAAGAAAGAAAAAAGAGTAAAGATTTTAAAACCATTAGCTTTGATGAATTCTTAAAAGACAGAGAAGAAAAGTATGGAGTTAAATTTTGATATTGAAATCGAACCATACATTATAGAAATTATAGACAACATTGATTATTATAACTATATTAGATTCAGAAACTTCTCTATAGGAATCTTTCTAACCAAAGAATTACGAAAAGTCAAGGGAATAGTTGAGGCCAATCCACATATTGGCAAGAAGGTTCAAACAAACAAATATAAGTATGTCATGCCAACTACCAAAGCAGTCTTATATTATGAAATAATAGAAAATAGCAGAAATATCATTTTCTATGATTACAAACCTTTCAAACAGAATAAATACCTGTATTAAAATACCTGCTCATCAATGAGCAGGTATTTTAATACTTTGGTGTATGTACTTTATTTAACAATTCTTCTGTTACTTCTTTGGCAGGTAATGTTTGATCAATATGTCCAACCGATAATAGTGCTTCTAAACGTAGATTCTTTGGAAAATGAAAGATATTTCTAATATAGTCCTCAGTTGAATCTTCTGTAGATGATACTCTATTTCTTCCCTGAATCCAGCAGCTGCCAAGACCTAGTGATGAAGCCATATAATGCATAGTCAAGATGACATTACTGCAGTCTTCTACCCAGACATCCGTCTTATCTTCATCACCTAATACAATAATACAGGCACCTGCCCCTTCTAGCATCTGACTTCCTGCTTTTCTACATTGAGATAATTGTGTCAATAGCTTTGGATCAGTGACTACAATGAGTTCTTCTGGTTTGATATTACGTCCACTTGGTGCAAGTAATCCTGCTTCTACAATTCTATCCAATAATTCTTTTTCTACAGGTTCTCCAGTATATTGTCTATAGCTTCTTCTTTGTTTTAAAAAATCTAAAAAATCCATATAATCACCCTTTCTTTCATCCATTATAACATATTGACATGTGGTGTGGTTTTTCTATAATGAGGGTAAAGGAGCGTGATATTTATGCGTATGTTACGTACAATTGTATTAGATATTCTTATTTTCATTCTTGTGAATGTATTATGTTTCTCAATGCTTTGTCCAAGTATTATAAATAGTGCTATACAGAATGATGAAATTACCCAGGAAATGACAAATAAGGTTATGACAGTTATTAACCAATACACATACCGTCTTCCTGACATAACTATAAAAAAGATACAAGCAGATATTAGTCAATCTGAATCTATGACCGCACTAACAAGTAAATATAGTCAGGCTATTATTAAACAGATGGCTACAGGTGAAGATAATAAAGAAGATATGACACCTTATATCAATAATCTGGCACAGGAATGTTTTGATATTGTTGAGAAGGATACAGATATTACATTACCTAATATATTAAAGACATCACTTACTAAATTAATTTCTTCTGGTTTAGTATCTCAAGGTATTGATCAGTATGTAGATGATTATATTAGTAAACAATCTCCTAAAAGATTGAAGATGATACAGATTTTCTATCAGTTAACACTTGATTCTAATCGAATGATTATGGGTGTTATACTTATTGTACTGTGCTTGATTCAATTGATTGTAGATAAGTTATATGGCCTCACTGCACTAGGTGTAACAGGTGTTTTATCTGGACTAAATGTAAGCTATATTATGCCACTCGCAATTAGTGAAGGGGCTAGTTCTTATTTGAATCGTACAGTCATCTTTGATCCATCAATACTTAGAACACCAGGATTGATGATATGTGGAATATCTGTTGTAGTAGTAATAATCGCACAACTGATCATAAGAAAAACAGCTAGAGGTTAATCTAGCTGCTTTTTGACTAGAACAAATTACCCCCTAGTTGTATTATCTTTAAAAAGCATGGGAATAATATGGGATTCTTAAAGAAGAAAATAAAAGACTATTTCATGCGTTCTTTCTTCAATTTCTGCATCAAACTCTAAGTACTCTAATTCATTAGTTTTTCATGCATAAAGCCTCCTTTTCTTAACTTTATCGCACAAAAAAGACCTGCATTATGCAAGTCTTGTATCTATTCTCATACTGCTGTTAATAACTGAGGCTTTTTCGAAGAGGAGAAGCTTCTTTTTCTTTTCTACACCAGAAGCATAGCCTTTTAAGTTACCCTTAGAACCGATTACACGGTGTGAAGGGATGATTAACGCAATATGATTATGACCAATAGCACCACCAACTGCCTGTGCTGACATTTCTTTCTTGTTACCATATTTTGCGATAGCTTTCGCAATATCACCATAAGTGATTGTTTCACCATAAGGGATGTGCTGGATAATAGTCCAGATCATTCTCTGGAATGGTGTTCCCTGCATCTTAATAGGTGGACAGAAGTTAGGAACGATTCCATCAAAGTATAGATTTAACCAGGCAATTGTTTGATCAAAGACGGGTAAATCCTGTTCTACTGGTTCCTTTAAGATATCCGCATAGTATTTATCATCTTCAAACCATAAACCAATAAGCGATTCACCATCACTTGCCATAGTAATGTTTCCAATAGGAGACTGGTATTTCTTAATATATTCCATTATTTTTACCTCCAAAAATAAACAAAAAAAAGCATTAGCGTACGCAAAAAAGAATTTCTTTTTCTACGTATAGCTAATGCTTTGTGAATGACATGCTATAAAATATTCCTTTGTTGGTTGTATTGTAACACAATTATTTCACAAGGTCAACTTAGACTTCATCTTCCTGTCTGATTTCGTCTAGGTAAATCTTGTCATCTTCTACTATAAATCGCCAGTATTCAATAAAGATTTCTTTATTATCCTGAGTGACTTCATTACCTTTGATCATTCTATCTCTCATCTTGCCTTCTATATAAGACCAGAAGTAGTCATCACCTACTTCTACAACCATTGTTTTAAGAAGTCTGATATCAGAAAGTTCATTACGTACACCTTCATACTCCCACCAGTTGAGTTTTGTTTGCCATTGGTCATAAAGAGAGGAAGAAAGATATTGTTTAAGAGTATCCATATCTTTATCATTCCATGCATTCTGTATAGCATAATAGTAATCAGTGACTTGCTGGTTTATGTTCTTTTCATCAAAGAATGCGTTATTGTTTTCTTCTAGTTCTTTTTTCATAGCCTTATGCATAGAGATAGCTTTATATCTACGGCGATATTTTTCCATATATGAAAAACCATATGATACAAAAGAAATAGTTATAATACCAGAAACATAATCTCGAGGAGAAGTTGTACGTCTTACAGGAGGAGATCCATGACTTGAAGAACCGCTGCTTCCTCCTCCACCACCTCCACTTGATCCTCCTCCCCCGCCGCCAGCTCTTGCGTAAACAGGGGAAATAGAAAAACATAATATACATACAATAAATAAACATCTAATTAATTTCTTCATAAGTCCTCCTAAGAGATTAGAAACATTACTAATATCATGAATACCATGATACATGCCAAAAAGCCTAAGATACATAGTAATAAGCCTAGCCACCAAATAAGTGTTCTTTCTTTTCTAGTAATAATAGAAAAGATAAGTCCTACAAAAGAAAATATGGGGCCAAGCAGAATGATATCTGTATAAGAATAAGGAGCATGATTGGCACTATAAAAATAGATTAAAAATGTTGCGATAGATAATAAACCACAAATAAGTGGTATAGAGTTCATTTTTTTCATAGATAAAGTATAGCATAAAAAAAGAATGATAAGAAATATATCTTATCACTCTTTAACAAGTCTTATTCGTACTTAGCAACGATCTTATCGTATTCACCGTTCTTCTTTAGGTTAGCTAAACCTTTGTTGAACTTCTTTAATAATTCTTTGTTTTCACCTTTTAATACTGCGAAACCATAGTTTGCTGGACTTTCTTTACCACAAGGAATATCGAAGTTCAACTGACCTGTTTTAACCATATATTTTAATACTGGATAGTCTTCAAAACATGCAGCTGCTTCACCAGATTTTACTTTTTCAAACATGAATGTTGATTCTTCTACAACTTCTAGTTTGAATCCATATTTATCTTTAATAGACTGAGCATATTTTAATCCTGCAGTAGATGTTTTAGCAACTACAGTTTTACCTTTTAAATCAGCATAACCCTTAATACCTGAATTTTTTGCAACACCCATTGAAACACCTGTTTCATAATACTGGTCTGAGAAATCATATTTTTGTTTTCTTTCATCATTGATTGACATACCTGCAATAACACCATCAGCTTCACCTGATTCTAGTGCTGTACATGCAGCATCAAAACCTAATGAGTTAATCTTAATCTTGAATTTCTGATCCTTAGCAATAGCTCTGATTAAGTCCATATCGACACCAACTAATTTACCAGAATCATCTTCCATTTCGAATGGAGGATATGTTTTATCAGTCGCAATAATATAAGTCTTTTCTTCGTTCTTGCTACTAGAATTTCCTCCACAACCTACTAATGAAACTGCCATTAAACCTGCTAATACAATAGCACCGAACTTCTTCATTTTCATAATCGTTTCCTCCCTTATATATCTACACTTATGTGTTGATACCTTATAATACTTTGTTTAAGAAATCTATTGTTCTTTGTTGCTGTGGATGGTTGATGACATCATATGGATTACCTTCTTCTACAATATATCCACCATCCATGAATATAACTTTAGTACCTACTTCTCTCGCGAAGCCCATTTCATGAGTAACAACAACCATTGTCATACCCTGACTTGCAAGATCTTTCATAACAGCTAATACTTCTCCAACCATTTCTGGATCGAGCGCACTTGTTGGTTCATCAAAAAGCATAATATCAGGCTTCATTGCAAGGGCTCTCGCAATAGCAACTCTTTGTTTCTGACCACCAGATAACTGTGCTGGATAGCTGTCTGCCTTATCTTTTAGACCAACACGTTCTAATAATTGATAAGCAGTTTGTTCTGCTTCTTCTTTTGTCATCTTCTTGAGTTCAACAGGTGCAAGCATAATATTTTCTTTGACTGTCATATGTGGGAAAAGATTGAAATGCTGGAATACCATTCCGATGTTTTCTCTTTTCTTATTGATATCAAGTTTAGGATCTGTGATGTCTTCACCATCAATAACAACACTACCACTTGTAATATCTTCTAGACGGTTCAAACATCTTAAGAATGTTGATTTACCTGATCCTGAAGGGCCAATTAAACAGATGACTTCACCTTCATTAATATCTAAAGAAATATCTTTTAAAACCTCTAAAGAGCCAAAGCTCTTTTTTAGGTTTTTGACAGAAACCTTTTTATTTGCCATAAGATAACCTCTTTTCTACAACTTTTGATACCTGTGCAAGTACTGTACAGATAAATAAATAATAACAAGCCATAAAACAATAAATGACCATCATATGAGCTGACTTCGTTGCGGCAATTGTTTTACCAACGTTAGTCAATTCTGTTAAACCAATAACAGATAATAATGAAGTATCCTTAATAGAAATAATGAACTGGTTGATGATTGAAGGTAACATCGTTCTTAAAGCCTGTGGTAAGACAATCTTTTTCATTGTTTTACCATAAGTCAAGCCAAGTGATCTGGCTGCTTCAATCTGTCCTTTGTCTACTGCTTCAATACCACCTCTGACGATTTCTGCCATATAAGCACCGGCATTAAGTGATAAGGCAACAGTACCAGCAGTAAAAGTACCCCCGATATTTAACCATCTAAATCCTGTAGGTCTTAACATCTGTCCCAAGCCAAAATATATAATCAATATTTGTACAAGCATTGGTGTACCACGAATGATATAAATATAAAGGTTGGCGATTGCCTTTAATATCTTCATGATCACTGACTTACTTTTTGAAGTATTGACTAATCCAACAATGATTCCAATAATAGTCGCAGCTACTAATGATATAATTGATAATTCAATCGTAATCACTATAGCCTGATTGAATCGACTGGCAAAAAATCCTAAGTTATCAAAAAATCCTTTCACATGAATCCCCCTTTTCTTTTATGTTTATAAATTACACCAATTCTTAATATATGTCAAAGATTTTTTATTACCGTAAAAATAAATTATTAAATTGTACTAAAAAAAGAACAAAGTGAGACTTTGTTCCTTGATTAGGCATCAAAGTGATGCTTTTTGAAATGTTTATAGTAAATAATAAAGAGTAGTGAGGTCGTAAACCAAGTGACTGGATAAGAGACAACTACACCTTTAATAGTTGGATAGTGTGGTGAAATGAATGTGAGCCAGGCAATACGTAGTACACATATACCTAAGCATACTAATATCATTGGTTTAATTGATTCCCCACATCCTCTCATAGTACCTGAAAATATTTCAACACAGCAATATAAGAAATAAAATGGCATTAAGAACAGCATTAAGCTATAGCATTCTTCAATAATATGTGGATCTGATGAGAATAATCTTGTGATATAACTGCCTGTTAAACAAAGTATTGTACTGATTGAAATAGTCATAACAAAAGCCATAGCAAGGGCTGTTCTTGCACCCTTTTTAATACGATCATGAAGATGAGCTCCATAGTTCTGTCCACTAAATGTTGTGATTGCTGCACCAATAGCCGCAATCATCATCCAGAACAATGCATCTATTTTTACATAGACTGACCATGAAGCGATTGTTTGTGTACCAAAAGCATTGATATGACTCTGTAAGACAATGTTTGAGATACTATACATTGTAGATTGGATTCCAGCAGGAGCACCAATCATAATAATCTTCTTTAGTACAGGTAGATGAAATTTCATCTTTGATAATGTAAGCTTGTAGACTTCATTTGTACGCATTAATTGAATAGTGACAAGTATGGCACAGACAGATTGTGCAATGACTGTTGCGATAGCTGCACCAGCGATACCTTGATGGAAAATGACTACAAAGATAAAGTCGAATACGACATTCACAATACTACATACAATTAAGTAATAGAGTGGTCTTTTACTGTCCCCTACTGCTCTTAAGATTCCTGCACCGATGTTGTAAATTGCACCTGGAATCATACACAAGAAGTAAAGCTGCATATAGAGAGTGGCATCATTCAATATATCATGGGGTGTACCAATAGCATCTAGACATTGATATGAGAAAAATAAGCCAAAAAGCATCATGAGTATACCACTGACAATTGCAAGGATATAGGAAGTATGCACTGCCTGATGGATTTTCTTATCATTTTGTGCACCATAGTATTGGGCGATGACTACAGAAGCACCTGTAGATAAGCCTACATAGAAGTTAACGATTAAATTCGTTAAGTTTCCTGTTGAACCGACTGCAGCAAGTGCGCTTGTGCCTACTGCTTGTCCAACAATAATTGTATCAACAGTATTATATAACTGTTGGAAGAAACTTCCTATAAGAATAGGAAAAAAGAAAAAAAGCAACTGTTTCCAGATCACTCCCTTAGTGAAATCTTGTGTCTGATTCATGTTATTCTATTCCCTCCTAAAATATTAATACATGATATCATAGAAAAAGAATAAAAGATATGTTGTCGTTTACTCTTTTAATCAAAGAAAATTTACTTAAAATAGAAAGAGAGGTGAAGCACATGATACTAGATATATCACAGGAAAATAAGTATACAGAAACTGAAAAAGAAGTGATTGATTATTTAATGAATCACTTGGATGTATTAGAAGAGTTGTCTATTAATGATTTAGCAAAAAAAACTTATACGTCTAATGCGACTATTATTAGATTATGCCGTAAGGCAGGTTATAGTGGATATAAGGCTTTAAAGGTAGATTTAATTAAAGAAAGAGAAGCAAATAAGTATATTGTAGAGAGTGTGGATTATACGACACCTTTTCAGTTTAATGAAACAACTGAAGAGATTATGAAGAATATGTTTTCTTTATATCAGGAAAGTATTAAGCAGGTGTATTCAAGTCTAGATATAGATGTACTCAAGTCTATGGCACATGAGATTATTCATAAGAAGCGTATCTTTTTGTTTAGTTATGGGGATACACAGACGACAGTGATTAATTTTACGAATAAGCTTGTAAAGGTGAATATATTCCCTACTCTTGCGACACAGTTTGGAGAAGAGAGACATATTTCTAAACGTATGAACAAGGATGATTATGCACTTATTATCAGTTATAGAGGACAAGAAAGACTTCTAGAGTGTGTACAGACATTGAGCAGGAATCATGTGAAAATTGGACTTATTACTGCAAATAAGAAGAATTCATTAATGGCTTATTGTGATAATTTGATTATGATTCCTGATTGTGAAAAAGAGAATAGAATTAGTACATTCTATTCACAATTAGCTTTTCAGTATGTGTTAAGTAATCTTTATGCGATTATTTATCATCAGGTGAATGATTGAACTTTTAGTTCACTCAATTCTGTCAATAAGTAAGAATAAAAGAACATTTGTTTCTATACATACAAAAACGGTTTCTATTTAAGATGTTTTGTGATAGAAATGAATCAGGTGTTGAACATGAATAAAGAAGATGTATTAAAGTTAGAGGAAGAACTAAGTTTTGATCATTTTGATGCAGAAGATGCGTATTGTATTGGGAATGAAATAGTAAAAAAAACAAGTAAACCTGTACGTATTAGAATTGTATTAGATGGAGATATTGTGTTCCAGTATTTGATGCCTGGCAAAAAGGGCGTAGAATGGCTAGATAGAAAGCAGAATACAGTAGAACGATATCACCATAGCACTTATTATGTGTTTCTAGATCAAAAAGAAAGACATGTATATGATGAGAATGATTCTACTATTGCGATATGTGGAGGAGGCTTTCCACTTTTTATAAAAGGTGAATTACGTGGATGTGTGATTGTATCAGGACTTGCCCATAATGAAGATCACCAATTGATTATAGATGTACTAGGAGGATATAAGAATGAAGGTATTTGCGACTGATTTAGATGGTACTTTAGTTCATAATAAAAAAGTAACAGAAACAGATAGAGAGGCCATTGCAGCTTTTCAAAAAGAGAATCTATTTGGTGTCTGTACAGGAAGACCACTGAGCTGTTTATATGATGTAGAGGGTATTCCTTTTGATTTCTATATTATGTGTACAGGTGCACTATTATTAGATAAGGACAGACATGTGATTGAGGAACACCTTTTAGATAAAGAACTTGTGAGGGATATATATAATCATTATAGAGACTACTCTAACATTATTGTACAGACAGAAAGTGAATCTCATTTCTATTTTACTGAATTTATTGATTTTCCTACTTTTACTATGATTAAGGATTTTGAAGAAATCAAGGATTCAAAGTTCTATGGTATTTCTTTAGTGTTTGATACCAATGAAGAAGCAGCAACATTTGTATCAGATGTGCATGATAGATACCCTATGGTATCTGGTTATCAGAATACAAATGTAATTGATATTGTATCAAAGGGTATTTCTAAAGGTACAGGTGTAAAGGCTATTAAGAAACATTTTAATGCGGATAAGATGCTTGGTATTGGTGATTCCTATAATGATTTACCTTTGTTTAAGGCAAGTGATTATAGTTTTACTTTCCATAGTTCTCCTGATAGTTTAAAGAAAGAAGTCAATGATGTGGTAAGTAGTGTGAGTGAAGCAATTAATAAAGTATTGTAGGCAGAGAGTTAATCTCTGTCTTTTTTGTGCACATAGTAAGATAGTTAATATGTGATACATAGTCATTACGCAGAAAAATATTTGAACGCCTTTAAATAGACTTTATGAGAGCCTTACTCAAAACATTTTTTTGATAAAAGTTGTATGATGTAGTTAAGGAGGAGAGCGTTATGTCTACTACAACAAACTACTTCATCAATCTCTATAGAAGTTTAATCATCAAACGTGATGAATTAAAGAATCAAACTGAAGAGAACAAAAAGAATTATTGTCAAATGTATAAAGAGTTGTATAAAGAATATTATGGATTAATGGTTGAGTGTATCTTCCTTAAAAAGAGAATAGCCTATTGTCAGCGATGTAAGAATCATCATATCAAGATATATAAGGAAGAGTTAGAAGGATATATGGATGCTGTGAAGGAAGATTATATGCATGAATTAGAGGAACTAAGAACTCATAAGAAAATAATGAAACAGCATCTAAGTGATGAAGATATGAAGCAGGCAAAGAAGACATTCAAAAGAATCATTAAAAGAATTAATCTGCAACATTCATTATGGGATCGGACAGTTGAATCATATAGATATAATAATTTAAATGATTTAATAGATATAGAAATGTTGGTGGATTATGATAAACAATCCATTAGAAAAAACTTAGATAATACCTACCTCTCAGCACAAATAGAAAGACTCAAGAAAGAAATAGAATCTTTTGAAAATAGAAATCTTAAAATAACAAAAGAGTATCTAGAAAAGAAAATCATGATATACAAATTATATAAATATAACTTAGATAAACAATATTCCTGTTATGAAAAAGTTATGCATGCATGTTAGGAGGAAGCATTTATGGATAATATGAAAGATATGATTTTAGAAGCAGTAGAAATGAATGGGATAGAGAATGTGGTTATGCCTTTAATGAATGAAATCTTTTTGTTTTTAACTGATATTGCAGGAACACGTTATTGCGATAACCAAGATGTATTTAAAAAACTAGAGAAGAATGACCCTCTTCTATTAGAAAGAGAAGCAGATAATGAATATGATAGTAATGCGATTAAGGTACTTACAATGGATGGTGAAAAACTTGGATATATTCCTAAGAGGGATAATGATATTTTTTGTAGATTAATGGATGCAGGTAAGATACTTCATGCAAGAGTGTATTCATGTTATAAAGAGAATTATGACCCTTGGTATGTTTCTATTAAGATCTGTATGATAGATTTTTAGTTATTCACATAATAAAAAATAGAATAAGTGATACATAGTCATTACATGATTATATTATGAATATAGTGATTGATTCCTTCTCTGTGAGAGAAGTCATATTGTTTATGTAATGTTTGGAAATAGTTTCTTATATTTTCTTCTATAATAGGTTCATGAGAAAGGATTGTCCCTTCATATCCTTTTCTAGCTGATATCCAAGGATCCTGTGTATGAGTGATTGTTTCTAATACTTTAGCGCTATAGAGACCATATGTATGAATAACTAAATCAATCACATGACATTCTTCTTCACTTAATGTATTCTCTAATTCTTCAAAGAGTACAAATCGATCATCATCAATAGGATTAAAACTGAACTGCTTGAATAAATGATAAACATCAGGATAGACAGGACCATGAACCCATGCCTGTGAATGTTCTGTAAACACAGGATGATCATATAAGGCATAAGAGGTTCCCTGAATTAAATAAAGAAGTTTTTGCAGCATCAATGGTGTAACTTCATTTAATCCTTTAAACAAATAAGCAATGACCTGTCTCATCTTATCTGATAATACAAATAATTCTTGTAGATTGCTCACTGCTTCTTTTGATTTCTTATAAGAAGCTGGAGTAATCTTATTTTTATTTTTCTCTAATTTCTTATAGAAATAATCAGGAGAAAGTAAAGCTTTTTTCATAATATTGGAATACTCAAGAGAAGGCACCTGTCCATCTATATATCTTTTGATAGTCACTTCACCAAAACCAAGAACTAAAGCGAGAGGTCCTTTCCCAATATCGTATATCTTTAATAATCTGTTGATATCTTCGATAGTAATGAGTTTTTCCTTTTCTCTATACTGTGAATCTATTTCTTTAATATTTAAATCTATTAAACCAGGTAAAGATATTTCTTCATTACATTCATTACATACTGCAACAGTAATCAAGAAAGTATATTCCTTATCTTTAATAACTTTTCTGATTTCCTGTTTCTTCAATGTGTAGGTTGTTTCTTTTCTGCAGTTTGTACAATAAGTGTGCTTCATGTTCTTATCTCCTTTATGATATGATTTTTATTATTTCGTATCATTATTATACTATGAGTATAATAGAAAATCATCAAAAAGAGAGTAACTACCGATTGTTATCCTGAATAGCTAAAAAGTAGAACACACAGTTCTACTTTTTTACATGCTTTCTACCAGATGCATCTGGAATATTTAATTCTGAACGATATTTTGCAACTGTTCTTCTAGATATTTCAATACCATTATCTTTTAAGAGAGTGGTGATTTTCTGATCACTTAAAGGCTTTTTCTTATCTTCATTATCTATAACTTCTTTGATTTTTTCTTTGATAGAATCAACAGAGTTATCTTCTGTTCCCTTTGGAATGAGATCACTCAGAAGAATAAAACCTTTATCACAATATACATATTTATCCTTAACAGCTCTACTGATTGTAGATTCATGTACTCCAAGTAACATAGCCAAATCTTTTTGTAGGAGTGGATGGCAAGCCCCTCCATTCATAAAGAAATCTTGTTGATAATCTAGTAAGAAGACCGCAATATCATATATTAGATTCTTTCTTTGGGTGAGACATTGTTGTAACCAGGAGACTTGTTTTAGTTTAGATTCTATATATTTCTTAGTTTCTTTACTTTCTGATTCAAGAGACAAGTAACCTGTATTGATGTTTATATCCTTATAGATCACTGGATTTAATTGTACAGCATTATCCTTGATTATTATATCTGGTACAGGATAATTGACTTCAATAGAAGAACTAAAGCTGCTGGCTGGACGAGGATTTAATGTCAGGATGATTTGTAGAAGTTCTCTTACTTTATTTTGGGATATGCCGAGTTTCTTAGAAACAGCATGATAATGACTTTTTGAAAGATCTTCTAAGCATTCTTCAATAAGTTGTTTTGTCTTGTAAGTATCTTCTGTTTCTTCGAGGCGCTCCAATTGAAGAAGAAGACATTCCTTTAAAGTGGCTGCACCAAGTCCAGGAGGTTCTAGCTTGGATAATGCATTTTTAGCTTCTATATACTCTTTCTCATCACATTTTAGACAAGTACAAATATCTTGAGTTGAGAGACGTAGATATCCATTATCATCTAATAACTCTACAAGAGATTCTACTAATTCTTTATTGTCTATATCCTTGTTTATTAATTGCCAGTGAATGTTTTCCTTTAAACTCTGTTCTGATTTTCTTGAAAGACTATCGATATCAAATTCTTTTCCTATATCAGAAGTACTTTCTATCATATCATCAGTATCTATTAATGGATTTTCAAAAGAAATCTTCTCTATGTGGGCAAGAAGTTGTTGGACGTCCATCTGTAAGATCTGATTTTTTTCAATCTGTTTCTGATATATTTGATGTTTTTGACCTTGTTTAAGTTCAAGCTTCATCTAAGCCTATTGGCTCCTTAATAACTTTGTTCAATAATTCATACAATATAGATAATTCATAATTATCTATATGAATACGATATTTCTTTTCTACATCCTGGAAAACAATTTTTGATATACGATAAAACTCTTTCTGTGCTAAATCTGTAGGTTCTTCTTCATCATCCGTATCATCTGCAGTCATTAAGCGTTCAAACATAAATGCGATATGCATATAAAGATTCAATCTTATATGACCTGACATCTCCATCTTATAGTAATCCTGATAACGATGAAGAATCATTTCTACATCCTGAATAACAACTGTAGGATTGAGGAACTGTAATCTGCTGACAATACCTTCGATTGTAAAGAATCTTACAAATTCATTCTTCAATGCTTCAAATTGTTCTGGTGTAACTACACTTCTTAATGCATTCCATAGGTTTTCTTCACCATGGCCATCTAATATATCATAAACACTCAGCCAAGGTGTTGAAATACCATCATGAAGAGGAGATGTTGTCAAAATCATAAGAGTCTGATCAAAATTCTTAGATTCATCTTCATTGAGTAAATCTAAAAGTTTCTTATATTCCATTGTCACAAAATCAAGACCACAGTCACCTAACGTCTTCTTCATGATTTCCTGTATCTTTTCTGCAATACCTACACCGGACATACATGAAATAAGAATATTCTTGTTCTTAGATAATCCTTCAAAGAACTGAACATCAAAGCTGTTAATCTTTTTTGTGCTTTCTACAATTTGTTCAAAAGAGCCATGACCTAGCATCTTTAAACCAACATCTAATGCAATAGCCGTAGAAACATTATTAATAATTAATAAATCACCAGATAAGTTATTCTTTATCTTTGAATACATACTGCTTAATGATCCTGTATCTACAAGTAAAATTAATCCTTTACCCTTAGCAGAATGTAGGAGATAGTTCTGTACTTTTTCTACAGTCTGATCAAGTGTTGTATCCATAGGCATATCAATACCTTCCATAATAAAGGTACCACACGCCTGATTGACAACCTTCGCAATACTAGATGCTGTTGTATCACCATGAGCTGCGATGAGCCCATTTAATTCAAGAGACTCACTGATATATTCATGAATAGCTAACGCAAATAAGAAAGCAAGATTATCTTCTAACTGTAATTCATACTTCTTTAATTCAATAATGATGCGATTTGCAACATAGAAAGCTCTAGGGCATGATTGTTCAAAATAAGCTTTAAGCTTCCATTCCTGTTCCTTATCAATATGCATCTGATTGAATGTTGTATAAAGAATATATAATTCTTTACCACAAGAATCATTCATCTTTACACCATATCGAATCAATATATCTTTACAAATCTGTGTAAAGAAACGCTGTTCTGTTAAGTTGTTATGTGTAGGATTAATCTTTCTTATAATTGCGCGGAAATTCAAATAGAGCTGGTCAATCTGACCCCATGATGCAGTCTCTATCTTATGAAGGAGATTGATGATTTCAATATGATATTCATCATAATACTCCTGATGGATATACTCTTTAGGCTGATTCCACATAATGGATATTTCCATATTACGTTCAGTCTGAAATCCTGTTGTATTGACAGGTATATCTCCTCCTGCATGAATAAGCTCTGCTTCAGAAATAAGAAGATTGTCTTCTTTACCATGTTTGAAATAAGCTTCTGCACAGCTAACCTGAATTAAATTTCTTAATCTCCCAATATTACCAGGAAACTTAGAGAAACAAAGCATCTTAACAGCACCACTAGAAATAGTGAGGTTCTTTTTAATCTTTTCTGCTTCTTCTTTATAGAATGTTTCTATGAGTTCTATGCGTTCCTGTAAAGGACGTTCAGTAATGTTAGGAATACTAATCTGTAATGTAATTCTTCTTCTGAATGTTTCTAATAAGACTTCTTGTGGGTTTTCTGTTGTCGCAAATATGAATCTCACATTTGAATGTCTCCATTTAGAATCACCAAGAGGTCGATATTGACCTGTATCCATAAATACAAATAGTTTTTCCTGGTTTTCAAATGATAAACGATGTACTTCATCTAAGAAAAGATAACCACCATCTGCTTCCTGTAATAATCCTGTTTTATCAGAATCAGCCCCTGTAAAGCTTCCTTTCTTATAACCAAGTAATGTAGCAGAAAGAAGTTCAGGGTTATTGGCATAGTCTGCACAGTTTAATACGACAAAAGGTGCTTTTTTATCAATACTGCCTGTTTGTAATGCATGACTATAAATAAGCTTTGCGATATAGCTTTTACCTACACCACTTTCACCAATAATAAGAATTGGAAGACCATTTGGTGGATAAGAAACAGATGCTTTACACATTTCTACTATTTTCTTATGACTTCCTGTAGCACCAATCATAGAATCAAATACTTCTGAATCTAATTCTTCTTCGACAGGTGCATTCTGTTCTTCTTTTTCTATATACCAGTAAGTCGGTCTTGTATCTGTTTTCTTTACTTTTCCCTCATCAAAAAGTTGATTTAAATAATGTGTCACAATCTGTCTGCTTAAATGAAGATTATCTGCAATTAAAGATGTAGGGATCTTTTCAGACTCATTTAAAGATTCCTTGAGTGACATATAAACCTTTTCTTTTACATCCATCATGATACCTCCTTACTCATAATTATACCTTGAAGATTTGAAGAAAACAATTTAACTCCTACACGCATGAAAAGGAAGATATGCGTATATCTTCCTGTCAGACTATCTTGGGAGTCTTGCTCTTCTATTTGGGAATTCTTTATTGAATCCTTCTTTATGATCACAATACCAATAAGCGACTGTACAAACATCATCTTGTCTTTCATATAATGAAAGATCATCGTTACCAATCTGTTGTAATGTGACTTTGATGTCTTCATCAAACGCAATTGGATCTAAGATATGGAATCTGTATAATCCATGGCGAGGAAGGCTGTCATTACCAAAGGCATGAACAGCATTCAACTTACCTGTTTCAAATCTTTCTCTTGTTTTATCCTTTGTTGAATAGAATGGATAACCTAAGAATAAATTAGAATATGGTTTAACTGAAGGTCTTCCTAATTCATCTTTCTGATGGAATGCCCAGGCACCACCGAAGTAGTCTTCTGAACCTGTTGATGAAACTGTTGGATAGTCTTCATCACCATCTAGGTAGAACTTGAATTCTCCTTCACCCCACCAATATCTTTCTAATGCAGTTAAACCAAGATAAGTACCTACATAGTAGCCTTTACCTTTCACATCATCTAAAATAACATAGTCTTTTGCAAGCTCAGTCTGACGTTCTCTACGCCAGTAAGCATGGAAGTATAAACAGTTTTCAGGTAAGGCATCTACTTCAGCATAATTGATTGTATAGAAGAAAGATGTAATATCTTTTGGATGTTCATTTGTCATTGTGATGACTGCTCTTTTTGCGAATGGCATTTCAAAATAGCTGTTCATTCCTCCAGTAGGATTAACTACGATTGGTAAAGAAGCAACATCACATCTTTCACCAAAACCATTACAGAAGAAATCACCAATAGGGGCTTCTACTGCAGGTGTATCACTACCATCCCAATAGATTCTTAAGACAACATCTCTCATGACAAAGCTGCCTTTTTCAGTATTTTCACGGATTGTCATCCACATATGTCTAATAATACCTGGACCTTTAATATCCGCAATCACTGTTTCTTCACCCATAGGTAATTTAATGCTTCCACGTCCTTTTCTTGATGGACCTAGAGCACTTGCTTCCATACACGCTTTGCCTTTTTCACCAGTTGGGTTTTCTGGTGATACAGCTCTAGAACGTTCTCCTTTATAAGTCATGATATTACTTAGTAAATTCATAATCTTCTCCTTCCTCTACTGCATGTTGATTCACAGTAATTGAATACTTATTTTTATTGGTAATGTGAATGTGCTGATCAGTTACCTTGATATCAAATCTTGATTCGCCAATATGGAAATCCTCCCAGAAGAAGTTTCCAACAAATTCTTTAGGATGAATAGTTAGATGTTTGTTTGGTGCATCATAGTTGATTCCTAAGAATTCAGTAATGAATAAGACATAGAAGATCCCTGATGACCATCCACATTTACCACAACTGTTCATTCGTGTGACATCTCCAGTAGATGCCCCTACTTTATAAGGCCACCACCACCAGCTGCCATCTAAATCAGCCAGTCTTTCTAATTCTTTAAATCTGCCGTTTTCTCCACTCCAGTTTTCTACATTATCTGCACCATTCAATATTGAAATATATCCTGGGAATGTTGCACCTGACTGGTTACCCCATTTAATCCCTCTGCTCAGTTTACTAAAAGTAGGATTCTCATAACTTGAACTAAATTGTCCATAGTGAGTTGTCCTGTCTCCTGCCTCATAGCCATAATATTTCAATAATGTAGTGTCTGATTCTTCACCATCATGCATTCTTAATGTGATAGTACCGTCATGATCCACATCAGTTAAGAACTGAAGTCCTTGATCAAGCATCTCTTTACGATAACATTCATCAGACATATATTCTTTTGTATGTGGATCAAGTGACGCAATACCTTCTAGGAAAATACGATGACCATTTGATTCTACAGTCATATATTTTTCTATATCATTCTTGATTTCATTGGCTTCATTTTCTAATTCAATCGCATATTCTTTCTCATCAAAGATTTCAAGTGCAAGTCTTGATAGGGAGCGACATGCACGATATACACAAATGTTTGATCCTGTATGATATGTGCCAAGGGAGTAGGCGTCTGAAATCCAGATACTGTGGTACAAATGTGGTTCATCTGGATTTCTAGAAGTAATGACTTCGTTAAGGATTTCCTTCATCTGTTTATATAAATCTTCATTATCTAGAAAGAAATGATGATCACCAAAATAATCATAATACGCACCAGAAAGTAGAATGACTGATAATGAATTGCTTAATGAATGGAAGATGCCGCCTTCAAATTTAGTACCTGGGTATTTGATACCATATTGGGCAAACCATTTTATTGTTTTTTTACATAGGTCTGGTTCGGTCATTGTATAAGGCAAGCTAGAATAATACATATCTTTATTCCATATATGAGGAGTAACGGGGTAAGTGCCCCAGTTTGAGCCCAGTATTTGATCATAACTATTCATGGCAAAAGCTCCGGACGCTTGCTGATAGGCTCTTTCAATTAAGTACCCTGCCATTGGATCATTATCAAAATGGACTTTACCTATGCATTGTTTATAATATTGACGTGTTTCTTCTAACCATTCATCAATACTTCTACTAAACAGTTTCTGTGTATCCTGATATGCATTAGGATCAGTGAAAGCAATCATGAATTCTTTTTGAGAATGAGGTGGTAAAGCAAATGAAATACTATTGTGAGATTGTGTCTCACGGCATTCTATTAATACATTTCTTGTATCAGAGTATTTCTTTTTATAAAGAGAAGGGAGTTCTAAGGCTCCTTCTCTTTGCGAGTCACTTTGGTTCTCAATGATAATGGCATACATTAAACTGCTTAATCTTTCTCCATCACGAGTAATAGGTGCACAAGCAATTAAGCTGACTGTTCCCCAGGTAAAATGATGAATACTTCTTGGAAAAAGATTATCTGCAAGATCAGAGATGACATCTACATTATCAGAGTTCAATTCAGTTTTATTACCGTTCCAGGTAATAGAGATAGAAAGATCATGTTCTTGAACAAAGTCTTTTCCTACCCAGACACCTGGTTTGCTTTCCATGTAGTAGTTGTGATGAAAGAAGGTAAGGTTTTTAATTGTGCCAAATTCATCAAGATTGGCTTGAACTTTTTGATTAGAAGAATCAAATGAAAATGTATCATCTGGAAGCTTATTGCGATAATAACTGATTGTGTTGTCTGTACTATAGATTCCATTCTTGATTCTTAACATATAGAATGGATTGCATTTCATTGTATTCAAAGCGACCTCCTGCGATATTTATTAACAAATACCTAATAGTGATAAAACGATTCCTAATGCAACGATACCAAAGATAATAGCGATAACGTTGACTTTCTTATTTAATAGCTTATAGCAGCCAAATGTCATTAATAATGGAACGATACCTTTAAAGATACTATCAAGAGCTGACTGAACATTCATTAATGACTGTCCCTTCATCTTGAATTCAAGAATTGTCTTAAATACGACTGTCTGGCTAGTCATGGCACCAACCATAATTAAACCAACAATACCAGCTGCTTTTGTAAGGATTTCAATCATGCCGTTTGCATATAATTTTTCAATATACTTAGCCCCTAAAGAATATCCTAAACATGCACCATAGTATCTGCATAGGAAGTTTGGTACGTTGAATAATACTAAGAAGATAATTGGAGCAAGGATGTTACCAGCATTAGCAAAACCAATAGCAAGACCTGCACAAACTACTCTCCATACACCCCAGAATAATGAGTCACCAATACCAGCTAAAGGACCCATTAAACTTGTTTTAATAGAACCAATTGCATTGGCATCAAAGTCTGGTTTTTCACTGTTTTCTTTTTCCATTGAGCCAGCAATACCCATTACAAATGATGCAAGAGGTACTGTAGTACTGAAGTAAGAGACATGTCTTGCAAGAGCTTCACGTCTTTTCTTTTCATCATTCTTATAGAAATGGTTAATGAATGGAATCATAGCATAACAGAAACCTGCACCACCCATAGTAACTGGGTTAACAGATGCATACATAGCGCCTGATCTCCAGAACATCTTTCTGATTAATTTCTTTTCTTCTTTATCAATGTTGTTCATTAGTTTCATGCGAAAAAGTCCTCCTCTTCACTGTCATTAGCTGATGCACTTGCAACAGCTGGTTTAGCCATCATATCTTTTAACTGCATATCACGCTGTGCTGTTACTAATGCGATAACAACACCTAATACTGCGATTGCGATTAATGGTAATTTTAAATAAGCCACTGCAACAAATCCTAAAATGTAGTAAACACCTGTTTTCTTATCCCATAACATCTGCATTAACATAGCCATACCTACAGCAGGAAGCATGTTACCAGCAACTGTTAAACCATTCATAATAACCTTAGGGATTGACTGTAAGATTGTCTGTACAACATCAGATCCTAACCATACAGCAAAGAATGGAATTAAAGCATATAAACCATAGTGTAATGCCCACAAACCAAAGTGAAGGGCTGTGATTGATTTGTCTTTACCTTCTAAAGCTAACTGTTCGAATTTTGGTGCGAATGGACCAATAACGAATGAGAAAATAAAGTTCATGAACTGAAGACCTAATACAGCAAGTGGGAATACGATTGGAATAATAGTACCAACATTTCCACCCATCTGGATTGTGAATGCTGTAGCAAGACCTGCAGCAAGAGCTGGTTCAGCAGTACTTGAGATACCTACATTGACAACTCCCATAAAGATTGATTCTAATGATGCTCCAACTAATAAACCTGTCTGAACATCTCCTAGCAATAAACCTGTAAGTGGTGCAACGACGATTGGTCTACTTAACATGACCATACCGAAAAATTCATGTCCTGCAACGCCTACGAATACTGCCACTGCAACGAAAAACGCGTTTAACATAATAACTCTCTCCTATCTCTTATAAATTTTTTAATACGTTTGTAGCAAGCTTCTTTTCCATTGAAGGTGTACCCTGGAAGAATGTATCTGGATATAATTCAACTAATTCTTTTAATGCGTCTAATTCTTCCTTAGTAAGCATAACTTCTTTAGTTAAATTAATCTTTTCTCCTGAAGTCATCTTTCCAGCGTTACCTAAGTTAACTAATTCAATATTCTTGTATTTCTTACATAAAGTAACAGCATCACGTACTGTAGGTACAAGAACCATCAAGCGCATCTTTTCTGATCTAGGATCATCTAAGATTGATGAAACGCCTTCTACTGATTTAATAATACATTTAATACCTTCTGGTACTGCCATCTTTAATGACATTTTCTGTAATTCATTAGATGCTGCTTCATCACTTGCAACAACTAAACCATGAAGCTTTAATTCCTTTGTCCAAGTCATAGCAACCTGTCCATGAATTAATCTTTCGTCAACTCTTAAACAAACAATCATTTTCTTTTCCTCTCTTTCTTATAGAAGAAAATCGTCATCGTTTTCTTCTGTGTTGTTTTTTTCAATTTCTACTAAGCATAACTGTTCTCTAGCTTCTTCAATCTTAGCCTTTAAGAACTCGTTAGTAAGTTTTTCTGGAGTCATAGTGACTTCAATAAGAACAGCTAAATTGAATCCTGATACCAAGAAAGTGTTTTCCCTTACACAATATGGAATCATCTTCTGATTTACACTTCCGCCCTTAATATCAGTAAAGATAACTACTTCATCTTCCTGTGGAATCTTTGCGAAATATTCTTCAATCTGCTCATTGATAGGTTTCTGTCCATCTACATAAGCTGTAATATAGTCTACGTTATCTACATTACCGATTAAGAATTCCATTGTTGATCTTGCACCTGAAGCAAGTAAGCCATGTGTGGCTATTAAAATATGTCTCATTTTCATATCCCCCTTACACTTATATAAGTTGCAATTGTCATGCCAACTTTTAAGTTTTCTGTTTTTATTTTCTCCTTTCTTTTTCTTTCCACTTATATATACTGCAATTGACGTGCCAACTTTTAGTTTTTATTTATTAATTCTTTTATTTCTTTTTCTTCTGGCATTACTCTTAATGCCCCCTTCTTAGTTGTAATTAAAGAAGCTGCTGCATTCGCAAACTGAAGCATTTCTTTTAAATCTTCTTCAGTTAAGTTATCTAAACCATGTTTAAGTACTGCATGAAGTGCGCAGGCTCCAAACGTATCGCCTGCACCTGTTGTTTCTATAGTATCCTTATTTAAATAAGGTTCCATAAATACCTTCAAACCACCATAGTAAGCAATACTACCATTTGGACCAAGTGTGACATTGATGAGTTTTGCATGCGTTCTTTCTCTAATGATTTCAATTCCTTTATCATAATCATCAGTACCTGTAAGCCATTCAATCTCATTATCTGCAATCTTTAAGATATCGCATTGTTCAATACCGTACCAGATCTGTTTAGCTGCAAGATCTTCACTTTCCCATAAAGGTGGTCTTAAGTTAGGGTCAAAAGAAATAATCTTATTTTTCTTTTTTGCATAATCAACCATCGCATAAGTAGCAGATCTTACTGGCTCATCCGTCATAGACAAAGAGCCAAAGTGGAAGATACGACAGTTATCAATTAATTCATAATTCACTTCGTCTTCCCTAAACATCATATCTGCTCCTGGCTTTCTATAGAAAGAGAAGCTGCGGTCACCTGTTTCATCATTATCTACAAAAGCAAGTGTTGTTTTTGCATTAGGATCAAGAATAAGTCCAGCTGCATCAATCTTCTGTTCTGTAATAGTATTTTTTAATAGTTTACCAAACTCATCATCTCCTACTTTACCAATAAAAGCAGTTTTATAACCTAATTTTCCAAGCATAGCAAGTACATTACATGGTGCACCTCCTGGATTGGCTTCATAGATACGGTTATTCTGTTCACTTAAACCATTTCTAGTGAAGTCTATTAATAGTTCACCTGTTGCTGTTACATCGTACATAGAATACCTCCATTGTTTATTCATTTATATATACTGCAATCCATATGCCAAGTTTGAGGTATAAATAAAAAAACTCACAGTTTATGTACTGTGAGATGAAATAAAATAAAAAAGTGACGCAACGCAGGCGCTGCATCACATAAAACAAAATGTTTTTGTCCTTCGTCAGTATTATAGATTCTTTTCATATAAATAGTCAATAACATTTATGACAACCCACTCAGAATTACCTCGTATTTGAAGCATGATATTTATGTTTCTACACATTCTAGGATACTCTTATTCTTATAGGCATATCCATTTTATATAGAGGTGTGTCTCTTCTTTCTATTTTATGTAAAAAAAAGTAGCCCAACGCAGGCGTCGGGCTACATAAAACAAAATGTTTTTGTTCCTGTATGTATTATACGTTTCTTTCGTATAAATAGTCAACAACATTTTTTAGCGAGTATTTTTGAGCAAAAGAGTAGTGCTCTACTATTTCACAGCATTCCTAAAATAAAAACAGATTTCCTGTTTTTATCTTAGAGAATCAGCTCTATATAGCTAATTTTCTCAATTTATTAACGCATTTGCCGTTTTAAAAAAAGATGGCGCTATTTTCGCAACCATCTTCTCTATATTATTTATTTTTAATATACTCTCTTTCTTATAAAGAATATTCCTAAACAACTCATCATAATCAATAAAGACCATCCAATCATATTAATATAAGTAGTATCACCCGTCTTAATCTGTTCATTTTTATCAGTCTTATTTGTACTCTGAGTTGGTATTTCTGTTATTTCAATATTATCAGACTTAAATTTAAGCTGTTTATATGAAGCATTCAACATTTCATAAGCTTGATCCACTTCACTTTGTGTAGCTTCTTCATTCATTAATACTTCTTTACTTTGATTTAATACTGTAATTAAATAATCTGTATTTTCATACTTACTCATGTCTAAAGCATCAATTTTTGAAATCAACTCTTTAAGTTTTGTCTTATCTGCTTTTAAAACAAGATGATCAATAGCCTCTGATAAGGTATTAACCATTTCATCAATTTCTTTTTGAGTAACATCATCTTTATCTATGAGTGCTTTCGCTTTAAGTACTTCATTATTCACTCTCAACAATGATGAAGCAGTATATTTTGTTTGATCAATAGATTCAGCTTTACCAATAATAACCATTAACTGAGAGTAATCAATCTTCTTTTCTAAAGCATTTAAAGCAGCTTCTAATTCTAATATTGACTTTTGTACCTTATCATTTTGAGGGACAGATTCTTTATAAGCTTCTTCAGCTTGCTTTCTCTTGTCTGTAAGTAATTTAATTGACTCTTCTGTATATTTAGATTCATCAATGTCTAATGCCTTTGTCATCAATTCTTGTAGATGTTCATAAGATTCTTTAGTAACAAGAAGATTTTTTGCATCAGACAAATTCTTATATGCTTCTAAGACAGATTCTTCATTCGCATTTCCATCATTTATTACTTCTTGTGCTTTATTCAAATAAATGTCTAATTCCTCTACACAAACATCTATATACAATGAACAATCAAGCTTATTCACTTCATCAACCAATGCAATTAAATCTGTTTTATCGCTCTTGAAAATCAATTTATCTTTTGCTTCAACAAGTTCCTCACAAATAGAATCAATCTTTTCCTGACTACTATTTTTATCATTGTAGATCATTTCAGCTTCTTGTAACTTATCTTTCAATTTTTCAAAAGTAGCAGGGGCATATACTGATTCATCAAGATTTTTACATTCTTTAATTAAACTACCCAAATAATCAAAATTAGCCAATAATTTCAAATTATTAATACTATCTAGTAACTCTTGTTTTGTTTCTAATATCGTAGAAGACTCAACATTTTCATTGATCACCTTGTAGGTATTATTCAATGCTTGATTGAATCTTTCCTTTGTTTCTGGTGTATAAATAGAAGTATCCATATTGACATTCATATAATATAAATTTGTTAGTTCACATTTATCAAGTGAATCTCCGTATACTTCAAATTCCCATAATGAATACCCATAAATACTGTTAGGTTTAATTCCCTGCATCTTTACATATTCGGCTGTTACACCATTATAATTATATGTTTCAATGCCACCGTTAGAATGTTGTGCATGTGTAATATCAGTCCATGTTTCTCCATCTAAAGAAACCTGTAACTTATATTCCTCTGCACCAGTTCCTTCCCAATTCAACTTAATCTGATTAACATTGTAATAATCTCCAAGATCAACAGAAATCCATTGATTTGAAACATCTTCCTTATTGTCTTTCTGTCTTAAAGAAACCCAACGAGATTCCTTTCCTGAAGTGGCATCTTCACTTCCATCAAATGCCTTGAAAGAATCATATTGTGCTTTATATGAACTAGATGCACTAGACTTCTTATTTAGTGCTAAATTTGTAGTCTTTGGCTGTTTAACTCTATTACCATATATTTCAAATTCCCATAATGAATAACCATAAACAGTAGAAGGTTCTAGACATTCTACTCTTACATATCTTGCT
>OGQH01001112.1_pt1 | contig 26136 bp, 16 predicted proteins | sample 1553181 | NCBI WGS metagenome assembly OGQH01 (sample SAMEA2579946, study PRJEB22360) | human gut metagenome | biome: human gut; feature: human-associated habitat; material: faeces | place: Denmark | collected 2008/2010 | reverse complement strand
AGTCCTGAACATTCTCCAGCCAGTCGCCAAAACGTCCTTTACCGATGCTTTCCGGAATCCAGTTGATGGTGTTGTTATTGCGGATCAGGTCATCTTTGACAGCTGTCATCTTGATGAACCAGGATTCTCTTGCGTAGTAGATCAGCGGAGTGTCGCATCTCCAGCAGTGCGGATAGCTGTGCTCAAACTTCGGTGCATCAAACAGAAGTCCTCTCTCATCGAGGTCTTTCAGCACGAGCGGATCTGCTTTTTTTACAAAGATACCGCCAAACGGTGTATCTTCCGTCAGGTTACCTTTGCCGTCAACCAGCTGTACAAACGGCAGTCCGTATTTACGTCCGACTTTCGCATCGTCTTCACCAAATGCCGGTGCAATATGAACGATACCGGTACCATCTGTCAGTGTTACGTAAGTATCACAAACAACATAAAATGCTTTTTTGTTCTGTTTTTCTGCATGAACGGCTGCACAGCTGTACAGTGGTTCGTACTCTTTATATTCCAGGTCTGTTCCTTTGTAATTCTCCAGTACATTGTAAGCATCTTCGCCGAGCACCTTGTCAGCCAGAGCCTGTGCAATGTAATAAACACGGCCGTCTTCTTTCATCTGAACTTTTACATAATCCTCATCCGGGTTTACGCAGAGTGCAAGGTTGGAAGGCAGTGTCCATGGTGTGGTTGTCCATGCCAGAATGTAAGCGTCTTCGTCTTTGACTTTGAAACGTACAACAGCAGAACGTTCTTTTACGTCCTTGTAACCCTGTGCCACTTCCTGGGCAGAAAGCGGAGTACCGCAGCGCGGGCAGTAAGGAACGATCTTGAATCCTTTGTACAGCAGGCCTTTTTCCCAGATGGTTTTCAGTGCCCACCATTCAGATTCGATATAGTTATCATCATAGGTAACATACGGATTTTTCATGTCAGCCCAGAAACCAACCGTTCCGGAGAAATCTTCCCACATGCCTTTGTATTTCCATACGCTCTCTTTACATTTATCAATGAAAGGAACCAGTCCATATTCTTCGATCTGATCTTTTCCGTCCAGACCGAGCATTTTTTCTACTTCCAGCTCAACCGGCAGACCGTGTGTATCCCATCCGGCTTTACGCGGAACCATTTTGCCTTTCATGGTCTGATATCTCGGAATCATATCTTTGATAACACGGGTCAGAACATGTCCGATATGCGGTTTGCCGTTAGCTGTTGGCGGTCCGTCATAAAAGGTGTAAGTTTCACCTTCTTTACGGTTTTCCATACTCTTTTCAAAGATGTGATTTTCTTCCCAGAATTTCTCAACATTTTTTTCTCTGTCTACGAAATTCAGATTTGTCGAAACTTTTTCGTACATAAGCAACCTCCTGTCCTTATTATAAGGAATAAATCAAAAAGCTGCCATCCTGTAAAAGGATGACAGCCAATACTCTCATAACCACCTGTTACAACATACCGACAAAATGCGATATGCGTTCCCGATAACGGGGGAATCCGGCACGACTTACTTTCAGCGATGCTGTAAAACAGCTTTCAGTCTGCAACTCCGAAGTGATATTCCGCCTGTGTTACTTGTACTCCTTCCCACCCACCGGAGCTCTCTGTGTCTTTTACGACAGACGTACTTGTCTTCTTCTGCGTTATTTTCCTGTTAGTCTGTCCCTATTATATAGTAGAAATTCCGGAAAAGTCAAGGCAAAAAAGTTGTTCAGCTATAAGAGTTGCCTGACAAACATATTCTTTTTCTATTTGTCATTTTCTCAATCTTATATTTGCCAAAAGGTACTAAATATTTCATATATCATCATTGAATTTTCAGTTAAATATGCTATGATAAATTTGAGTTATGATGCCAGAGTGAGAGGGTCCATCACTTTATAACGAAGCAATTCGCCGGCATCATTTTTATTCTCAACATCTTTAATATTTATCTTATGAAAGGAGAGAAAAGAAATGAAGAAAAACACACTCAAACGTTTTATGGCTTCTGCAATGACAGCCGTTATGTGTGTCAGCTCACTGGGAACATTAGCTGTAAATGCTGCTCCTGCTGACCCGGCTGCTGAAACCTCTGTTGTCGACAATCTGATGAGCAAAATGACGCTCCGTCAGAAGATCGCCCAGATGATGATGCCTGATTTCCGTAAATGGCAGACAGAATCGGACTCGGGACAGAAAAATTTCCAGGTGATGAACGATGAAGTGGCTCAGATCATCAAGGATTATGATTTCGGCGGAGTTATTCTTTTCGCTGAAAACGTAGCTCAGACAGATCAGACACTGAAACTGACAACGGATCTTCAGGAAGCTGCCACAGGCGGAACGGACGGCAGCAACATCCCGCTGCTCCTGACAATCGACCAGGAAGGCGGTATTGTTTACCGTCTCGGAAGCGGAACGGCTCTTCCTGGAAACATGGCTCTCGGTGCAACCAGAAGCACGGACGCTGCAACACAGTCCGGAGAAGTGATCGGACGCGAGCTGAGTGCCCTCGGCATCAACGTAGACTTTGCACCTGTTGCCGATGTCAACAGCAATCCTTCCAACCCGGTTATCGGCCTTCGTTCTTACGGAAGCGATCCGGAACTGGTAGGAAGCATGGCAACTGCTGCCATGAAAGGTATGCAGAAGTACAACATCGCTACTGCTGCCAAACATTTCCCGGGTCATGGCGATACCGCTACAGACTCCCACACAGGTCTTCCTTGTGTAGACAAATCTCTGGACGAACTCAGACAGTGTGAACTCGTTCCGTTCCAGAAAATGATCGACAACGGCGTAGACATGCTGATGACAGCACACATTCAGTATCCACAGGTTGAAAAAGAAACTGCCATTTCCAAGAAAGACGGTTCCGAGATCAGTCTCCCGGCAACGCTTTCCAAAACCATTCTTACTGACCTTGTAAGAAACGAAATGCACTATGACGGCATCATCGTAACCGATGCCCTGAACATGGATGCGATTTCTCAGAACTTCGGTGAAACCGATGCCTGCATCCGTGCCATCAAAGCCGGTGTTGACATTTGCCTGATGCCGACTATCCTCAGAAGCAAAGCAGATATGCCGAAAATGGATGCGATCCTGGACGGCGTAGAAGCTGCTGTTAATTCCGGAGAGATCTCTGTGGATCGCATCAACGAATCTGTTAAGAGAATCCTTTCTCTGAAAGAAAAGAGAGGCATCCTGAATTACACAAGCGATACTCGTACTTACGAGGAAAAACTTGCCGTTGCAAACGAGCAGGTTGGTTCCGAACAGAATCGTGACATTGAGAGAAATATTTCTGCCCAGGCTGTTACCGTTATCAAAAATAACGACAATATTCTGCCGCTGAAACCGCAGGCAGGACAGAAAGTGCTTCTGCTTGGTGCATACAACAACGAAACTCCTGGACTCGCACTTGGTATGAGACGTGTGATCGCAGATCACATCATCAGCGGAAAAGTAGATTATGAGACATTTCGTTACACTTCTGCAAACCTTGACCAGGTAAAACAGAAAATTGACGATGCCGACTACGTGATCGTTATTTCCGAAGTTTCCACAAACTTTTCCAACTGGCTGACCACACAGCCGACCGCTATCACAGAATACGCAAAAGCACAGGGCAAGAAATCCATCGTTATGAGTATTTCCAAACCTTATGATGTTGCAAACTATGCTGATTCTGATGCGATCGTAGCTGTATACGGAAACAAAGGTATGGATCCGACAGAAGCTCTGAAACCGGATAATGCATTTGGTCCGAACATCATCGCCGGCGTAGAAGTTATCTTTGGTCGCTTCGCTGCATCCGGTAAACTTCCGGTTAATGTTCCAGTTATCGAAAATGGTCAGATGACATCCGATATCAAATACGCTTTCGGTTATGGTCTGACTTACGATGCAGTCGAACCAAGTTCCTATTATGCAGTTGAAAACTCACTGCTGAACTTCTACAACACATGGAAAGACGCTGATCTTTCTGTTTATACAGCAGATTCCGCAGCTGCACTGAAGAGTGCTTTAACTGCTGCAAAAGCTGTTCTTGACAAATCCAATGCTTCCATCACAGAAATGGACAGTGCTGTGTCCGCTCTGGTCGATGCAGTCAACAACCTGGCATACGGTGTTCAGAAAACACATCTGAACGTTGCCATCGACGCTGCTGACAAGCTTCTGGAACGTGCTGCTGATTATGAAAACACCGAAGATCTGACAGCTGCTCTGACAGCTGCAAAAGCTGTTTATGCAAACACATCTGCTACTCAGACAGAAGTTGACCGTGCTGCTTCCACACTGCTGGATGCACTGGCTGCTATGGCTGAAAGAGCTGACCTCGCCGCTCTGAAAAAACTGGTTGCTTCCGCAGGCGGTCTGGAAGAAAAAGACTTTACATCCGACAGCTATAAAGATCTGAAAGATGCAATGGATGCTGCAAAAGACGTCATTGATGACCTGAACCGTACACCGGAGGCGATCGGCAAGGCATATGCTGATATCATCACTGCGATCACCAATCTGGAACGTGTCGGAAATAAAGCTGCTCTGGTTGCTGTCATCGCAAAAGCAGAAGCCATCGTTGCTGCAAAAGACAGCTATGTATCTTCTACACTGAACGGTCTGGAAGAAGCTCTGGCTACCGGAAAAGCAGTGAATGACAACCCGGATGCACTTCAGGATGCAATCAACAATGCAGTTACCTTGCTGACCGAAAAAGTTGCAAACGTTCGTCTGCTTGGCGACGTAAATAACGACGGTAGCGTAACTACTGACGACAGTGCACTGCTGCTTCGTTCTGCCGCTGAACTTGATACTCTGGACGATGCTGCAACCGTAAGTGCAGATATGAACCAGGACGGTATTGCAGACACTTCCGATGCCGTTCTGATCCTGCAGACAGCTGCTGAATTCTGATGCAGAAGTTTTTACCGATCAAAAAATCGATTTTTATAGTTTGTCTTGCCATGATGCTGTGCTGGATTCCTGTCACAGCACATGCCGCAGGGCACAGGGAAGCACCAACATCTCCCACACGCATTTTATTTGTGGGAAACAGCTATACACAGCGAAATCATATGCCAAATATTTTTCGGAAACTGTGCAAGAGTTCTGGGCAGAACGTGATCGTAAGGTCACTCACCAATCCGGGACGTTCCCTGAAAAATACAAGCAACCCTACAACTGCCAACGGCAGAAAACTTTACCGGCTTCTGCGTATGCAGCGATGGGATTACGTCATTTTGCAGGATCGACGCTATTATCCGATTTCCAAACCACAGCGTATGAAAAGAACCATCCGCAAGCTGGCTCCTTATATTCAGGCCAGCGGTGCAAAGATGGTCCTTTATCAGACATGGGCCCCAGGGAAATGGCATAATGATTATAACCGGTACGATTCCGTGTCAAACCGCTCTGATTACCAGAGTATTCTTAACCGTACGATTGCGGAGATCGCCGAAGAGCACAATGCTCTCGTCGCTCCGGTTGGCACAGCATTTCTGCTCTGCAGCCATTCTTCGTATGGGATCAAACTTCTGATGGGTGACTATTCGCACCCGACCGTAGAAGGAAGTTACCTGGCAGCATGCGTCATTTACAACACTGTTTTTTCGAGATCCTCAATGGGCATCCCCTATACCGGAACTCTTGATGTGATGACTGCATTCAAGCTCCAGAAACTGGCTGAAACTGTATGTTTTGCATCTTAACCGGAGCAGTATTTTCAACGAAATCACTCCGCAGATATATACAGTGATCCTGCCGCAAAAAAATCCGGAACAAAACAGTTTTTACTGTCCGTTCCGGATTTTTTTCTTTCATTTATTTGTGTTTCTTTTTTACTGCTGTTTCTCTTCGATGATCTTCTGGCTGTCGCTGTTCAGAATCTCCATAAATTCTTCTCCGGTGATCGTCTCATGCTCGTAGAGGAATTTTGCGATCTCATGCAGCTTCATAACGTTGTCTTCCAAGATTTTTTTTGCCTTCTGATGCTGTTCTTTGACCAGCTGAACGACTTTCTGGTCGATCAGCGTCTGTGTCTCCATGGAGCAGGTTAAAGAGCTGTCTCCGCCAAGATACTGGTTAGAAACGCTTTCCATGGCTACCATATCAAACTCTTCGTTCATACCGTAACGTGTGATCATGGCTCTCGCAAATTTCGTTGCCTGCTCGATATCATTGGAAGCTCCGGTTGTGATCTCACCAAAGATCAGTTCTTCTGCCGCACGGCCGCCGGTAAAGGTCGCGATCTTGTTTTCCATCTCTGTTTTGTTCATCAGGAAATGCTCGCCCTCTTCTACCTGCATCGTATAGCCGAGTGCACCGGAAGTTCTCGGAATGATCGTGATCTTCTGAACCGGTGCGGAATTAGTCTGCATGGCAGCAACCAGTGCATGACCAACCTCATGATAGGAAACGATCAGTTTCTCTTTATCCGACAGGATACGGTTTTTCTTCTGATATCCTGCGATAACAACTTCCACGCTCTCCATCAGATCTGCCTGTGTTGCAAATTTGCGTCCGCAGCGTACAGCATGAAGTGCTGCTTCATTCACGATATTTGCAAGTTCCGCTCCGGATGCTCCGGATGCAGCTCTGGCGATCGCATTGAAATCTACGTTATCCGCAAGTTTGATCTTTTTTGCATGGACTTTCAGAATATCCACACGACCCTGAAGATCCGGCAGTTCCACCGGAATACGACGGTCAAATCGTCCCGGACGGAGCAGTGCCGGGTCAAGAGAATCCGGCTGGTTGGTCGCTGCCAGAATGACAACACCTTTGGAACCGTCAAATCCATCCATTTCCGTGAGCAGCTGATTCAGCGTCTGCTCACGCTCATCGTTGCCGCCGATGCGTCCGTCACGTTTCTTGCCGACCGCATCGATCTCGTCGATAAAGACGATACACGGTGCTTTCTCGCTTGCCTGTTTGAACAGGTCACGCACTTTTGCAGCACCCATACCGACAAACATCTCAACAAACTCAGAACCGGAGATCGAGAAGAACGGTACGTTCGCCTCACCTGCAACTGCTTTTGCCAGCAATGTTTTACCGGTTCCCGGAGGGCCTACAAGCAGTGCACCTTTTGGCATCGATGCTCCGATCTCCTGATATTTGCCGGGATTGTGAAGGAAATCTACGATCTCTGTAAGCAGTTCTTTTGCTTCTTCCTCTCCTGCCACATCGGAGAATTTGATGCCGCTTGTGGATTTTACATAGATCTTGGCATTGCTCTTTGTGCCAAACATCATGGAGTTCATCGGGTTTGCCCCGTCACTCATCTTGCTCATCATCTTTTTGGAAAGCCATCTGCCAAGTGCAACAAAAATAAAGATTGGCAGTACATAGCCGAGCAGAAGATAAACGATCGGAGACATTTCTTCTGTGATCTCCGTGGAAAAAGTTGCACCTGCTTTGTACAGACGGTCTACCAGTTCCGGGTCGTTGATCACGCCGGTTTTGTACATCTGCGAATTGTCTTTGTTTGTAAAGAAGATCTCAGAATCGGTGATATTTACCGAGCCGATCTCCTGATTATTTGTCATCTGCATAAAAACATTGTAGCCGACTTCCTTTACCTGATGCTTCAGCACATTCGGAAAAACAAGTGTGTTGAGCAGTATCATGATCGTTGCCGCAATGATCAGGTAATAGATAAACGGCTTCTTTGGAGTTTTTACTTCATTCATGATGTTCCTCCTTGTAAATACTGGGGTTAAGCGATGCCATAAAACTACTCTTGTGCAAGCACATCGTGGTTTCATGCTTCTGACCCTGGCATCTTTAAATCTTAAATCGATATCCCACGCCCCAGATTGTCTCGATATACTGTGGCTTGGCTGTGTTAAACTCAATCTTCTCACGAATCTTTTTGATATGTACCGTAACGGTCGCAATATCTCCGATCGACTCCATATCCCAGATTTCACTGAACAGCTCTTCTTTTGTGAATACATGGTTTGGATGCTCCGCAAGGAAGGTCAGCAGATCAAATTCTTTTGTGGTAAATGCTTTTTCTTCTCCATTTACCCACACACGGCGTGCTGTCTTATCGATCTTGATGCCGCGGATCTCTACGATATCATTCTTCGGCATATTTGTGCTGACCAGACGCTCATAACGTGCCATATGTGCTTTGACTCTCGCTACCAGTTCACTCGGGCTGAACGGTTTGGTCATATAGTCATCTGCTCCAAGTCCCAGTCCACGGATCTTATCAATGTCATCTTTCTTTGCGGAAACCATCAGAATTGGCGTATTTTTGTGATTTCTGATCTCTTTACAGATCTCAAATCCATCCATTCCCGGCAGCATCAGGTCGAGAATGTAAAGATCAAATTCTTCTTCCAGGGCACGTTTGAGTCCAACGTCTCCCTTGCTCTCAATCTCAACTTCAAATCCGCTCAGTTCCAGATAATCTTTCTCCAGCTCTGCAATACTCTCCTCATCTTCTATGATTAGTATTCTGCTCATTTACAGGCACCTCCTGATATTTTCTAAGGACAAAGTACATCACTGTACCACATCCGAGTTTACTGTTTGCCCAGATCTTTCCGCCGTGATCTTCGATGATCTTGCGTACGATGGAAAGACCGATTCCACTTCCTCCTTTGGAAGAATTCCTGGATGCATCCGCCCGGAAGAACCGGTCAAAGATTGCCGGCAGATCTTTTGCCGCAATACCTCGTCCGTTATCTTCGATCTCAACCTGGATGAAATCACCCACATCTTTGACACGGATGCTGATATAGCCTTTTGGCTTATCCATATATTTGATAGAGTTTCCGACAATATTGTTAATGACTCGCTTCAGCTGCTCTGCATCGGCGATCACAAGCACATCATTTTCAACTGAATTAAAGTAAGACAGCTCAATATTTTTGGATTCTAGATCCAGTCCGACCTCTTCCACACAGTCATCAAAATATTCACGGACGTTGATCTTATTGAATGTATATGGAATACGGTTTGTATCGATCTTTGAATAGAACGTCAGCTCATTGATCAGACGATCCATATCATTTGCTTTATTATAAATCGTGCGGATGTAACGGTCCATTTTCTCCGGCGTATCCGCCACACCATCCATGATTCCCTCCGCATAACCTTTCAGGGCTGTGATAGGAGTTTTCAGATCGTGTGCAATGTTGCTGATCAGCTCTTTATTCTCCTTGTCGTACTGTATCTTTTCCTCAGATGACTCCCTCAGTCTCTGCCGCATTTCCTCAAAATCGCGGCACAGCTCACTGATCTCATCGTCACCTTCTGCATCCAGAACAAAATCCAGATTTCCCTCTTTGATGTTCTGCGTTGCTTCCTTAAGCTTTTTCAGCGGAATGTTGATTCCATTGTAAATCCACATCGTCAGCATACCTGCTGTCATGATCAGAATGATCACGATAGAAACAAGCATATCTCTTGTAAGAGTCCTTATCTGACGCACCATCGTCAGGCTGGTGATTACAAAAACACTGCCTTCTGTCTGATCTGAAAACGTCAGATCCATCTGCTTGACGAACGCCTTCACATCCTTACCGATGTAAACGCCGCTGTCCGACTGGCTGACCACGTCACTATACTCCGGCAACTCCGGAAACAGCTTATTCACGCTCTCATCACTTCCGGAATAATAAAGGCTGTCGCCCTTTCTTACGATCAGAAAAGAATATTTCTCTTTCAGCTCATCATTCAGCTGATCCAGATAATCACGATTCAGAAATGCATCCGGATTTTCACTGCCCTTTGCTTTGATCTGTTCAAAATTGGAGTTCGTCGCTTTGTTCAGAACCTGCACCGAATCCGACATATTTTCATAAGTCACACCGGAAATGCCGAGATGATCCTCCAGATTACGGATCTGATACGTAGAAAAACCAACCAGCGATACTCCTGCAAGCAAAAGAGGCACACAGATAATAACAAAAAAGGCTATGATAAGCCTCGTTTTTAATTTCATAAAAATCGCTCCTTGCCTCGGTTTTAAATCCCTTTCAGTATAGCATATCGCTGTTGGATATACACATAAAGTTTTTCTAAAAAAAGACAAAAAAAAATTATCGTTTTTTCTTTTTCAGTGTAAAAGAATGGGATGAAGGTGTTATAAAGTGCTGGCTTCCAAAAATATGCATGTGCAAATGAACGAATTCCCCGAAGGGCACGTAAAAGTGCCTTCGGAGAATTCGTTCATTTACACGTTCACAAACCCGCCCCCTCCTTGCGAAGCCCCCTGGTATTTTTCTCCACTTGTTTTCTCGGTATCATGATCTGATGTGAACATCCCATACACTCCAGTCGGAAGTCCGCTCCTACCCTGAGGATCCTCCACTCTTTACTTCCGCACGGATGCTGTTTTTTCAGTTTCACGATATCGCCTACTTCATAATCCATCCTGTCCCTCCCAATCTACAAAATGATCTCATATATTCTTACAGATCGTTATATGTTCAGATGCCGGCAAATACTTTTCCGATCGGTTCCTGGATCACCAGATCTGCATTTTTATCCTGCGATGTGACACTCATATTGATCACGACCAGTTTATTTCCTCTGTAATAATCAATCAGTCCGGCCGCCGGATAGACGATCAGGGAGGTTCCGCCGATGATCAGCATATCTGCATCCTGGATCGCCTGGATGGCTCTTGCCATGACGGTCATATCAAGCCCTTCTTCGTAGAGCACCACATCCGGTTTGATCCTTCCGCCACAGGAACAGGTCGGCACACCTTCTGCATGAAGCATATATTCTGCATCATAAGATTTTCCGCATTTCATACAGTAATTGCGGTGCACGCTTCCGTGAAGCTCCAGCACTTCTTTGCTTCCTGCCGCCTGGTGCAGTCCGTCGATATTCTGCGTGATGACTGCCTTTAATTTTCCGGCCTTTTCAAGCTCTGCCAGCTTTTTATGTGCCATGTTTGGCTTTGCATCCAGGCAGAGCATTTTATTTTTGTAAAAACGATAAAATTCTTCCGGGTTTCGCATGAAAAAACTATGGCTCAGAATGGTTTCCGGCGGATAATCATACTCCTGGTGATAAAGTCCGTCCGTACTTCGAAAATCAGGAATCCCGCTTTCTGTCGAGACACCGGCCCCGCCAAAAAATACAATATTATTGCTTCCATTGATGAGTTCTTTCAGTTTTTCTGTGCCATTCATACAAATCACCCTTTCATACCCAAATTATATGATGCCAGAGGCAAAATCTCTTACACTGCCTTGTAGGTTTCGATCAGCTTGCCCTGCACGAGAAATCTTGTCTCAGAATTTCCGGTACAGGTAGAAAGTGTCACGATTTTATCATCGCTTGTCACTTCGATGTCACGTTTCAAAACGGAACGTTCAAAACAGGAATCGATATATTCTTGAAATTTCTTTTTGTCGGAAAACTGAAGCTGATAGGTTTCGCTTGTCGCACCGACTTCCTGGCAGGAGAAAATTTCGTATTTATAAATCTTCTCCGGCGTATATACCCAGAAATATGCATCCGAGTCAAACACTGCCTGATCGCGGAATTGTTTTAATTTTCCGAACATGGAAAGATTTCGCATATTGTGTCCGTAAATGATCGTGTTCGGATCGGAAAAATCTTTTTTGCAGCCGTGATCCATAAAAATACATCCGGCAATATTCGGCTGATTTTCAAAGGTATTGTGCAGATAGTAATCGTTATCCTTGCCCTGCGTGACCGGATAACTGATATCAATCGCACCGACCCTCAGCCAGGCGATAATATCCTCATTCACGGCTTTCAGTCCGGCAAAATCGATCGGATTTTTCATCGTCGGCTCCGCCGCATCCGTGTTGATCTCTTCAAACATGCCCTTTTCATCAATATATTTATTCTCCAGTGCATGATACTCATCACTGCCCTTTTTATATTCCTGATAAATCGAAAGCAACTGATAGCCGGAATAACAGAACACGCCAAGTGCCACGATCATGATCAGCGTCCGGATCACATCTCCGGCGGTACGCTTCTTTTTCTTGTTTTCTTCCATTTAAATAACACCTCCCGATTGCCGCTGCCCCTTCGGCAAAAGTCGCTTCAGACGCACCACAAAACGGGTGGACTGAATGTCACTAAAGGCTTCGATCGTTCCTTCATGCAATTCCACGATCTCTTTTGCCACCGAAAGTCCAAGTCCGGCTCCTCCGGTCTGGCTCGATCTGGAATTGTCCGCACGGTAGAACTTTTCAAATACGGTCTGCAGTTTCTGTTTCGGGATCGGCTCTCCCTGATTAGAAAATACGATGACAACGGCAACACCTTCCCCGTATGCACGCACATCAATGTTTGTGCCGCGGTAACTATAGGCAACCGCATTTCGCAGAAGGTTGTCAAACACACGGGCAAGTTTGTCCGGATCACCTTCTACCATAAGATCTTCTTCCGTATAAATATTTCCGGTCAGATTGTTATCGGCAAACACGGCATAAAATTCATCCATGATCTGCTCCAGCATCAGTGAAAGATTGATGGTCTCTTTCTCCAGACGGATATTCTGGAGATTGAACTTTGTGATCTCAAAAAATTCGCTGATCAGTTCACTTAGACGGATCGCCTTGGTGTGTGCGATATGGATATATTTTTTGCGTTCTTCCGGCGGCATATCCGGTTTTTCGTCCAACATACTTAAATACGCGATCACAGATGTGAGAGGCGTTTTGAGATCGTGTGCCAGATAAACGACCAGATCATTTTTCCGCTGCTCACTTTCCTGTGCCATGCGTTCTTTCCGTGCCAGCGTCATTTTCATGGTATTTAATTTCTCTGCGATCGGCTCCAGTTCCGTTTCCAGCTCGATCGGCTGGTTTTTATTTTCTTAAAAAATTTTGATCCCCTCTGGTGGTCGGCTGTTTTGAATTTGCTAAAACATTGTCGATCCCATCTCCGATGTTTTTCAGATAATTAGCAGTCTTTGACAGTACCGCATAATATCCGACCAGAAACAGCAGCATAAATCCGATCCACTGAAACACATCCCGGTTTGCCCGAAATATATTCTGATAGATCACATCTGCTTCTGCCTGCGAAAGATTCATTTTCATCAGAATACCGATGATCAGGTTTGAGAGCTTTCCCTGAAACAATCCGTCAATGATCAGTGTGATGATCACTTTTCCGACCACCAGGCTCATCATCATAATGCCCATCGTCTGCAGCATCATTTTCCATTTCAGCCTGCGATATTTATTTTTCAACGCGGTATCCCACTCCCCATACGGTCTTGATAAAATTACTCTTGCCGGTCGGTCCGCTCATCTTTTCTCTCAGGTGACGGATGTGGACCATAACCGTATTGTTGCTGTTTTTATAATATTTTTCTTTCCAGACTTCTTCAAACAGCCGTTCAGAACTGATGACCTGCCCGCGGTTGTCACACAGCAGCCAGAGGATATCAAACTCAATCGGTGTTAAAGTCAGATGTTTTTCATTGTAAATACACTCATGCGTGGTACGGTTCAGAAACATATTTCCAAAATCAATCACATCTTCCTGTGCCCTTCCGCCTGTATTGTACTTGGTAAACCGACGCATCTGTGCTTTGACACGTGCGATCAGTTCCAGCGGATTAAATGGCTTTGCCATGTAGTCATCTGCCCCGAGCATCAGACCGTTGATCTTGTCCATATATTCTGTTTTTGCCGTCAGCATAATAACCGGAAAATTATATTTTTCACGGATTTTCTGAAGAACCTCAAATCCATCAATATCCGGAAGCATCACATCCAGAAGTGCCAGATCCGGTGCTGCTTTCTCAATCGATACAAGTGCATCTTTTCCTGTATAAAACTTTTCGACCTCAAAGCCTTCGTTTTTCAGATACAGTTCAATAACATCTGCGATTTCCTTTTCGTCATCAACCACTAAAATTCGGTTTCCCATTTCTGTACTTTCCTCCTGATACAGCTTGCACCCATTTTTCAAGTCGAACACAGGCAAAACCTGGTATGCGGTTCTGCGAAGCCTTAATCGTGCAAGAGTCTGAACTCCACCCAAGATTACAGACACCCGGCTCTGTCAAGAAAACCGGGTGCCGCCTGTAAGACTATGCTTTTATTAAAGTTCGCAGTTTCCTACTGTTCTCGGGAACGGGATTACGTCACGGATGTTTGACATACCGGTCAGGTACATAACGCAACGTTCGAATCCAAGTCCGAAACCTGCATGTCTTGTAGATCCATATTTTCTCAGATCCAGATAGAATCCGTAATCTTCTTCCTTCAGTCCCAGCTCATTCATGCGTGCGAGCAGTTTTTCGTAGTCGTCCTCTCTCTGGCTTCCTCCGATGATCTCACCGATACCAGGCACAAGACAGTCCATAGCAGCAACGGTTTTTCCATCTTCGTTCAGTTTCATGTAGAACGCTTTGATCTCCTTTGGATAATCTGTTACAAATACCGGACGTTTGAAGATTTTCTCAGTCAGGTAACGCTCATGCTCTGTCTGCAGATCACATCCCCAGGATACCTTATATTCAAATTTATCATTATTTTTCTCAAGCAATTCGATTGCTTCTGTATAAGTAACGTGTGCAAACTCGGATTCCACTACATGTTTCAGACGGTCAATCAGTCCTTTATCGACAAAATTGTTGAAGAACTGCATTTCTTCCGGTGCATTTTCCATGACATAGCGGATCACATATTTCAGCATGGACTCTGCAAGGATCATGTCATCTTTCAGATCAGAGAATGCGATCTCCGGCTCGATCATCCAGAATTCTGCTGCATGACGTGTTGTGTTGGAATTCTCTGCACGGAAAGTCGGTCCGAATGTATAAATGTTGCGGAATGCCTGTGCAAAGGTTTCGCCATTGAGCTGTCCACTTACGGTCAGGTTGGTCTGTTTTCCGAAGAAATCCTGGCTGAAATCTACGCCGCCCTGCTCTGTTTTCGGGATGTTGTTCAGATCCATAGTTGTTACCTGAAACATTTCGCCCGCACCTTCGCAGTCACTTCCGGTGATCAGCGGAGTATGCACATAAACGAAATCTCTCTCCTGGAAGAATTTGTGGATCGCATAAGCGGTCAGGGAACGTACACGGAACACTGCCTGGAACGCATTGGTTCTCGGACGCAGATGTGAGATGGTACGCAGATATTCAAAGCTGTGACGTTTTTTCTGAAGTGGGTAATCCGGTGCGGAAGCTCCTTCTACCACAACTTCGTCTGCCTGGATCTCAAATGGCTGTTTTGCTTCCGGTGTCGGGATCAGCGTACCGGTAACGATAACGGCTGCTCCTACATTCAGTTTGGAAACCTGTGCAAAGTTTTCCATTTTATCGTGGTATACGATCTGCAGTGTCTCAAAGAAAGTACCGTCATGCAGCACTAAAAATCCAAATGTCTTGGAATCTCTGACGCTTCGAAGCCATCCTCCCACTGTAATCTTCTGATTTAAATATTTTTCCGTATCACGGTAAATTTCTCTTACTGTTACCAATTCCATTTTATAAACTCCTTTGTTTTCCATTTTTACAGCAGAATCTGGTTCTGCCGTTTTCTTACTGCTCTCAGTATATCCTAATCTTTCCGACGGTGCAAGCAGGATATGGAAAAGCTTGCGTACATTTCGCTTTGTTTTTGCCTCCAGACCATGAAAAATGTTCAGCATCTTCATCATTTTCTGTAAACGGTTCTGCGTAAAATCCATAACCGTGTCTGCCTGAGTCGCTTCAATGATCTCAAAAAGGGCATCCACGATCTCCTGCTGCTCCTCAGAAGAATACGATGCGATCCACTCATTGATCTGCTGATTTTTCTTTTCGGTCGCCGGGTTAATCTCTTCTTTGTATACAAAATCCCCTTCTTTTACTACCCAGGTGAACATATCATGCTGCAGCACACCTTTCCCGGAACTTTCCACAACCTGATAACTTCCCGCAGTATGCAGAAGCATGCCCACAAAGGAATCCTGCGGAACCATTTTGATGATCTTCTTTTCGATCCGAAGATAACTTTCTTTCCGGTAAATATCTTCCCGGAAACCCGGCCCGTCAAAACAGTATACAGCTCTGATCCGGTCCTGGATCTGCGGTTCTGTCTCCATCGCTGCAAAGACTGCCTCATTGCCGCCTTTGGAATGTCCGCCAATCATCAGCGGGGCATCGCCGGTGTATTCTGCAATGTGCCGCAGATAGAGCTTTGCCGCCGTCTGCGACGGAATCGGGCTTTTCAGTGCCATATCAAAATCTTCTCTCCAGCCGACGATCGTCTCATCTGTCCCGCGAAATGCCACATACACCGTTCCGTCTTCCAGCAGAAATGTAACTGCCGAGAACTGCATCTGCATTTCTTTGTCCGTGAGATTGGTGTAATAATTGAGCCGCATTTTTGCAAAACGCCTGCTTCTGGCAACCGCCGCATAGAGCCTGCGATTATCTTTTTCATACCAGTCTGACACATACAGACTGTCGTATTTCGGATGTTTGCGAAGAGAACGCATCGTCACTCCTCTGATGTCATTTCCATCCATTTTTTCGACAAGATCCGGCACCAGATCCTGAAATTTAAAATAAGACAGCTGACACAGGATCAGACTGTCTACGTGGGAAAAAGGTCTTTCCCCGAAAGAAAGACCTCCATATTCCTTTAAATATTTTAATGTATTATCCGTAAGTTTCATATTCTATCACCTGCAGATTTTAAAGTTCCAGTCTTCCGACTTCTTTGTAATCGTTTGCCATGTCATAAATACGGATCTGTCCGCCGCCGACCAGATAAAAATTATCGCCGATAAAACAGCCCCGGACTTCCTGAAGTCCGTTGTAAGAGTAGCCATAGTAAGAATCTCCGAGATTTTCCGTGAAGACATTTTCAAATCCTTTTTCTTCATCATAGCAAAAGACCATATAGCTGGAATCACACATGAAGCCAAAAACATTTTTTTCCGTATCAATCATCGCCGCTTTGTAATTGTAGAACAGCGGGCAGTCGTAAGTGTCTTTGATCACAAACTTGTGCAGCTGTTTTACATTGGACGGATCGGACACATCAAACATCGCAAGTTTGATACCTGTATAAGCTCCTGTCTCCGGATCAACTTCGTTGCCCACACCGAGCAGTTTGTTTTCTCCGTAAAAATGCAGATACGAGGAAAATCCTGTGATTTTCAGTTCTCCAAGTATTTTCGGATCAGACGGATCGCTTAAGTCAACCGAAAACAGCGGATCTGTATTGCGAAATGTCACAAAATATCCGATATCTCCGAGAAATCTTGCGGAACGGATGTCCTCACCTTCTGCCAGATCTCCAATATTTCCGCAGACCTGCATCGCATCATCCAGCACATAGAGTGCATTTTTCTGTGTCTCCCCGCTGTAGTCTGTCAGAACAACTCTGAGATAACTGTTGTACTCATTCATGGAAAAACTGTCGTTCAGAGAACCTTTTAGATCTGCTGCACCTTTCGCCTGGATCTTCCCTTTCTGGCAGGAGAATTTCAGAATCTGTGTCATCGTCACATCACTGCTCCAGTTTGTGTTGCTGATATAAATATTATTCTCACTTACATAAAAATTCTCCGCTGCAGATACAACTGCTTTCTGATCTATGATCGCATCCGGTTTTCCGGTGCTCACAGAAGAGATTACCAGGCAGGAAGTACTGTTCTGATACTCCGGAAGAAAAATATCCGAGGACTCCATTCTTGCACCATTTACTGCCGGAATGTACTCATCAATTTCCGATGCATCGCTGACCTGCGGATCAAACTGCGTAAACAGATAAACGATATCGCCGTTTTTTCTGGAAGTGCTGTAGTGTCCCTGCTGCTGAACCACACCGGTGAGCTGCGGCTGGGAACGATCGGAAATATCATAGGTGTAAAGTTTTGTATAATTTTCCGTATCCGCCGTGTAAGTATCTTCTTCAGCATCACTGTTCAGCGTAGTCTTGCTTCCGGTCACGATCAGGCTCAGCGTGTCGCCGTCCACGTACATTTCCTGCGGTGTCTCATTCAATGCATCCAGCATGATCGTTCCCTCTGTCTGCAAAGCCTTGTCTTCTGCACGGATCAGACGGACACTGCCGGTTGCTTTCATCACATACAGATATTTTCCGTCCGTCTTGACTACATCTGCTTCATCCACGCCTGCTTCCTGCAGATTTGTCTTTGAATAAGAAAACCCTGCTCCCGCATTTGTCTCAGAGCTTTCCATATCCATGGCCGCCATCGCCGAATCTTCCACCATATAGTCGTTTGTCGTACCTCTTGCCAGCTCTGCTGTCTCATACCCGCCATATCCGCTTTCTGTTTTTTTCAGGGCATCAAAAATCTCCTGATAACTCTTTGCACCGGCAAAAACATAATTACCGGATTCAACATCCGCTGACGTCTTGGCCGTCGTTGTTTTTTCTGTTGTTGCTTCCGTTGTATTTTCTGTTGTAACTTCAAAAATTTCTGTCTCACCTGTCGCTTTTGTACTCTGCGATGCGTCTGCAAGCGACATCGTTCCGGCTTCATTCTGGCTGTTTTCGCCATTTGTGCCGGAAAGTCTGGTAAGACCCGTCACCCCTCCGATGATCACCAGTGCGAAGACTGCCGCAACTGCTCCCCACTGGGCATATCTTCGAAACCGGCTTTTTTTATCCACCGGCTGTTCTTCCAGCAGACGTTTAATCTGCTCTGGATGGATTTCTTCCGGTGCATCGACATTTTCACCGGATTTTTTTATCATATCCAAAATCTTTTTTTCATCCATACAATCCAACTCCTCTCACTCACTAAGCATCTGCTCCATTTTCTTAAGAGCACGGCTTTTCAGAGAACGCACGGTATTCTCATTCATTTCCAGCATGGCGGCAATCTCTTTTCCGGTATATCCGCCAAACAGACTGGAAGAAAGTATCAGACGTTCTTCGTCATTTAATTTATAAAATGCCGCCCGCACATCCATATCTTCGCTCGTGTCACGTTCCCGCCATGCCAGATCGGCCGGAAGCTCCACGGCACGGTTCAGATAGGATTTCAGCTTCTGTCTGCATTTGTTGGCAAGAATCCGGAAAATCCAGGCACGAAAAGCATTTTCGTCTTTTAACCCTTCAATCCCCTTCCAGGCATCCAGTACCGTCTCACTTACAACATCTTCTGCTTCATGCCTGTTTTTCAGGGTATATAATGCAAATCGAAACATATCCTGATATACTTTCTCGTATTTTGCAGCAAAATCTTCTGCATTTCGCTCCATATGATCACCCCATTCTTTTTATGCTCAGGAGGCGTTCCGTCTGCAGCCTTCCCGCCTCTCATCTATACAGTGTCATTTTTTTCGTGTTTTGTTGCATGGAAAATTTTTTTCTGTTTTTACTCCTCAAGCGGATCAAAATACGTTACAAACTGATTTCCGGCTGCTTCAAACATATCGGCACTTTCTTCCAGGCCGTAATAATAGGTCTCGGCTTCTCCCGGTTTTAACAGGATTGTATTGTACTGGTCATATCCGGCAATGATCACAACGCCGTCTGCTGTTTTTGCCAGAACCGGCGTGCCCTCGCTTACATAATACAGCACACTGTCGAGTGTACATCCGGTCAGGTCAAGTACCTGTTTGCCGAGATTTTTTGACAGTTTTTTGATGTTCATCTTACCGCTTAAAATCACATCCGGAAACGTACTAATATCCAGCTTGCAGGTGGTCTGTTTGTTGCCTCGCTCCCAGATCAGCTGCTGTTTGTTGTTTACCACAACGCCAAGCTGATCATCTGCTCTCTGTACCGCCTCACTGATCGTGGTGTACATGCTGTCGAGATGACCTTTCGCATAGACATAGTAAAGTTCTTCTGTCTGTTTTTTGGCCGGAATCGATACTTCTGCAGCCTCTTCGCCTTCTGCCTTAACCTGTTTTGCATAAAGGATCTGCGGTGTTGTACCTTCCTCGATCGTCTCACCCGTTTTCAGAATGGTTTCTGTCTGTTTTTTGTCGCTTTCTACATACGCAAATCCATAAGCCGCTTCATCGTCCGCACTGCTGTTTACGATGTGATCCTGGCTGGTCTCTGTATAGCCGCGTTTCGTTTTCTTGACACGGTCCAGCGTCAGCAGTTTGTCATTTACGCTTCCGCCGATCACGTAACAACCGTCCGGCTCATAAGTCTTTAATGTCTCTCCCGCAGAATTTACGATCAGTACTTTGTACATCGGGAATACTTCGCTTCCTTTGTCTTCTGTGTCAATATCCGAAACCTTCGCCACGCCGTATACCAAGTCAGAATCGATAAATCCGATTGGCTGCAGACGTTCATCACTGTCGCAGGTAAATGCAGTATCGTTTCCTGTTTCCAGATCACGCAGATTCAGCGTAGAAGAATCGTATTTTTCATTTTCCTGAAGCCATGCAAATTTTCCTCCGGTGGAAGAGCCGACATAACATCCGCTGCTTAAGTTGGAAAACTGTTCTGTCACTGAATTATCTGTGATATTGATATCGTAAAAACTTCCTTCCAGTGTCAGATAAAAATGTGTCCGATCCGCTGACATATAACCCAGATTTTCGACATCTTTATCCAGCAGGGAAAATGCTTCCTGTGTTTCCACGTAAAGTCGCTCCGTGATGCTCGTTGTCGCTGCATTGTAAGTATAGACCGCAACGCCGCACTCTCCTTCGTGTTTGCCGCGGTTCATATAACCGCACAGAAGGAAGGTCATATTTCCGCTGGAATCTATATTTATGATGCGGATATTATTTTCATCATAAATATCTCTCGCATCCAGCTTTCCATTCTGAAGGAAACTGAACACCTGCGTCAGCTTTTTCGTCCCCGTTTCATAAAGCCACAGGGAACCCTGCTGTGCAAATGCAAAATATTTTTTGTCGGTATCACTTTTGTAGGTCAGATCCCGGCTGTTGATGCCAAGGCGGATACCATTTGTCACAAGAATCGAATTTTCCGGATCAAAAATCTCATTTGTATCACGCTCAAAATCAAGCAGCATGACCTGCGATTCTGCGTATCGCATACGGTAATATTCTGTCACATGATACATTTCCATATCCTCGGTATCACCGGTCGCTGTGATCACATAATCCATTTCCAGTGTTGCCGTGTTTTCGTTTAATTCCTTGATGCTCGGGATCGGTTTTAAATATGCCTGCGGCGTGAGCCGTCCCCACATCAGCTGTGCCCCGGAACTGTGGATGTCCATATGGGCAAGCGTTGTGTTATCGGCATCTTCATTTGGCTCGATCGTCTGTGAGATCATTCCGTCTTCATCATTCCCGTTTAAACATCTCTCATAAAATCCGGTTGCAAAATTCAGGTAGTTTTCTGTATTCAGGTTCGCCTGGTTGATAATGCGTGTGTAATAATAAATATCCCTGACACCGGCAGTCACTTTGATCTTCATGATATATTCTGTGTTGATCAGGATCTTATTATTAACTTTCAGTTCTGCTGTCACATAATCATCCTGGTTGCCAAGTGTCGTTACCAGCGTATTTTCCAGTGATTTGCTGCCATCCGCAGACAGTACTTCGTAGCTGACGCTGCTGATCTGGTTTTCAAACGGCTGGATCTGTATATTTACTGTTTTATCATTACTGAGCGGTGTCAGTGTATCCCGCATGGCAATGACATCCATTTCCTGTGCATAACCATGCATACAGTTGATCTGTTTTCCGTTCAGATCAACATAAACCAGCGGAAACGTAGCTTGTGCCATCACTTCAGAGGTATCTGCCATTTTTTTTCCGAGGATTTTGGATGTACCAAAGACAGCCGCCGCAAAAACAAGCACCAGAACTACGATCCTTATCAATATTTTCTTCATTTATATTTCCCCTTTTTCTTTTTTCAAACGTCCAAGCAGCGGATCAACACCAAGAAATTTCTCACAGGCATCCAGTTCTTTGATCTCATGTGGTTTTCCGGTTTTTACTGCTCTTATAAGAATATTTTTCGGAGTATGCTCCATATCAATAAACTCCAGGATCTGCACCTGATATCCGGCTTCTTCCAGTCTTCCTGCCCGGAGTGCGTCCGTCACAAGTGCAGCGATCCGCTCCTTGATCAGACCATATTTCAGAACTGGTTTCAGAATCTCATTTTCCATCTGTTTATTCAGTTCATGCTGACAGCAAGGCACAGACAGGATTACTTTTGCATCCCATTCCAGAGCCTTCTCCAGGGCATAATCTGTGGCCGTATCACAGGCGTGCAGCGTCACAACCATGTCCACTTTGGAAACGCCCTCGTAATCTGCAATATCTCCGGTCAGAAAAGTCAGTTTATCATAGCCGTATTTTTCCGCAAGGGCATTGCAGCGTGCGATCACATCTTCTTTCAGATCCAGTCCGATCACACGGATATCATAGCCATTTAAAATCTTCAGATAATAATAAAGTGCAAACGTCAGGTCAGATTTGCCGCATCCGAAATCCAGGATCGTAAGCTCTCTGCCCTTTTCCATCTGTGGCAGGATATCCTGCACAAACTCCAAGAAACGGTTGATCTGGCGAAATTTGTCGTATCTGGCATGCACGATCCTGCCCTCTGCAGTCTGCACTCCAAGATCAATCAGAAACGGCACCGGAATCCCTTCCTCCAGAATGTAATGTTTCTTACGATTGTGCATCAGAACCGGTGCATCCAGTTTTGTCACACTCTTTTTACGTTTGATCGTCACTTTTCCCTTTTTGCTGATCAGAACTGTGATCAGCTCGTCCTGCATCTGAATCTGAAGCTGCCGGAAATCCTCTTCCATAAATTTCAGAACATCCCCGATCAGCTCATCACGATCGCGGTTGCTGTGAAACTCCTGCTTCCCCTTGCGTGCTGCAGACTGAAACATCAGACTTCCTTTTTGCAGAACCGGCCGGATACGCACTTTGGAAATGCCATCCTTGTCCCTCGCCCCACTTGCTGTCATATGTATCAGCTTTTCACAGACACACTCCTCCAGCAATATTTTTAATTCTTCCATATATCCTGTACCCTTTCTTTTCAAGTCGAACGCACGTGAGACTTGGTGCGTGATTCTGGTCAGCGAAAGCTGACATATTCTTCTCAGAATCACTGCACATCCTCGCGGAGCGTTTATCTCAGTCGGAGATTGTACTCCCACTGAGAAAGACTTGGAGTGTTATTACTCACTTGCAGAAGTGGGAGTCTTCTCGACTGAGATAAAAGACAAGAAGCATAAGACTGGAGGAGCGGTAAGATGAACTGGAAAAAATTATCAGCGTTTGCACCGATGCTGGCGGTTATTGTACTGGCCGGATGCATGGGGAAAACATTAGCGGGATATACGCCGGCCACTTACGAAGCCAAAGCAGAAGAAATCACACTCCAGGAAGAAACAACACAAAGCACAGAAGAAAAAGGACAGCAAACGTCCAAAATAAAGAAAAAAACAAAGAAAGCCGCAAAAACAGAAAGCAAAAAGAAAGCGGCAAAAGGAAACTTTGATCTGGAAGATGGAACTTATATCGGGGAAGGTCAGGGATTTGGCGGAACGATTAAAGTTTCGGTCGTAATAAAAGACAAGACGATCACAGAAATCAATGTCGTGAGTGCCGAAGGAGAAGATGCGGCTTTCTTTGGAAGAGCGAAGGGCGTGATCGATAAGATCCTTTCCGGGCAGAAGACGGATGTGGATGTGGTATCCGGTGCGACCTATAGTTCCAGAGGCATTATAAGTGCCGTGAAAAATGCATTGACCGGAGAGAAGGATACCAGTACTTCACCGGCAGCGGGCGGCACAGGCGGGGCATCGGCAGCAGCCGGAAGTGGAAAGATCACGCAGGTGGCGGAAGACAAAGATCAGACCTGCAAAGACGGCACTTACTATGGCACCGGAACCGGATTTGGCGGAACGGTGAAAGTAAAAGTTGTGATCAAAGATAACAAGATCAAAAGTATTGAGATCGTGGAACATCAGGACGGAAGCAGCTATATGCAGAAGGCATCCGCACTGATCAGCACGGTGATCGAAAAACAGAGCACCAACGTAGACGGCGTGTCCGGGGCAACTTACAGTTCGGCCGGTCTGATCGAGGCGATCCGAAATGCTGTAGATCAGGCAAAAACGACAAAGACAACCGGGGACAATAAGAAAGAAACCGAGAAAAAGAATAACGATACATCTGGAACTGTCACTCCACAGGTGACTGGAAAGTTTCCATATAAAGATGGTATCTACTATGGAACCGGGGAAGGATATATGGGAGATATCACCGTTGCAGTGGTCATCCAGAATAAGACAGTCACCTCAATCCTGGTGACAGAGACAGACGGAGACGGGGAAGAATTTGTCAAAAAGGCAAAAGCAGTGGCAGACCAGATTGTAAAAAAACAGAGTACCAGGAAAATAGATACCGTGTCGGGAGCAACTTACAGCTCGAAGGGAATCCTGGAAGCGATCAAAGATGCCCTGAATCATGCAAAAGAGGCAACTAACGGGAAAGAAACCGAAAAGCCGGCAGAAACCGAGACGCAGAAGCCAGCAGAAACCGAGAAACCCTCAGAAAGTGAATCTTCATCGGAGAGTGAAAAAGAAAGAGTGTATGCCGACGGAGATTATACCGCTTCGGCAACCTGCACTTCCTCTGGCGGAGGAGCGTTTGACGATTATACACTGACTGCGACCGTCACGATCAAAGATGACAAGATCACAGCGATCACAAACGTTGCCGGAAGCGGAGCAGGTTATGTGGCTGCAGATGCTCTTTATATAAAGAGGGCGGCAGAAGGCACAAGAAAAGCACAGGGAGTGGTAGCACAGGTTCTGGCAAAGAACAGCCTGGACGAGATCGATGTGGTATCCGGTGCGACCTGTTCATCCAATGCCCTTTTAGAAGCCTGCAGACAGGCACTTGAGAGTGCAAAGATCGTGCAACAAAGTGAGTAAAAAGTAAGGAAGATTCTGATGAAAAAATTCTGGATAAAAATGTGCAGCCTTGTGCTGCTACTGTTTCTAATCGGCGGTTACAATACCGTGCTTGCAATGCGGGAGCAGCGAGATGAGATCGCCAGGCTGACCGCAGAGCTGGAGGGCAGCAAGATGACCGTTTCAGCTTTAAAGGAACAGCAGGCAAAGAAAACAGAAAATACAGCGGCAGAGGCTTTAAAAGGTGAAGATGCCAAGAATACAGACGGAGGCTGGAAGGACGGCACTTACGAAGGGGAAGGTCAGGGATTTGGCGGCAAGGTCGTTGTGGAAGTGACGATCGAGAACGGAGAAATCACGTGCATTGAAGTCAAAGAAGCACAAAAAGAGGACAGTGCATACCTTGAAATGGCAAAGGATATCATCGAGGATATCGTAGATGCACAGTCGGCGGACGTGGATACTATCAGCGGAGCGACCTTCAGTTCAACCGGAATCCGGGAAGCAGTTATACAGGCACTTGAAAAGGCGGAATAAGAAATGAACAAGAAACTTGACAGAAAAAAGCAAAAACAAGTACATCGCTATGTAAGAGCTACCATACAGCTGATCTTCTTTCTGCTGGTACCATCCGCTTTTACAGCTGCATTTTCCGGTGTAAAATATCTGTTTACGCAGATTGGCAAAGGAGATGCGATCGGCATGACAAGTTTTGTCACAGCTCTGTGCGTCCTCTGCCTTTATACCATTCTGTTCGGTCGGTTTTTCTGCGGATTTGCCTGTGCATTCGGAAGTTTCGGAGATGCACTGCATGGTATTTATCTGTGGATCTGTAAAAAAATCAGGAAAAAACCGTACCGTATTTCAGAGAAGATCACAAAGTATTTATATTTGCTGAAATACATCGTGCTGGCTATGATCAGCCTGTTATGTTATGCAGGCGTTTATGCAAAAACAAAGGGCACCAGTCCGTGGGAAGTTTTTTCCATGATCCGTGCCGGAAACTTCAAACTTGGCGGATATGCCATCGGGATTGTACTGCTGACCATTCTGATGATCGGCATGTGTGTGCAGGAACGCTTTTTCTGCCGTTTTTTCTGTCCGATGGGTGCAGTCTTTTCCCTGCTTCCGGCACTACCGTTCCTGACACTGGCAAGAGACCGTGAAAACTGCATCAAAGGATGCAGGGCATGCACGAAAAACTGTCCGGCAGAACTGGGACTTCCAAAGAGCGGTTTGATCGAGACGCCGGGAGAATGTTTCCAGTGTCAGAAGTGCGTGGACATCTGCCCGAAAGGAAATATCCATACGAGAGTGCCGAAACTTCGC
>OGQH01001109.1_pt1 | contig 26278 bp, 10 predicted proteins | sample 1553181 | NCBI WGS metagenome assembly OGQH01 (sample SAMEA2579946, study PRJEB22360) | human gut metagenome | biome: human gut; feature: human-associated habitat; material: faeces | place: Denmark | collected 2008/2010 | reverse complement strand
TACAACCATTCGAAGGGGTAATTGCGGCAGATTCCGGACATGTCAATGTACATGAAGCAGGTGCAGTCGAGTACACCGGACATAAGGTATTGTCCCTTGCAGGAAAAGATGGCAAGATTGCAGCTGCCGATTTGGAAAATTATGTGGCGCGGTTTTATGCGGACGACAGTTACGAACATATGGTATTTCCGGGGATGGTTTATATTTCCCATCCTACGGAGTACGGTACTTTGTATACAAAGGCGGAGCTGGAAGAGATCAGCAGCGTGTGCCGCAGTTATAATATCCCACTGTTTCTCGACGGAGCAAGACTGGGCTATGGTCTGATGAGTGAAGAAACAGATGTAACTCTTCCGATGATTGCAAAATACTGCGATGTTTTCTATATCGGCGGGACAAAAGTCGGAGCACTGTGTGGAGAAGCCGTCGTATTTTCGGGCAACAGAACACCGAAACATTTCCTGACGCTGATCAAACAGCGGGGAGCACTGCTTGCAAAAGGCAGATTGCTCGGAATCCAGTTTGACACACTGTTCACAGATAACCTGTATTTTGAAATCAGCAGACATGCGATAGCAATGGCAGATTATTTAAAGAAAGGACTGGCAGAAAAAGGCTGCCGTTTCTATCTGGATTCACCGACCAATCAGCAGTTTGTCATTCTCGAAAACCGGAAAATGACAGAACTAAAAAAAGAAGTAAAGTTCAGTTTCTGGGAAAAATACGATGAAAACCACACCGTAGTACGCTTTGCGACAAGCTGGGCAACGAAAAAAGAAGAGATCGATCAGCTGCTGGATCTGTTCTGAGATTTTAGTAGCACACAAAGGCAGGGTAAGCGATTACCCTGCTTTTTCACAACTCTTTCACAAAATCGGCTGTTTTCTTTCAGCTTGTTTTAAACTTTACGGGATATACTTCTCTTAAATCAAAGAGAAAAGGAAGTGTATTCATATGAAGAAAAAATATATCGCAATCTTACTTGGCATAACTCTTGGAATGACAACACTGGTTGGATGTTCCGGAACAAATACATCAGAAAGCAGCACCATACAGGAATCGCAGAGTGTAACCGGTGCAACCGAAAACTCAGACAAAACAGTCAGCGAAGCAGAAACAGCAGATGTATACGGTGAAGTTACAGCCGTAAGCGAAGATAGCATTACCATAAAAGTAGGAACCATGAAGCAGATGGAAAAACCGGACGGAGAGGGAACACCATCCATGCTGGATCTGACAGATGAAGAAAAAGAAATCAAGATCACAGATGACACCGTGATCGTCCGCAGCAGCAGGGGCGGCATGGCAGGCGGACCGCAGGGAAATGGCGGAGCACCGGATATGCAGCAGAAGACAGAGGAAAGCTCACTTTCTGATATTTCCGAAGGTGATACAGTAGCGATCACTTATGACGAGGATGGAAATGCAGCCAAAATCACCGTGATCAGCATGGAAATGGGAGGCGGCATGGGACAACCAGGCGGCGGTTCTGGAAGCAGCCAGGGCGTGGACAGCTACGATGCAGTCAATGCCTATACTTCCGATACCGAAGTAGATGGAGAGACGATTGCTTCCACCGGAACTGATGAAAATGCAGTCAATGTTTCAGAAGGCGCATCGGTTACACTGAAAGATGTGACCATAACCAGAGATTCTTCCGAAAGCACCGGCGGTGATAACTCCAGTTTCTATGGTGTCGGAGCAGCCGTTCTGGCAACAGACGGAAATGCTTATGTAAAAGGCGGAACCGTTACGACAGACACAGCCGGCGGAGCAGGACTTTTTGCATATAATAACGGTACTGTTTATGCGGCAGATACCAAAATCACGACCAAACAGGATACATCAGGCGGTATCCATGCAGCCGGCGGCGGAACGTTCTATGCATGGGATCTTGATGTTGAGACAAACGGTGAGTCTTCCGCAGCGATCCGAAGTGACCGCGGAGGCGGAAAAATGGTAGTAGACGGCGGAACCTATACTTCAAACGGAACCGGTTCCCCGGCAATCTACAGTACCGCAGATATCGCAGTAAACGAGGCAACTCTGGCAGCCAACGGCTCCGAAGCAATCTGCATCGAAGGTTTGAATTCCATTCATTTATATGACAGTGATCTGACCGGAAACATGAGCGATGACAGCCGCAATGACTGTACCTGGAATGTCATTCTCTACCAGAGCATGTCCGGAGATTCCGAAGTCGGAAACAGCATTTTTGAGATGGACGGTGGAAGCCTGACCGCAAAAAACGGCGGCATGTTCTATACCACAAACACAGAGTCTACGATCACACTGGATGATGTGGATATTACAAATGCAGAAGACAGTGAATTTTTCCTGAAATGTACCGGAAATGCGAACCAGAGAGGATGGGGAACAACAGGAGCAAATGGTGCGGACTGTCTGTTCACAGCCATTGATCAGACAATGGAAGGAAATGTAATCTGGGACAGCATCAGCGACCTTGATTTCTATATGACAGGCGAAAGCACACTGACTGGTGCAGTCGTGCAGGATGAGGGTAATGCCGGTGGCGGCGGAGACGGCTACTGCAATCTCTATATCGGAGAAGATGCAACCTGGATCGTGACAGGCGACAGCATCGTAAGTGCACTGCACTGTGCCGGAACGATCGAAGATAACGAAGGCAAAACCGTGACCGTCAAAGGAACAGACGGAACTGTATATGTCAAAGGAGATGGCAGCTACACGATTACTGTAACCTCCTACGAAGACAGTGCAGACCTCTCCGGAGCATCCACGACCACATCCTGGAGTGCTTATGAGACAGAAAAACCAGCTGAGTTAGAATAACATGATGCCAGGGTCAAAAGACTTTTTGACCCCTAAAATCATAACACACAAATAACATCAGAAACATATAAATAACAAAAGAATGAGCGGCTATGATCCTTTCGGGAAGGAGAATAGCCGCTTTGTGCGGAAGGGAAGTGCATGCCAAGTCTCACGTGCGTTCTATCTATATCTCATCCGGTATATCCACGACACTGTCTCTGACAGCCAGTGTCGGCGGCAGTACGATTTTATAAGGCAGATGCTGCGGATCATCCAGGCGGTCAAGAAGCATTTTCACTGCCATTTCTCCCATGACTTCCAGATGTGCGGTGACACTGGTCAGCGGTGGCTCGGTCAGGATAGACAGCGGTGTGTCATTGAAACTGATGACAGATACATCCTCCGGAATGCGAAGTCCGACTTCACGCAGGTTGCTGACAGCGGTGATCGCAGATTCTTCATTATAGGCAAGGAGAGCTGTCGGGATATGATCTTTTTGTTCCAGCCATTTGCGGATCTGAGCAGAACCGTCTTTGGCAGAAAGGCCGGTATCAATGATCAGATGCTCGTCGTAAAGACCGGCATTTTTCATATAATCAATAAAATACTGACGTCTTGCCTCCAGGGCAGGGCGTTTTTTCTGGTCTAATTTATAGGCAGGACCTAAGAAACCAATCTTGCGGTGTCCCTTGTAAAGCAGATAATCCAGTGCCTGCTCTACGCCGAGACGGAAGTTTAAGACAACCGAATCAAAGCGGCGTTCATCCTGGGAAGAATCCACAAATACGATGTTCGGGCTGATCTCCAGCAACTGTGCAATCTGCTGGTCTGAAAAAATGCCGATCGCCAGGATACCGTCAAGCGGGGTCTTTTCCAGTGTCTGATATTTGCCAGACTGCTCAAAAAGATAAGATACATTACAGTCATGCTCCATACAGTTGCGTACCACATAATTCTTCAGATAAAGATAGTACGGATCAGCCAGCTGCTCTTTTAAGGACATCATCTCAACGATGGCGATATGGACGAGGCGGTTTTTATGGGAACGTCTTGTTTTCGGAAGCGTGTAGTGAAGTTCATCTGCCGCTTCAAGAATTGAGACTCTGGTGTTGTCGGTTACGTTCAAAGTCGGATCATTGTTCAGTACACGGGAAATCGTGGTTACTGAGAATCCGGTGTGTTTTGCTAAATCTCGGATAGTTGCCATGCTATTTTCTCCAATACATTTTTTATTTGCACATAACTGCCACAAAACTGACCAAAATCGCACATCAGGCGTTACGTGTATCTGGATTGAATGTTACAGTTATGTTCACTCATTTGTTTACTTTAATACTTTGATTATAAACACACTTTTTTACTTTAGCAAGAAAAATTTAAAGAGACTTCCGGTATTTGCTTGGAGATATTCCCTGCGTTTTTTTGAAAACTTTTGTGAAATAAAAGTAATCGTGGTAGCCGACTGCGTTTGCAATCTCCTCGATGGAGCGGCTGTCGTCTTTTAAAAGTTCTTTCGCCTTCTGCATACGTCTTGCCGTGATATATTCTGAAAAAGACAGTCCCAGTTCTTTTTTGATCAGGGTGCTTAAGCGGCTGGAGCTGATATTGTACATTTCTGCCAGGGAAGTTAAAGAGAGTTCTTCCGTATAGTGTTCCTGGATATAAGCCAGAATTTTTTTGAACAGAGAGGTTCCGGCAGTCGAAAGGTCTGTGATCGTTGCATTTTCCATCGTGTCTTCAGAAGTTTCAGAAGCGGCAGGCTCAAGTTTATTTCGAAGGCGTGACAGGGTTTTGTTCAGAGTTTCCTGCTGGATCGGTTTCAGAAGATAATCAAAAGCACCGCACAGCATTGCCTGTCGTGCATACTCAAATTCGGCATAGCCGGAGATCAGCACGACTTTGGTTGCAAATTGATGTTCTGAAATATAGGACATGACTTCCAGACCGGAAAGCCCCGGCATACGGATATCGGTAAACAGGACATCCGGTTTTAAGGTTTTGATATCTTCAAGTGTAGTCACGCCGTTATGTGCTTCTCCGATCACCTCAAAAGGAAGTCCGGATTTCTGGATCAGTTTTTTCAGACCGATGGTGATCCAGACTTCATCATCTGCAATATAGACACTTATCATAAAATACTCCCTTCTGGTTCTGCTGTCGATTCTCTTGGAATCGAAATCGTAATGCAGGTTCCTTTTTTCAAACTGCTTTTTATATCAAAAGAAAACTTATCATCATAATAAAGTTTCAGACGTTGATAAATATTAAAGACGCCGATTTTTGTTGTATTTTTTTCAATTTCCAAAGATGCGAGGATCTGTTTTAAACGTTCCGGTTCAATGCCGCATCCGTCATCCTCCACAACAAAGCAAAGTGTTGCATGATCGGGGGAAAATACATGCACCCACACCGTACCGTTTTCAATTTTTTGTTCCAGTCCGTGAAAGACTGCATTTTCCACAAGCGGCTGGAGCAGAAGTTTAAATACTTTGCAGTTTAGTATAGCATTTTCTGCATCGATTTCGATGCGGATTTTGCCCATAAAACGGTAATTTATGATCTTTGCATATTCACGGATATGATCCAGCTCATTTTCTACGGTAACCATATCAGTTCCCTTGACGGCAAAACGAAAGACATTGGAGAGAGCCATCGTAAGTTCTGCGATGTCATCCACATCGTAGAACAGAGCCATATCCCGGATACACTCAAACGTATTATAAAGAAAGTGCGGATTGATCTGGCTTCGATAGGCAAGGATTTCTGCCTGCTTTTTGGAAAGTTCCGTTTCATAGGCAAGATATTTTACCTGCTCGATTTCCAGCTGCATTTTTTGCTTTTCATCAAGCATCTGATTCAGGCTTTTTGCAACCGTGCCGATCTCATCCGGGCGGTCGAGGGAAAGCCGGGAGTCTGGATTCTGATTGATCTTACGGATAAAAGCAGAAATTCCGGTGACCGGTTTTATGATGCTGTAATTGCAGTACAGAAGCAGAAAGAGTAAAAGACACAGGGAAATGCAATAAACCAGGATTTGTGTTTCTTTCAGGTTCTGGTCCGGTTTCCGAAGATCTGATTCCGGAAGGAAACCGGCAATTTTCCAGGCATTGCAGGAAAGTGTCTGAGTGAAAAAATATTTTTCGGAAGTGCTGTGCAGAATCTCGGATGCCAGCGTGCTTCCGCAGGATTGCACTGAACCGGCAGAAGCAAGAATGCAGTCCGAGGAATCCAGAAGAAAAACAACGGCATCTTCCGTTGACTGTGCATTTTGAAGGGTATCATCAAAACTTTCCGGTTCCAGGACAAAAACGCAGGTACCAAGCAGCTTCTGGTACTGGATGCTGTTCAGATCATAAACAGGGAAGATCAGCTCATAGTAAGGGCGTTTTTCGTTTGACTTCAGATGTGATGCCCGGATATCCATCACGGCATCGGTGTTCAGTACGGAAGTATCAATCGAAAAATTTTTTCCCATGGAAGCAATCTGCTTTGCATCTGCATTGTAGAGATAAACGCTTAAAATACGGTCATTCAGCAGGAGTGTGTTGGAAAAAACCGAGGTAAGCTCCTGTGTATCCGGAAGCCGGTTCAGAGAATTTACTGAAAAATACTGCTGCACGGTCGGAGAATAGCAGAATGCAGTTGTGATATTGTAAAGCGAGTCCCAGTATGATTCGATACGTGTGGCAGTCTGGGCTGTCAGACGTTCATTCAGGGCGAGCGTGTTTTTACGCACAGATCTTGCATAGTCTGCTGACATAAAAAGATAGGCAGACGAAAGCACAGCAAGGATCAAGGCAGCAATCCCGGCCAGCTTAAAGATCAGGTGTCTGCGGTAAGTCTGTAAGAAGTTCATGGTTTTGTTTCTCCGTTTGATTTTGAGGTGTCTTGCATTTGTGGGTTGACTTTCTCTATTTTTTTACCGTAATAGGAAAAATTCTCCTGCATTTGCCGGTTGATCTTTTGATCCAGTTTTTCAGCTCCAAGTTCTTTTTGTGTGGTTACAAAAAGCTGATACTGTTTTTCAAACTCAGTATCCGAAGAAGCAGAGAGAATTTTTGGAATCTGCTCTTTGCGGTAAGCTTCCAGCGTGCTTTCTATCTGACCTTCCTCACTGTCCGGGGAAATGTAATTATCCGGCAGACGAAGAAGGGCAGAATCATAAACATAAGTGTCCGGATATCTGGCAAAAGCAGTCTGGATCTGATTTAAACAGTCGTCCATGCTTCCTTTTTCAGGTACCGGGATCAGGCTGTGATCCCAGGCAACATTGTAAAAATTCCAGAACAGTCCGAGCATATCATTAGAATCGTGAAAGCGCTGCTGTCCTCTGGCAGTCCGCTGGATATAGCCATCCGAGTCGAAAGTATAATCTTCGTTTTCCACGCCGTAGTTGCTGTAGAGCAATCCTTCGTCAGAAGTCATATAATCAAAAAAGCGGGCGACAAGTTCCGGGTTTTTGCAGCTTTTGGATACAAAAGTCTGCATCCAGCCGGTCGGTACACTCAGGTCGATGCTCATCACCGGACGTTTTCCAGAGTCAGATAGGATCGGACCTGCGGAAACCCAACTGGTGGCATCCACACTTGTATTGGAAGTGTTTCCGATATAGCAGAAAACACGGCCATCTGCTATCAGATCGCGCATCTGGAGATTATCAAGTGTCAGATCTTCACTGAAAGCATAACCTTTGCGGAAGGCTGTGTTCAGAAAGGCAAAAGCATCTTTGCATTCCGGCTGAAGGAAGCGTTCTGTATAATTTCCATTATCGTCAATGACCTCAGCACCGAAAGAACCGATCAGGCAGGAAATCGAAGAGTCCAGATATTGATTGCCTTCCAGCAGCAATGGGATGGTGGACTGTTCGTCGTCAGCAGTCAGCTTTTTGACTTTTTCAAAAGCTTTTAAGATCTGAGAGGCAGTCTGTATATCCGAAACGGTCAGGTTAGCACGTGCCAGAAGTTTGCGGTTAAACATAATGCCATGATTGTAACTGTGGGTGAAAAGATCTCCATAATAAGAGGTCTTTTCTTTCCAGGTTTTGCGGGCATCATCGGTATTCAGGTGTGAAAGATAAGCATACCAGTCTCCGTACTGTCGGATATACTCCTGTTTCCGGTCTTTCGGGAAATCTTTCAGCAAATGGGAATCCGGGCAGTAAGTTTCAAAAAAATCCTGCAAAGACCAGACCTTTCCGGAACGGATCAGCTGATTGATCACATTCTTGTCCGTAGCGACGATCAGGTCAGGGAGTTCATCTTTTAAGATCATCAGACTCAGCTTTTTGGATGCGTCCTGTGGCGGAATCGTAAAATCCAGGTATGCTCCGGTTTTCTTTGAGATACCGGCACTGATGCTTCCTTCTTCAAAACTCCAGACTGGAGGATTCCAGAAAGAGACATCTGAAAAAAGAGTAAGCTCTGTATAATTGTTTTCAGCAGAATCCATGTTTTCCTGCGTGGCAGCTGTGCAGCCAGTCAGGAAAAGACAGAAAAATAAAAAGAGGAGAAGTAGTTTTTTTGTACGTTTCATACATACAACCTCCAAAAATTTTTGATTCAACATTATTAGTATAACACAGGAAAAAAGCGAAAGAAATGGAAAACGGTAAAAAAAGTACCAAAAAACAAAAAATAGTACATATGATTTTGGTGAAAAATTTTGTATATTACCAGTAAGCAAAGTGTATAAATTCACTAAACACGATGCGGATAGTGTGAAAAGCAGCAAAAAGGAGGAAAAAATGAACAAAAAAAGAAAAGGTGCGAGACGATGGACGGCGTTAGCCTTGAGTGTTGCCATGGTTTTCAGTGGAATCGGGATTCTTCCGGCTCCAGTGAAAGCAGAAGCGGCAGATGTCGCGGCAGCCGTTCAGAAAACAGGAGCGACAACAGAACGCAGTGAGCGTAAAATGAAATTTGGAGATGACTGGAAATTCAAACTGGTCAATAAGTACAACATTAACGATACTTCCGTTCAGGCGGATGGTGTGGACTACGATGATTCGAGCTGGGATAACGTTGATCTGCCGCATGACTGGGCAATCTATGGTACTTATGAGAACAGCAATGGTGTCAGAGCGGCACAGGGTTCTCTGGCAGGCGGTGTCGGCTGGTACCGCAAGAGCTTCACACTTTCCGATGACTTTAAAGACAAAACCGTTTCAATTGAATTCGACGGTGTGCAGATGATCAGCCAGGTATGGGTGAACGGACATACCGAGGACAACTGGAAGCAGTACCTTGGCTACAACACCTTTACGTATGATATCAGCAAATATCTGAAATACGATGGCAGCGAGAATGTGATCGCAGTCAAAGTACAAAGCAGCAACAGCAGTGCCAGATGGTATGCAGGAGCCGGTATCTACCGTAATGTATATCTGATTTCCACCGAGAAACTGAATGTTCCGGTGAATGGCGTGCAGATCACTACTCCGTTTGAAAAACTGGAAGCAGAAGGTGGCAAATACGAAGAAATCAAGAATGCCACAAAAGCAGGCGTTGACATCAAGACGGACGTAACAAACGATTCTGATACAGAAGCAACTGGTGTTTCAGTAAAATCGACCGTTTATAACAAGGAAAGCGATGTTATTTCCACACAGACCGATGACATTACCGTAGCAGCCGGTAAAACAGAGACGATTAGCCAGAGTGTGGATGTAGCAAACCCGAAACTTTGGTCCGTGGATTCACCGAACCTCTACTGGGTAAGAACGGAGATCATCCAGAATGGCAAAGTTGTGGATCGTACCGACAGCCGTTTTGGTATCCGTTATATTGCTACGAATCCGAACAGTGGATTTTATTTAAACGGTGTGCATACAAAACTGAATGGTGTCTGTGAACATTCTGACCTGGGATCTCTTGGTATGGAGACCTATCAGGCAGCTGTTGACAGAAGAATCCGTACACTGAAAAAATACGGTGTCAATGCGATCCGTACCTCCCATAACCCGGTGTCACCGGAGTTTATCGAGGCGTGTGACCGTCTTGGAATGCTGGTATTTGAAGAAGCCTTTGATCAGTGGCTGTATTCAAAAAACAGTGACGATTATCATAACTACTTCAATAAAGCAGCAGATGGAAAAACTGTCGTTTTTGATAAAGCCGGAAATGATAATACCAACAATGACACTTCTTATATAGAAGTAAAACGTGAGGATCTGCAGTCCAATGCAGAACGTGATATCAAAGCGATGGTAGACCGTGACAAGAACGCACCTTGTATTTTTGCATGGAGTACCGGTAACGAAATCTACGATGCACGTTACAAACATGGTGAAAATACACTGGATATGCTGACCGGCTGGATCAAAGAAATCGACACGACAAGACCGGTCGCAGCATGCCCGCCGACCTGGGACAATTACTGGGCAAATAATGCACAGCAGGAAAAGCATCTGGCAAAAGCAGAAATGTCCGGATTTAACTATGCAACCGGACAGTATGACGGTGCCCACTCCAGATATCCGAATATGGTTATTTTTGGATCTGAGACAGTATCCGCTTATTATTACCGTGGTGTTTACTTCCTGGAAGGAGAAGGAAGCGGCGACAGATGTAATGAATATCCGACTTACTGGACATTTTCATCGGCAACCGCTTCTCTGGAAGCACACAGAGACAAAACTTACACAGCCGGTGAATTCGTATGGACCGGACATGACTACTTAGGTGAGCCGACCCCAAGAAGCTGGCCATCCAAGAGTTCCTACTTTGGTATGATCGACACCGCAGGTTTTGCAAAAGATGTTGTTTATATGTACAAGAGTATGTGGACGGATACACCGACCGTACATCTTCTGCCGCAAAAATGGAATTTCAAGGCAGGACAGAAGGTGCCGGTATACATTTACACAAATGCAAAGAGTGTGGAACTGTTCTTAAACGGAAAATCACTTGGCATTAAGAATTATGACAAACAGACTGCTTCCCCGGTATATATCTACTGGACAAAAGGAACCAGCGGACTGGATTACGAAGCAGGCGAACTCAAAGCAGTCGGCTATGACCAGCCGGACGGAAAAGGAAACGTGATCGCAACCGATGTGGTAAATACATCAGGTGATGCAGCACAGGTAGAACTTTCCGCAGACAGAACGTATATCAAAAACGATGGCGATGATATGGTATTTGTAGAAGCTACGATTGAGGACAATACAGGAATCATGGTTCCTGGAGCAGACAACCGTATCACTTTCGACGTAGAAGGTGGCGAAATCGTATCTGTGGACAACGGTGATCCGCGTGACCATGATCCATACAAAAACACAGACAACCGCAAAGCGTTCAGCGGAAAAGCACTGCTGATCGTAAAAGCAGAAGAAGGAAGCACTGATGACATTGTGATCACAGCGACAGCTGAGAGTGACAATGGTATTCTGAAATCCAATACCATTACCGTAGGTTCTAAAAACGAACTTCCGGGTGACGGAACGGATACACCGAAACTTCAGGACGCATCCGTAGTGATGGGCAAAGGCATTTCTGCAGATTCTGTTCTGCCAAAAACCGTAAAAGTACAGTACAGCAACGGTGTGGTCGATGAGCACCAGGTAACCGGATGGAACCTGGATAACCTGAATGTAAACCAGGCAGGTACTTACAAAGTAACCGGAACGGCAGAAGGCATGGAAGGCACGTTTGAATGTACTGTAACAGTCAAAGATATCAAATCCGCAACGGTAGACAATGTAACAACACTGGTAAATGTAGAACCGTCCCTGCCACAGTTTGCAGCGATCGAGTATGCAGACGGCACAAAAGGTTCTGCCCCGGTAACCTGGGATGAAGTTCCGGCAGAAAATTATGCAAAAGCAGGAAAATTTGAAGTGACCGGAAAGATCGGACCAGAAGTTACTGTAAAAACAGAAGTAAGCGTAAAAGAGATCAAGTCTGTCGAGGAAGTACATGCATCTACCGTAATCGGAACACTTCCGGTTCTGCCGGCAGGTGTGGAAGTAACATTTACCGACGAAAGTAAAGAAATTGTAGGTACAGACTGGCAGATCAAAGCAGAAGATGTGGCAGCAGCAGGAACCTTAAAAGTAAAGAGCAAGATCCTTGGTTCTGATATGGAAGCTGTTGCGAATGTCGATGTGAAATATGCGGTGGCAACAGGTGATCTGGAATACACATCAACAGGAACAGTAAGCAAGGACAAGACCGTAAACGGTGCAGGTTTGAGCGTACGTATCGATCAGGGCGGAAAGCCGACCGAATATGCAGCAGGTTTAAGTATGCTTGGCGGATCAGAAGCCGTTTATAATGTAGAAGGAAAAGGATATGAAGCATTCCGTGCTTATGTCAGCTTGAGTTTTGATAACGGACAGGATGCAGAAGGAGCCGTTTCTTTCGAAGTTTATGTCGATGATGAAAAGACACCAAGATACCGTTCCGGTGTCATGACACATGCCACCAAGAACCTGGCACTTGATGTGGATATCAAAGGTGCAAAGACCGTAAAACTGGTGACAAAAACGGAAGATTCCAGTGTAGATAACAGCAAGAATATCGGTAACTGGTGTGACACGAAATTTGTTTCTTCCAATGTGGAGGTCAAGAGTGCAAAACTGAAAGAAAAAGATTTCTACTATGCAGAAAAAGGGGCACAGCCGTCCCTGCCGCAGACAGCAGAAGTACAGGTAGATGATACCCATACCGGAGCATTCCGTATTGCATGGTCTGAGATTGATACATCAAAAGCAGATGTGGTCGATGTAGAAGGAACAGTTCTTGGGATCGCTGATCCGGAAAATCATAAGGTAAAAGCAAAGGTAATCGTTGATTTTAACAATGTAGTTAAAGTGCCGGCACTGATGAATAAGATCGGTGAATGGGAAGTAAAAGAAGCCTTTGACTATGTTGAGACAACAGGAACAAAGACCAATATCAAAGATATTGAAGATATCACAGCCAAATCGTCCGTTATTTATAAATGGACAAACAATATGCTGATCGAGAATTGCCATAACTATGGTTTTGATTACGGGGTATATCCGGGAACAAACAGTGCAAATCCGGAATATCTGATCGTGCGTGCACCGGCGATCAAAGGTTTTGTCCTTCGAGGAACCGGCTCAACAGATGGAAATGCAAATCAAAACTTTACTTTCTATACTTCGGCAGACGGAGAAAACTGGAAAGAATTCAAAGATTACACAAAAACAACCGATACTTCCGTAAGCGGAAGCTGGCCGAGCAGACTTTATACAGCAACACAGCTGCCGGATGACACAAACTATATCAAGATTGCATATCCGACCGGAAATACATGGCAGTTCAATATGAACAAACTGCAGCTGACCGGTGGCGAAGTAATTCCTGAAGGAAAAGCAGTTGTCAGTCTGGATGCAAACGGCGGAAGCCTTCCGGAAGGAACAAGTACAAAACGTACTCTGAACAAAGGCGACCAAGCAGGAGAACTGCCGACACCGACCAGAAACAGACACAACTTTAAGGGCTGGTTTACACAGCCGGAAGGTGGAGAAAAAGTAACAGAAGAAACTGTGGTTTCAGATTCTATAATCCTCTATGCACAGTGGGAAAAATCAACCAAAGCAGAAGACGTACCTGTTTACTTTGTGGACTGTGGTGCAAATGCTTTCTCAGCAGAAGGAAAAGCTTATAGAAAGGATTACACAGATACGCTGAAAAACACAGTACCGGATCAGGCATACAGTGAAACAAGCGGATGGGGATTCACAAATCCGGCATCCGAAGTGGAAGCAAACGGAAGCGGAGATGCCTATACGACGATCCGCAACTTTAAAGCAGGAAACAATCAGAAGACCATGACCTACAAATTTGCACTGGATGCAGGAACGTATGAAGTGGTAACCGGATTCTGTGATCCATGGGCACAGTGGGCAGGCGATGACCGCCATACAAAGATTACTGTGGCAGATGAAGCAGGAACCGAACTGGCTGTACACGAAGACCACAAGATCAGCGGCAGCAAAGACAGTGTGACACTGGAAAATATCACACTTTCAGAAGCAAGCAATGTGACTGTGAACTTAAGTCCGCTGAAAAAAGTGGACAGCAACATCGACAGCTGTGATGTGCTGGTAAGCTTTATCGTGATCGTGAAAAAAGCAGCAGAGCAGCCGGATATTCCGAAGACAGATACAAAAGCAGGACTGAAGGCAGCCATTGACCTGGCAAAAACGCTGAAAGCAGATGACTATACAGCAGCATCTTACAAAGCACTTTCTGATACGATCGCAAGTGCGGAGAAAGTATATGCAGAAACAGAACCAAGTGCAGAAGCAGTCCAGACACAGATCAATGCTCTGGCAGAAGCAGTCAGAAATCTGAAATCTGCAGCAGCAGATACGAAAAAAGACCTGACACAGCAGATGAAAGAAAAAGATGCAGAATTAGCAGCAAAAGATACCGAACTGAAAACAGCACAGAAGAATGTGTCAGATCTGGATGATCAGCTTAAAAAAGCAGAAAAAGATCTGGCGGATCTGAAAAACGGAAGCGAAGCAGAAAAAGCAGAACTTCAGAAACAGATCAACAGCTTAAAAGAACAGCTCGATGAAGCAAACGCAAAAGTTACGGTTCTGAAAGCAGAAAAAGAGAGACTGACAGAAGAAAAAACATCCCTGCAGACAGAACTGAAAAAAGCTCAGGAAGATGCAGCGAAGAAAAAAGCAGAGGAAGCAGAAGCACTCAAAAAAGCTCAGGAAGAAGAGAAGAAAGCCAAAGAAGAACTGCAGAAACTGAAAGATGCCATGACACTGAAAACAGGTGATACCATTACTGTAAAGGGCGTAACATATCGTGTGACCAATGCAGAAGCAAAGACAGCGGAAGCTTATGGCGTGGTAAACAAAAACCAGAAACACATCGAAGTAGCCGCAACGGTTAAGATCAAAGGAAGTACCTGCAAAGTAACGGCAATCGCAGATCAGGCATTTGCCGGAATGAAAAAAGCAACAAAAGCTGTGATCGGCAAGAATGTGAGCAAGATCGGCAAAAAAGCATTCAACGGCGATGGAAAACTTAAGAGCATCACAGTAAAAAGCAGGAAACTGAAAACGGTCGGTAAACTGGCACTGAAAGGCATCAACAAAAAAGCAGTGATCCGTATACCGAAGTCAAAGAAAAAAGCTTACAGGAAACTTTTCAAAGGCAAAGGACAGAAAAAGAGTGTCATTGTAAAGTAGTAAGTTCATAAATCCAAAACGCATATCACCTTAAAAACAGCAGAAAAACCACAGACAGCGTAAAAACGGTTCTGTGGTTTTTTTGTATCGTACAGAAAAAATTACCAAAAAATAAAAAATATTCCATATGTTTTTGTAAAGAAATTTTGTATAGTTATGGTAAGCAAAATTTTGTTTTTACTAAACACAACAAAGGGAACAAAGAAAAATAAAGGAGGGCAATATGAACTACAAAAAGTATTTAAGTGGTGTTCTGGCAGCAGCGATGGTACTTAATACCGGAGCAGTGAGTGTCCTGGCAGCAGGGACTGATACGTCCGTGCAGGAAGCATCTCAGACACAGACATCATCAACACCGGAAACGGTATACGTCAATTCATATGATGGAAAGGAGCGTTCCGTTTCTTTTAACGATCACTGGAGATTTTATCTGGGAGAATTAAACGGCGCGGAAGCAGTTTCTTATAATGATTCTTCCTGGGATGATGTGACGCTTCCGCATGATTACAGCATCGACCAGGGATTTTCAACAGCAGCACCGGCAGAGCAGGAGAGCGGCTATGTGCTTGGAGGCACCGGATGGTACCGCAAAAGTTTTACACTGGATGAGAGCATGCAGGGAAAGACGGTCAGCATTGATTTTGACGGTGTTTACATGAATGCAACCGTTTATCTGAACGGTGAAAAGCTGGGAACACATCCATATGGTTATACCCCATTTTCTTTTGTGCTTCCGCAGGACAAACTGAAATTCGGATCGGAAGAAAACGTGATTACGGTCAAAGTAGATCATAAACAGCCGTCCAGCCGCTGGTATTCCGGTTCCGGTATTTACCGTGACGTAAAACTTACCGTTGCAGATCCGGTACATGTGGCAAATTACGGAACGACCGTGACAACCCCAGATATTGAAAGCGGAAAAGGAACCGTAAGCGTGGTAACGGAAGTACAGAATGACAGCAGCGAAGCAGCTGATGTTTCTGTAAAACAGACGGTTTATGAAAAAGGCAGTGACGTCCCGGCAGCAGAGGGCGAAAAGACAAAGGTACAGAGTGTTGCAGCGGGCAAAACAGCCAGGATCGAGGCCAGTGTCACCGTTGCAGACCCAAAGCTCTGGGATACGGAAAATCCAAACCTCTATACCGTAAAAACAGAAGTTTATGTTGGAGATACCTTAAAAGACAGCTACCATTCTGACTTTGGCTTCCGCTGGGTAAACTTTACTACAGAGAAAGGTTTCTATTTAAATGGAAAGAACATCAAACTGCACGGAGTGTCCATGCATCATGACCAGGGTTCTCTTGGATCCGAAGCCTGGGAGCGTTCTGTGGAACGTCAGGTACAGGAGTTAAAACAGATGGGAGTCAATGCCATCCGTGTAACACATAACCCGGCATCCCAGGTACTGATTGATGTGTGCAACCGTGAAGGCATCATGCTGGTGGAAGAAGCCTTTGACTGCTGGCTTTCCGGAAAAGCAGGAAATACCGAGGATTATGGTAAATGGTTCTACCAGACCATTGAGAGCGGCAACCAGATCGTAAATGGCAGAGAGGGCGAAAAATGGGCAGAATTTGACCTCAAAGCCATGGTAAGACGAGGAAGAAACAATCCTTCCATTATTATGTGGAGCCTTGGAAATGAAATCTTTCAGCAGCTGATCGACGGGAATGTAACCGGTCAGTATCCGGAAGTGGCAAAAAAACTGATCACCTGGACCGGAGAAGAAGATGCGACCAGATATGTAACCTTTGGTGATAATCAGGTAAAGAGCAATGTCTGGGCAGACAATAATCAGGTAAACACAGCACTTGTTTTTGCAGAAGCAGCAAAATATGGCGTGCCGGGAGGTCTGGTAGGATTTAACTACGGAAGCTCCGGACAGATCAGCAACGGACACAGAAGAGGATGGCTGGTCTATGGTTCTGAGACAGCCTCTTCCGTAAACAGCCGTGGCGTTTACGACAGGAAGAACAGCAACAGTGACAATGGAAGCGGAGACCGCCGACTGACTTCTTATGATAAAAGTGCAGTAGGCTGGGGACATCTGGCAAGTGCAGGGCTGTGGATCACGATGCAGCAAGAATTTAATGCAGGCGAATTTGTCTGGACAGGTTTTGATTATATCGGTGAACCGACCCCATATAACTGGCAGGGAACCGGTGCAAACGGAACCTGGCCGAACATTGCAAAGAACTCTTACTTTGGTATCATTGACACGGCAGGTATCCCAAAAGATTCCTATTATCTGTATCAGAGCCAGTGGAATGACAACGAAAATACCCTTCATGTTCTCCCGGTATGGAATGAAGATGAGATCATGCTCGATAACAGCGGCAAGGCAGAGGTTGTAGTTTACAGTGATGCACCTGTTGTGAAACTTTATCTGAACGGCAAAGAAATCGGAAGTGCGACAGCGACACACACCGATACACCGACCGGTGGTTATCAGAATTATACAAGCGGAACAGGATGCTTTGACAGCAGCAAGGCGAACGGACATACTTCCCTGTATGCAACGTTCCAGGTACCTTATGAGGCGGGAACACTGGAGGCAAAAGCATTTGAAGCAGACGGTGTGACCGAGATCAAAGACACGGACGGACGTAATGTGGCAGAGACGACCGGAAAGGGATCCAAACTTACTGTAAAAGCAGACCGCAGCGAGATCACGGCAGACGGCAAAGATTTAAGTTTTGTTGAAATCGATGTAACGGACAGAGACGGCAGAGAAGTAAACGGTGCAGAGCCGCAGATCCATGTTGCCGTAGAAGGTGACGGCAAGCTCCTTTCACTTGATAACGGTGTTCAGAACGATACCACTTCTTACAGTGAACCGACCAGAAAAGCCGGTAAAGGAAAACTGATCGCGATCGTTCAGTCCACAAAAGATGCCGGAAGCTTTACCGTAAAGGCAACTTCAGACGGATACACTGCAGCACAGACTGTCGTTACCACAGTTGCAGACGGCAGTGGAGTAACCGGAGAAAAGACCGTTGTAAGCTATGAAATCGCAAAGAATTATTATGTAAAACAGGGAACGAAACCAGTTCTCCCATCCGAAGTAAAGATCCATTATTCTGACGATACTTCCGAGACAAAGAAAGTAACCTGGGATGCATTTACCGGAGAAGAAGAAACGTATTCGGTATCCGGTACGGTAGCAGATCTGAATATGCGTATCACGGTCAATGTCAGTACGATCGGCCAGACAGCAGGTGTCCTGAATTATTCTGCAGCAGTCGGAAAAGATGCAGAAGTCAGCCTTCCTGCAGCCAGACCGGCAGTTCTTGCAGACGGAACAATCCTGGCAGCAGAATTTCCGGTAAAGTGGGATATTCCAAAAGATCTGACAGCGACAATCGGAACAAAGAATGTAAAAGGAACGGCAACCGTATTTGACCAGAACTTTGAAGTGACTGCAGCAGTCAGAGTTACCAATGGAGAATACAAAGACGGTGCAGAAGCCCTTGGCAACGTGCCGGAAATGTATTACAACGGTACATCCAGCAAAGAAGATGCATCTGTTGCAGATGTCCTGGCGAAACTGCAGGATGATAAGACAAGTGCCGATGATGTGGCATGGAGCGGAAAAGGAACCCTCGATTTCCGTCTGGATACAGCGATTGAATTGAAAGGATTCACAATGTATCTGAAAGATACCGCACCGACTTCCGGAACGATCAAAATCTATGCATCCGGCGACAACGGAGTCAACTGGACGCCGGTAGAGTGCACGGTAACGAATAAAAAAGAAAAAGGTGTGACGGTTCGTACTTACAATGTAAAAGAAACCGTTTCCGAAACCTATTTCCGTGTAGAATTTACCAAAGATGCCACCCTGACGGAACTGGAAATGAACACAAGGATCCCGAGCTTTACGGTAGGATCAGAAGCAGCACTTTCCAGTCTGAAAGTGGGTGGTCACATTGCGGATGAAGCAAGCCTGAAAAAAGGCTGGTTTGGCGTAAATGAAACAGAATTTGATGCGGCAGACCTTACAGCAGAAGGAAAAGACAATGCAAGCGTGACCATTCTTGACAAAGATGCAGACGGTGTGATCCGTATCCTTATTGAATCTGAAGATCATCTGATGCGTGCCATCTATCCGGTTATGCTCGGAAAAGACAATACAGCAAGCGACAGTGCTTCCGATGCATCTATGGATTATGATTACAGGAACATGACACTGCGTGCACCAAGTGAAGAAGGCAGCGGTTCTGTTGCAAAAGCGGCAGATGGAAAGACCGGTACCATCTGGCATACAAACTGGGGAAGCGGAAGTGGACCGACAGACCTTCGAAATGATCCGGATAACCGTTACTTGCAGATTGAACTGAAAGAAACAGAAAAGATCAATGCACTGCGTTATCTGCCGAGAAGCAGCGACACAAACGGTATCGTTACAGAGTACAGCATCAAAGTAAGTACAGATGGCAAAAACTGGACGGAAGTTGCAAAATCAGATGCAGACAGCACATGGAGTAAATCCGTAGAATGGAAACTGGCACAGTTTGCACCGGTCGATGCAAAATATATCCGTCTCTATGGTGTGTCAACCGTAGGACAGTCTGCAGCAGAAGTAAATAAATATATGTCTGCAGCAGAAGTAAGGGTACGCTACGCTGCACAGGAAATTTACCGTGACAATACGACCGTGACACTGGAAAACAGCAGCTTTGATTACACCGGAAGTGCACTCACACCAAAGCCGGTTGTTACTTACAAAGCATCCGAAGATGCACAGGCAGTGACCCTGACAGAAGGCACAGACTACGAACTGAGCTACCGAAACAATACCAATCCTGGAACAGCAACAGTTGTAGTAACAGGAAAAGGCAAATATCAGGGAGCGGTAGAGAAAAACTTTACGATCAAAGCTGTTGATGCAGTTATTAGCGGTTATGAAGAAGTTGCGGTAGAAACCGCAGTGAATCAGGCTCCGGCTCTTCCTGGAACCATTATTGCATACAGCAACGTCGGCGATCAGGTACTGGAAGTAGAATGGGATGCGATTCCGGCAGACAAACTGGAAAAAACAGGAACCTTTACAGTCGGCGGAACAGTTGTAGATACAAAAGCACGTATTATCGCAACTGTAACCGTAAGTACCGTAGTATCCAGAGATAATATTGTTTACTTTGTAGATGCAGGAGCATCTGAATTTACTGCAAAAGGACAGGAAACAGTAGAAGCAAACGCAGGAACGATCAAAAATACCGTTCCGGACCAGGCTTACAGCGAAGCGTCCGGATGGGGATTCACAAACAGCAGTGATGATATGGAAGTGCACGGAAGCGGAAGTGCTTACGAAACGATCCGTAACTTCAAGGCAGGAAAGAACGGCAAGACTTTAACGTACAAGTTTGCACTGGATGCAGGAACCTACGATATTGTGGCAGGTTACTATGATCCATGGGCACAGTGGGCAGGAGATAACCGTCATGCAAAAGTATCTGTGACAACGGATGACGGTACAGAGCTGGCATCTAAAGCAGATCAACATATCAGCAGTGAAGAAAGTATAACATTTGAAGATGTAAAACTGGATGCAGCAGGCAGCATCAGCCTGAACACCATTCCTCTGAAGAGCGGTTCTGATAACTGTGATGTTATGATCAGCTATATCGTGATCGTGAAGAAGAAAGGTGCGGTTGAGCCGGTAGATCCGGATCAGCCAGATCAGCCGGTTCCGGATGAAGAAAAGAAAGCCGGACTGAAGAGTGCGATCGCACTGGCAGAAGGCCTGACAGCAGAAAATTATACAGCAGAGAGCTATGCAAAACTGACAGCAGCACTGACAGCAGCAAAAGAAGTTTATAATGCCGAGAACAAGACAGATGCAGAGATCCAGGCACAGATCACAGCGATTTCCGATGCAATCAAAGGACTGGAAAGTGCAGAGAAAGCAGCAAATGAAGATCTGAAAAAACAGCTGGAAGAAAAGACAAAGCAGCTGGAAGATAAAGAGACAGAGCTGAAGACAGTAAAAGAAAATGTAACAACACTTCAGACACAGATTAAAGAGGCACAGGATCAGCTGGCAGCCCTGGAAGACAGTGCATCCCAAGAAAAAGCAGCACTTGAAAAAAAGATCGAAGATCTGACAGCAGAACTGAATACAGCAAGAGCAGAAGTCCTGACACTGAGCAGCGAAAAAGCTTCTCTGGAAGAAGAAAAAGCAGTTCTGCAGGCAGAACTGAAGAAAGTTCAGGATCAGGCAGAAAAAGAAAGTGCAGAGGCTGAGGCAGCAATCAAAAAGGCTCAGGAAGAAGCCCGGAAAGCAAGAGAAGAGATTGAAAAACTGAAAGATTCTCTGACACTGAAAAACGGTGATACCGTTACCGCAGGTGGCGTACAGTACCGTGTAACCGATGCGGCAGCCAAGACAGCAGAAGCATATGGCACTGCAAAGAAGAACATCAAGACCATCAACGTGACAGCAACGGTAACCATCAAAGATGTGACATGCAAAGTGACTGCAATTGCAGATCAGGCATTTGCCGGCCAGAAGAAAGCCACCAAAGCCGTAATCGGTGCAAACGTAACGAAGATCGGCAAGAAAGCATTCTATGGTGACAGCAGACTCAAGAGCATCACTGTAAAGGGCAAAAAGCTGAAAACGGTCGGTAAGCAGGCACTGAAAGGCATCAACAAACATGCAGTGGTTCGTGTACCGAAGGCAAAGAAAAATGCTTACAAAGCACTGTTCAAAGGAAAAGGACAGAAAAAAAGCGTAAAAGTAAAGTAATGAAAACACAAAAATCCTATCACACATCACCTTAAAAAATAACAGAAGATCCACAGACAGTTTAAAAACTGCTCTGTGGATTTTTTGCTTTCGAAAACCAGCAGATTTACTGCAATAAAGAGTTGAAATATCGACCGATATAAACTAAAATATTTATAAGATGTCAGGGAAGCAAACATTTTTCTCCGGCAGCGAGTAGCGACGGCATATGCAGCAATTATTCAGGAAAAAGAAGGGAGCATGAGAAGATGAAAAGCAAAAAACGAAGTTTACTGTGGGCAGTGATTCTGTTTCTGGTGTTTGCCGTGGCATCACCGGCAAGTATGACACAGGTTCAGGCAAAAAAGGCAGTAAAAGCAAAATCAGTAACATTGAACAGAAAGAATGTTACGCTCGAAAAAGGAAAGAAACTGAAACTGAAAGCAACCGTAAAACCGAAGAAGGCAACACAGAAAAAGATTGTCTGGTCATCCGGCAATAAAAAAGTAGCAACGGTATCTTCCAAAGGTGTGGTAAAAGCAAAGAAAAAAGGTACTGCAAAAATTACCGCAAAGATAAAAGGAACCAAGAAAAAAGCGGTGTGTAAGGTAAAGGTAAAAGAACCTGCTAAAAAACCGGCAAATAATAACAATAGCAATAATAATAACAGCAATAATAACAATAGCAATAATAACAACAACAATAATAATAATAATAATAATAATACGCCGGAGACTCCGACTGTCAAACCAGTGACGCAGGTTACTTTAAACAAAACAGAGCTGGAGCTTTATCTTACTTCAGCACCGGAACAGCTGACGGCAGAAGTGCTTCCGGCAGATGCCACAAATAAAGCAGTGACCTGGAAAAGTTCTGATGAAACCGTTGCAAAAGTATCCGATACAGGACTTGTAACACCGGGTACCAAAGAAGGAACAGCAGTGATCACCGTCAGAACCGTGAACGGAGGCTTTGAGGCATCCTGTAAAGTGACCATTTCCGATGGTATTCAGGTTACCTCCATACAGGAACTGCTTGATCTGCTGAAAGGCGATAAAGTTTATAAAGTTATTCATCTGAAACTGGACGAAAAGACAGAAGTTCCGGTTAATGCACCGGAAAATGCAGAAAAATGGGAAGACACGGTTTTCCAGATTGACGCTCCGAAAGCAACCGTTAAAAACTACCTGAAATTTGGTCAGGTAAAGATCTTGCGGATCGCAGCAGATACATACGAAGAACATGCAGAGAATAAGATTCTTGTTCAGGCTCCGGAAAGTCATATCGTGATTGAAGAGGGTGCAAAAGCCGATATTCAAATCGATGCAAAGGCGAAAGAGGCACAGATTGATAACAATGGTGAGATCAGCAGTCTTGCAGTTGATACCGAAGGCAGGATTTCTCTTCAGGGAACTTCGAATCAGGAGAAAATCCCGGTTTTGCTCAACGAAGCAGCAATCATTTCTACGACAAAACGTCTCGAGGTCACCGCAAATAAAAAAGCATCTCTGATCCTGAAAGCAGGTTCCGAAGGAACCGAAGTGAACACGGAGTCCGAAGAGAATATCCCGTCTGTGAGCGGACTTGGAACGATTACTGCAAACATCAAAAACGGCGATGCGATCGATGAGAAAACTATCGTGGCAGACAAGATGATCGAAGATGTCGGAGCAGTGAAAATTTCCGCACTGAAAGGTACCGTGGCGGATTCTCAGGGTGAAGTGCTAGGTGGCGTCAAAGTGTACCTGACTGCATACCGCAAAGATTTTAATATCGGAGATTTCGCTCCGACAGATGCAGTAAAATCCGCTGCAACCGATGCAGACGGAAATTATGTACTTGGCAATGTAGAAGCAGGAAACTATTATCTGGTTCTGAGAAAAGGCGGCTATTATGATACGGTACAGATCTGTACACTTAATAATATCGAGGGAGAAGTGACCAATGAGCGTCATATACTCCGCTCCAAGAGTGAAGCAGTGGAAAGCGGCAGTGTCAGCGGAAAAATCGTGGACAGTGTAAACGGAAGTGAGATCAGCAATCTGACGGTGCGTATTCGCGAAGGCCAGAACAACCTTACCGGAGAAGAAGCGACCGATTCCGTTCTGACGGACGAAAACGGAAATTACCGGATCGAAAATCTGACACCGGGCGTTTATACTATTCAGGTTATAGACCTGAGAGGAGAATCCGTAAAATACATCTCTGCTTCCTTCAATGTTTATATTGAATCCGGAAAAGAAAGCACAAACAAAGGAACCGGACTTTCACCGGTCATCGCATCCGAGCAGGTACGTTTTGTATTGACATGGGGAAATGAAGAATCCGGTGCACCGTCCGATCTGGATTCACATCTGATCGGCCCAAAGGTGGATCAGGGACAGTTCCACACGTATTACAGCAACGATGTTTATGAGGAAAATGGGGAAAAATATGCCGATCTGGATCTTGATGATACCGAGTGGGAAGGACCGGAGACCACGACGATTTATCAGAAAACATCCGGAGTCTACTACTTCATGATACATAACTTCTCTGATAAGAACGATACAGAATCCGATACTCTGGCAGGTTCTCAGGCAAAAGTAGAAGTATATTCCGGAAACCGTCTGGTAAATACCTTCCATGTGCCGAATCAGGAAGGTACTTTATGGACCGTCTGCTCCTATGATTCTGTCAGCGGAATGGTAACACCGATCAATGAAATGTCCTATGAATCAGATGCAGACAGTGTCGGGGAAAAGCTGGTATATGGTGATCTGAAACTGACCGGTATCCGGACCAATGATTTTGTGAAAAAAGCAGAAATCGCAGGAAAACAGATCACACTTAGTGTCCCAAGTAAGGATTCCGAGTATTTACAGCAGCATCTGAATGATATCATTCCGCAAATCAAGCTGTCCGGAGCCACTTATCGTACAGAGTGGGATGAAGACAATGATGAGTATTCCCTTACGATATCGGATGGAAAAGGTCTTCAGAGACAATACAGGATTTGCTTTAAGATTGATTACGGAAGGAAATATGTAAATGGTCTTGCAACAGATGAAAATCTGAGAGACTATGATATCTATGAATATGACAGTGAGGCTTATATTGATCTGCGGCTGAAAAAGGTGGATCTGTCTCTGGAAGAGCTGAAAAAGCTCATCAAACCGGAACTGGAAGAAGGCGTAACGTTCGAGATCGTGGATGGTGAGAAATATGATTATGAGTATGCCATGATCCTTACGGATACAGCGGACGGAAGCACGAGAGTGTATGGTCTTTATCTTATGCATGACCGTTCCGCGTTCCAAATCGAGAACATCTACAGTTATGATGAACGTGTAAGCCATACAGAGTTCAGTGATGATCTCTATGAGATTACAATTTACGGAACAGCCGATAGCCTTGAGGATATCAAAGACTGTTTCGAGATTGAAGTTGGTGAAGATGTAGAAGAAAACACCGGCATTGTATGGGATGAAGAGCGTGGAAATTATGTTATCACCATCAAAGGTGGAGGTGATCAGCAGACCTATAATGTATATTATCGCTTTGATTATGGAAAACTTCGAATAGAGGATATCGGCTCCAAAGATGCGGATATTATCTGGCTGAGTTATATGGAATACGATACGATCCACCTCTGCACACAGGATCGCCCTCTGAGCGAAGAACTGTTCAACCAGTATCTGGAAGTTTACTTTGATGAAGATACCATAACCGGCAGGCTGCAGAAACAGGAAGACGGCAGTTGTGTCTATGTGATCACAGACAGTGAAACAGGAAAATCGAGAACCTATGCGATCGATACAAGTATACAGTACAGCGATGAATTTGAGATCGATTATATCGAAGATACCAAAGGAGACCTGTATAACTACAGTATTTACAGCAACAGTGTGGATCTGTATGGAAGAAAAGAAAACTGGAGTGAAGTTCAGGAAAATCTGATCTTTCATTTTGGTGCAGTCGTTAAATCCAGCAAATTTGTAACAGACGAAGAAGGGAATATTACACTGGAGCTGACCAATGAGTATGGAGCTGTCAGAACCTATCAGATCTATTATGACTACGGAGAGGAATAAAAAATGAAATCAGCCATTTGACATATTCAATGGAAGATGGTACGATTAGAAAAATAAAAGGTGTTGCCGATGACGGTTCGCCTGATTATGTTTAACAGAAATGACCGCCAAACTTTCTCAGGGCTTGGGCGGTCATTTCTTTTCTGCCCTATTACTATGTATGGCAACACCTTGTGTAAAATTTGCATGAATACTTATAAAACTCAATAGTTAATGTATTGATAAAAAAAGCAACATAATATTTCAAAGAAAAGAAAGAAGCAAAGAGCAGCAAAGAAAAAATAAAAAAATTAAAAAAAACACTTGCATTTTGAAAAGAAAGATGATATATTAATGGAGCTGACGAAAACAGCAGAAAATAAAACAGAAAACGATGCGTGGCTCAGCTTGGTAGAGCGCTACGTTCGGGACGTAGAGGTCGCAGGTTCAAATCCTGTCGCATCGATTCCTTGGCAGGGGCGAGTCGAAAAATCTGGAAAGATTTTCGGCTTCTTTTTT
>OGQH01001101.1_pt1 | contig 26447 bp, 16 predicted proteins | sample 1553181 | NCBI WGS metagenome assembly OGQH01 (sample SAMEA2579946, study PRJEB22360) | human gut metagenome | biome: human gut; feature: human-associated habitat; material: faeces | place: Denmark | collected 2008/2010 | reverse complement strand
GCGACAGGCAATACGTCTACTTCCCTAGAGCCGCTTTCAGGTCGCGGTTCTGGAATCGCTCGTGCAGCAGGCAGTAGCCGCCGAACACGACGAGCCACAGCAGGCCGGCGATGGCGGAACCGCGCGTATCTGCGGACAGGAACAGCGTGACGTACACGAACACGTAGAACGCAATCGCAATCCAGTCGCACACCTGCCATGCCGGCATGACGAAGCCGTCCGGCAGGAAGTCGGCGCTTTGACGGTAGCGGCGGTGCGCAAGCATCGTCAGCACGTAGATGAAGATCACGACGGCGCTGGCTGCGGAGGCGAACAGCACGAACGCGCTGGAGATGCCCGGGATCGCGTTGATCAGCGGGGAGAACAGGATCATGCAGCCGGACACGATAATCGCCTTCGCCGGAACCTTGCGGTCCGACACTTCGCCGAGACGCTGCATGGCGGGCGATTCGGAATCCTGCGCGAGCTGGTACAGATGGCGTCCAGCCGAGTAGATCAGCGAATTGAGTGCCGACGCGGCTGCGGTGATCACCACGAAGAACACGAGCGCGGCAGCCCAGTCGAGGCCCGCGTACTTAAACACCATGATGAACGGGGAGCCGAACGAGCCGTCCGCGTTCTGGTGGAAGTTGCGCCACGGCACGATCGCCATGATGGCCACGAGCGCGCCCACGTAGAAGATGAGGATGCGCATGATCAGCTCGTTGACGGCTTTCGGCAGCACTTTGCGCGGGTTCTGGGTTTCGGACACGGTCACACCCACGAATTCGATGAGCTGGTAGGCGAAGAACACCATCTGGAAGCTCATGAAGAAGTTCATCCAGCCATTCGGCGCAAGCTGGAAGCCGTCGGCAATGTTCGTAAGGCTCACAGTGGCACCGGAAACCGTGCCGTCCACGCCTTCGATATGCGTGGCCGGGTAGCTGAAACCGAGGAACAGCATCACCACGGCGGTGACAATCAGACCCACAATCAGCGTGATTTTGATCATGGAGAACCAGAATTCCGCCTCGCCGAACACTTTCACGGCAATGAGATTGATGCCGGTGAGCGCCACAAGGAAGCACAGTTCGATAAGCCATTTCCACGCGTTGAGGTCAATGCCGAACGTGCCGAAGAACGTGACGAAATAGGTGCTGACGGCCGTGATTTCGGTCATGCCGGTCAGGATGAGCACAATCCAGTACGTCCAGCCGGCGAATTTGCCCCACGCGCGGCCGAGGTAGCGGGTGATGAAGTTGATGAAGGTGTGCTGGCTTGGGTCGCTGTACATCATTTCGCCGATGGCGCGCATGAGCAGGAACATGATGAGGCCCACGCCGATGTACACGAGGATGATGCTCGGTCCGGTCAGCGCGATCGACTTGCCGGAGCCGAGGAACAGGCCGGTGCCGATGGTGCCGCCGATGGCGATGAATTGGACGTGGCGGTTTTTCAGGCCGCGTTCCATGTCGTTGCCTTTGTCGAGGCTTTCGACGGATTTGATATGCGATTGTGTGCTTTGCGCGTTCTGCGTTGCGTCAGACGCGTCGGCAGCTTGCGTGTTTGTGCCGGCCTTCCCGGTATTCGTATTCCCTAAAGTCATAATGGTCACACCCTACCGCGGGAACCGCCCAATGCGCCCGCTTTTGTCTGACAGATGACGCTTGCCGGCTCTGTTGGGAGGAACAGAAGCCGGCATGATGAAGAATGAGCGGGCTAGGCGGTCAGCTCGTCGAGTTTGGCGCGGAGGTCTTCGTTTTCGCGCTGCAGCTCGTCGATGCGGCGGGCCTGCTGTCTGATGATGCTGATGGCGGTTTCGGAGTCGAGCCCACCGGCAGACGACTGTTGGAATCCGCCGACCGCAGCAGGAACGCCCACAACCCCGGCGGCATTCGAAGCGTCCGCCGCAGCCGAAGCGTTCGGAGTGGTGATGCCCACAATGTTGTCAAGCTTCTTCTTCGTCTTCATAGTGTCGACGAATAGTTCGATGAGCTGCGCGATGATCTCGCTGTTGTCCATCCCCTCGCTGCCGTTCACGGATTTGATGGCGCTTTTCTTCCACCGCGCCACGCTGCGTTCAATGCGCTTGTATCCAATCAGCTCCGGCGGCAGGCCCGCTTCGCGGAAGATTTTGGTTGGCGATTCGCCTGCCAGATACCGTATGACGCACACCCGCTTGAATGTGTCGGCATAGGTGATGCGGTCCTTGGTTGCGTTGGCGACCGCCGGCAGTTTCCGTAGCATTTGCAGCTCGTCGGCGCTGAAAGATCCACCTCCACACATCGCTTTACCCCCCTTCGTTACGCCCTTGACGGGGCGATTTTACATCGAACTTTTTACAAGTCGTTTTTTAAATGTTGCCGACTGTATATCGATTCTGGCGGTCGGGAAACACATGAATGCGGGCGATTATGGAAGACCCACAACCGCCCGCATTGTTTTTTATTGCGATTGAGCTGGCTTACAGCTCACTCGCGCCGAGCACACGTTCAGTACGTGCGGCGACGGCTCTTGACCGCCACGGCAACACCGGCGCCACCCACCAGCAGCGCCACGACCGTGAACAGCACGGTTCCCGCGGCACCGGTCAGCGGCAGCTGAGTGACATTCTTCACGTTCTTGACTCGAATAAGATCGTCGTCAGGAATCACCTGCTTGAGAGGATCCTCTTCGGCAGTGACAACACCGTCATCCGCAATAGTCACATTGAAGATGACTTTGAAGTTCTGCGCATACTTGCTCGGGGCTTTGATTTCCTCGACAGTGTACGTGCCAGAGGACAGGCCTTTGAGCTCCACCATGCCATCCGCCCCGGAAGTGAACACCGTGGCAGCACCCTCATCGACCAGAGACCACTTCTTGGTCGTATCGTCATACTTGAGGTACTTGGTCTCCTTGGTTTCCTTGCTTACGACCTTCTTCACTTTGAACTCTGCGCCGGCAAGGCCGCTTTCGTCTTCGTCCACGCCGATTTTCTTGAACTTGAAATCATAGGTTTCAACCGTGGTCGTTCCGACACCGGACTCTCCGCCATTGGTATAAGCCTTGGCCTCATTCTTGGCCTCTTGGTCAACATTGTCGAGAATGTCTTTGTTGACGGTGGCCGTGTAGGTCACGGTTACCTTCCTGCCGGCATATGCTTTGGCGGTGGCGTAGGTCAGAGTGATTTTGGTGAGCGTTGCCTTGGTATTCGAGTTCACCGTCGATTCCACCCGGTAATTGGCATTCAGTGTTAGCGGAGTCGCAACGTCCTCGATCTTCACTGCAATGGAGGCAGCATTAACCGTCAAACCTTTGGAAGCCGTATCATAGATGGCGTATTGATAGTTATCATAACCCTTTGCGGCCGCTGGAATCCTGTGCTTGATGGTATATTCCACCGTATCGCCAACATTCACAGTGTTGTCGTTGACCTTAGTGGTCACATTCTCAACAGTCTTGTCAGGTGCATCCGGCGCATTCTCGCTTTTTGCGTTGAACTCGCCAAGCGCGTCGATGTTTTGCTGGCCGTTTTCCTTGTTCAGCTTGAACTTCGTATATGTCTTGTCTCCATCCGTAATCTTGGTGGCGACCAATGCGGTCGTGCCTGCTTTCGGAGTTCCGTTCACCGTATTGATGACCACATACCAGCCTTCAGGTACCGTAGCGGTTCTACTCGCGCCACTAGGCGTATTCAATTCGATACCTTGAGCACCGGAAGGAATAGCCAACTTGTCCACGACCTTACGTGCATGGTCAGCACTGAGCACAGCCAATGCCGCGGCCGGATTGTTCTGGTATTCGTCTTTCAGTGGAATATCTTTATTAGCATTGAACGCATTCTGTAGGGCCTTCACCCAATCCGGAGAGGCCACAGTCTTGATTTCAACGGTCACTTTGCTCGGATCAGACGAATCGCCCTGCGGATTTTCGAATGTGGCGATACGGTATGCGGTGTAGGTGTGACCTGCCTGCGCATGGTTCACCGTAAGCGTCGCATCAGTATTCGGGGTGGCGCTAGCGGCGGTAACGCCGATGGCCATGCCGCTCAGCAACGTCGCCGCGGCGGCGATGCCGGCGAAAAGCTTTCCCATCTTCATGAGAATCTCCTCTTCCTAATTGTTGGTTACTGTTTTCTGCAATCGCGGGAAGCGGGAACCCAACGCGCCCCCGCGATCCGCAAATCTTGTGTTGTTCAGCCGAGCCGCTTCTTGCGTCTCCACTGGTCGGCCGCAGCGACGGCCAGCAATGCCAGCACGCCAATCCCGCTCGCCGCCAGTTGCCACCATCGTTCCGCGCCCATGCGGCCCGTCAATGGCAGCGACGATGCCGAAATGTATTTGTTGGTGAACAGCATTGGCCGGGTACTATCCCAATTCGAACCAGCGACACCATAATCGGTTTTCAGCTGGGTCACGGATTCGACAACGGCCCTCCATTCACCGGACGTTCCGTCTTTCATCACGGACACGACCACCCGGTATTCCGCCTGCGAGTAATACATTGCGGAAACATTACCAGCGTTCTCCGTCACAAGATATGTGTACTCGGCTTCACCTGCGTCATACGTGATGTCGCCGAAGTAAGCAACGTGATCGTCAGACGAATCGCGTTTCACCGTCACCGTGCAGGACAGCTTGTCCTTGCAGTCGGACGGCATCGGCGCGTCTGGATTGGAATCGTCTGCCTTCAGCTTGAAAGTGAACTCGTCGGAATCCTTCCAATCGCGGCCGACCAGCTCCTTCTGCACGCCAATCGCATGCGTCAGCATGGTCTGCTTCAACGTGTTGGTGATGACTACTGTGGCGTTCTGCGATGCCATGGATTCCGGCACCGTCACCACATTGCCGTCAGCAAGATTTCCATCGCCGACCTTGTGCTGGTAGGAAGCCTTCCACAAGTGGCTGTCCGGTTCGACTTCCGTCACCGTGTACGTCTTTTGGGCGCCTGCCGGAATAATCACGTCAGTGGACCATTTGCCGCTATCGTCACGCTTCAGCGTGACCGTCTTATAGGTGCCGTTGCCCTGTTTGATATCCACCGTGATGCTTTCCGGCTTCTGGCCGTTACCGCTCCACTGCTTGTCGATGTGCAACGTCGAGGAGACTACCTGCACCACCGGGTGCGGATACGGGTTCTCACTACACTTATGATCCACGCCATCGGCCGAGTACGCCAGGCACGCGGAATCGTTCGTATGGAAACCCGGCTGGTTCGAGGACGTGGCGTTTCCCGGCAGATCGGTGTTCGCGTTACCCTTTACGCCGTCATATCCATCCTTACCGGCGTTCAGGTTGGCGGCATACTCGTCATACGCTTTCTGCGTGGGTTTCACGTTGTATTCCAGCGTGTATGTCACGTTGTTGACCAGAGGCTTCAGGAATGCGACCGTGAATTTCTTCGTGCTCGCGTCATACGTCAAGGTGTAATCGACATTCTTAGTCAAGGAGACCACCTTGCCGGAAGCATCCTTGGCAACGACCTTGTAGTTGCTATCCGCAAGCTCGACATAGCCGGAGAGCGTGTCCTCCATGGTCACCTTGGTGTATGCGGACGTGGTAGTCTCACTTTTTTCAATCTCGTCGAAGATGGTATTCAGCTCCGAAGCGTTCGTCGCGCTTTTATAATAGCCGGCTTCGATATTCCCTTCACCGCGCTGGTTGTATTTCGTTGCCTTTGGGAAATTGCTGGACACCGCATGCATGAACTGGTTCTCGTTGCTGGAGAGCGAGGACGGGTTGGCACTGGCGAAGATGCCGATGGAATACACCGTGGCGCCACCATCTTTCAATTCCTTGGCAGCTTCGACGGCCTTATTTGCCACTTTACCCTCGAAGCCACTAGACGATGTAGGCGAACCATCCGCGAAAAAGATAACGACCTTCTTCGCATCGGTTCGAGCACTAGCACTGCCCATCACCTTGACCGCACGATTGAATCCATTGTCGGCGCGGGTGGCGCCAGCGGCTTTGAGTTTGCTGACTTTGTTCTTCAGACCGTTCATATCCGCAGTCAGATCGCTAACGATTTGGGAGTAGTTGTAGGTGTACCCACCACTTCGGTACATGTCATCCCCGATTTTGTCCGTTTTATCGCCGGCGAACTTCACCAGTCCAACGCGAACCAGTTCGGAACCGGCCTCCGTATTAGTATTCGCGGCTTCATCAAGAAATGCTTTAACCGCTTCTTTCAGTGCGTCTAACCGCTTGGTCCGATCCGTCTTACTCATCGGATCGTCCATCGAACCGGACACATCCAGCACCAGCGTGAAGTCGATCGGCTGGGTGGTGGTGACCGTGGTGGTGCTGGAAGCGCCCTTCACATCCACGTTCACGGTGTAACTGCCATTATCGTTCTTCTTGATGCGCTTATGCTTCTCCGGAGCGCCCAACTGGGAACCGGTCTCGTTCTGCGCAACCGACTGCGCCCGATTTGCTCGCGCAATCGGTTGAGCGGACAACGTAACTGGCTGCTCATCAGGTTGTTCAGATTGTTGTTCAACCTCCTGCTCAACCCACTGCTCAGTCTCTTCTTTCGTTTCTTGTTCCGTTTCTTGTTCGACTTGCTGGTAAGCCTCTTGATCTGACGGCTGCTCTTGCTCTGACGGCTGCTCTTCTCCCACCATCAAATTTTGTTCCACCGGCTGTGAATCCTCTTGCCCAGATTCTTGCAATACCGGCTGCTCGATTTGTTGTTCCAAGGCTCCCGTGGCATCTTCCGCCGCCGCTGACGAAGCAGTGACGCACCCCACGCCGGCGAGCATTGCGACCGTCGCGACGGCCGCAATGACACGACGCGTGAACAGACCTGTGCCCCTCGCCCTGTTTCGCTCAAAGACGTGTCTCATACGCCTACCCCCTTGTACCGTTAAGCAATCGGGAAATACCTTCCTCCTTCGACCGGTATATTTGATGCGTCTTCGCTTCACATACCGTCCGACAATCGCTTCGTTGCCTAAACCTTAAGGAGAAAAACAGAGGGATACATACCCTCCCAACGAGGTAATCAAGGGGATATACTTTCCTTGAAATCGCACATATCATCGCGATTCTAGAGTATTCTTACCCCCGTAAATCGCGATGCAAAAACTATAAGCAAACGTTGTCATGTCTCTTTCAGAATTTTCCCCGACAAAAAAGCATCTGTCAAGTGCAACATTAACGCCATCAACCCCTAGTTGCGCTTTGGCCACCAAGCGGCATGCCTACGGACATGCCACGGACAGCGGAGCAGCCAAACCAACAACAAACCGACCAGCAACGTGGCAGCTGACACCACGCCCGCAATCACACGCACATCTTTTGCCGCATCATCCTCCGCGGGAATCTCTTCGGGAATGGCGGAACGTAATGCCGAAACCAACAGACGATGCGTATTCACGCCATACGGGGTGCATGTCATCAACGTCACACGGTCCTCGCCGGGCACGATCTTCAACTTCGACGTGTCATCCGGGTTGATTTCGGTGATGCGATCCACCTTGTAGCCAAGCGTATGGCCCATCACATCGATATAGAAGTAATCGCCAACCCGCATCTCATCCAAACGCGTAAACATTGAGGCTTCAACCAAACCCCGATGTCCGGTAATCACCGCATGCGTATCCTTGCCACCCACCGGCAGACTACTGCCATACAAATGCCCCGCACCGGACGCAAGCGTCTGCTCCGACGTGCCATGGTAAACCGGCAGGTTCACGGAAATCTTCGGAATGCGGATGGCCCCCATCACGCCATCGCCAGTATCCAGCAAACGCTGGTATTCCGCGTCTTTGGAGCTAGCGGAATCCTTGTTACCATCGCCGGTGGTGCCTGCGCCCGTCGAGCTGGAACCGGAACCGTCGCTGGAGCCAGACTGATTGTTGTTGTACAACTCGGCGAGCGGATCCTCAGCCTCGCCAATCACCGGCTGCCCCGACTTGGCGAGACGCTTGTTGTACGCCCTAGCCGCGGCGAATGCCTCGTCGGCCTGCGGATACGGCCAGCCCGCGACGCTCTGCTCGGAACGGGCGGACGTGCTCGCCAGCTTTTGCGCGGACTGGTATTGCAGCACTTTCGGGAAAAGACCAATGCCGATTGCGGAGAAAATCAGCACCGCCGCAAGCACACGCAGGGCAATGGATCTACCCACGTCGGCGCGACGCTCGCGAATCTCTTCGGACACATCGGTCGCCTCGGCGAACGTCGGCGGAACGTAGGTGCGTGTATCTTGCGACCCGCTGCTTCTCGACCCGCCGCACGTGCCCCCTCGCAAAATGCCTGCCATCAGTTTAAGCCCCCTTGAACCACCTAGTACAGGGACATTATATGGCGTTCCGGACGGACTTTGCACCCTACCTAGTGCGCTTAAGCATGAGCGATTTTCTAAAACTATACTTCTATGACACTGGCTTGGCGGCCAATCTGCTGGACATCGGAAGGGCGACAGGTCACTGTACGCAGTCGAGGTCAAATCGTCCGCCACGTACCGAACAAGCGCCTTCGAGAATCTGGAGGATCTCGCGCCGATCATGGGAGTGGACACAGACCATCGGTTCGTCGTCTATGGCGGCAGCGAATCCTTCCCCACACGGCACGGCAAAGTGCTGGACTTCGACAGTCTCGAGGCTTTGATCTCCTGATCGGACCGACCCCCGGGCCCGTCTGGCTTATAGATGGCGAGTGTTGGACGGGAATAGACAGTTCGGGGGCATGTTTTGTACCCCTGAACTGGCAAATAAGGCGCACCATCCGCCATCTATAAGCTAGATAGCATAAGTCAGGCCTCAGCGGAGGCAGGATTGGGCCCGACTTCCTTGTCCAGCTTGTTGCGCAACCTCACCACATCGCGCTCGAGCTCGTCGATACGACGAGCCTGCTGCCTGATAATAATGCCGGCCGTATCACCGTCGAACAGTCCGAGAGACAACGGATGAACGTCATTCGACGCAGCCGTTGCGGCAGGCTTCGGCTCAGTGGCCGTATTGGCGATGTCTTCAAGACTCCGCCTCGTCGCCAACGCACGCTTATACCGCGCCGCAAGCTGCGCTATGATCTCACCATCGGTCATGGTGTCGCTGCCGCTCACCGACTTGATGGCCGCATCCTTCCACCGCGCCACACTGCGCTCGATACGCTTGTAACCAACCAATTCCGGCGGCAGACCCGCTTCACGAAAGATTTTGGTTGGCGATTCCCCTGCAAGATATCGGATAGTGCACACTTGCCTGAATGTGTCGGAATAGGTGATACGATCACGAGTCACATTGGAAACAGCCGGCAATCCACGCAACAGCTGAATCTCCTCGTCACTGAATGCTCCCCCACTGCGCATCGCAATACCTCCCATTGATGCTTCGTTGCTTTCTTTTGCGGATGTGCCTGCGATTCTATGGCCCTCCTTCCGTGCAATACCCCCACTTCACTCCCCTGACTAACAGCCCCCATAACGGTTCACGTTTCCAGATTCCGTTTGTTGCAACACATCCCACTGAAACGCCTTATACCCTCGAAAAACGCAATGTCCACCCACATCGGGTGGCACGTCCAAAGCAACGTAATATGGCGCAATCCAAGCAATCCCACATGAAATACAGAGCAATACAAAAGGCCGACCCATAATGGGTCGACCTTAAATCACTCTGGATTGGCGTTCTTAACGAACGCCGTCAGAGATGGGCGATCAGGCCTCGGCGTTCTGACGAGACTTGATGGCGATGGTCACGCCAGCGCCAGCCACGAGCAGAGCCACAACGGTGAACAGCATGGTTCCCGCAGCGCCGGTGAGTGGCAGCTGAGTGATGGACTTGATGTTCTTCACGGTCTTGGCGGTGGTGTTGACCAGGCCCCACGGATCGGAAGTGGCGGTCTTAGCCAGAACAGCTACACCATTAGAGAAAGACACGGCGAAGCTCGGCTTGATGTCAAGGTAGTTGCCGTTGGCACGTGCAGTTTCCGTGACGGTGTAAGTCTTGGTTGCATCAAGACCAGTGAACACCAGTTTGCCGTTGGCATCGGTCTTCACATCAGTCGTCGCATCCGGAGTATTGGTGGAAGCAGCCTTCTTGTAGGAACCGTCGTCCTGCTTCACGAAGTACAACGCGGTGCCACCGTCCTTCACCTGGAAGGTGACGCCCTCGATACCCTTGCTGTCCGGATCAACCTTGGTGAAGTCGAATCCGACAAACCCAGTATTGGCCTTAATATCAGTGCCGTAGTTGTCAAGCTTGTTGACCACACCATCGGTGACGGAAGCCTCATCATTGACCACCGCGTCGAAGGTGACCTTGATGGTCTTGCCTGCATACTTGGACGGATCATTCACGGTCACATCGAAGGATGCATCCGTGCTACCGGTCACGTCATTAGCTGGAACACTGAAGTCAGTCGCAGCGTCTGCGTCGGAAATCTGAACATCATTGGCATAGAACTTGAAAGTACCAGCCTTGATGGTCAGACCCTTGCCCGGCTTATCGGTGAACTTGAACTCGGTCGGAGCCGGGTTCGCGATAGTACCGGTAAGGGTGTAGGTCAGGGTGTCGCCGATGGCAGCAAAAAGCTTATTGACTTCCTTAGTCTTTCCGGGGTTGTTGGTGTTCTTCATGTTCACGGTGGCAGCGGCAGTCGGATCGGTTAGAACCTTCTTCTCAGCGTTAACGGTGCCGGAAGCGACAATCATCGGGATTGCCTTGGTCACAGAACCAGTGGCAGCCGCGGAATCAATGAACACATAGATACCTGCAGGCAGGGTCGCGGTAGCAGTGTATTTAGCATCCGCACTACCATTCGTAGCAGGAACTGGCTTGCCCAGAGTGAACGACGTCACAGCAGTTAGTTTGCCTTCACTCTCCAGAGCATTAGCAAACTTACGGGTCTTCTCAGGAGAAGCCCACGGACGAGCAGCAGAAACATCCAGAGTGCCGGCATTCAGGGCTGCGGCCAGATGGTCCACCTCAGAATCCGTAGTATCCACACCGGCAGCCTTCAACGCGGAGTCAACGGCAGTCTTATTGTTAGAATTCGTCACCACACCGTAAGCAACGTTCTCGCCGGAACCATACTGAACATAATCGCCAATCTTGTATGCTTTCAGTTTGGCGTTGGTCAACTGTTCAGCGGTTTCAGCGGTGAACGTGAACGTTGCTTCGCCCGTTACCGGAGTACCAGCAGCGTCATCGGCCTGTGCGCTGGTTGCGCCCAGGGCCATGCCACCCAGCAGCGTCGCAGCGGCGGCGATGCCTGCGAAAAGTTTCCTCATCTTCATGAGAATCCTCTCTTCCTTATTGTTTGATTACTTGTTTTTGCAATCGCGGGAGGCGGGAACCCAACTTGCTCCCGCGATCCGCAAATTTTGATTTGCCGGCCGGAATGCCCTCAAGTTGGTAGGCATTCCGGCCTCACACAGCAACTCAGACGAGTCGCTTCTTGTTATTCCAAATTTCGGCAGCGCCGATAAGCAGCACCGCGAGTCCGCCGATCACACCGCCAACGAACAGCCACTGACGATCCGTCGTTCCGCCCGTCAACGGCAACGCCGACACCGCCACATACGTATTGGTGAATTTGGCGACATTCGCAGACTGATTATCAACAGGCTTGCCGTTGTCGTCCTTGACTTGCTTGATGCTCACTGTTGGCGTGCCCATATCGGCAGGAACCGTCACGGTTACCGTGTATTCCGCCTGGGAATAGTGCAGGCCGACAATGGCGTTGGTGGGCTTGGTTTCCTTCACCGTGTAGGTGTAGGTGCCAGCGGTCTTGTATTCGATCTTGTTGAAGCTCGCCTCGTGATTTGCGGTATTCGTGCCGATCGCGACGGAAGCTGGATCATCAGGCAATGGAGCGTTCGGAGTTGGATCCGTGCCGATAATGGTGAAGTTGAAGGAGTCACCTTTCTTCCATTTACGACCGCTGATGCTCTTGGACACCTTGATCGAACCCTCAGCCAGAGTCGACTTCTTGTGAGTGTTGGTGACAGTGACCGTCCACTTCTTCACATTGTCAGCCGTATTCGCATCGGGCTTGGCTTTCCATAGCTCGTCGGCAGTGATTGCCACGTCTTGGCTCTCGTAAGAAGTTTCGTAGCCTTCAACAGCCTTTTCAATCACCTTATAAGTGTGATGACCGGGAGCTAGGTTTTCGAAGGATGCCTTCCACTCCGTGCCAGCCGTTGCCACAGCTTCGCGTTTCGAATCTTTTCCGTCGATCTGCAGTGTAAATGTCACCGATTCAGGATTGCCTTCTGAGCTCGCCTTGCCATCAGCATCAACCCACTTCTTCTGCACTGTGATGGCACCGGTCTTGACCTGATCGACAGGGTGTTCCGTATAAGGCGTATCACTGCAGTCGTGCGTTTCGCCGTCACCCGAGTAGGCCAAGCATGCGCTGCCGTTGGTGTAGAAACCAGGCTTACCTGCAGACGTGGCATTACCGGCAGCGTCGGAATCTGCGCTACCAATCACACCGTTGTAGCCATCTTTTCCATCGTTCTTGCTCGCCGCATAATCGTCATACGCCTTCTGCGTAGGCTTGATATCGAACTGCAGCGTGTAAGTCACACCATTAGGAAGTGGCTCCGTGCTCTTCGGCGATGCGGTAATCGTCTTACCACTCACATTGATATTCCATCCCGCAGTTACGTTAGCGCCATCATTGGTAACCACTTTTGCGGTTTCTGCAGGCTTGGCATCAGCAAATTCAGCATATTCCGACAGCGTATCCTGAATGGTCACGCCGGTATATCCGTTGGTGGTCGTAATAGTTTGCTGAATGTCTTCGAAAACCTTCGACAGTTCAGAAGCCGTACTGGCGGTCTTGTAGTAGCCCTTGTTCGAGCCGCCACTAAGCGTTACACCAGACGAATTATCCCAAGCAACACTTCCATAATTCGGATAATTGCTGGACACCGCATTCATAAACACATTGGCTTTGCATGTCTCATCTGACCGCCGATTGCACGAAGTTACGCTCGTGTTAGCACCAGAGAAGATGCCTACGCTGTACACACCAACATTCGCATCTTTCAGTTGCTTAGCGGTCGTCAATGTCTTGTTCGCAACAGTACTGTTGAATGTCCTATCCGTAGTCGGCACACCATCGGTAAAGAACACTACATACTTGATTGCATTAGTTCGCGTGTCCTTATCCAAGGTGGACTTAGCTTTGCTGAAACCAGCCGCAGTATTAGTGGCACCCTCGGGATTTAAGCTGTCGACCCCCTTTTTCAGTGTCGTTACGTCAGACGTAAGTTCGCTTAGCGTAGATGCAGATTTAGCAAAGCTCACCAACGAAACCTGTACTTTGTTAGCAGCGTTTGCGATTGTCTTATTCTGCGTATCAACGCCATTTAAGAAAGTGGTCACTGCCGCCTTCAGCGCTGCAGAGCGAACAACATTATCGCCTCCGCACGGGTCGAAGAAGGAGGGCTGATGACCATTCATGCAGTAGGCCATCGAGCCGCTGTTATCGAGCACTAGTGCGATGTCGACTGGCTGGGAGACGGTTTGCGAAGTGCTGGACCGCTTGCCCGTCACGTTGAGGTTCAACGTGTACGTATCGTTGGCACCATTCTTCTTGGTGATGGTCTTATGATGTTCCGGCGCTCCCAAAGGATCCGGATGGGCAGTCACCGTGAAGTGGCCCTGCACCGTATGATCAGCCGCAACAGTCATGTCAACGTAATGACGTCCATTTTCATCTATCTGAATCGCAGAGCTGGAAACAGCCTTGCCATTGTCAGTACCTTCGAATGTCACGTCATACTTAGACCAGTCACTTGGATTACCTTCCAAGTAGAAGCGAACTGTTTTCGATACACCTGCGCTAGCGAGGATCGGTAAAGTACTGCTCTCTGCCGTATTCGACGAGATCGAATCCGATTCAAGACTTCCGACTTCATTATTCGAAACACCAGCCCTAAATGTTGTGCTCGTATCACCACTGGCCAAACCGTTTACAGTGATCTTCGCAACAGCCTGCGAGAAAATAACGCCGAACGCCGCACCCTGCCTAGAGCCAGGACCACTGTTCTTCATCTCAATAGAAACCTGAGTTGGAGCGGACGTTGTATACAGACGAATGCCTTGAGGCACGCCGTCCCCATCCTTACCCGTGCAAGTTATAGTTTTCTTGTCATTCGAAGATTGCGGCTCACAGAAACCGTAATTGCTATCGTCTGTTGGATAAAATCCCAGTTGCGTAATCGCGGAATCGGAGGTGTACACCATCTGCTCGTTTTTGTTAGTACTTTCCGCATCCGCCATAACGAACGAATACTGCAGATTAGCTACGTCCTGACCGTTAATGGTGATATCTGAAAGCTGTATCTTCGAATCGTTCTGATATCCATCGTTTTGATACAGCGCGGGCTTGCTTCCGGTCGGGAAATCAGAATATCCCTCAACACCGAAGATTGCGTGATGTCCAGCTTCACCTGGGTGTGCTGCACGATTATCCCACGTTGGCACTCCACTGGCGGCGACCGTACGATTGCCGGAATAATGCGCGATAAATGACATGGTCAGGCCGCCGCCGAGATTCACGGTCATTTTTTGTCCGGCGTTTGTTTTGGCGGTCTTTGAGTTGAACTTGGACATATCAAGCCAGCACACGCGCTGCAAAGCATTCGTTCCAGCATAAATACAGTTGGAATCAGTAACATCCGCCACTGCAGAAGGACTATTTTGCGCGGCGTTGACAGGTTGCGGATTGGACTGTGCGGTGGTATCAGTCTGCGAGTTCGCATCCGAAGATGTAGCATCTCCGACATTTGCCGCATTCGCCGTGTTCACGTCGGCATCCGCACCAGTGTTGGTATCGGATTCAGTGTCTGCGGTACCGGTGGCAGTATCGCCTGCATTGTCCGCATCCGTGCCGTCCGCAGCATTCTTGCCATCAGTCGACTCGTTAGTAGTAGTCACGCTTTGATCCGTGGTGGTTTCCACAGTGGCCGGCGTATCTTCCGCAAGAGCGGCGGAGGTGGCGTAGCCCATGCCACTCAACATGGCGACCGATGCGAGCACAGCCACTATACGTTTGGCAAGTCCTCCCCTGGGCTTCGCCTTATATTCATGTGCATGCCTCATGAGCATCCCCTTAATCCCGTGCAATCACACGTCTCACGACGCGCAACCTCTCTTCATGCCAGGATTTGCGACATCTTCTACGTGCCCGAATAATCCTGACAGTGCTTCAACTCTGAAAGCTAGAGGAAAAGGGACCGCCATGCGTACACCCTAAGTGCGGAAAAGTCGGGTATCGCACAATCGATGGAAATTGCTGAATTGCAACACAAGTCACCCGCGAAAAGCACCCGACGTCACCGCAAAGAAACGATGGGATAATCACCAAAATGACGCTTCTTCATACTTTCGTAACCATTAGTCAATAATGGAAATCACGCATTTTTTGTGCGCCAACCACGTTTTTATATTCAAATTGCATGTCAGACACGCCTTCATGCAGTAGCCACGTCAGCCGCGCTTCGGCCACCAAGCCGCATGTCTGCGAATATGCCACGGCCGCCTGCACAGCCAAACCAGCAACAAACCAAGCAGCAATGTGGCCACCGCGGCCGCAATCGCAATCGTCCGCGCGTCCTTCGCCGCATTCCGTTCCTCGGGAACCACTCCAGGAATCGGCGCACGCACCGCTGAAACCAGTAATCGGTGAGTGTTCACACCGTATGGCGTGCAGGTCATCAACGTCACCCGGTCCTCGCCGGGCACGATCTTCAACGTAGAAGTGTCATTCGGTTCGATTACCGAAATGCGATCCACCTTGTAGCCGAGCGTGCGGCCCATCACTTCGATGTAGAAGTAGTCGCCGACGCGCATTTCATCCAATCGGGTGAACATCATCGCATCCACAAGCCCGCGATGCCCGGTGATCACGGCATGAGTGTCCTTGCCGCCCACCGGCAGACTACTGCCATACAAATGCCCCGCACCGGACGCAAGTGCCGACTGCGACGTGCCATGGTAAATCGGCAGTTTCACAGAAATTTTCGGAATGCGGATAGTGCCCATCACACCGCTGCCGGAATCCAGCAGGCTTTGATATTCCGTATCTTTGGCGCTGGCGCTGTCTGATTCGTTGGAACCGGATTCACTGGACCGCGAGCTGCCCTGCGCCTGGGAGAACGGATCCTTCGCCTCGCCGAGGATCGGCTGGCCCGATGCGGCGAGCCGTTTGTTGTATTCCTTGGCCGCGGCGATCGCGTCGTCGGCCTGCGGATACGGCCAACCCGCAACCGCACGTGCGAATTGGTCCGACGTATTCGACAGTTCGTGCGCCGACCGGTATTGCAGCATCGCCGGAAAACCGCCGATGCAAATGGAAATGACGATCAACAGCGCAGCGGAGACACGCATGGCGACGGTTTTCCTGCGGCGGCCACGCCGTCTGCGCATATCGTCGGAAACGTCGATTATCTCGTTGAAAGACGGTTCTGCGCCTTCCGTACGTTCCATGTTTTTCATACGTTTCGCACGCATCACTGGATGAACTTCCGCAGCACGCGTTCCAGCTCGTCGATACGCAACGCCTGCTTGGCTATCAGCATGTCGCATTTGTTGATGGTCAGCTGTGCCTGTGCAAGTTTCGACAGCATATCCTGCGATGCGCGCGATTCCTGCAACTTGTCCGAGCCTTGCGATTGCACGACGTTGCTTCCCGACGCGCCAACGTTTCTCGTCGCGACGTCGCTTCCCGACGTCCCTGCCGCGCCAGCGCCATAAAGATCCACCACGGACTGATCCACATCGTCTCCGCGCAGTTCGATGGCTTCCAGCTCGTCATCACAATCCTGCATGTAATGGTTCGTATGTTCGTTCCTGCGCTTGTTCCGCTCCTCCTGCTGCTTCCAGCGCGCGATGCACCGTTCCACGCGCTTGTAGCCGATCAGCTTGGGGTCGAGACCCGCCTCCCGAAAGATGGCCGACGGCGATTCGCCCGCGTTGTACCGGCACATGACCTCGACCTTAAAGCGATCGGTATACCGGATATGGGATGGGCTCACGCTTTTGACCGCTGGCAGGCTGGCCAGATACGCACGCTCCTTTGCTGTGAATTTGCCATCAATCATTTTTTTACACCCCCTAAATCGCCTAAACAGCTCGATTCAGCATCATATCGGGCTCTTTCCATTAACACCCTCGTTAAAACCCTCGAACGAAAGACCCATCCCCTTCAACGAAAAGAGGGGGCCAACCTTCAAACAAAACAGTCCCGCCATTTTCCACGGATAATAAAAGCTCATAGACCCCCCCCCTAAAATTAACAAAAAACTTAACCTCACCCCCAGCGCGTCATGGGGGTCACCGCGTATCCGAGCACCGTCACGCAGACTCACTAGGCTGGAAACATGACGCAAGAGCTCGTTTCATTGACTATCATCATGGCGGTGGCGGCCGTCAGCCCGATTGTGGCGCAGCTGATTCCGGGAAGGTTCATTCCACAAACCGTACTGCTGCTCGCCGCCGGAGCCGCACTCGGCCCGTACGGACTGGGCATAATCGAAGTAAACGACGCCGTGAAACTCTTGAACGAGCTCGGCATGGCGTTCCTGTTCCTGCTCGCCGGCTACGAAATCGACCCCAAACGACTCGCCGGACATCAAGGCAAAGTCGGACTGCTTACATGGGGAATCACGCTAGGCCTCGCCTGGCTGGTTGTGACATTCCTTCCGTTCTTCACCAAGCAAGGCATCAACGGCGTGGCCACGGTAATCGCACTCACCACCACCGCGCTCGGCACGCTCATGCCGATTCTCAAGGAACGCAACCTCGAAGGCACCCCCATCGGCGACGCCATCATCTCGTACGGAACGTGGGGCGAACTCGGCCCAATCCTTGCCATGGCCATCCTGCTATCCACCCGAACCGGCTGGCAGACCATGCTCGTGCTCGGCGCGTTCCTTGCCATCTGCCTACTGTGCGCGATGCTACCTACGAAAGCACTGAAAACCGGCCATCGCCTGTACCGTTTCCTTACGGAAAATGCGAACACGTCATCGCAAACGCTCATGCGACTGACCACATTCCTGCTCATCTTCCTTGTCACCATTTCCGCGCTGTTCGAACTTGACGCGGTGCTCGGCGCGTTCGCCGCGGGCTTCATCCTGCGTTACATCATCCCCGACGGCAGCAAGTCGCTGGAAATGAAGTTGGAGGGTGTCGGCTACGGCTTCCTCATTCCTGTATTTTTTGTGGTGTCAGGCGCCGCGATCAACGTGCGCGCCGTGGCAGGCCGGCCCGCACTGCTCGTCGCGTTCATCGTCATGCTCATGCTGATTCGCGCGGTGCCCGTATATGTTGCGTTGTCGCTCGACAAACGCGAGAATCCGCTGTCATCGCATCACCGCGTCACCGTAGCGCTGTATTGCACGACCGCGCTGCCGATCATCGTCGCCGTCACGTCGCTGGCGGTGAAGGTCGGCACCATGCAAGGCGACACCGCGTCGACACTGGTCGCAGCCGGCGCGATTACAGTGTTCCTGATGCCGCTGCTCGGCTCGATCACATATCAGGTGGCCGACGTACATCCGGTCACCGCGGTTCGGGAGATTGCGCACACGCCATCCGATTGGCGGACGATCGTACGCGAACATGCGCAGGTACGTGCGCTGCTGCACCATCAGGACCGGCTCAAGCGTATGGCGGAGACGTTGAAATCGCTGGAAAAGCAGGAGGGGCTGAACGGTTTGGACAGCCGTCGCGCCGAACTTGTGGAACGTGCGCGCCTCGAAATCGACCGCCAACTCAAGGAACTCGGCCTCGACCCGCAGCTCACCACCCAACTCCCCCACAACTACCGCTACCCGAAGAACTGAGAGGGCTTCGGAGGGGCGCTACTCCACGGACTTGAGGGAGCTGATGGGGTCGATGCGGTCGAGGACGGGGTTGACGAACAGCTGCACGAGCAGCGCGAAGGCCATGGTCGCCACGGCCGCGATCACGTAGCTCAGCGGCTTGACCTCCACCTCGAAATACAACGAGGGCATGTTGAGCGCCATCGTCAGCATGCCGCCGACGAGTCGGCCGAGCGGCAGGCCCAGTATCACACCCATGACGGTGAGGATCATCATCTCACGGTTCACGTAATGGTGCACTTCGCGGTCGAAGAAGCCAAGCACCTTGAGCGTGGCCATCTCGCGCACGCGTTCCGACACGTTCGTATTGGCGAGCGTGAACAGCACCACAAGCGCCAGACCGCCAGCGAGCGCCACGATCAGCGCCACCACCGCGCCCATGAGGTCGAATTTGAAGCTGTCGGCCATGTGCGCGCAGCTTACGGCCTTCATCACCGAACTGTCCTCTTCGAGCGATTCCGCATAGTCGGTTTGCGAAGTGTCGGAGCCGGAAAGCTTGGCGAGCATGGCGTTCCACGTCAGAGCCTCGGAATCCTCGGAACTCTTGGAATTCTTGGTGTTCTTCGCGTCTTTCGAGTCGAAAAGCTTGGCGTAGTAGGTTTCGCTTACATACACATCCGAGCCGATGAGGTTGCGATTCACCGCGCTCACCTTCGCCGTGGCCCGCACACCGTCGCCGTTGGTCAGTCGCACCTTGGAACCGGCCTTGACGCCCAGCGCGCTTGCCGCCGACTGCGCGACGATCACGCCATCGTCATCGAGTTTCAGCGAACCGGTTTTGCCGACGCCGGACGTGCCCAGTATGCCGGACGAGACCGGCTGCAACGTGACCATTTCGCCCAAATCGGACAGATGCTTTTCCGGCACCGCGACCAGCTGGATGCTTTCGCTGCCGCTGCTGCCGGCCTTGCCGCTGTCACCGTCGCCACTGCCCGCAACCGTCAAATCGCCCGACTCTATGCGCACGTCAAGCGATGACGTGACGCGCCCGTCTGACGCGACCTTCGTGCGCATCGCCGACGCGTCCGAATCGTCGGAAACCACCATCAGGTCGTACTGGTAGATGTCGCGGTATTGCTTGATGCCGAGGTCTGCGACGGTGTCGTTGATGGCCAGGCCGCAGACGATCAGCGCGGTGCAGCCGGCCACACCGCCGACCGTCATGATGAGGCGCGATTTGAAGCGGAAGATGTTGCGCGCGGTCACTTTGCCGAGGAAGCCGATGCGATTCCAGACCGGCCGAATCCGTTCCAGCAGAATGCGCGAGCCGGCGCGCGGCGCTTTCGGACGCATCAGCGCGGCGGGCGTCTGCCTCATTTCCTGCACACACGCGTAGATGGTGGCGGCGAGCACGCCGACCACGAACAGCGCGATGCCGAGCGAACCGTACAGCCAGTCGTATTCCAGTCGCAGGCCGGGCATCACATACATGCCTTGCAATACGACCAGCAGGAACGCAGGAATGCCAAGGAAGCCGGCGATCAGGCCGAGGCCGCCGCCGATGAGGCAGGCGAGCAGCGCGAACAGCAGGTAGCGCGACGCGACCGCCAGCCGCCCGTAGCCGAGCCCCACGTACGTGCCGATGAGCGAGCGGTCCTCTTCGACCATGCGCGCCATGGCGGTCAGGCTCATCATCACGGCCACCAGCAGGAACACAATCGGGAACGCGTTGCCGAGCGACTGGATGGAGTCGAGGTCGGATTTGAGCGCGCTGAACCCGCCGAGCGACTGCCGGTCCTGCACATACCAGCGTACTTGCGGAATGCTGGTTTTCAGCTCGTTTTCCTTGGTTTTCAGCGTTTGTTCGGTACTTGCCTTCTGCTCGTTCAATTGCGATTGCGCCTGGTCGAGCTGCTGCTTGGCTTGCGTCAGTTCGGGACTAGCGGCGATGATGGTTTCACGCATTGTTTCACGCGTGGTTTCGTCAAGTTGGGGGGTAGTTGCACCTGCGGCCGCCGCCGCACCTGCGTTCGCGCCGTTTGTCGCAGCTCCCGCAGCAGCCGCGCTTGCCTGCATGTCGACAATCTGGTCGACCTGCTGGTTGAATTGCTGCCGATTCGCGTCGATTTGCGACTGCGCGTCCGCGAACTTCTTGTCGGCTTCCGCACGCGCGTCGACGATCTTCTTGTTGCCCGCACCGAGCAGTTCCTGCCGACGGGCCTTCTGGCGGTCGGTTTTCACGGTGCCGTCGATGCGGTCGGTCACCTGCTTGACGGTGTTTTCGTACGATTCGTCGAACGTGCTTTCGGCGGCCGCACCCTTGACGAGCAGCGTGGCGGACGTGTAGAGGGTGCCGGTCACGCCATCGGACGGCGCGAAGAACGTGTAGTCGGTGGTGGCGGTGGAACGGAACGAGGTCATGGCGGAGTAGCCGTCCGGGTTGCTCAGGTTCTGCGGATCGAGCACCACGCCCACGATGGTGAGCTTGGTCGGGAAGCTCGGCGCCTCGTCCGTGCCGTTCGTTTCATTCGTGCCGTCCGCACCGTTCGTATCGTTCGTATCGGAAGTATCGGAGGAAGCCGATTCGGGGGTTACGGTGAGGCGGCTGCCGATACGCTTGCCCGAATCGCGAATAAATTTCCTGGTTACCGCGATTTCGCCGGCTTTCTTCGGCATGCGCCCTTCCTGCAAGTATGGCTGGTCAATGCCGTTCGTGCCGATTTCCTGCATGGTCGCCGACTTGCGGCCGTCCAAATCGAACGTCACTTCCTGCGACCGTTCCGCCTGCACTTTCGCAACACCGTTCACCTTGCGCAACGCGGCGATATCGCCGTTCGACAGGCCCGCAGTGGACAGCACCTGGACGTCGTGCAGGCCCTGCGCGTCGAAAAAGCGATCGGTGCTGCGGAACGCGTCACGGCAGCCCGCGTAAATGCCGGTGAGCACGGCCACACCGAGCAACGTGATCATGGCGATGGAAATGAATCTTTTCCACGAATGCGCCCACATTCGCAGCATGTCCTTGACGAATGCCATGTCGACCTCCGTTCGTAGCCCCTCATTCCATTGAACACCATGAAGCTTGGAAAGACGCGCCAAACCGCACATCCGCAACACGTGTCCAAATCGCGCGTTCGAATCGCACAGCAATCGCGCGAATCGAACTTCTAAACCAAACAACCCGTTAAGCAAACCAGACATTCCGGAACGAACAAACCAACACTTTGCCCGCCGCTTCCCGCTACAATCGGAAACGTTCCCTCACAAAGGGCGAATCGCAAAAAAGCAAGCAAAACAAGCACATGCAAGCGTGCAACAGCACGCAACGCAAGCAGCGAGCGCAACGCACAACGCGCAATCGCAAGGAAACAGAGAAGAGGAAATCTCCATGAGCGACGTCACCGCCGCAAAGAAGCCGCGTGGAACCGACGATGTACCGGTTCCGCCGACGCTCCGTAAATCGTTGAAAAACCGCCATATCCAGCTCATCGCGCTGGGTGGCGCCATCGGCACCGGCCTGTTCTACGGCTCCAGCGAATCCATCCAGCTGGCCGGCCCGTCCATTCTGCTCGCCTACCTCGTCGGCGGTCTCGCGATCTTCATGATCGTGCGCGCTCTGAGCGAGATGGCGGTCGAGGATCCGAAGGCTGGCGCGTTCAGCTACTACGCGACGCGCTACTGGTCACGGCGAGCGGGCTTCATTTCCGGCTGGAACTACTGGTTCAACTACGTGCTGGTGGCCATGGTGGAGCTTGCCGTGGTCGGCTCGTTCGTGAACTACTGGTTCCCGAACATTCCGAAGTGGGTGTCGGCGGCGGTGTTCCTCGTGGCCATCGCGGCGCTGAATCTCATGGGCGTGAACAAGTTCGGCGAATTCGAATTCTGGTTCGCCATCATCAAGATCGTGGCCGTGCTGGCCATGATTCTCGGCGGCCTGTATGTGATCATCGCCAATGTGCCGACCGCTTCGGGCATTCGCGCGAGCTTCGCCAACTGGTTCACCGTGGACGGCGGATTCCTGCCGCACGGCCTGATGACCCGCAACGCCGACGGCACGTGGACGGGCCTCTTGATGGCGCTCGTCGTGGTGATGTTCAGCTTCGGCGGCACCGAACTCATCGGCATCACCGCCGGCGAAACCGAGAATCCGCGCACCACCATTCCGAAGGCCACGAACGGCATCATCTGGCGTATTCTCGTCTTCTACATCTGCGCGCTCGGCGTGATCATGGCGGTGATTCCGTGGAGCAAGATCGACGGCGATTCCAGCCCGTTCGTGCAGATCTTCGATTCCGTCGGCGTGCACGCGGCCGCCGGCATCCTCAATTTCGTGTGCCTGACCGCCGTGATGAGCGTCTACAATTCCGGCCTGTACGCCAACTCCCGCATGCTGTATTCGCTGGCAAAGCAGGGCAACGCGCCGGCTTACCTGGGTAAGCTCAGCAAGAAAGGCGTGCCGGTCGGGGGTGTTATCACTTCCGCGATAATTATTGCGATTGCCGTTGTCGTCGTGTTCGTATGGCCGGAATTCGCGTTCAATTATCTGATGTCGATCGCCACGATCGCGGCTGCGATCAACTGGATCATGATCATGATTACGGAGATCAAGTTCCGTCGCATGGTTGCGGCTGGCGATGGCCCGGCCGAACTTAAGGGGCTGAAGGGCAAGGAAGCGCTCGACAAGATCGCGTTCAAGCTGCCGTTCGCCAATGTGACGCCGTATGTGGTGATCGCGTTCATGCTGCTGGTTGTGGTGCTCATGTGCTTCTCCGCAAGCTATCGCATCGCCGTGATCGCCGGCGTCATCTGGCTGGCGGTGCTGTTCGCCGCCGCCCAGCTTGCGCTTGGCAAGTCCGGCAGCGAGCGTGGCGAGGACGCGGCGGTGATTGTCGACGCGGCTGCCGCAACCGCTGAGTAATCGCACAAAACACAAAACGGCCTCCTCTTCCGGCTTTTGTTACCCGAATCGGCTGGTTACGGTAACAAAAGCCGGATGGGAATGCCGTTTTTGCGATTAGACGGGGCGATTAGACCGGCGCGACCAGACCGACGGCCTCAGTCAGCGGTGCCGTCGGGGGTGACGGGCTCGGCGGACTCGACGGGGGAGGTATGGTCGGTCAGGTCCAGACGGAACGGCTGCGCGGGCAGGCCGTCGTCGTTGAACAGCGGAGCCGGACCCCAACTGCGCCAGGCGTATCGCATCGCCACCGGCTCCGGCACATCCGGAGTCGCCAGCGTAATCGTGCCGATGCTGCGGCTGTTAATCGGAATGCCGAATTCCGTAGCGTTGTAATCGACCACGTTCACTCTGGAATTGACGAGATCATCGATGTCGCAATCCACGAAAATCGCGGCGGTCGCCGGGTGGAACATACCGTCGGAACCGGCCAGTTCGAAGCCGGAACATTCCGGCACGCGCACCAAAGTCGGCAGCTGGCCATCGAAATCATCGTCGCCACTGCCGGGCGTGGTGCCTTCGAAATGCAGGCCGTGCGCATAGCGGAAGAACAGGCGTACGCGGCCGTTCGGGTCGCATCGGAAGCCCAGCACCGTCGGGCCGTGCACCGGAACGCGATCCATGCCGTAGATTTGCCGCAGCGCGCAATTGGCAAGGCGTTCGCCGGGCGTGCGCTTGTCCAGCGGGTGGATGTTGTCGTATTCGCCGCAGTCGATCGTGCAGATGGCGTACACGTTGTCTATGGACTGCGCGGCGTCCCATTGGGCCTCACGCAGCACCGGCCAGCGCATCGGATCGTTGCCGTCCGCAGCCGTCTTGCCGTTGATCCATTGCGGCAACTGCACGATGAGGAACGGCAGATTTTCGCTCCACAGCGCACGCCATTCGCCGATCATCATGCCGAGCAGCTCGCGGTAGGAACCGCTGTATTGCTCGTCTTCCTCACCCTGATACCACAGGAAACCGGCCAGCGAGTAGGGCATGATACGTTCCAGCATGGCGTGGAAGGGGCCACACGGACGCCATTGCGATGTAGGGGTGAGCGGCGGCGGCCACGGGCAGGTGCCGCACTGTTCGCTCAACTCGCTGCTCGTTGCGTTCGGATTGGTCTGACGCACCGTTTCCACAGCCGCGTTCCATGCGTCCATCTGCGACTGCCATTCGCTGGTTTCCAGTTCGAACTGCTGTTGCGTCTTGCCGGCGATCGCCCGCTGGTAACGCGTCAGATAGTCGCGGCCGGCATCGCTGGAATTGAGTGCGTCCTCGCTCATCCAGCAGCTGATCGACGTGCCGCCGATATAGCAGTCGACAATGCCGACCGGCAGATCGGGGTCGAGTTCGGAGCGCAGCTTGCGTGCGAAATAGTAGGCGACGGCACTCATCACACCACTGTTTTCCGGCGATGATTCCTGCCAACTCGACGTATTTTCCGCATTGCGATTGATGACACCGGTTTTGGGCACATTGTAGAAACGCAGCAGCGGATCGGCGCAATCCTCAAGTGCTTCGTCGGCATGCTCGCTGTTACGCAACTCAAGTTCCATATTGCTTTGGCCGCCGGCGAGCCACACTTCGCCGATAAGCACGTCGTCGAATTCGATGGCATCATTGCCCGCGACGATACGAAGCGTGTACGGACCGCCTTCCGGTTGCGCGGGCAGCATCACGCGCCACTGCGAAAAGCCGTTGACCACGTTCTGCGAAGAATAAGCATGTTCCTGCGCGATCAGGGAGCCGTCAAAGTCGTGTATTTCCGCCACAACCTCCATACCGGCGCAATCGGCAGCCAATGCGCCGAACACCGCAATGGGCTTGTTGCGTTGCAATACCATGTGCGAGCCGAAAATCGCGGCGACATGCAGCACGCCCGAGACATTACGCTCCTCCACCTGCTCCATCTGCGCCGTCATTTCGGAACCAGGCGCAATCCCCGTCGCAGTGACCATTGCTTCAGCTTCCTCATCAAACAATCCTACGTGCCTATCCTAAGCCACTTTCCTACCAAAATGCATGAAGCGTCACCTAAATAAGCACATGCTTGCCCACACAAACGTCATTTTCAGCGATCGAAACGTCGCTTCGGTAGGGGCTTAATCGCAATTCCCAACGGAAACAACATTCCAACGGCCCGAAACGTCGCTTCCGTAGGGGTTTCGCAGGAAAGGTATCACGATTGCGCCGCAACGAATTTTTTACGATTTCGCGGCTCACTTTGTGGACTGGATACGTACCAAAACGGCCGCTCCGGTAGGATGGACCCCAGTTTGCAGGACAAAATCCATGCACGAAACCACGAATTTCATCTGCGAATGGTAGAAACCCGAACGCTTTCCAAGCGTTCACCCCACTACACAAAAGGAGTGCCAAGTACAATGGCTGCACAAATCTGGTATGAGAACGACGGCGATCTCTCGGTCCTCGAAGGCAAGAAGGTTGCCATCATCGGTTACGGTTCCCAGGGCCACGCCCATGCGCTGAACCTGCGCGATTCCGGCGTCGACGTCGTCGTCGGCCTGCGCCCGACCTCCAAGTCTGTCGAGCACGCCAAGGAGCAGGGTCTGGAAGTCAAGTCCGTTCCGGAAGCCGCCGCCGAGGCCGACATCATCATGATTCTGGCTCCCGATCAGTACCAGCGCACCATCTGGGCCAACGATATCGAACCGAACATCAAGCCGGGCGCCGCCGTCGCCTTCGCTCATGGCTTCAACATCCACTACGGCTACATCAAGCCGACCGAGGACCA
>OGQH01001099.1_pt1 | contig 26463 bp, 27 predicted proteins | sample 1553181 | NCBI WGS metagenome assembly OGQH01 (sample SAMEA2579946, study PRJEB22360) | human gut metagenome | biome: human gut; feature: human-associated habitat; material: faeces | place: Denmark | collected 2008/2010 | reverse complement strand
TAAGCAGTATAATGATTATGAGTTCAGTAATCTGAAATCTGCGTAGGATGTGCAAAGTAACGGAGGTATCAGATGAACAACAGATATATGAGTAACAATATAGAAAGAGATGCAACCTGGAGAGTTGGTGTATACTGCCGACTTTCCAAAGATGACGAATTGACCGGAGAGAGTGCCAGCATCTCCAACCAGAGAGACATACTGGTGAATTACTGTCAGTCACAGGGCTGGCAGGTGGTGGATGTGTTTCAGGACGATGGTTATACAGGATTGAACACAGACCGACCTGATTTGCAGAGACTTCTCAAAGCCTGTGAAAAAGGACTGGTGAATCTTGTAATTACCAAAGACCAGAGCCGACTGGGACGAAACCATGTACAGACAGGATTTCTGATGGAGGAGTTTTTCCCAAAGCATGGAGTAAGGTATATCGCATTATATGATAATGTGGATACCTTTGCCGGAGACAATGAGATTGCCCCATTTAAGAACGTGCTGAAGAACATAAGCTGTTTGGGAAGGGTGTTCTGCTGAATCACTCTTTTTCGACAAAACGATGCGGTTCAATCGCAAACCGTTTTCATAGAATGTTGTCAGGTGTATGCCCGGACTGCGGATGCAGCCGGGTCTTTTCTTTTTCCCATTATACCACACCAACAAAGCGGTAAAAGATTTTAATGTCCTGACGGCGCTGACCGTCTATAACGGAGCGTTCTCCGATCTCGATGTGGTCAATCAGTTCCTCAACGATTTCCCGGTCAAGCTCCTGCACATTCAGGTAGCGGCGGACGATGCCTGCCCACTGTCGGATATTTTCAACCTCCTGCCGGGCTTTTCGTTCCTCTGCCAGAAGAACCTCCAGACGCTCTGCCTTTTGGATGCGTTCCTGTTCACTTTTTTGAATCAGGACAGCAAAGGTGTCGTTGTTGATTATGCCGCTGACCTTATCTTCATAAAGTTTAGCGGTCATGTGTTCCAGCTCTCCGATACGCCGCCGCAACCGGCTGATTTCCAGTTTGGAATCCTCCTGTCTGGCTGCGCTTTCGGAAAGTATCTGCTGTTTCAGCTTGTCCAGCACGGCATTTTCATCCTGTGCTACCGCCCGGCTGTGCGCCCTGATTTCATTCAGCACCAGCGTTTTCAGCGAGATTTCATAAATCCGATGCCAGGAACAGGCGCTGCGTCCGGTGGTGGCAAAGTGGGAGCAGATATAGGAAACATATCGCTTGGATGTCCCATTTTTTCTGCGCTGGGTCTCGCGGGTGGCTGCCAGAGGATGCCCACAATCGGCACAGACCAGTTTGCCGGTGAACAGGGCGGGCAGAGGGGCGGCATGATTTGCCACCTGCTGTTTGACTGCCCGGTTCTTTTCCTGAACCGCCTCCCACAGTTCCCGGTCAACGATTGCTTCGTGGGCATCCTCGTGGCAAATCCATTCCGTTTCCGGCTTCTGTATCATGGTTTTGTCCTTGTAGGAATGGGAGCCGGTGCGGTTCTGTGTGACTATGCCGAGATAAACAGTATCGTTCAGGATGTTTTTTACCGTGGCATAGGTCCAAAGTTTGGAGTATTTGCAGCTGCCCTTTTTTCCGTAGTGCAGTTCCCAATGCCAGCGGGGAGAAAGGATGCTTTTCTCGTTCAGTGCCGCCGCAATCTTGCCGTAGGCCATGCCGGAGCAGCGCATCCGGTAGATTTCCCGCACCACAGCGGCGGCTTCTTCATCCACCACCAGCCGGTGTTTGTCCTCATCGCTCTTGCGGTATCCGTAAGGAGCGTAGGCGGTCAAGTATTGGCCGCTTTTCTTTTTGGCGTACAGCACCGATTTGATTTTTCCCGACAGGTCTTTCAGATGGTAGTCGTTCATCAAACTGCGGAAGTGCAGCATATCGGTGTTGTCGCCCTCGCTGTCCAGACAGTCCAGCACAGATACAAACCGGCAGCCCAGGGACGGGAAAATCACATCCGTATAGCGGCCCACCTTCACAAAGTCACGCCCCAGGCGGGACAGGTCTTTAACCAGAATCAGGTTAATCAGGCCGTGGCGGGCGTCCTCCAGCATTTCCAAAAATCCGGGCCGCTGAAAATTCCCGCCGCTGTACCCATCGTCCCGATAGGTCTTGACCTCGATCCAGCCGTTGAGCATGACAAATTTGGAGAGAATTTCGTACTGATTTTCTATGCTGGCCGATTCATCGCCGGGGATATAGTTCTTTGCCTTTGCGGAATTGGAGGCATCGTCCACGCTCAGGCGGCAGTAGATGCCGACCTTATATTGCTTCTTCAAGTGGCTGCCTCCTTTCCTCCTGTGACAGCGCCGCGTCCACATTGCCCACATAGCGGTAGTAAACACGGAGGTCACAAATCCGCTGTCCGCCCAGTTTTCGAGTTTCTCCAACCTCAATGCGGTCCACCAGTTCAAAGAGGATGGATTCGTCCAGCTCCGTAATCTCTGTGTACCGGCGGATAACGGTCAGCCAGCGATTTGCGTCCGTGCGGTTCTCCAGGTAGCTTTTGACCTTGCGCTCCAGTTCCGGGATGGCTTCGGACTTTTCCGCCCGTTCCGCTTCGTATTTGTGCATTAAGGTCTGAAAAACGGTCTGCGGAATGGTTCCGGCACATTTATCCTCGTAGAGATTCTGCATCAGCCGTTCCAGTTCGGAAAGCCGCGCCGTATATGTTTTCAGCTCCTGCTCGCAGGAGGAAAGGCGGCTTTTGGCTTCCTTATCCTTCAGGCGGATAATCTGCTGCACCAGTTGTTCTGGGTCATATTCCGCAAAACGGGCCTTTTCCCGAATGTCCTCCAACACCAGCTGGGTCAGCACATTTTCATAGATGGTGTGAATTGTGCAGGCTCCCTTTCCGCTGCGGGAGTAGTTCCCGCAAATAAAGGAGCTGTACCGCCCCGGTGTCCCGTCCTTATAGGTGAATCGCTCCACCTGATTCCGCATTTTGAAACCGCAGTCCGCACAGTACACAAGGCCGGTGAAGATACTCTTATAGCCATCAGCGGAAGAAGATTTCCGTACCTTCTTTTTGTCAATGCTGACCACGGTATCCCACAGCTCCTGTGAGATAATCGGTTCATGGGTCCCTTCCACACGAATCCATTCTTCCTCCGGTTTGCCCACGAGTTTGCGTGACTTATACGACAGCGTTCCGGTCTTTCCCTGGACCATGTTGCCGATATAAACCTCGCTGCGGACGATGTTTTTCACCGTCTGGTCTGCCCATTTGTGGTTGACCCGGCGCGGATCGCTCTGTCCCTTGCGCTGGTAGTACAATACACCGGGGGACGGGATGCCTTCCTCGTTCAGCATAACGGCGATGGCGTGAAACCCTGTTCCGGCTGCCCGCATCTCAAAGATACGGCGCACAATCGGGGCGGTGTCCTCATCAATCACCAGGTGGTGCTTATCCGCCGGGTCCCGCTTGTAGCCGTAGGCAGGGTAGGTTCCCATGAATTTGCCGCTTTCAGCACAGGCTTTTTTGACCGCCTTGACCTTCTTGCTTGTGTCGCGGCTATAAAATTCGTTAAATAAATTCAAAAAGCACATGACATCGGTGCTGCCATTGGCGCTTTCCGTGTCAATGCCGTTGTTCAGAGCGATAAACCGACAGCCCAGGGACGGAAACAGGTAGTCTGTGTACTGTCCAAATTCGATGTAGTTACGGCCAAAACGGGACAGGTCTTTGACCAGGATCACATTGATCCGCTTGGCCTTGGCGTCCTCAATCAAACGCTTGACCCCAGGACGGTCAAAATTCGTACCTGAATAGCCATCGTCGATATAGGTATCAATTTCATTCCAGCCCCGCTGCCGTACATAGTTCTGAAGCAGCAGCTTCTGGTTCTCAATACTGACGGATTCGCCGTCGCGTTCATCGTCGTTACTTAAACGGCAGTAGATGCCGACGTTGTATGTTTTTGTAGTCATCTTTATTTTCCCTCCCGACAATTCAGATTCCATACCTCGTGCGGCGTGATGGCTCCACAGGGAATCTCCCTGTATGAACATCGTAGCGGAGAATCCATCGCCGCGCAAGGATGCGGCAAGGCCGGGAGGATAGTGTAACTATGTAGCCGTGTGTGCGGAGCAGCCGACAGATGTGGAAACCTCCGACATGGCGCGCCGGACAGCCAGCTGCTCCAAAGTCTTTCCCAGCTCCTTTTCGCCCGAAAAAAAGCTGGTCACACGGTAAATGGTTTTCCCAATTTTCACCTCTTTGTAGGAGGTTGTAGGGGGATTCTTCTGATCCATACTGACGCACCTCCAGTCAAAAACTGCTTCTTCATAAGATATGAGGAAACATTTTGTCTCAATTCATATAAAAAAGCAGCCGTACCGATAAAGTTGAGGGGATATGCTAACCAGTCAATCGGTACGGCTGCTGTATGATAGTTTGGTTATTGCTCGCCACATTTGCCACGCACCCCTGACGATGGGGACACTTCTGGTCTCCGCTGGCGCGGCTGTCATAACTCCGCAGCGTCGTTTTACTCGTGCGCCGCAGGGTTCCTCCCAAGTCTTTAGGAGGCCGTGAGGAAGTATCTTTAAGCCCCCATGCAGTCACCGCGCCCTGAAGTGCCACCTTCAGGTTCCAAGCTTACGTTGATCGCTCAGGACAGCCGATTCATCACCTCCTTGGCTTGTCCTTCTTGGCGGCGCGCCTGATTCGCTCATACATGGGTTATGTACCAGAAATGCCGTCTATTCAGTTGTCAATGTGCCAATGAAGGGGAAGAATTGTCCTTCTAATTACGCTGACAAAAAAGCCGCAAAACGGGCGCGTGTAAGAAGGACTTATCAAAAAAGTTTAGCAAGGTGTTTCAACCCCCGGCGAATGCTATCTCGGACACGGCTGACATCCACTCCCTCAGCCTTAGCAATTTCAGTTGGCGTCATGCCCAGGTAGAACCGGGCATAGATCCGCTTGGCCTGCTTGTCCGGCAGCGCCATCACCGCAGCGTAGAGCTGTTCCCGCCGTTGTTTGTCCTCCAAGATTTCCTCCGGGGTCAGTGGGCGATTTATTACGGTATTTTCAATGCCATTGTCATGGTCCAGAGAATAGTATGCCTTATAGCGATACATCTGGCGCTCATAGGCAGCGTCAGCTCGTTTGTCTGCCAAAAACACAGCGTGTACTTCATCGGTCACTTCCAAAAAAACGTCTGTTTTATATAGATCGGGATACAGATCCCGAAGATTGATTTTCTGCATTATGTACCTCCATTTCGGTTCACAGGTCCAGTTGACGAGCGAGCCGAAATGAGGTGGAGAACGGCAATGGTAAGGTCCAGGCCGCTTTTCTAAAAAAGCGCAAACAAAAGCGCCAGTCTCCCGCAAAAGGAAATTGGCGCAGCAAAATACACTATGATAATGCCGAAAATACTGCCATGATAATGCCGGTGGAGGGGCATGATGTATCCAGGCAAAACTCAGGCTTTTTTTGACAAGATGGGTCTTGTCGTTTTGTGTTGAAACACTTTATAGTGCATGGCGGCATCCTCCTATTGCCGCCGTGTAAGATTGCAAGGTGTAGGGTCGTCGTTACCCTTTGGGCAAAAAGAAGCGGCGGCTCAAATTAGAGCCGCCACAAAGTAAAATAGGCGTATGAATACAACTGCTATGCAACGGCTTTTTTTCTTTACCGCCGCATGGCAGTTGATCCAAATACTATTATTTTTTTATTCTAAAACTGAATTGTTGCAGAATTGTCCTAACGCCCACTTCTTTCGACAGAAAAACAGCCCGAATTGCTTCACTTTTGTAGCAATTCAAAATTTATTGCATTTCAGACCGCAAAATAACCCGTTTGAGCAGGAACATGGTTGCGCCAAAATAGTCAGGTATATGGCACAGAACATTCAAAAAAGCCGATAACCACAAGGAAATCGGACCTTGTGAGTTATCGGCTCTGCGGCTGTGCGTCTGGCGCTTTGATAACAGTTATATGAAATTGTTCAATATCAATCAGACACTCGCTTTTGCATTTAGGACAAAAGAGAGGAAAGTTTTTTAGGATGGTATCCTCCCGAATTTTGTCCCGTGTTTTATTTCCACAAATGGGACAGCGGATGAACTCGGTTTTCTCCATATCGGTCATTTTGCATCCCGATCCTTATCTTTTTGCTTCTTTTCCTCTCGATACTTACGGATCAGCTTGTTGCGGACGGGAATACCGACACCAATCAGAAGAACTACCGCTAAAATTGTGAAATCCATATTGCTCACCTCACATTTCTTTGTTTTCCATGATCCGAATGGAGAACCAGATCGACACAGCATACATGACAACGACGAGTACAAGCACAAGACCGATCAGCAGCACCGGGGAACTTACAACCGTAGTCACAATGGGATTGTCTGCGGGCATCTTGGGCAGGAAAAACAAGGTCGCCAAAAATCCGGCCACAGGAATATACATGAACACACGGCCTTTAATGGCTCCATATTTGTAATAGCCCGGAATTTGAAATACGGTATAAAGGGCGAACAGGAACAGGCCGCCGATGGCCGCGCTGATCATATCAAATGCTCCAACACGTTCACCCATTGCCCGCAGCACAATCGGCTGTGTGATAAGAGAAACCACCAGAGCTATCGCGCCCAGCGCAAGAACAAAGAGATACCGGCCTGTCACCATTTCGCTTTTCTTGATGGGTAAAATCCCATACAAACGCTCCATGCTGTTTTTCTCCGTTACCGAGAAAGTGTAGCCTGTGGTCATGGCGATAAAGCACATGGCAAAGGAAACGCCGGTCAGGATGGAACGGTTAATGGCTGCAAAAGCGATAGGAAGAAGCATGGTAAACCCGATCACCTTGATATAGGGCTTTACCAGCGAAAAGTCCAATTTTGTTGCTTTTAATGTATTACTCATAATCGTCACCTTTCTTGCTCGTGAATACAACGATTTCATCAATGGTCGCCGGTTCAATACTCAAAGAGGAAAAAGCGACCGTATCTTCGGTCTTGACCAGAGCCTCAAAGCCTGTGGGGAATGTGCGGACACCGACCGCTTTTTCCTTCAGGTCAGCAGACAGTTCTTCTGTTCCTCCTTTGACAATGCGGAACAGATCGACAAATTCATCCTTGCTGCCGCTGAAAAACAATTCTCCATAGCTGATATAAGTGATATAGTCAGCAGCGCGTTCCAGATCGCCGGTGATATGGGTAGAGAACAGTACACTGTGTTCTCCATCCTCAATATACTCCGAGAGAATTTGCAGCAGTTCATCTCTGGAAACCGGATCGAGGCCGCTGGTGGGTTCGTCCAGGATCAGCAGCTTTGCGTCGTAAGAGAACGCACAGGCCAGCATCAACTTCATCTGCATACCCTTTGAGAGTTCTTTCACTTTCTTGGTGGGAGCGATGTGGAACTTCCGCAGCATCTCGGCAAACCGTTCCGACTTCCAGTTGGGATAGAAAACGGAGATGGATTTCTCTACCTGCGTTACCTGCCAATCATCGCTGAAATAGTTGGTATCAAATACAACACCGAGTTCCGCTTTTGCTTTCTGCTCGTCAGCGATATTATCCAGCCCCATGATCTTGATTTCGCCGCCGTTGCGCCCCAGCATATTCAGAATGAGTTTGATGGTGGTTGTCTTGCCGGAGCCGTTTGGCCCGATCAGCCCCATAATATATCCCTTCGGCAAGGTGAAGCTGATATTGTGAAGCTGGAAACTGTCAAAGGATTTCGAGAGGTTTTTCACCTCTAAATAGTTAGTCATCTGTATTCGCCTCCAATAAAATATCTAAAAGACGGTGCAGTTCTTCGCTGGGAAGATTTGCGATTCTTGCCGCCTTGATTGCGTCGGTCAACCCATTTTCCACTTTGCAGATAAGCTGCTCTCTCATCAGTTCAGAGCCACGGTCCATGACAAAGCAGCCGCGTCCCTGAACATTTTTGACAAATCCCTCTTGCTCTAATTCTGTATAGGCCCTTGTAACGGTTAGGACGCTGATTTTCAAATCTTTTGCCAGCGTTCTGAGGGAAGGTAAGGCTTCGTCCTCTTTCAGTTCTCCAGATAGGATTGCCGCCTTGACCTGCTGCTTAATTTGCTCATAGATGGGTACGCCTGATACATTTGAAATAATTAGTTTCAATCCATCTCACCTTCTTGCTGTTTTAACTGTTATGCTATTATATATAACACTATAACACGAGATGAGTAAAAAGACAATATAGTTTAAGAAAATTTACAAATAGCAAAAACTGGTCGGAATAATTTTGCCATTTCGATTAGCCATTCTCTCAATCATTCTGCGGCAATTCAAAACAATCCATTTTATCTATTTTTAAGGAGTGTTTTCCTTTCCCATTTTCTATTTATAAAATAGAGTAAGCCTACAATAGCTGGTAAGATCGGAGAAAGTGCCTGGCCGTAATAAATTCCTATAAATCCCATATTGAGTGAAAAGGCCAAGAACCAGCTCATAATCAAACGCACAATAACTGCGTCCAGTAAAGCGTTAATCATAGCGACATTTGCCGCACCGACACCAATAGCAAAGGAATCCAAAGTATACATAATGGCATAAATCAAACTGTTTATACTGCAACAGACACGCAGATAGTAAACTCCATCGTTTACTGCTTCCGGGTTGGTACTACCAAAAAGCAAAATCAATGGTTCGGCAAAAAGCTGTACGCTTATTACGACAACGAATGTTACGGCAACATTCATCACCAAACTAATTTTCACTACCTTTCGGGCACGGTCGATTTGTCCAGCCCCCATACACTGGCCTACCATTGCCGTTACTGCCTGTCCAATAGCCCAACAGGGCATACCAGCAAAGGTATTGATTTGTAAACCTACATTTGATCCAGCGGACACTGCAGTTCCAAATTGATTAAGCATTCCCGTAACAAGCAGATAGGCGGTGTTGACTACGACCATCTGGATCGCTGTAGGTAGGCCGACTTTTACTATGGCGATTAGCTTATCCCATTGAAGCGTAAACTTTCTGTGATCCTCCATAGATAAAAATATCCTGTGTCGCTTCAAATAGAATAGGGAAATCACAAAGGAAATTCCCTGTGCGGTAATCGTTGCGTAAGCTGCTCCTGCTGTTCCTATTCCTAACGGACCTACCAAAACAATGTCTAAAATGATATTGATAATGGTAGCAACTCCTACAAAGTAGAGGGGGGATTTGGAATCCCCCAACCCTTTCAGTACAGAGCAGACAGCATTATATCCAAAGACAAATACCGTTCCACAGCAAAAGATTTTCATATAGTTGCAGGCTTCTGGATATGCGTCTGCTGGAACGTTTACCATTTTGAATAGTGGCTGGTAGGTTGCCAAACTCACAACCGTCACAAGCAAAGAGGATACCAGAGAGAGTAGAGCCAACATTTGAAAGGATTCTGCCTGCCCTCTTTTATCGTCTGCCCCTTTATACTGAGCAATTAACACTGCTCCCCCCATCGTCATACCAATACAAATTGAATTGATGATATAACACAGTTTAGAGGCATTGCCAATGGCCGCAAGACCTGTATCACCTACAATTTGGCCGACCACAAGCATATCTACTACATTGTAAAACGATTGCAGTAGATTTGCTGAAAGTAATGGGAAAGCGAAAGAGGCCAGTTTTTTCGGCACACTCCCGGTCAACAAACTATGTTCTTCAGTCATATCTATTCCTCCAAAAAGAAAAAGGGACACACTACATCGTGCGCCCTTTGCATAGTCACTTATATAAGCATAACAAAAGGCCACAAACAAAACATCGTCTGTGGCCTAAACAATCAATTATCTATTGTTGATCTGATAAAAAGGGTATAAAAACCAAAGGCAGTCCACTCTGCCTTGACCTTTTCATTTTATAGATCAACTTTCCGAAAAGGCTCCGCACAATGTTTTGTGGTATAAACTTGTGTGGAGCCGAAGTCAATACAAAATTTTCCGAACAACATCGTACTCACCTCTTGCACTGTCATATTAAATTTATTTTAACCAGTTTTCCCTTTGATGTCAAGTAAACAAAAACCTCTAAAATTTCAGATTTCATAAAATTAAATAAGCCTTATATTTACAGGGTTCCTATTAGGAAGTAATCACAGGAACTTTGCTCCTCAACAAACGAAAAATAGTAAACTTATATTTCTTCAACATCAATGACATTATATCCTCTTTGTTTTAATGCCTTTGCAAACAAGCCCATTCCAGGAATTAACTTCCCAGTGAAGCTACCATCATATATCTGATTAACACCACAGGTAGGACTTCTGGATTGTAATATAACTAAATCAATCTCTTCATTCTGAATTTTCGATAATGCAGTTGACACTGCTTTATCATATTCTAAACTAACATCATTTCCGTTTTCATCAACTACTCTCCCATTGACAATTTCTGCGCAGGATCTGGGCGTTTCCATCCCTGCTAATACTTCCGGGCAGATAGAAATCACTTCTTTATCTTTTAAAAAATGGATAGCTGCTGAATTTTTGTTGTTTTTCCCATTATATTTACAGTTCTCCCCCATAATACAGGCACTAACCAATACCTTCATATTTGTCACCTCAAATCCCAATGGTTTGCTCGTCCAATCCACAATAAAGTCTTTTAACGAATGGTTGAGACTGCCAATCTGTCAATGCACCATAGCCGGCAGTTCAAAAGCAAACTATGTGTTAAAGCAAACTTCCCTTTAATCCTTTTTTGAAAACCAATACAACTCTTTCAGTTCCCCAAAATGACATCGTAACAAGACGATAACTTTCCTTTTCCATTTCTTCTATTTTTGCATTGATTTTCTCTGTTACATTTTCCACGGTAATTTCTTCTACTAATTCTGTCCGATACATCATAGCTTTATCTCCTTATACGGGCTTAATTAAATCATGCTCAAGCAATGTTTCAAATGTATTAACGGAACCGCCATGTTCCACTATCTTGCCGTTTATTACTTTGTCAATATCAACACCTGTAAATACCAGTTTTTTATGCGTCGGTTTTATTCCTATCCATTCCCCTTCATGTGTACCTTCCATAAGAAATTCAGAAATTACATAATCGCCATCAGCAAACTGCCGTAATATTTTCATCGTGTAATCTGGGTATGTCTTTTTTATAGCAACAAGATGTTCTCTCATACCTTCTAATCCCAATGGTACTTTTTCGTTACCAATACTAAGGAGGCAGTCTTTCGACACATACTGGTAGAGTTCATGCAATAAGTTTTTTGATACAACTGATTCATAGAAATACTTTACAATTTGTTTGTTTTCCATTTATATTCTAATCCTCCATTTTGGAATTACAGTGTGATTTTACAAATCACTTTCACTCATGACCTGCGATACATTCTTGAATAAGTGGCAGGGGTTCTTTTTTACAATAATGGCCTGCTTACAAACATAGGGAATTACATTGACTTATACACCTCTAAAACCAATTCGCCTTTTGACTTTTAAATTGAGGAGTATCGCCTTCCTGGTATGGATTATATGTATTGCGATTACACCCAAATTCTTTCAACGACTTTATTCTATTATCCTCTGTCCATTCAACCAGCGAGATTCCATCAAATTCCTCTATACTTCCATTGTTCATTTCATTTTTGAAATACCACTCTACAATCGTTTGATCTCCCTTATGAAAAAATTGCTTGATTTCCCAAATAACCACCTTGCCACGGGTATTCCATTCCTGAAACCAATGCTTTACTGTTTTTCGGTTGTTATACTGGGGACTCCAGCTTTCTGTATAAATCACATCTTCTGCAAATATATCATCAATCCCCATATCCTGCTGATTGAGCCACATATCAAACCATAGTCGGATTGTTTTTTCTCGTTCATTCATGATATAAACACCTCACCATTCTTTTGTCTTACCTTCGCGTTTGTTCTGCATAACCTGGGTTTGATATACGAGAACAGGAATCAGAGAAACCAGGGCAAGCACACCAAAAACTACCGAGCGTTTTGCAACCGCAAATATTGCGAACATGAGCAGTATCAGCAACCACGGATTACGCAGATTTCTGTAATAGTTTTCCTTGTCCTCATAAGAAGTATGAAGTTCAAATGGCTTACCGTCATTATCCTTTTCTACAATCAACAGTTCCCGGTTAAAGGTGGTGGCATTTGTTGCTATGCGTCCGCCTTTTTCAGCCCATGGCCGTAGACGCACTTTACCAACAGAGTAGTTCAGGTTGATGTTTTTATAAAATACTTTGTAACCCATCCCCTCTAAAAACTCATGATAATCTGACGCATCGACCTTCGATTTTTGCCCGATAAACTCCACACAGTATTTTACCTGATCCGGTTTACACGCCTCAAATTCATACAACATTTTTTCCGTCCGAATCAGACGATAGCCCTTTTCAGACATTTTATTCAACCAATGTTCCTGGGCAGTCAACAAACCGCCAAAGAAACGATAACACCTTTTGCTCATACTGCACCTCCAATAATTCCATTGGCCACTCCTACAAGTTCATTGAGCCTTATAAGTTCCTTTTCTGCAATTTCTTTTCCTTGTGTTGTGATGAGATATTCTTTTTTCCGTCCCGCACTATCTCCAAAAGGTGCAATCCAGCCTTTTTCCTGCAACGAGTTCAACGCACCATATAAAGTACCTGCCCCCAGCGTGAGCCGCCCTTTTGTACTATCTTCAATAAATTGCATGACAGCATATCCATGTTTCGGGGTATAAAGGGAGAGCAAAATAAAGAATGTCACCTCTGTGAGCGCACCACCTTTCGCATTGTCCCGCATAACACCTGCCTCCTTATTACGGTTACTGTAATAAATATATCACTAACCGTAATAGAAGTCAATAACGATCCAAAATATAACAGCAAACTTAAAAAGCGGGGCAGCACACGCCGCCCCGCCGATCCTATATGCTTATTCCATCGCTCGCATTTCTTCCACAAGCGATTGATTTTTCTGCCTGCGCATTGTCCAGAAGGACAGAATAACCTCCAGACCAAACAGCACCAGAACGAACAGCCCCATTTGCAGGAAGGGGAAGGAATATGGCATTGCTACATGGAAAGTCATTTCGCTGAATTTTCGGGCAAATATCACTGCAATCGGGAGGCCGACTGCCAGGGTTGCCAACGCAGCAGAAAACGCATAGCAAATTCCCTCATAGATGGTCATTTGACAGAGCTGTTTTCTGGTCAGACCGATGGCACGAAAGACGCTGTTTTCCCTCTTTCTGGACATCTGATTGGAGAGGGTGGTGTTGATGAGATTGACCACGCCAAAGAGGAATACCAGCCAAGACAGCGCTTGAAACCCTCCAAAAACAACCCGATTTTCCATTTCCTCATAATCCTTATGTATCCCAATGGTATCCAAGTCAAGATCTGGATTGGAAGAAATGATCGCACTCAGACTGTTTTCAATCTGCTCCGCCTTTTTGGGATCGCTGACAATGCTCCAGGAATAATCAAAACAATCAATCATAGGCATTGCTTCCTGAAACAATTCTTTGGTTGCAACCATGCAGGTGCTGTCCAATGCCAGAGGACCATGACCATTTTTAAGCCCATCGTTTATGAACAGACCGGAAACCGTGACAGGAATCTCTTGATCCCCTATGGTAAGTTTTATAACCGTTCCCACATCTACACCAATCATATCTTCTGCATATTCCATATCAAGTGCAATACTATGGGAATCTTGAGGTAAAGTTCCGGACACAAGCGCCGCTTCCATCTTATCCCTGTTTCGGTCACTCAACAGATCACACATTCCGCCGGAAGAACTCTCCTCATTTTCAAACCGCACATGAACCGCCTGACGATTCTCTATCACATCTGTTACGCCGTCCACAGCCAGCACCTCCTGCCGAAGTGCTTCATTCAAAGGATTTCCTTTTGCCATCACCTCATATTCTGTTTTTTCAGAATGGATATAGATTTTATAATCCCCATCCGGGAAATACTGTCTTGCGATCCGCTCCGGCGAACGAACCAAAAGAATAGAAGCTGTCACCAAAAGGATTACCCCGCCCAGACTCAGGGAAGCCACGATACTGATCGTCTTTTTGCGGTCACGCCTGAAATTTGCAATTCCCATGGAGAGGGGATTTAACCGCATATTCTTCTTATGGGTGTGGGCATTTCCGCTCTGACTGCCGGTAAAGCGGACCGCTTCAATCGGAGAGATACCGGCGGCAATCTTTACCGGTCTGCGGATCGCAATGGATACCATAAACCTGCCAAGCAACGCAGTCAAAACAACCGCAGCAGCATAAAACGGCAAATGAAACCCACGGGAAAACAGCGCAAACCCGGCTGCACATCCCAGCAAAATACCGATTCCGATACCAGCCCATCCTAAGAAACGGCCTTCCTTTTTGACAATACTCCGGATCTGCTTTGGCGTTGTGCCGATGGTCCGCAGCTGTCCATAGCTTTGAATTTTGTCATTGATCGAGATTCGGAAGATACTTTGTATCACAACATACCCTCCGATGATGACCAGGACTGCGATTCCGGCAACCAGCGCAAGCATACTGACATTCACCGGCTGCTTATAGAATTTCATATAGCTGAGGTTCATGACCGGCATTTCCAGCTGATATTCCTTGGCAATCTCCCGGCTACGGGCAGTCAATTCTGTTTCATCCATCTGCTGCTCATTCTTAAAATGCACATAGGCACGATAATCAGCGGGGTCGTAGCCGCTCCATCCCTTCAGGGCTTCTTTGGAAAGAAGGATGGATGTGCCATTTACCTCTTTTTCCTTATAGCCTTCCAGAATGCCAGTCACCGTATATTCTCCGTGAAAGCTCTCGCTGCTTAGCATAACCTTTTCACCAATCCCGGCGTCTGCACCATAGTTGGAAAGGAAATAACGGCTCACCACCACCTCATCCTCCTTTTGGGGCAATCGGCCTTCCAGCAGCTTCATCTGGTCACGGGCAATATACATCGTTTCCTCATCACAATAAATATAGGAGGCATTGTATCCCTGCTCCGCAGGTTCCACAGCCAGCATATAATACTCTCCTACCCTCGAGAAGTCATCCAGCCCCTTCAGGGAGGACACATCTTCCTCGGTAATTTTCGTGTAGACCGCCTCATAGGTATCCTCCACATGATTTTTCTCTATCTGCCGGGTAGACAAAGCCATCACAATCGAAAAACAAATCAGACAGGATGCCAGCGCAACGGCGATCACCACCATGAGATTCCGACGCTTCTCACTTTTCAAACTTTTTCTTGCCAGTTTCCTGACAATATTTCCTGTATCATTTTCAAATGGTACTGTCATTTTGATCATCTCCTTTAAGTCTTATATTTCTGCTGTCAACAAAGCGGCGGCTTCATATCGGAAGCCGCCGCCTCTGGTTAGTCCATGGTCTTGATCCGCTCTACAAGGGAAAGCCGTTTAGAGTAACGGACCGCAACCACAGAGAAGATTCCGGTCACGACCAAAAGTGCCAGAACAAAAACAACCGTTTCCATCAAAGGGAATTGATAGGACAGTTCCCCAAAAATATTAAAACTGCTGATCACATAGTCAAAAATCCAGCCCAGGATTCCGCCAATGCCAACCGACAAAAATACCGTAACCCCCGCGTACCACAGGCATTCTGCAATCAGCATACGGGAAACCTGCTTTCCGCTCATGCCCACAGACTGCAAAATCCCAAGCTCCTGCTGCCTTGCCAGCAGATTGGTCATCAGGGTGTTGACCAGATTTACCATAGAGAACACAAACAGGAACGCCAGCAGCAGATAAACACCGCGGGTCATCATCTTTAGCTGCGATTCCAGGGAGGCCGCGTGGTCTGCTCTGGAAAAGACCGTCAGCACCGGATTTTCCAGCAGGCTGAAAATAGACGCCCTGAGCGCATCCGAGTCCTCCGATGTATGGACATTCCAAACAGCCTCTCTGTTCTCAATGTCCGGGTAGAGCTGATCGGCCAGTTCTTCTGTAAGGGTAAACAGGCCCCATGCGCCGGTGCCTGATGTTACTGACGGTTTCGCAATCCCCATGACCGTTACTTCTATGGCCTTACCATCCATGGATTCAAAGGTCAGCACATCCCCGACAGCAGGCGTATAGCCATAAAACATACTTAAAAGATGATCTTCCGAATCTGTCACGACCACACCGTTGTTTGCGGCAAGCTCCTCATAATCTGCGCTGCCCTGTTCCAGATTTTCCTCCGGCAGCCATTGTTCCATCTGCTCTCTGTCAAATACAGGGAACTTTAATGCAACACTTTCCTGGGGGAATTTCACCGTTGCGGATGTTACTTCATGGCTGGTGATAGATTCCACACCATCTATGGCAAGAAGTTCCTGACGAAGTTCTTCTGTCAGTGGATTTTCCCGTGCGATGGCAGGCAATCCTTCCGCGCCTCCCGAATCCATCCAGCTGACCTCATAGTTGCAGTGATCTCCCATAGCTTCTATCGCCATCTTTTCGGGACTGATGGAGTTAAGTACCGTAGCGGCTGTTACCAGAAACACACCCGTCAATCCCAAAGATATCAGAGTGATGACCGTCTTTTTCCTGCTCCGCCTAAAGTTCATCTGTGCCATAGAGAACGGCGTAATGCGGTGGTTTTTCTGATCTTTGCGGTCTGTTGCCGTTTCATAACCACTGGAGCGGACCGCTTCGATTGGGGATACCCTCGCCGCCATGCGGACAGGCGCATGAATGGACAGAAATACCGTCAGGGCGCAGGCTGCTGCGGTCGCAGCCAGATAGGGCAGATTGCCCATCCAGCTCCAATGTGCCGGGAAAATGGCAAACCCGATGGCCCCTCCAACCAAAAGCCCCAGCGGGATACCGCAAAGAGATAACAGCAATCCCTCCCGCCGCACGATCCGCCGGATCTGTTTTGGTGTTGTGCCAATCACTTTCAGGCGTCCATATTCCCGCATTTTGCCCTTTACGGAAATGAAAAAGATACTGTAAATGACCACGGCACAGGCAATCAGCAAAAGGATTGCCACGGGAATGTAATATTTCATCACGCCGGACTTAAAGCCCTGCATATCGAAATAGTTGGAACTGTAAAAAATCTGATCCTCTGAGACATCGTTGGCAGAAAGGAATGCTGCAATATCCGCCTTGAGCTGCTCCAGCTCCATACTATCAGCACCAGTATAACGAAGCCGAAATTCAAACAGCGGCTCTCCCTGCGCCATCTCCTCCACAAATGCTTCAGATACATAAAGCTGGAACATACGGGAGTCATTCTCCACATCCATGATACCGCTGACGGTATAGGTCTGCTTTCCGTTTCCAAGATTCACTTCTATGGTCTGCCCGACTTCTGCGGGGATTTCAAAATAATCAAGAAATGCCCGTTCTACCAGAATTTCATTGGCAGCCTGCGGAAGTGTCCCAGTAAAGGAAGGCTTCTTACCCAATTCCATCCAGTTGGCATCCGCATACTCCACAGTCAGAACGCTGTCACCATAGCGGGCAGAACCGTAATTCTGGGAAAGGCCCCAGCGTTCCACTTCCGGGCAGTCTTTCAGTCTTTCAATCGTATCATGGTCACAATTCACCACAACCGCCTGATACTGTCCCCGAATGTCCGCCTCCAGTTTTCTGTCACTTCCCGCTCCTGCACAAAAAATCGCTGCCATCAAAGCGGCTGCCAGAGCAATCGTTACGATCACAAACAGGTTGCGCCGCTTATCTGTCTGAATACTTCGTGACGCCAATTTTTTAATAACCGGCCCTGTATCATTTTCAAAAGGCAATGTCATGTCTGCCACCTCCTTTATCCAACGATTTTGCCATCCTCAATCCGCACGATACGGTCTGCAAGCTGGGCAATGGCATCATTATGTGTGATCATTACCAGCGTCTGGTTAAATTCACGACTCGTTCTCTGCAAAAGCCCCAGCACATCGGCGCTGGTCCTGCTGTCCAGGTTTCCGGTGGGTTCATCGGCAAGGACGATAGCGGGCTTTGACACCAGAGCGCGGGCGATAGCCACACGCTGCTGCTGGCCACCGGAGAGGTTGTTTGGCATATTCTTCAGCTTATCCTCCAGTCCCAGCATGGACACCACATCCGCCATGAATTTCTGATCCACCGTATCCCCATCCAGCTCCACCGGCAGGACGATGTTCTCATGGACATTTAGGATCGGCACCAGATTGTAGTTCTGGAAGATAAAGCCGATATTGCGGCGGCGGAAGATGGTAAGCTGCTCATCGTTCATCTTCGCCAGCTCCTTATCCCGCACCATCACGCTGCCGGAGGTGGGTGTGTCCAGACCGCCCATCATGTGAAGCAGGGTGGACTTACCGGAACCGGAAGTGCCGACCACCGCCACAAATTCGCCTTCCTCCACAGAGAAGTTCACGCCATCCAGGGCGCGGGTAATGTTCGGCTCTGTGCCGTAGTATTTTTTCAAATCCGTTGTCTGCAAAATTTTCATAACAGTTACCTGCCTTTCTTAATTTGTTGCATATAGAGTAAAGGAGAAATGTTGCAGAATTGTCCTAAACGCTATAAAAATCCATGGTGAATTGCTTCAATTTTAGGACAATTCATTTTTCAACTTCGCAAAGGGAACCCTCTGGTGTCGCTTCCCCGTCAATGAAAGTAATCTGATGAATAGCGGTAATATTCTCGTTATATTCTTGCCCCTGACTTTCCAGATAGGCTTTGATTTCTGCCGGATCTGTAATGTCGTTTGCGGTATAATCGGTAAATGTAACCTGATGAACAGCCATAATATCGGCAGTATATTCACCGCCTTGCTGCTCAATGTAACTTTGAACTTCAACGGGGTCAGTAATATCTGTAATGGTATATCCTCCGTTAACAGTGTTCTCTTTGTTTTCTTGTGCCAGTACTTCATTGTGGCTCTCTGCTACATGACAAGCTGTACATGGTATCAATAGCATCGCAGCAGCTATAAATGAAATCACCATCGTTTTTTTCATGGTCTTTGCCTCCTATTTGGGGTGAGGACATAATTGTAAATCATGAATGTCCGCGAAATGTTACAATGCTCGGACATTTCAAAAATTCTTATGACAATTCCCGTATTTGATCTACCAGAGATTGTTTTTTTATCTGCCGAATTGCGAAACACGAGAAAAGCATTTGGACAGCAAGCATCAGTATAAAATAACTGAACATTTCAACTGTCGGAAAATGATAGCTTACTTTTCCAAAAATACTCATTGCACTAAAGACGGTGCAGAGAAGATACCCGATAAGAGTTCCGCATGATATGGAAAGAAGCAACACCCCTAATGTATAGAACAGGCCCTCTATCAATAACATTTTTGAAAGCTGTTTACTGCTCAAACCAACTGCTTGCAAAACACCCAATTCTCGCTTCCGTGTCAAGATGTTTGTTATCAGTGTGTTTAGCAGATTGATAATGCCAAAAACCCCAATAAACATAATAAAAATGTAGACTGGCATACGATAGTTCAATAGTTTTTCGTTGTATGCCTCTACCCAATCATTCAAGGTACTAACATAGAGGCTGGAAGTCGGTGGAATTATCTTTTGTATTTCATCTTTTGCGGCTGCCCATTTACTGTCATCTGTATCTACAATAAATTGATAATTGAGGTTATCAATAGGAACGATCTTTGACAGCATTTCTAAAGGAATAAATAGCGTATCATATCCGCCATACGGGATATTCGCATCCACAATTCCCATTACTTTTACTTCCAATGTTTGTCCGCCAACTTCAATCAGAAGTTCGTCCCCAATCGCGGCATCCCACCCAAAAGTTTCTTTCCACTGTGGGCCATTTTCAATAATAATGCCATTATTATTAAGTAGTTCCTGCAAATCCGCTGTACCATCAATCAAATATTGTTCAAGCAATTTTTGAGAGCTTGGCGTATATGCGTCTGAAACAATCGGTTCAATATCTCCCGTTGGCATACGAACATTCAAAACGGTGCCTTGGTATTCTTTTATTTCTTCCACACCATCTATGTCCAAAATGGATTCTCTAAAATCTTCTGTAAGCAGATTCGATTTTTGGAGTTCTGAATATTGTTCGCTGTTATGTGCCTGCGGCCCGTAATCGCCTAATTCAAGGCGAATTTCTCCGTAAGGAAAACTCCTACGCGCCATCGCTAAGGGATCAATGGAATTAAAATATGCAGAGCTTGCCATCAGCAAAATTCCACATACCCCTAACGACAGGATCGTTAAAGCGGTTTTCTTTCTGTTCCTCGCAAAATTAAGGAACGCTAAATTTTTCGCGGATAGAGAACGATGTAACACTTTTGTACTGTTTGACATTACATCATTATTGCCCGCCATATAACGGACTGCTTCAATAGGCGTAACATGAGCAGCAATTTTGGCTGGCTTAATTACAGCAATCATAACGCATAGATACACAAACAGAGCTGTGACAGCGGCAATTACAAATACCATTAAAGTGTTCCAGCCTTGCGGGACAAGGACATATCCCGCTATTGCACCGGCTAATATTCCAATCGGAATAGCAATTCTGGAAAGATGAAATCCCTCTCTAAAAACGATTCTTTTCATCTGTTTTCCAGTTGCCCCTATTGTCCGCAGTTTTCCATATTCTTTTGTTTTTCTGGCTATGGACACATAGAACAGACTGTAAATAACAAGGGTACACGCCAAAGCGATAATAAGACTGATAAATGCTATTACAGTGATATATTGACTGCTTCTCTGTTCAATGAGAGAAAAATAATATGTTGAAAACTGCATTTGCTCCGGCTGTATTTCCAATTCTCTGCACAATGTTGATAATTCAGCTTGTATAGCAGCCTTAGACCAACCATCAGATTCATTCAAACGGATATAAGCGGAGTATGCCGGTTCGCTGATCTTGTTTTCAATATAGGACTGCGACACGAATACGGAATAATTTGAATTTTCGACAGGCAAAATACCACATAAGGTATAATCTTTTTCTCCATCTCCCAGATTTAACGATATAGTATCGCCTATGGATTTGGACAATCCAGCTCTATCAAGAAACGCCTTTGTGATAGCAATTTCATTTGTAGATTTGGGCAATTTTCCCTCTAAATCAGGATATTTTGCTAATTTCATTAGTATTTCATCTATTGAACGAACGGTTAATTTGTAGTCCCCATAAGATACTAAACCCAATAAATGACTTACCCCCACTTGAACCCTATCGTCATTTACTAATTTCGTAATGGTATCATTATCGACTTCATTGATAATTGCTTGATAACGCCCAGCCGCATCATTTAATGATTTTCGCTGAGAAGCAAAAAAATACAAGGTCGTTGTCATTATCAAGCAGGTAGCTAAGGCAATCGTAATGATAATGAGGATGTTTCGACTTTTATCTGCTTTTAAGTTTCGTTTTGCCAACTTCTTTACAATGATACGGGTATCATTTTCAAATGGTAATGTCATAGCCATTCACTCCTTTCGCTGTCATCCTAACCCCCAAATGTTGCAGAAATATCCCAAAGGCTCAACAGTTTAAGGGTGAATTGCTTCAATTTTAGGACAATTCATTTTCGTGTGTCTTTTTTATAAAGCCGGATAGATATAAGCAAAACCATTGCTAACTGAATTACAACAAAAAACAGCGTCAGCCAAACGCTCTCATAATAAGAAATATCTGTCCAGAAGATCACCAGATCTACCAGAGCCACCACACCAGCCGACCATCTGATTTTTCTTGGAAAGAAGTGCCGGAGCAGCAGAACAACAACGACCGGCGGGATCAGCAAGCAAGCTGCATTGATGAGTAATGTCTTTGTGATTTCCATAAGGCCACCTCCAATTTCATAATGTTGCTGTCAGCATAAATCCCAAATGTTGCAGAATTGTCCTAAAATCCATTGTCCTCTAAAAATTTTTCAAAAAAGGCAGCCTGCCAAAACAGACTGCCTCAGAATTATTTTATGGGCAGGAACACGGAAAAAGTTGATCCTTCCCCAACTTTAGACTCAACGGTAATATAGCCGCCCTGCATGGTAATGATCTCACGGGCAAGGTATAAGCCGATTCCGACCCCATCTATATCATGCACCGCTTCATCCCGATAGAAGCGTTTGAAGATCGTGCCCTGAGAATGTTCCGGGATGCCTCTGCCTGTATCCGTCACATCTATCCTCAAATACATTTCCCAATCCCGTACCCTTACCTGGATGCTGCCACCGGCAGAGGTGTACTTTACCGCATTATCCAGAATGTTAAACAATGCTTCGGAAGTCCAGCGGCTGTCATGGGATATTGTCAGATCAGATGGGCAGTCCACCGACAGGCTGATCTCTTTTTGTTCCATCGGAGCCAAAACACCATTGATGGCGCTCACCAGCGTATCCCCGATCACAGCATCTTGTTTCTCCAGCGTAATGACCCCCGTTTCCAGACGGGAAGTTTTCACCATTCCCTGAATGAGAAAATCCAGTTTATCCAGCTGTGTGCCTGTGGCCTGCAAAAACTCCTTGCGCTTTTCTTCTGTCAATGGCCTTGTCAGCATCGTATCGTTGATTAGCTTCAAATTTGCGATGGGGGTTTTGGTCTGGTGGGAAATATCCGATACCAGGGATTGCAGTTCTTCCTTTTCTCCCTCTGCCGTATGTCTGGTTTTCTGCATCACATTATAGAGCCGTTCCAGACGATGGCTGATCCGAGACAGCAGTGTTTCCGCTTCATAGTCTACCTGGGGCCGGTCTGTACTGTCCATCATGTGATCCAATGTCTGGCACAAACCATCGGTGAACAGAGAAAGTTTCTTTTGAAAATAGTGCAGAAAAACCATGCCCCAAATGTAAAATGCAGCTGTCAAAATAATGCCGCAGATGACAACACGCACATCTTTCGTCAACAGGAAAAAAATCAACAGCAGCAAAGCGGCAGTGAGCAGAGTCCCCGCCACAATTTTTCTCAAAAATGCCCTGACAGATAAATTTTGCAGCTTCATCGAGGCTCACCGCCGATCCACTGATAGCCCATTCCATAAGCTGTCTTAATATATTTCCTCTCGTCTGTTTCGATTTTTTTGCGGATACGGCTGATGATCGTCGTCAGCGTATGCTCATCCACAAAGTCCCCATCAATGTCCCACAGCTTCTCTAAAATCTGCCGCTTGGTCAGAATAATCCGGGGATTCTTTACGAACAGGAACAGGGTGCGGTATTCCTTCGGTGTAAAGTCCAGGGATTCTCCGGCAAGGGACGCACTTTGTTCGGAAAAGTCGATTTTCAGAAAGCCATCATCAAACAGATCATGCCGGGGTGTCCGCAGTTCCAGATTTGCAAAAACCGCCGCTACTTTTTTGCAAAGCACCGTCACAGAAAATGGTTTGGTCACATAATCCGCACCGCCGACTTCATATCCCTTGAGCATATCGCTCTCCTTATCATTGGCTGTGATAAAGATGATATAGGTATGCTGACCGCGATTCCGGATTTCTTCACACAGATCCAGTCCGCTGCCATCGGGGAGGTTAATATCCAACAGTGCCACATCAAATTCATTTTCCCGTAGCTTTCTTACCGCGCTGTCAAAATTAAAAACAGAAATGACCTCATATCCATCAGAGGTCAGATTATATGCCAAGGTCCGATTCAAAAGCTGATCGTCCTCTACAATTAAAATCTTCTTCAAGACCCTCACTTCCTTTTCCCAATTTTCCAATCATACTGATATTCTAAACATTAAATGTTGCAGAAATGTCCTAATCAGATATTTTTCTTTTTAATTATAGGATAGCCTACTTTTCAGCACAAGGGCAAAAATGCGAATACATACAATAGTTTCAATGTTATGTTGTACAACAAAACGCCGCCGCAAACGATACGATTGCGGCGGTGCTGACTATGTATAAAATCTTTTTGTAGTTACATGGGTATGGTGCAGTTGAATTAAAAAAGCCCTCTATTCTGCTATACCCTGCGGAACTTCAAATTTGTATCCGCTCCCCAAAACAGTACGGATATAACCCGCTTTCGGCATATCCGGAGTCAGTTTTCTGCGGATCTGACCAATGACGCTGGCAACGGCTGTTCCGCAGTTTTCACTATCCTCACCCCACACTTCTTCATAGATCTGCCCGGCAGAAAATACCCAGGATGGGTGGTTTGCTAAGTATACCAATGTCGCAAATTCCCGATGGGTCATAGAAATTAACTCGCCGTTTCGGTGTACCGTTCTCTCCTTCAGGCGAAGCTCCAATCCCGGAAAAACAAGAGTATTACAAGGGTGGGATGACACAATATGATCAAATCCTGGCTCGGCTGCAATAATCTCCATAATTTTGCCAAGTATATATTCTTCATGGTCTGTTACCGACAATACAAAGATTTTTCCCATATGTCCCTCCTTTGTTCATAATTAGAATGCTGATACCCTGCAGCCAATATAAAGTTTACTTGTTTACTTCAGTAATAACGATTGTTCCGTTTTTATCCAGCAAAGGTGTAATCCCCGTATCATGGACAAGGTAGTTTACACCTGTTTCGGTATCTACAACAATGCTCAAGGAAGTTCCCTGTGTATAGATTGTTTCAAAGCGCTTTTCTCTGTTTGCCATAGTGATAACCCCTTTCCATGGTGTAAGGCATCAGCATTTCTAATTCATTATTTTCATGATAAAGATCAAATGTTGCAGAAATCTCCTAACCGCTTTCTTTTTTGACAGGAAAACAGGCTGAATTGCTTCATTTTTGTAGCAATACAAGTTTTATCTCATTTCCGGTCGAAGAATAACCCGTTTGAATAAGAACATCGTTGCACCAAAATAGGTCAGGTAGATTGCACAGAATAACAGGATCGTTAAGGTCTCCTGTTTGCATTTCGGGTAATACAGCGGAAAATTGATAAGCTCTGTATCTTGACGAACTTTAAGTCTGGTCTTATTTCCGCATACAGGGCATAGAAGCCATACCATTCGATCCATCAAAGACTTCCTTCCTTGTGATTTGACTGAATGAGCGTTTTGTGTTCCCATTTCCTACTTATGAAATAGAGTAAGCCTACAATAGCAGGTAAAACAGGAGAAAGTGCCTGGCCGTAATAAATACCGGAAAATCCCATATTAAGTGCAAAAGCTAAAAGCCAGCTCACAGGTAAACGCACAATAACTGCGTCCAGTAAAGCGTTAATCATAGCAACATTTGCCGCGCCGACACCAATAGCAAAGGAATCCAAAGTGTACATAACAGCATAAATCAAACTATTGATACCGCAACAGATACGCAGATAATAAATTCCATCGTTCACTACTTCCGGGCTGGTACTACCGAAAAGTAAAATCAATGGTTCAGCGAAAAGCTGTACGCCAATTACGACAACGAGCGTTACAGTAACATTCATTATTAAACTGATTTTTACCACCTTTCGGGCTCGCTCAATTTGTCCGGCTCCCATACACTGGCCCACCATCGCTGTTACTGCCTGTCCAATAGCCCAGCAGGGCATACCAGCAAAGGTGTTGATTTGCAAACCTACATTTGATGCGGCGGATACGGCTGTACCAAACTGATTAAGCATCCCCGTCACAAGCAGATAAGCGGTGTTGACTACGACCATTTGGATGGCTGTAGGCAGGCCAACTTTCACAATGGTGGCCAGCTTATCCCATTGAAGCGTAAACTTTCTATGATTTTCCATAGAGAAAAATGTCTTGCGCCGTTTCAAATAGAATAGAGAAATCACAAAAGAAATTCCTTGTGCGGTAATCGTTGCGTAAGCTGCTCCTGCCGTTCCCAATCCTAAAGGGCCCACCAAGATAATGTCTAAAATGATATTGATGACGGTAGCAATTCCCACAAAATAGAGGGGAGATTTAGAATCCCCCAGTCCCTTGAGCACAGAGCAGACAGCATTATATCCAAAGACGAATACAGTTCCACAGCAAATGATTTTCATATAAGCACAGGCCTCTTGATATGCGTCTGCTGGAACATTTAACATCTTGAATAACGGCTGATAGGTTGCCAAACTCACAATAGTCACAAGCAAAGAAGATACCAACGAAAGCAGGGCCAACATTTGAAAGGACTCTGCTTGCCCCCTTTTATCGTCTGCTCCCTTATATTGAGCAATCAACACGGCTCCGCCCATCGTCATGCCAATACAAATTGAATTGATGATATAGCACAATTTAGAAGCGTTACCAATAGCCGCAAGGCCCGTATCTCCTACAATTTGGCCGACTACAAGCATATCTACTACATTGTAAAAAGATTGCAGTATATTTGCTAAAAGTAACGGGAGAGCGAAAACAGCCAATTTTTTCGGCACACTCCCGGTCAACAAACTTTGTTCTTCGGTCATATCTATTTCCTCCAAAAAGAAAAAGGGCACACTACATCATGTGTGCCCTCAGACTGTAGACAAAACGCTTTTGGTCAGCACTCCAGAAGCGTTTTTCTTGTTTTGGGTTCAAAAAGTGTGTACTTGATCAATAATAAACACTTTTGGGTTCCCCTTTTTCCCTTCCTGGCTATCATCTTTGCCAGTTTTTTCAGATTCATGCAG
>OGQH01001095.1_pt1 | contig 26571 bp, 25 predicted proteins | sample 1553181 | NCBI WGS metagenome assembly OGQH01 (sample SAMEA2579946, study PRJEB22360) | human gut metagenome | biome: human gut; feature: human-associated habitat; material: faeces | place: Denmark | collected 2008/2010 | reverse complement strand
GCGGGTATTCCTATAAAAACTGCACAGGGTACCGGCGGTGGTATTAGTATTATGGATGGATATCGTATGGATAGGACGATTCTGACATCCAAAGATATGCAGATGATCCTTGCGGGGCTGAGAAGTCTTGACAGTGTGAGTGGAAACCGATACTACGGTCAGTTGATGGAGAAAATCCAGACCGGATCATCAGAGTTTATCAGTGAAAGAGACTCTATGTTGATTGATTTGTCTTCATGGTATAAAGGCTCTCTTGTTCCGAAAATCGAAGTAATCCAAAATGCAATAGAAAACAGGCATACTATACAGTTTAAGTATTATGCTCCATCTGGAGACAGCAACCGAAGGATAGAACCGTATTATCTGGTTTTTAGGTGGTCAAGCTGGTATGTATGGGGGTGGTGTTTAGAACGTGAAGATTACAGATTGTTTAAGTTGAACCGTATGGATTGCGTTACAGAATCGGAGCAGTTTTTTATGTGCAGAAATGTACCAATGCCGAATTTGTCAAATGAGAAGATATTTCCGGGCGGGATAAAGGTAAAAGTCCTTTTCGCCCCGGATGTAAAGTGGCGGTTGGTTGAAGAATTTGGACCGCATTGCTTTACCAGGACGGATGATGGAAGGCTGCTTTTTTCGGCGGATTATACAGATATGGAAAACCTTGTGACATGGCTCATGACATTTGGAGCAAAGGCTGAGGTGCTTGAGCCGAAAGAAGCACGGGACATTATCCGCAGGAATGCGGAAGAAACATTAAAAAGCTATGGAGGATTAGGAAAATGACGTTTGATTATAAAAAGGAATACAAAGAGTTTTACATGCCGAAGGGAACACCGTCTATTGTCAGAGTCCCGAAAATGAATTATATAGCGGTGAGGGGAAGCGGTAATCCAAATGATGCAGATGGAGAATATAAGCAGTCTATTGGACTTTTGTATGGAATTGCATTTACGATAAAAATGAGTAAAAAGGAAGACCATCAGATTGACGGATATTTCGATTATGTGGTGCCGCCATTAGAGGGATTCTGGTGGCAAGAAGGCGTGTCAGGAATCGATTATGCGCGCAAGGAAGAATTCAAGTGGATTTCTGTTATTCGCTTGCCTGATTTTGTTAGCAGGGAAGATTTTGACTGGGCAGTCAGAAAAGCTACAGAGAAAAAGAAACAGGATTTCTCCAAAGTTGAGTTCTTTTCGTATGATGAAGGTCTGTGTGTACAGTGTATGCATATCGGATCGTATGACGATGAGCCTGCTACAGTAGATGAGATGCACAGATTTATGGAAGAACAAGGATATGCACTGGATATTACTGATCAGAGAATGCACCACGAAATTTATTTGAGTGATGCACGGAGGGTGGCACCGGAGAAACGCAAGACTGTGGTCAGGCATCCGATAAGGAGGGCTTAAAGGTATGGAATATATTAGAGTTACGAAAGAAAATCTTGAAAAGGAGCACATTTGCTGCGCCATTTCCAACAATAAAGATATTCAGGTATCATCAAAAAAGGCATGGCTTGCGGATAGATTTGATGAAGGTCTTGTGTTTCTTAAGAGCGTAGAACGCGGCAAGTGCTTTATTGAGTACATACCTGCGGAGTGTGCATGGAATCCAATCGAAGCACCTGGTTATATGTATATTAATTGTTTGTGGGTGTCCGGATCTTTCAAAGGCCATGGATATTCAAGTGACTTACTTTCCGAGTGTATTGAGGACAGCAAAGAAAAGGGGAAGAAAGGCCTATGTATTCTTGCAGCAGCAAGGAAAAAGCCATTTCTGGTCGATTCGAAGTTTCTAAAATATAAAGGATTTAAAGCTTGTGATGAGGCTGATAATGGAATCCAGCTATGGTATCTGCCGTTTGAAGAGAAAACTGAGCCACCGGTGTTCAAGGAATGTGCAAAACACCATCATATAAATGAAAGCGGCTATGTTCTTTATTATACAAACCAATGTCCTTTTAATGCAAAGTATGTACCAATCTTGGAAGAAACCGCTCAGAAGAATGGTATTCCACTCAAAGCTGTGAAGATTGAAAATAGGAAGGATGCTCAGAATGTACCAACGCCAATCACGACTTATGCACTATTTTGTGATGGGGAGTATGTTACGAATGAGCAGATGAATGATAAGAAATTCTTAAAGCTGGTGGGAAGATAGGAGAAAACAACATGGCATCAACAAAGGTATATTTGAATTTATGTTTCTCTCTTAATTTATGGCAGGTTTTATCGAGCTGAAGCCGGTAATAAAAAAATACTATAAAACAAAACAGAAAAGCTGACGTAAAAATAGCAGGTACCATAAGGCCTGCGAGCATTTTTTCTTATATTTAACTGTCAAACTCCCGTGTATTGATTTTCTGGTACGGATGATTGATAAGTACGGCGAAGAAGTCCTCCGGGAGTTGGAGGAAGAAAAACAGAATAAGGAAGAAAAAGAAGCGGCAGTTTCCTGAAATACAAAATGTAAATCAGACTGTCGCTTTTTTCATGCATTTTTAAATCAAATAAATTTTAAAAGCTGATGCAGAGTGTGTGGCTCATTATTCTGAGAAGCGGTAATACGCGTATCAAATGGCTTGAAATGATTCTGCGTATAAAAGCTCAGAAGAAATTCATTATCTTCGCATTCAAGAAACTCCATAACGCCACCTACGGAATATTTGAGACTGGATATGGTTTCCAGTGCAAATCCCAGTAGAATATTTCCAGGAATTCGTTTTTCCTTTGGAAGAGAATAGTTCTTTCCCAACTGGGCGATCAGGTAAGCTGCGGTAGTATAGGATTGTGTTTCTTCATCCAAAATACTGACACGGGACAGTTTTTTTGCCATTGTCTTGCTGATATTTGAAGCACGGACAGAGATTGGTTTTATTGTAAGTGAAAAATAACCAACCAGTGAAGCATCTTCAGCATCAAATACCAGATAAGTGATAGATTGATCTTTTTTGGTAAACTCAATCGCATTATGTAATAAAAAGTATTCCACATCGGGATTTTTGGGACAAGAAAAATCGGAGAGTAAGTCGTAAAGACTTTCCTCTCCGATATATGTCGGTTCGTCTTTATCCAAATATGCCCGAATATTAACGGTAAAATATTTATCAGACATGTTTTTTCTTCCTTTTTGACATTAAAGCTAAGATTTCCTGTGGGTTCGTTAACTGACGTCCGGGAAGTGTCTGCTTTGGTGTGCGGTCACGGTCGGCTTCGTCAATTGCTGCGACAAAACGCTTTACGCTATTTGGATTGGATACGACAAAATTATGAGTAATACTTGAAGTAGCCATACTAACACCTCCTCTTTTTTGGCTTTTTTGTGTATTTATAGTATATGCAATGTGTGATAAAAACACAATATCAAAAACAGAAATTATTTCTAAATAATTTTCAAGCCGGACATTTATTAGACGCTTCCGGTAAGCGAACAATATTTTCGAGCCAATCATTTATAAGTCGCCAATGGTGGGCGGGCAATATTTTGATAACAGAAATGTTCTGTATCTAACTTACTCAAACTTCGCATTTGTGTGAATCTGTTGGTAACACTGTTTAATTTTTCAATCTATTTTCATAGTGATGGTGCTGATGTGCTTAAATGCCTTTTGGCATCAAAAGCGGACAGTAATGAGCCGTCTAATACTGTTAAAAAAGCTTACTTTTCACAATGTATAAAATTTTGTACATATATTAAATTGATATTAATAATTTATTATGATACTATAAAATAGTAATAAAATTGATAAACTATTAGGAGGAAAGATGAAAAAGGTACTAAAAGAAGCGAAAGCATTAAGGCTTTTGTTACTGTCTGTATTCCTGGTTTCTTTTTTTGCAATGCCTGTTTTTGCGGTCAGCCAGAACCAGCAGGGTGTTGTTGCGAATTTAGTGACGGATAAAACCAGCTATGAAGCAGACGAAACCATTACAACAACAGTTACAGTAACAAATAATGGAACAAATGTTTTGAAAAATGTTCATATTCAATACGATATTCCGGAAAAATATGAACTGGCAAACGGTTCAAAAAATGAAGATACATTTGAATCCGTTGCACACGGTGATACGGTGAAATTAACCGGTCAGATTAAGAAGTCAAATGTTGTAACAGTGACTCCGGCTCTGGACAATTCCCAGCCGGCTGAGAATACGGAAACAGTTGAAAATGTAGATGTGACACAGGATAATGGCACAGCAGCCAATACATTTGACAGCCATATGTATGTATTATTCATGGTGTTATTTATACTGAGCGGTTCTGTCCTGGCAGCTGGTGCTGTAAAGAATAAAAAGCTCAGAAAGGTATTATCTGTTTTCTTCTGCTTTTTCATGGTATTCTCAATGCTGGATTTATCAGCGGTAAACGCCAAAGCAGACACCGTTGCAGAATCCACGATGAATCTTAACCGGACGATTACAGTTGATGGCAATGAACTGGAATTAAATGCACAGATTCGTTTTAATGCAGTTAATGAGGACACAAATACTGTATTTGATGAAAGCAAGACCTATACAAGAGGTGAATGGGTTACACTTCTTCTGGATAAATTAAATGCTCCGCTGATGTCAGCAGATCAGATTGATTATTACTATTTAGACAGCTTAAACTCAGCAACAGGAACAGCAGTAGAAACAGCGAATGCATACGGATTTTTACCGGTTCCTGATGTTGAAGATTTAGAGCAGGATATTCCTCTGTTTTACCCGGATGAACCGTGTACAAGAGAATTTGCAGCTTACACGGCGGTTCATGCAATGGGCTTTAACGGCGAGAATACAATTGCAATGGATGACTGGTCTGATGCAAATCAGGTGAAGTATAAAGATGAAATTAAAATTGCACTTGTAAATAACTTCTTATACTTAACAGATAACACATTCTATCCGCAGAAAACCATTACCGGGGCGGATGTAAAGAGTATTTTCTATGCAATTGATGATTTGAATGAGTCCATCAAGCTGAGCAAAGACCAGACTTATGACCATTCAGAAATTCTGGATTCTGTTGTAAATGTGGCAGCAGATCAGGCAGCGGATTATTCCGTTGTAAAAAATGGTGATGTTTACGAAGTAACACTGCCAAACAAGAAGACAACAGACGGCATAAAAGTCGATGATGTCATCCGTTTACCGGAGAGTACTGAATATGCAACCGGTTTAATGTTAAAAGTTGCACAAATCAGCCAGTCCGGCGATTCGGTAAAATTAGTCTGCACAGTTCCTGAACTGGCAGAGATTTATTCAAAATTAGACCTTGCAGAGCTTGGTTTGCCGGCAGTTGACAGTTTTGTGGCAGCAGAAGGCGTAACCTGCGAATATAACAGCAATGGTTCAATTACAGCAGATGATTCCGGCTTGTATCCGCTTTCTATCAATGCAGGCGGAAGTACAGAGGTTCCAGGAACATTGAAGTTTACAATAGCGAAGAAAAAAATCACAGAAGATCTGAAAGTATCAGGTTCTGTCGAAGTTAAGATTCCGGATATAACCTGTATTGCAAAAGCAAATGTCGGCTGGGGAGGCGTTGATGTTGATGAATTTACGTTATCAATATCAGAAAAGATTAAGATTGCCAGTCAGTTAGAACTGACACTTGCACAATCCGGTTATGAATTAACCAACAGCAACGGCGCAACCCGTTTTGAATCAGGAAGAATCGAAATCGGACGTCTGCCAATCCGTATCGGTGCGACAGGACTTTCATTTGATATTGTATTCTTCTGCAATGTATCAGCAAAGGGTACAGCAAGCATTACATACACCATTAACAGCACACAGGGATATCAGTATAAGAACGGAGCTTCCCGCGGAATCTTTGATTTTTATGATTCATTAGATTTCATGGAAATTAAGGCAAGCGGAACAGCCGGTCTTGGTTTGTCAGGTGTTCTTTGTGCATTCAATATGATTGATTTAGCAGGATATGCAGGAGAAGCCGGTATCGGTTTTAACGGTTCATTTACGCCGCACATTCTTGCAACAGATACTTTATACTGTGGAGATCTGACCTTATATGCGTATGCAAAATCGGGAATTGATCAGGAAACAGTCGTTGGTAAATTTTTAAAAGATGTATGCCATTATACATTGGAAATTGAACATTTAGGAAATAATGCAAAGAACCGACGCAAGAAAAAATTCCATGTGGAAAACGGCCGTGTTGTACCGGAATGTACATTTGGAACAGGAGAACTGAAAGGCCTTATCGCATCAGCTGATGAAAATGAACCGATAGCCGGTGCCAGAATCCGTATATACAGCGGTGAAACACTTGGTGAGAATTTAGTCAGAACAATTTATACGGATGAAACAGGTAATTATTCAGTTGATAATTTAACAGCAGGAACATACAGTATTGAAATCGCTGCAACAGGCTATAAAAAATATGATATGCAGGTACAAATCACAAAGAATGCAACGGCATACAATGAAACCCTGTTAATGATCGGCAGAAACGGTGAAGACGGTGTCGGAACAGTTACCGGTGAATTAAAAGATGCGCTTACCGGTTTACCGATTCAGGATATGACATACAATATCCGCAAAGACTGGAACAATACAACCGGAGCAGTTCTTGAAACAGGTACATTTGATGCTTCAACTTACGAACTGTCTTTAAACCCTGGTAACTATACATTAGAGATTATCAAGGAAAACTACATCACAAACCACATTAATATTGCGGTCGTTTTAGATGAAACAAAGACATATAATGTGACATTGTCACCGGAGAACAGTTCAATTGATACCGACAATTTAAGAATTGTATTAACATGGGGCGAATACCCATGGGATCTGGATTCACACTTATACGGAAAAGATAAGCTGACAAATTCTGATGTATTCCATACCTGTTACTGGGCAAAGAATTACTATGAAGGTTCAACAGCAATTGCAAAACTGGATGTTGATGATACAACAAGCTACGGTCCGGAAACAACAACGATTTATGAATTAAATGATAACATGAAATATAGTTATTATGTTCATGATTTTACCAACGGATATTCATCAAGCAGTACGGCAATGGCTGCATCCGGCGCAAAGGTTCAGGTGTATGCAGGAAATGTATGCTACTTTACATTTAATGTACCAAATGAAGGCGGTACATGGTGGCATGTATTTGACTATGATCCGGCAACGGATGCATTAACACCGGTTAATGCAATGAGCTATTCAAACTAGTTCGTAGTTACTTGCAGGAAAAATGGGCTGTAACGGCTCATTTTTCCTGATTGTTTTTTAAAATATAATTGGAGGGAGTATGCATGACAGTATCGGTAGATAAAAAAACACTTAAAATAATATTTTCAATCTGCGTGCTGGCGGTTGCAATCTGTATCGCAGACTGCGTATCGGAAATTCGTGCCACAGCAGATTATTCCAAGGCAGATGGAACACTGGTATCAATTGACAGGAGTATAGACTGGGGAACAGAAAGCAATACTCAGGTAAGCATAATCAGGAATAAAGTGTATCAATATCAGGTCAATCAGCAGGAATACACATGTCAATATAGAACGTACATCTTATTTCAACCTAAAATCGGAAGCCATAAAACCATCTATTATTCTTCTTCAAATCCCAACCAAGTCAGAGATGAATTTAAAATACAAACTGCAAAAGCGGGTGCTGTTTTCTTTGCTTTTTTTGGAATTATGATGCTGGTATTTATGAAAAAGGCGGGCGAAAATGAATAAGCGGTCAAAACTCATTGTATGCGGTATTGCAGTAATTGCGGTTTTATGTATGGCTTTACCGGTCTTTTTTCATGGTACATCGAATGAATGTAAAATAACCGGTGTTTTAGCAGCAGACAGCAGAAATCATTCTGTGGATACGTATACGGTTGAACAGGATAAGAAAAAATGTAGTGTTTCATTTTCAGATACGGCGGTCATAGATACAGCGTTTACCGCAGAGGTGCCTACAGATGAACCCTATATCATAGAATTGACAGTCCGTGATTCACAGCTGCCGGAATACAGGGAAATTAAAGATGAGAATGTGGCAATGAATACAGCGCAGACGGCGGCAAAATATAACGCGGACGATTCGGTAATGAAAAGGGTCGTGTATCCGCAGAACCGGCAGCTTCATTTTTCGGTGACAATGCAGTATAAAGAAAATGTCAGCGGTTTTATCGGATATTCTTCCATAAAAGTCATCCCGGTCAGTAAGTCAAAAGAATATAAGCTTGTGACAAGCCCGGATAAAACGGTTGAATTTATTATAAAAGCAGATGATTTTTCCAAAGAAGAAACAGACAAACTTTCTGAGTGGTCAGAGGACTTACAGCTTTACAGGCAGCAGCTGTATCAATTAACCGGTGAACGGCAGCCGTATGACGGAAAGACAATTTTTGATTTTACAGAACAAATAGACTATTATGGTCTGGCAGGCAATCCGATTTTTATGAACAGCACCAATCTTACAAAAGATTTGTCTACAGATAAAAGTGTATGTATATGGAAATATATCCATGAAATGAGCCATACATTTGACGGGATTGAAGGTTCACACATCGGGAATACATGGAATTTTGATTCTGAGCTTTTTGCAAATTTAAAAATGCTTTATGTAATGGAGAACAACGGATTATCCTTTCAGGATAGCAGTGAAAAAGGAGCAGATGCATATTTAAAATATTCGGCCGGCAATACCTTAAAAAACGGCATTTACAGTTCAGACGGTTTCTTATACCTTTTGATATGCAGACTGCGGGAGGTACAGCCGGATTACTGGAACAGTTTACAGGCTGTTTTTTCAAATGCACACGATTCTTTCAATGAAACAGAAAGCAGTACGGCTCCAGAACGGTTTATAAATTTCTTTTCCCTTTTGCATCAGGAGCTGGGGGTGAATATACTCTCTGCATTTTCAGATGCAGAAAAAAAGGCAGTCATTAATAAATATGGTAATGAGATTACATATCTATTCGATTAAATAAATGAAATCTTGTTGTTTTCACACAATTTTTCACGCACAAGAAAGACAGTGACAGAAGCACAAGCCGGATATTTTATAAAATGCGGCAGACGACAAAGAGGAAAACCGCCGGAAAATAGCAAAGCTTATTGAGATATATCATAAAAAGTTAAAATATATACAAAACCTTCCGATATATCTATTAAACAAAGGGAAAAACGGTCGAAACGGATTTTGACCGGTGTATTTAGCAGTAGTCAGGGAGGAAATGAATATGATATCAAGTTATACCGGCGTAGTAGAAAACGCAACATCTACAAGTGCTGCCGCAGTGGAAGCAAAAAAGAAGACAGAGCAGACACAAAATGAAAAGAGCGGCAGTGTTTCAGGAAAAACCATAGGCAGTCCGAAGCTCAGTAAAAAAGCGGCGGATTATTATGAATCTTTAAAGAAAAAATATTCCAACATGGATTTTATTCTTGTCAGTGAAGACAAGAAGGAGCAGGCAAAGGCGCAGGCTTCCAGTTATGCCAATGCCAGCAAAATGGTTGTCTTAATTGACGAAGACAAAGTAGAGCGGATGGCAGAAGATGAGAATTACCGCAAGCAGTATGAAGCCATTATTGCAAATGCGGCAAGCGGTATTTCCCAGTTAAAGAGCAGTCTGCAATCCAGCGGTGCCAACGTCAAGGGATTCGGCATGCAGGTCAATGACGGCGGAACGGCAACTTATTTTGCGGTATTGGAAGAATCCTCTGCGGCACAGCGGGAACGCATAGAAAAGAAAGCAGCCGAGAAAAAGGCAGAGAAAAAAGCTGCCGAAAAGAAAGCCGAAAAAAAGCACCAGAAAGAAAAGCTTGAAGAAGCAAGAAGCGAAAAGACGGAAAAAACAGATGTGTCAGATAAGACGGGTACGGACAACGGTACAGTGACGATTACGGCATCTTCCGTAGAAGAATTGCTGCAAAAGATACAGGATTATATGCAGCTGGCAAAAAGCGATACGGTTCTTACGGAAGCCGAAAAGAAGGTTGGACAGAACATCGACTTCTGCGGTTAGGAGCGGCATATGGGAACAGGGACAATTCAAAGCATGGTGGCGCTGTCGGCAATGCAGAACCAGTGGCAGAAAAAGAAAAATGATATCAATGCCGGAAAGACAAGCGAGCTGACCTCTGAACAACGTGAATTGCAGATGTATCAGTCGCAGGCAGACGATATCCGTGAAGGTCAGAAACCGGCGGCAATCGACATTAAGCTGGCTTCGGGCAGCAGATTAAACGCTGAGGAAATCGAATATTTAAAAAAGCATAATCCGCAGGCTTTAAAGGATTACGAGGAAGAACAAAGAGAGCGCGAAAACTATAAAAGGCAGCTTAGAAACTGCCGCTCAAAGGAAGAAGTGGAACGTGTTAAGACAGCCAAAATGGGCGAGTTTTTGTCTTCTTGCAAAAGCATTGCCTCCAGTCCTTATATTCCAAAAGACCAGAAATGTGCAATGTTAAAAAAGCTGCTGCGGGAAGTAATGGGCATACAGGAAGAACATCAGGAATTTGTGGAATCAGCCCAGTATGCAATTCTGCCGGATGAAGATGAAGATACAAAGTCCAAAAAGACCGATAACAGCACCGATACCATATCCTCAGAGGATAACAGCAGGACAAAGGGAGAGGTAACGACAGACGATGAAGACCCGTTAGAAACAATCCGTCAGGCAATCGCGGCAAACGGAACCGTACTTGAAGCACCAAAGCAGAACGCGGCAGACGGATCGGATACAGAAGCACAGGAAGAAAAAACAAAAGCCGGAACAGTCATGGGGATTGCAGACAGCGGTAACAGCGGTCATACAGGCACGGTAAAGATGGCAGGAAAAACAGCGGCTTTCGCAGGTGTGAGTGTCGATATCAGTATTTAACATTTAAACAAAAGCTAAGGGGAAAGTAAAAGGAGTTGAAAAATGTCTATAACGATTAAGATGAATCAGGACAATACCGGAATCCAGATGAGCGGTACAACAGCGGGACGAAACAAAACACAGGATACCAAGACGAGAAGCACTGTATTTGCTGGCGATTTAATGCTCGGACAGGGAAATCAGATTGAGCAGAAAAAGCAGACCGCAAGACGTCAGGCAATGAAACTGATTACAGATGCGTGGGGCAGGGATGAATTGGCTTCCCAGAGCATAAAAGATATGGAACAGCAGAAAGCAGACTATGTAGAGCAGATGCAGGAAGCCAAAGAGCATGAGAAAACCTTTGAAAAGAGCAAAAAGGAGCTTCAGGAGCAATACGGTGTAGCTGATGATTCACAGGAGCAGAAGGATTTGGAATTACTCGAAAAATTCCAGAATTATAAGAACGGCTCACATGATGAAAGCTTTACAAAGGAAGACGTTGACCGGTTAAAGGAATTGCAGAATCTTCCGCGTACAGAATATCAGGAAAAGGCACTCCGGTTAAACCAGATTGCCGGTTCAATGAAAGTAACTGCTTCCAATGCGAAGGATAAGCTGATTGAGCTGACAGATACAATCGCAAAGGCAAAGACCGATCAGGCAAAGTCACAGGATATGTTAAAAGCAGGCAGTGCAGCAGATGATATTTTGGAAGCTTCCAACAAAGAAGTCATGGGGCTGCTCATTCAGGATGGAAAAGAGCATATCGACAAAGAGCAGGAAGAAGCGCAGAAGAAAGCCGAGGAGCAGAAAGAGAAACGTGACGAACAGCAGGAGCGCATTGATGAGGCAAAGCAGGAGAGGAAAGAGCAGGAAGAACTCATCAAGGGTCAGGCGGAGGCAGACAGTGCCCAGCAGGATTTATCCCTCCAGCGAAAGACAACAAACAATGTCGAAGCTGCACAACAGAATATCCGCAATATTCTTGAAGATAATAATCTGCTGGCAGAAGACTTAAAGGGAATTAAAATTGATTTTAATTTCTAAAAAATAATTTGAATATCAAAATACTATTGACAAAGGAAAAGTTTTCCTGTATAGTAACAACTAGTTTGAGAGTCAAACAAAAAGCTTTTACGGATTTCGTTTGACTCTTAAATTTTTAGATTAATATTTTGATTATCAAAAAGTAAGATATTCAAAACGAAAATCTGAAGAAACGAAACAGAATTTTAAAGAAGGAAAATGTCAAAGCTGCGGGACATTTTCCGGGAAAAAGAAAACGCGGCACAGAGGCAGATATGAATACGAAAATAATAGGAACGGGAAGTGCTGTTCCGTCAAGGGTGCTTGACAATGCAGAACTTTCGACATTTTTGGATACCAGTGATGAGTGGATTCGCACCAGAACCGGAATCCGAAGCCGTCATATCGCACAGGAAGGTCAGACTGCATCAGCGCTTGCGGCACAAGCCGCGAAAAAGGCGATAGCAGATGCCGGGATAGCGGCAGAGCAGATAGAAGCCATTATCGTTGCGACTTCAACGCCTGATTACATATTTCCGAGTACAGCAAATCTTGTCCAACAGGAGATTGGGGCAGAGCGCGCGGCATGTTTTGATTTAAGCGCCGCCTGTACAGGGTTTTTGTATGCAATGAGTGTGGCAGATGCCTATATTAAAGCGGGCATGTACAAAAAGGTACTGGTTATCGGTGCGGAAGTGATGTCGCAGGTGGTGGACTGGAAAGACAGAAGTGTCTGTGTGCTGTTTGGTGACGGCGCAGGTGCGGTTGTTTTAGGTGAAGACGGCAGCGGAAAAAGCATTTTCAGACTGCACAGCGACAGCGGCAGTGCACAGGCTTTGACACTGGGAAAAGAAAATGCGGTGCATATGAACGGACGGGAAATTTTCTCTTTTGCAGTTCGGAAAGTACCGGAGTCTGTTAAAGAAGTGCTAGAAGAATCGGAAACGGCAAAGGAACAGGTAAAATATTTTATTTTACATCAGGCAAATGCAAGAATGATTGAAAGTATTGCAAAGCGGCTGGATGTACCGGTTGAAAAATTTCCGATGAATCTGGAAACCCACGGAAATACTTCAGCGGCAAGCATACCGGTTCTTTTAGACGAATTAAACAGACAAAACCGCCTGATACCGGGCGATGTGTTGATCCTGTCCGGCTTTGGCGGCGGATTAAGCTGGGGCAGTGCATTGCTGGAATGGCACAAATGACAGGCAGAATATGCGTAGATTACAAGAGAATATCAAAAATATATTGTAGTAGAATGGAGATTAAAAAGATGTTAGAAAAAATGAAAGAAATTATCGCAGGACAGTTAAATGTAAACGCAGAGGATGTAAAGCCGGAATCACGCTTCAAGGAAGACTTAAATGCAGATTCACTGGATTTATTTGAACTGGTAATGGCACTGGAAGACGAATATTCCGTAGAAATTCCGTCAGAAGAACTTGAAAAGTTATTAACGGTACAGGATGTCTGTGATTATTTAAAAAATCACGGTGTAGAAGCTTAAAAAGCAGTGAGGTAAAAAGGCAGACAACGTTTATAAAGATGTTCGGAGATGAGAAAATATGCAGACAAGAATTACAAAACTGCTTGAAATTGAATACCCGGTCATTCAGGGTGGTATGGCATGGGTCGCAAATGCGGCGCTTGCGGCAAATGTTTCAAAAGCGGGCGGCATCGGATTTATCGGGGCGGCAAATGCACCGGCAGAATGGGTACGGAGTGAAATCCGCAGGGCAAAAGAGATTACAGATAAGCCAATCGGCGTGAATGTTATGCTGTTAAGTGAGCATGTAGACGAAGTGGCACAGGTTGTAGCCGAAGAAGGTGTAAAAGCCGTAACGACAGGAGCCGGTAATCCTGCAAAATACATGAAACAGTGGAAAGAAGCGGGAATTCGTGTGATTCCTGTGGTTGCTTCTGTTGCAATGGCAAGAATGATGGAACGTGCGGGCGCAGATGCGATTGTTGCAGAGGGCATGGAGTCCGGCGGTCATATCGGTGAGCAGACAACAATGTCCCTGCTCCCACAGGTTGTCGATGCGGTATCGGTTCCGGTTATCGGTGCAGGCGGCATTGGTGACGGCAGAGGCATGGCAGCGGCATTGATGCTGGGTGCGGAAGCGGTACAGCTAGGAACGCGTTTTATCGTTGCAAAGGAATCCACCGTCAGTCAGGCGTACAAAGACCGTGTGATTGGCGCAAAGGATATTGATTCCGTCGTTACGGGAAGAAGCACGGGACATCCGGTGCGCTCCCTTAGAAATACAATGACACGCCAGTATCTTGAAATGGAAAAAAACAATGTATCCTTTGAAAAATTGGAACATCTGACACTGGGTGCACTGCGCAAAGCTGTTGTAGACGGTGATGTTGCCATGGGAACGGTCATGGCTGGTCAGATTGCAGGTATGATAAAAAAAGAACAGACCTGTGCAGAAATTATTCAGGAAATTGTGCAGGAAGCAAAAGAAACGATAAAAAAATGCAGTATCTTTGCGGAAGATTCGTGCGGAAATGAGGCAGAACATGCGTAAAACAGCATTTCTCTTTCCGGGACAGGGCGCACAGAATGTCGGAATGGGACGTTCTTTTTATGAAAAATATGATGCCGTCAGACAATATTTTAAAACGGCACAGGAAGTGACAGGCATTGATGTTGCGTCACTTTGTTTTGAAGAAAATGAAGCTTTAAATCAGACCGAATACACGCAGATTGCCATGTATACAACAGAATGTGCGATACTGAACGTTTTACAGGAAAAAGGGATTCCGTACGAAGCGGCGGCAGGACTTTCACTGGGAGAATATGCGGCACTGACGGCAGCAGGAGCTTTGTCTTTTAAGGACGGCTGTTACGTAATCCGCAGACGCGGCATTTATATGGAACAGGCAGTACCGGAAGGTCAGGGCAGTATGGCGGCAGTGTTGGGACTTAGTGCCAAACAGACGGAAGAAGTATTAAAAACATCACTGGACACTGCAAAAATCGGCATTGCCAATTATAATTGTCCGGGGCAGATTGTCATTTCCGGCGAAAAAGGCGAAGTGGAACGGGCGGCAGAAGTTTTAAAGCAGGCAGGCGCAAAAAGAGTGGTGCCGTTAAGGGTCAGCGGACCGTTTCATTCCCCGTTGCTTTACGGCGCGGGAGAACAGCTTCAAAAAGAACTCGAAAAGATTTCATTTAACAAAATCAGGATACCTTATATTGCCAATCTGACGGCGGAATATGTAACGGACAGCAAAGAAATTCCGGAACTGTTAAGAAAGCAGGTTTATTCACCGGTACGCTTTGAACAGACGTTACGTAAGTTAATCACGGACGGCTTTGACACATTTATAGAAATCGGACCGGGAAGAACACTAACCGGATTTGTAAAAAAGACGGTAAAGGAAATGCAGTGTGAAGGAATCACCTGTATCAATATTGAAAAGGAAGAAGATTTATCACAGCTTATCACAGAATAGTCAGGAGGGCATCATGCAGGAAATGAACGGACAAATTGCGCTGGTAACGGGCGCAGGCAGGGGAATCGGCAGTGCGATTGCGAAAAGCCTTGCCAAAGAAGGTGCAACTGTGATTGTAAATTATGCAGGAAATGCACAGGCGGCACAGGACACGGTAGACAGTATCTTAAAGGATGGCGGCAGTGCAGAAAAATATCAGTGTGATGTATCAGACTTCGCAGCGGTCGAGGAAATGATAAAATATATCGTACAAAAATATGAAAAAATCGACATTTTAGTAAATAATGCAGGAATAACAAAGGACGGACTGCTTCTTAGAATGTCAGAACAGGATTTTGAACAGGTGCTTGCAGTCAATCTTGGAGGAACATTTCACTGTATCCGCCATGCGGCAAAATATATGATAAAGCAGAGAAGCGGCAGGATTATCAATCTGGCATCGGTTGTCGGTCTGACAGGAAATGCAGGACAGGCAAATTACGCGGCATCCAAAGCCGGTGTTATCGGGCTTACAAAATCTGCGGCAAAAGAACTGGCATCCAGACAGATTACAGTCAACGCGATTGCACCGGGTTATATTGACACAGATATGACAGCTGTGCTTTCTGACAGTGTAAAGGAAAGCGTACAGTCATCAATTCCTTTAAAACGCATGGGAACGGCGCAGGATATAGCACAGGCAGCGGTATTTCTGGCTTCGGATAAGGCATCGTATATTACCGGACAGGTGCTGTCAGTCAACGGCGGCATGGTATAGACGATATTGTTTCTAAACGAAGGTAAAGCAGTTTTGAGGGGCAGATGAGCAGATTGGAGGAAGAAATGCAGAAAAGCAGAGTAGTTGTGACGGGAATGGGTGCAATTACACCGATTGGTTTGACCGTAGAGGAATTCTGGGAAAACGTAAAAGTACAAAAAGTCGGTATCGGTGCAATTACAAAATTTGATACAACGGATTTTAAGGTAAAGCTTGCGGCAGAAGTAAAAGGCTTTGATGCACAGGCATATATGGATTTTAAACAGGCAAAGCGTATGGAATTGTTCAGTCAGTATGCGGTAGCGGCGGCAGGACAGGCAATTAAAGATGCCGGACTGGATATGGAAAAAGAAGACGCATACCGCGTGGGAACGTCTATCGGTTCCGGAATCGGCAGCTTAGATGCCATGGAGCGTGAGCATAAAAAGCTGCTGGAGCGTGGACCGGGAAGGATTAATCCACTGTTAGTTCCGCTTATGATTACCAATATGGCGGCAGGAAATGTATCCATTGCATACGGATTAAAAGGAAAAAACATCAATGTGGTAACAGCCTGTGCGACAGGAACAAATTCTATCGGGGAGGCATACCGCTCTATCCAGTGCGGTGATGCAGATGTTATGGTCTGCGGTGGTACGGAAAGCAGTGTTACACCGATTGGAATCGGAGGATTTACGGCACTTACGGCACTTTCTACAAGCACAGACCCGCTTAGGGCATCCCTGCCGTTTGATAAGAACAGAAACGGATTTGTTATGGGAGAAGGTGCGGGTGTTCTGGTACTGGAATCCTTAGAACATGCCAAGAAGCGCGGCGCGCATATATATGCGGAAATTGCCGGATACGGCTGTTCAAGCGATGCGTATCATATCACCTCTCCGGCGGAAGACGGAAGCGGCGCGGCACGTGCCATGACAAATGCCATGCAGGAAGCAGGCGTATTACCGCAGGAAGTGGATTATATCAATGCACACGGAACCGGTACACATCACAACGATTTGTTTGAAACGAGGGCGATTAAGCTGGCATTTGGAGAAGCGGCAGAAAATGTACCGGTCAGCTCCACCAAATCCATGGTCGGACACCTTCTGGGTGCGGCAGGTGCGGTAGAGCTGATTGCCTGTATCAAGTCGGTAACAGATGGGTATCTGCATCCGAATGTGGGGCTTACGGAAACAGAAGACGAAATGGATTTGCAGTATATTAAAGGAAAAGGCATTGAAACAGAGGTGAAGACGGTGCTGTCCAATTCCCTTGGATTTGGCGGACACAATGCAACGCTTCTTGTGAAAAAGTTTTCATAAAAGAAATGAGGCAGTTATGGAATTAGAGCAGATTTTAAAACTGATAGATGCCGTGTCGAAAAGCGCGCTGACAGGTTTTTCACTGGAAGAAGGAGAAACGAAGCTTACGCTTACCGCAGAACGCGTAAAAGAATTCAATCCGGTACAGCAGACAGGCGAGCCGGGTATACAGTCCGGCTGTATGCAGGCATCACAGGCAGGAAACCGGTCCGGTGTTTCCGAGGAAAGAACGCAGAGCATGACGACAGGAAATCCGGCAGCCATGGACGGATACAGCTTTACGGCGGCGGGCGGTGAATATCAGACCGATACGCAAAAAAATGAAAAGCAGGCAGAGGGTACAGTTGTTGCTTCGCCGCTGGTCGGCATTTTCTACAGTGCGCCGTCCCCGGAAGACGAACCATTTGTTACAGTGGGCGATACCGTAAAAAAAGGACAGACACTCGGTGTTATCGAAGCAATGAAGCTGATGAATGAAATTGAAAGCGAGTGTGACGGAATTGTCAAAGAAGTGCTGGTTGAAAACGGTGAAATGGTCGAGTTTGGACAGCCGCTGTTTATTGTAGGAGTGTGAAAATGCCATAAATCAAAGCATTTTCACACGGCACTTTGTGATGCAGACATCACAAAGATGCCCTGAGAAATCATCTGTGGAATGTGAAAATGCCATAAATTAAAGCATTTTCACATGGTTGTTTGCTTCCGGGTGAAAGCAAACAACCCGAATAGTAGATGAGAAATCATCTGTGGAATGGAGAAAAATATGCTTACAACAAAGGAAATTATGGAGATTATTCCACACAGACATCCGTTTCTGCTGGTGGATACGGTGACGGAGTGTGAGCCGGGACAGCGGGCAGTCGGATATAAGTGTGTGACATACGATGAACCGTATTTTGCGGGACATTTTCCGGGAGAACCGGTGATGCCCGGTGTCTTACAGATAGAAGCCTGCGCACAGGTCGGAGCGGTGGCAATTCTGTCACTGGAAAAGAATAAAGGAAAGACAGCATACTTTGGCGCAGTAAATAACGCACGTTTTAAAAGAAAGGTTGTGCCGGGCGACAAGCTGAAAATGGAATGTGAAATTATTAAAAGCAAAGGTCCTGTCGGAATCGGAAAAGTGACGGCAAGCGTAGATGGAGAAACTGCACTTACCGCGGAATTGACCTTTATGATTGGCTAAACATGTAAAAATGTCTGCGGAAAGGAAAGAAGAAATGTTTCAGAAGTTATTGATTGCAAACAGAGGGGAAATTGCGGTGCGCATTATCCGGGCATGCCGTGAAATGGGCATCAAAACGGTTGCCGTGTATTCACAGGCGGATGCCGACGCACTGCATACCCAGCTTGCCGATGAAAGCATTTGTATCGGAAAGGCAGAAGCAAAGGACAGTTATCTGAATATGGAACGCATTTTAAGCGCAACGATTGCATCGGGAGCTGATGCTATTCATCCGGGTTTTGGTTTTTTATCTGAAAACAGCAAATTCGCTGCACTTTGTGAAAAATGTAACATTGCATTTATCGGTCCGTCTGCAAGGACAATCGAAGAAACCGGAAATAAATCGGAAGCCAGAAATGCAATGGTGCGGGCGGGTGTTCCGGTCATTCCGGGTACGAAAGAACCCATTTTTACGGCGGAAGCAGGCAGGAAATTTGCAGATGAAATCGGTTATCCGGTCATGATAAAAGCGGCACTTGGCGGTGGTGGAAAAGGTATGCGTGTGGTGCAAAACAGTACAGATTTTGAGAAAAATTTTCAAAATGCACAGCGTGAAGCCGAAAATGGTTTTGGCGACAATTCCATGTATATTGAAAAATATATTGAACATCCAAAACATATTGAGTTTCAGATACTGGCGGATAATGAGGGTAATACGATTCATTTGGGTGAACGCGACTGCTCAGTACAACGCAGACATCAGAAAATGATTGAAGAATCCCCGTGTACAGCATTAGATGATGCTTTACGTCAGCAGATGGGCGAAATGGCAGTGCGTGCGGCAAAGGCGGTCGGATACCGCAATGCCGGGACGGTGGAATTTCTTTTAGACAGCCACAGACAGTTCTATTTTATGGAAATCAACACGCGAATTCAGGTGGAGCATGGGGTGACAGAGCTTGTCACAGGCATTGATCTGGTAAAAGAGCAGATTCGCATTGCTGCAGGAGAGAAACTCGGACTGCGCCAGAGTGATATTCATCTGACGGGTCATGCGATGGAAGTGCGTATTAATGCCGAAAATCCGGATAAAAATTTTGCGCCGTGTCCGGGCACGATTCAGGAACTGCATATTCCCGGCGGAAACGGTGTGCGGATTGATACGGCAGTTTATCCGGGCTATATAATACCGCCATATTATGATTCGATGATTATGAAAGTAATGGTATATGATAAAGACCGTGAATCAGCATTGAAAAAGATGAGAAGTACTTTAGGGGAAGTTATTATTGAAGGTGTAACGACCAATCTGGACTTTCAGTATGAGATTTTAAAAAATAAGGAATTTGAAAGCGGTGCGGTTCATACAGATTTTATTGAGAAAAATTTTGAAGAAACCGCTTAAAACGGGATTAATTTTAAAATAAAAGGCAGGGATAGAGTGTGCATTTAAAAGGATTATTTAAAAAGGAAAATCAGCCGGTGCGGCATCAGAATCAGGCGGAAGCGCCGAATGTCCCGGACGGATTGTATACAAAATGCGAAAGCTGTCATGAAATGATTCTGACGGAAGATTTTACGCAGAATGCTTATGTCTGCCCGAAATGCGGACATTATATGAAAATAGGCGCGTATGAGCGGATAAAAATGGTGTTTGATGCACAGACATTTGAAGAATGGGACGAAGAATTTACCGGCGGCAATCCCTGTCATTTTAAAGGATATGAAGAAAAACTTGGGGATTTACAGAGAAACACCGGTTTAAATGAAGCAGTGATTACCGGAAAAGGAAAAATAGACGGCATGGAAGCGGCAGTCGGAGTGTGTGATACACGATTTCTTATGGGAAGCATGGGATATGCCGTGGGGGAGAAGCTGACAAGGGCAATTGAGCGGGCAACGGTAGAAAAGCTTCCGCTGATAATATTTACCTGTTCCGGGGGCGCGAGAATGCAGGAGGGCATTGTATCACTCATGCAAATGGAAAAGACGGCGGCGGCGCTGAAAAAATTTGATGCGGCAGGCGGACTTTATATTACCGTGCTTACCAATCCGACAACCGGCGGCGTGACGGCAAGCTTTGCCATGCTGGGTGATATTATTCTTGCAGAACCGCAGGCGCTGGTCGGATTTGCAGGACCGCGTGTTATCAGACAGACCATAGGGGAAGAACTGCCGGAAGGATTTCAGCGGGCGGAATTTTTACTGGAACATGGATTGATTGATAATATCGTGGAACGCAGATTTTTAAAGCAGACCTTATCGACACTGCTGCGGCTGCATAAAAAGCCACAGGTAGAAACAATGAGCCGCTATCAGCAGTATTTAGATGACATATATGCAAAAAAAATTGATATTAAAAAAGAAGAAGCACTGTTGGCGGCAAAAAATGAAAAGAAGCAGTTGTCGGCATGGGAAAAGGTGCAGATTGCAAGAAGCGGTAAACGTCCGTCGGCGCTTGACTATATCGGCTATCTCACCAAAGATTTTTATGAACTGCATGGTGACAGGGCGTACCGTGATGACGGCGCGGTTGTAGGTGGTATCGCGTTTTTTGGAAAACAGCCGGTGACGGTGATTGGACAGCAGAAAGGTGCAACGACAAAAGAGAATATTGTGCGTAATTTCGGAATGCCGTATCCGGAAGGATACCGTAAAGCACTGCGTCTGATGAAACAGGCAGAAAAATTTCACCGTCCGGTATTGTGCCTTGTGGATACACCGGGTGCATACTGTGGTATCGGTGCGGAAGAACGCGGACAGGGTGAAGCGATTGCAAAAAATCTGTTTGAAATGGCAGATTTAAAAGTGCCTGTGCTTTCGATTGTCATTGGAGAAGGCGGAAGCGGCGGTGCGCTGGCACTTGCGGCGGGAAATGAAGTCTGGATGCTGGAAAATTCGGTGTATTCAATTCTCTCACCGGAGGGCTTTGCATCAATTTTGTGGAAGGACGCATCCAAAGCAGAAAAAGCGGCGCAGGTAATGAAACTGACAGCACAGGATTTAAAGGAACTGGGCATTATCGAACAGATTCTGCCGGAATTTCCGGTTGTCAGCAGTGACAATATGAATCGTGTTACTTTATATATGAAGCGCAAAATCGCGGGATTTCTGATAAAATATCAGCAGATGAGCGGTGAAGAACTGGCACAACAGCGGTATCAGCGCTTCCGGGGCATGTAACAGGAAAAAAATCTCCTAAAGGCAGGGCAAAATGTGTCCTGGCATTTAGGAGATTTTTTTGCGTTATAGGGAATTGTGAATTTTTTTAAAGAAAAATAGAAATAAACAGTATATAACACTTGACAACAGCTATATGCTGTTATACACTGTTTATACGGAAAGGAGGAAGTGAGATTGAATATTATTATCAATCATTCATCTATGGTGCCGATTTATGAGCAAATTGTAGATGTGGTGAAGACACAGATTCGCAAAGGAGAACTTAAAGAAGATGAGAATCTTCCTTCTGTGCGTATGCTGGCAAAAGAACTTAAAATCAGTGCGTTGACGGTAAAAAAAGCATATGATGCTCTGGAAGAAGAAGGATTTGCAATTACAATACATGGAAAAGGAACATACATCACGGCTGCAAATACAGAGCTTTTGCTTGAAGAACAGAAAAAAGAAATTGAAGCGGATTTAGAAAAAGCAGTTTTTAAAGCCAGAAGATGCGGCATCAGTGATGAAGAACTAAAGAATTTATTAGAATTAATATTGGAGGGATAGCCGATGTTAAAAATTGACCATCTAGTGAAAAATTATAATACATTTTCCCTTGATTGTTCGTTGGAAGTTCTGCCGGGACAGATTACAGGGCTTGTGGGGAAAAACGGAGCAGGCAAAAGTACAATTTTCCATGCAGTACTGGGACTGATTAGACCGGATAGCGGGAAAATTACTGTATTAGGAAAAGACAGTCAGGAAATAACAGCGAAGGATAAACAAAAACTGGGGGCTGCATTATCCGATTCCGGGTTTAGTGGAAATCTGACGATTCAGGATATTATTTCTGTACTGGAAAAACTGTATGATGATTTTAATAAGAATTTTTTTATGAAACAGGTGGAAATTTTCGGTCTGCCTTATAAAAAGAAATTGAAGGATTTTTCAACAGGCATGAAAGCGAAATTAAAGGTTTTGATTGCAATTTCACATCAGGCAAAACTGTTGCTGCTTGACGAACCGACAGCCGGGCTGGACGTGGTTGCAAGAAATGAGGTACTGGATTTAATACGGGATTATATGGCAGAAGATGAAGAACGTGCTGTTCTTATCAGTTCTCATATTTCAAGTGATTTAGAATCATTGTGTGATGATTTTTATATGTTAAAGGACGGAAAAATCATTTTTCATGAAGAAACAGATGTCCTGCTTGACCAATATGTTGTTTTAAAAGTAGATGAAGCACAGTATGAGAAGCTGGATAAAAGTTTTATTTTAAAAGTGCAGAAAGAAAATTACGGATATGCCTGTCTTACAAATGAAAATGCGTTTTATATAGAAAACTATCCGCAGATAATCATAGAAAAAGCTGCGATTGATGAGATTGTGACAATGCTTAGCGGAGGTGATGAACAATGTTAGGACTTTTTATTAAAGATTTAAAGCTGTTAAAAGCACAGAAGAAGCTGTTTATGCTTGTTGGTATAGTGACAGCAGTTGTACTGTTTAATATACAGGACGGTACAGAAATGATTGGATTTATGGCAGGATATATGGTATTTGTTGTAACAATGGCGGCAACAAGCACTATCGGTTGTGATGAAGCAGACCATGGAACGGTATTCTTATTTACACTGCCGGTCAGCAGAAAGGAATATGTTTTAGAAAAATATGGTCTGGCGGTGGCAGGAAGTGCGGCAGCAGTATGTATTGTAACGGTACTTGTCTATCTTGTAAGTGTTGTAAGAGGCAGTCAGCTTATGGCAGAGCAGCTTTTTATCATTCTCATTATGATGCCGCTGGCACTTATTTTATTTTCTTTGATGGTGCCGTTTCAGTTACGGTTTGGCGCAGAAAAGGGCAGAATGATGCTGCTGGGAGCTTATGGCGCAGTATTTGGCGGATTGTATATTCTTAAAAATTTCACAGAAAAGTGGAATGTGGATTTGTCGTGGATTGGACAGAAAATAGAGCGGTATTCGCAGGGTACATGGACGATAGTGGCAGTCGTCGCAGCGCTGGCAGTTATGCTGGTATCTTACTTTGCCAGTGTACGGATTTTAAATAAAAAGGAAATTAACTGATGGCATAAAAAAGGGACAGTCCGGTTTAAATGTTTTACCGGCTGTCCCTTTTTTATGTTATATAAATTACTTATTATTCTTCTTGCTTAATTCCTGTTCCTTCATGGCACGAACCTTTAATGAAAGACCAAACAGATTGATGAAACCATCTGCATCATGGTGGTCATAAAGGTCACCGGTCTTAAAGGAAGCGATAGATTCGTTATACAGTGAATATGGAGAAGTTGTACCGGCTTTGATGATATTGCCTTTGTACAGCTTAAACTTAACTTCACCTGTTACATTTTCCTGTGTCTTTTCAATAAATGCCTGAACAGCTTCACGAAGCGGTGTAAACCATTTTCCTTCGTAAATAATCTGGGCAAACTTATTTGCCATATTCATTTTAACAGTTGTTGTATCACGGTCAAGAATCAGTTCCTCTAACTGCTGATGTGCTTCGTAGAGAATGGTTCCGCCAGGAGTTTCATAAACACCACGGGACTTCATGCCGACAACGCGGTTTTCAACGATATCAACGATACCGATACCATGCTTGCCGCCTAATCTGTTTAATTCGCGGATGATATCAGAAACCTTCATTTCCTTACCGTTTACAGACTTTGGTACACCATGTTCAAATGTCATGGTTACATATTCACCTTCTTCAGGAGCTTCTTCCGGAGAGTTTCCTAAAACAAGCAGATGCTTGTAGTTCGGTTCATTTGCAGGGTCTTCCAGCTCAAGGCCTTCATGGCTGATGTGCCATAAGTTACGGTCACGGCTGTAGCTGGTATCTGCAGAGAATGGAAGATGGATACCGTGCTGTTTGCAGTATTCGATTTCTGCTTCTCTTGAATCCAGTGTCCATTTTTCATTTCTCCAAGGAGCAATGATGTTGATGTCCGGAGCTAAAGCCTTGATTGCCAGTTCAAAACGAATCTGGTCATTACCTTTACCGGTAGCACCGTGGCAGATTGCTGTAGCGCCTTCTTTTCTTGCAATTTCAACCAGTCTTTTTGCGATTACAGGTCTTGCCATGGAAGTACCTAAAAGATACTTATTTTCATATACGGCATGAGCCTGTACACAAGGTACGATGTAATCGTCACAGAATTCATCTGTTAAATCTTCAATATATAATTTAGAAGCACCGCATGAGAGCGCTCTTTCCTGTAAACCGTCTAACTCCTCGCCCTGTCCGCAGTCTGCGCATACACAGATTACTTCATAGTCAAAATTCTCCTTTAACCACGGGATAATAGCTGTGGTATCAAGTCCGCCTGAGTAGGCAAGAATTACTTTTTCTTTCATAATTGATATCCTCCGAATTGATTGAATTTGTATGGTTGCAATTGGCAACGAACTTGTGTCTTATGATAAACCACATAAGGTAAAAATGCAATAGGTAAAAATGAATAATATGCAAAAATATACAAAAAACATGTATATTTATAAAAAAATTCAAATTAACACTTTACAGGACAAAAAAAATTGCTATAATGAAACATAACGAATATTTTACAGCGAGGTAAAAGATATGATTAAGGTAGGAATTATTGGTGCAACAGGATATGCCGGAAATGAGCTGGTAAGACTGTTACTGGGACATAAGGATGCAGAAATTGTGTGGTATGGTTCAAGAAGCTATATTGACCAGAAATATGCAGATGTATACAGAAATATGTTTCAGCTGGTCGATGCGGTCTGCATGGATGATAACATGGACGAACTTGCAAAGCAGGTTGATGTCATTTTCACAGCGACACCGCAGGGCTTATGTGCTTCTTTAGTAAATGAAGAAATTTTATCCAATACAAAGATTGTTGATCTGAGTGCGGATTTCCGTTTAAAAGATGTGAGTATTTATGAACAGTGGTATAAGCTGGAGCATAAAGCACCGCAGTACATTGATGAAGCGGTTTACGGCTTATGCGAAATCAACAGAAACCAGATTACCGAAAAAACAAGAATTGTAGCAAATCCCGGCTGCTATACAACAACCTCGATTCTTACCTTATATCCAATGGTAAAAGAAGGGCTGATTGACCCGGATACCATTATTATTGATGCAAAGAGCGGTACATCAGGCGCAGGACGCGGCGCAAAGGTTGCCAATCTTTTCTGCGAAGTCAATGAAAGCATGAAAGCATACGGTGTCGGCACACACAGACATACACCGGAGATTGAAGAACAGTTAGGTTATGCCTGCGGTAGAAATGATTTAAAACTCATTTTCACACCACACCTTGTTCCGATGAACCGTGGTATTTTAGTAACGGCATATGCAAATCTGGCAAAGGACGTTACATACGAAGAAGTAAAAGCAGTTTATGATAAATATTATAAGGAAGAAACATTTGTCAGAGTGCTGGAAAGGGACGTCTGCCCGGAAACACGCTGGGTAGAAGGCAGTAACTTTGTGGATATCGGATTTAAGATTGAGCCGAGAACCCACCGTCTGATTATGATGGGTGCACTTGATAACCTTGTAAAGGGTGCGGCAGGTCAGGCTGTACAGAACATGAACTTATTATTTGGATTACCGGAAACAGAAGGGCTTATGGCAGCACCGATGTTCCCGTAGAAGTGTGAACAAGATTCCATTACAGGGAAAACGCCTTAACGTGTTACTTGACTTCGGCTTATTTCCCTGTAACGGAATCAGGTTACAATATAGAATGGAGTATAATGTGAAAAATCACACTGGTGTGCTGATTTTTCACACAGCTATTTGTTTCTGAGCGAAAACAAATAGCCATGATTGCAGATGAGAAATCGCCT
>OGQH01001093.1_pt1 | contig 26685 bp, 25 predicted proteins | sample 1553181 | NCBI WGS metagenome assembly OGQH01 (sample SAMEA2579946, study PRJEB22360) | human gut metagenome | biome: human gut; feature: human-associated habitat; material: faeces | place: Denmark | collected 2008/2010 | reverse complement strand
CCTGAATCTAACGCGTCTGCCAATTCCGCCATATCCGCATATTCTGTTTTGTTCGTGGGCCGTTCGGCTCGGAACGTTAGTTATTATACCATGGAATCCGGAATTGTCAAGCGCAATTTCAAAAAAAGTTGTACTTTTCGGCAGAAAGGGGAAAAGTAACGGAAATACGTGTTAAAATGGGTAGGAAAGGCAAAAAATCAGACCGGAAACCTTTCGGCTTCCGGTCTGATCTGTAGCAGGGTGCCTTGTGGGACTCGAACCCACGGTCTCCAGATCCACAATCTGGCGCGTTAACCGACTACGCTAAAGGCACCACATAATATGCGCCCGAAGGGACTCGAACCCCCGGCCCACTGCTTAGAAGGCAGTTGCTCTATCCACCTGAGCTACGGGCGCACGTTGTTATCCCATTGGGTTCCTTTATGGCGGCAGTCGTGTGTCGGCACACGCTGCGAGAAGTATAATACCATACGGAACCCGGTCTGTCAAGAACAATTTGAAAAAAGTTTCGGATTTTTATGCGGCGCAGTTACAGCAGCCACATGCCGACAAAGCCGCAGGCAAACCCGAGGGCAAGCCCGGCGGCCACATCCCGGATATGGTGCACGCCGGTGAGCACCCGCACCACGGCAATGAGCAGGGCGATGACGATCATGCACCAGCCGACAGCCGGGTAAAAATACAGCCACACCATGGCCAGCACAGCGGCGCTGAGCGCATGCCGGGACGGGAAGGACCGGCCGTGGGTGTCCTTCTGGACCAGCGGGGTGAAACCCGGCTGGTCGTAGGGGCGGGGGCGGTCGAGCCGGGCACGGAGCGCGGTGCCCACCCAGAAGGTGATGCCCGGCACCAGAATGGAACGGGCGATCTCCGACATCAAATCAGGAGCGGCGCTTTGCCGGGTCAGGAACAGCTGCACCAGCCGGACATTGAGCAGGCACAGCAGCACCGGGTAGCAGACAAACGGCACCAGCGGGAGCCAGCGGTCCAGCGCGACCACGAAGCGCCGGGCGGCCGGGTGCGCGTCAAACCACCGGTACAGGGTATGATAGTGTTCTGCGGTCAAAAAAGGTCCCTCCGCATCGGGTCAGAATGAGATCAGAAACAGGTGTCCAGATAGTTTTCCACATCGAAGGGCTCCGGTGTGGAATCTTTGCGCAGGTACAGCGGGTGGTGCGGGTGGCCTTTTTTGCTGCGCTTGCCAAAGGTCACCCAGGGAATGTTCTTTTCCCGGGTCAGGGCCACCATCTCCCGCATGAGGCCGGGCAGGTAATCCCGCTTTTCGATCAGGGTGCCCCAGGCGGCCCACATGGTGGGTTCGGTCTGGGCCAGCACGGCCTGCAGCCAGCGCAGGTTCTCGTCGCACAGGGCGCGGTCCGGCACACGGTCCATGTCGTTGGGGTCGGTGGCACGCTGAGGGTACACGTTGAACATGATCCAGCTGTCAAAATCGTTGGCGTTGGCCAGACGCTCCACACTTTTCAGGGTGGGGTCCAGCGCACCGGGCTGAGCGGTGCTGGGGTTGATGCCGATGCACACCAGCGGGTGCCGGCCCACCCGGCCCAGCACATAGCGATAAGGCTGGTATGTATGGGGCTCGTAATACCACAGACCGCCGGGGTATTCGTCGGCTTTCAGCAGGGGAAGTGCGTCGGTGTGCATGGGTGTGCTCCTATCCTTCGATCAATTTCTTTTATCGTACCCGAAATGCGGGGAGAAATCAACACTTTTGTGCGACAAAGTCTCCCATAAAACTGATTTTCATGGTATACTGAGCTGAACAGTGCAGCGCAGCTGCACAGCAACCCACCGGAGACGAAAGGAGCAGGTTATGCTGGAAGATTACAAAAACGCGCTGAAGTCCGGACAGCGCGCCTATCGTGCCTGCGTGGCACGCGGCCAGTCGCCCTATCTTGCGGTGCTGGACGATATTCTGGTCAATGTGAACATCGTATCACAGGAGCCGCTGGGTCTGGTGGAGATCCCGGCTGAGAGCATCGTGGGCACCAAGACCAGCGGACGACACACAGCCTTTGCGCCCAACTTCATGCCTCTGCTGGAGGCGGACACCGAGTTTGCCGCGAAGTGGTCCAACCTCTGCGAGGCCCACCTGGAAGAGGGCATCCACACGCCCATCATTGCCTTTGAGTTCATGAACCGCTTCTATGTCCAGGAGGGCAACAAGCGGGTGTCGGTGCTGAAATACTACGGGGCGGTAAAGATCGCCGGCACTGTCACCCGGCTGATCCCGGCCCGGAACGACAGCTTGGAAAACCGGATCTACTACGAGTTTTTGGATTTTTATAAGCTGTCCCAGATCAACTATGTGCACTTCAGCCGCACCGGAGGCTATGCCAAGCTCCAGACCCTGGTGTGCAAGGCCTCTGGGGAAAGCTGGACCGAGGACGACCGACTGAACTTTTCGTCCTTTTACACCGTGTTCCGGCAACAGTTCATTGCCCTGGGAGGCCATGACCTGAAGCTGACCACCGGCGACGGCCTGCTGGTGTATCTGTCGGTGTATCGGTACGCCGACGCCTGCGAGGCCACCCCGGCCCAGGTGAAGGAGAACCTGGAAAAACTGTGGACCGAGGTGAAGGTGCTTACGGAGCCTCAGGCGGTGGAACTGTCCCTGGAGCCGGCCCCCAGTGCCGGCGAGCCGCTGCTGTCCAAGCTGAACATCTTCAGCTCCAAGCCCAGTGAGCTGAAGGTGGCCTTCCTCCACGAGAACAACGCCGAGAACAGTGCCTGGGTCCGGAACCACAACAAGGGCCGGGACGCCCTGGAACAGGCCTTCCCGGACCGGCTGACCACCACCACCCTGGAGAACGTGAACCCGGAGGTGGACGCCGAGCAGGCACTGGAGGAGCTGGCCCACGACAGTGTAGACGTGGTGTTTACCACCAGTGCCCGGATGCACACCGCCTGCCTGAAGGTGGCGGCCCAGCACCCCAAGATCCGCATCCTGAACTGTTCGCTGAATGCGCCCCACCCCCTGGTGCGTACCTACTACCCCCGAGCCTATGAGGTGACCTACCTGCTGGGCCTGCTGGCTGGTGCCCTGACCCACACCGACCGGGTGGGCTATGTGGCCCCCCACCCGGTGTACGGTGTGCCGGCGGCCCTCAACGCCTTTGCCCAGGGCTTAAAGACCGTGCGGCCCCAGGCCCGGGTGGTGCTGCGGTGGTCCTGCTTGCCGGACCCGGCAAAGCCGCTGGATTTTTCGGACTGCCCGGATGTGGACATCTTTTACGCCCACAGCCAAAAGGAGCCGGAGGGCTTTTACCGGGACTACGGCCTGTGCCGCAGGCTGCCGGACGGCACCCTGGACCCCCTGGGCCTGCCGGTGTGGAAGTGGGAGGCTTTTTATACCGAGATCATCCGTTCTATCTTCGACGGCACTTGGGGCAGCTCCGGTGCCCGGGCTATCAACTACTGGTGGGGGATGCGGAGCGGTGCGGAGGAGATCAACTACCAGAAGGGCCTGCCTGGCGGCACTCTGCATCTGCTGGATATGATGGAGATGCTGCTGAGCCAGGAGGAACTGCGGATCTTCCCGGATGAGCTCTATGACCAGAACCACCAGCCCCATTCCCCGGCCTCGGTGGTGTACAGCCCCAAGGAATTGATGGAGATGGATTGGTTGGACGAATGCGTAGAGGGGGCATTGCCCCACTACGATGACCTGGACGTCAAGACCCGGACGCTGATGGCGATCAACGGTCTGGATAATCTGAAAGGCCTGGAGAAATAACCGGCACAACGGTACAAAGAACGGAGCGAACCAGACGTGAAAATACTAGCGATCTCAGATGTCCCGTCCAAGGCCCTGTGGGATTACAATACCCGGGAAAAGCTGGAGGGGATCGACCTGATCCTCTCCTGCGGAGACCTGCCGAAAAAGTACCTGGAGTATCTGACCAACTTTACCGCAGTGCCCATCTTATATGTCCACGGCAACCACGACGGAAGCTACCGGGGCGATGAGCCGGGCGGCTGCATCTGTGTGGATGATCAGGTGTTCGTGTGGAACGGGCTGCGCATCATGGGGCTGGGCGGGTGTTTCCGCTACAACCAGGAAGATACCTACCAGTACACCGAGGCGGCCATGCGCCGCCGGGCACGCAAACTCTGGCTGCAGGCGCACAAGGTGGGCGGCATCGACATCCTGCTCACTCATGCCCCGGCCAGCGGCCTGAACGACGGCACCGACCGCGCCCACAAGGGCTTTGTGTGCTTCAATGAGCTGCTGGACGAATACCAGCCTGCCTGGTTCGTGCACGGGCATGTGCACCTGAACTATGACGCAAAGCTGCCCCGGGTGTGCACCCGCGGAAACACTACGGTGATCAATGCCACGGAGCGCTATGTGTTTGAGATCCCGGATCCGGATCCGCTGCAAAAGCGGAAATTCCTCTGGGGCAGCGCAAAGAAATAACAGGGCATCCAGGCACAAAACAAAACGCTTCCGCAGGAGTTCTGCAGAAGCGTTTTTTGCGTGTTTTGTTTGTGCTCCGTCGTGCGGTGCGCGGCACCCGGAACGCAGAAAAATTACAGGTCCAGTTTGCCGGAGACCTTGTTGATGACGTAGTAGGCAGTGCCCTCTTCCGGCTTGACGTATACCTTGCAGGACTGCACGCCCACCTTGTGGGTGGCGCGGTAGTCGGCCTTGGCACGGTCGATGACATCGGTAATGTTGTACTGTTTGCCGTTCAGTTCGACATACAGCTCCGGAGCCAGCGGCGGACGGCCGCGGCGGGCAGGTGCCTTTGCGGCAGTTTTGCGGGTCTTGGGGTCCGCAGCAGATTCCGTTGCGGGGGAAACTGCAGGAGTCTTTTTCTCAGCCATAATAAAACCTTCTTTCTGGATTCTGAGCACAGCGGTGCGTGAAGGTCCGCCGTGCAGGTTCCGATTTAAACAAATTACTTATATAATAATTTTTTGCGGTTCGTTTGTAAAGCCTTTTTCCAAAAAAATCTCGCAAAACCGGCAGGAAACAGGATCTGCAATGCAAAGAAACGTTCCGGCAGCCGTCCGGGGAGCGGAAATTCCGGTTTCCCGGCAGAAATCAGGGATTTCCGACCGGAGACGGTTTTGTACTTCGGAGAGAAACAAATCGGGTAAATGCGGCGTGTGCGGCGTGCGGATTTTACCGGCGGCAAAGCTCTTCGGTCTGTGCGATCACCGGGTCCAGAAGTTCTTCGTCCCAGTCCTCGGAAAAGGCGAACAGGCCCCGGTAAATGGCCAGCTGCACGTCGGCATCCGGGTGCTGTGCAGCCAGGCAGAACACGGCCTGCAGCAGCCGCAGCTTGCGCTGCCGGACAGCGGGCGCTGCACTGCGCAGCTGGGTAAGGTCATAGTCCTTTGTGTTGCCGCAGGGCATGGCGCAGGTGGCACAGTTGGGGGCCACCGCGTGCTTTTCGGCGCGGGTGATGTCCAGCATGCGCTGCAGCGTTTCGGCCGGGGCATCCGGCTGTGCTGCCAGACGCAGCCCGGCGTTGAGCACGGCATCGGTGTTCTCGGTCTTGGGTTCGCTGGAAGTGGAGCGCGCAAGGCCCACAAGGGCACCCAGCAGGGTGTCCCGCAAGGTGTCTGCCGGGGTGTCCGGCGTGCGGAGATAGTCGGTCATGGCAGTGTCCTTTCAAGTGTAAAAATCTGCAAAGAGTATAGCCCATTTATCCGCGCAATACAAGCCGCAGAAAAAAGCCCCCTCACAGCGGAGGGGGCCGGAAATGAGAAAATCAGAGCAATGCAGGAACTTCTTTTGCCAGCATCTCAGCCAGCTGAGCATGACCTTTGCAGGTCAGGTGCATGAAATCCACCTGGTTGAACTCGCAGTTCTTTGCATCCAGGAAGTGCACGTTCTGGCGCGCGCAGATGATGCGGAACTGCTCGGCCACACCGGCGGATTTCTCCACACAGCCGTCGCCCATGACCGCGTCATGGAACCCGGCCCCGATGGGCGGCGGTGCCACCACCAGAATGTTGGGCTGTTTGGTGCCCCAGCAGTCCACGCTCTTGGCCTTGAGGATCAGGCGCTCCATACCGGCTGCAATGCAGGCGGCGTTGGCCCCAAAGCGCTCTTTCACGTCGTTGGTGCCCAGCATGATGATGAGCAGGTCAATGACCTCATGGCTCTTGAGCAGGGAATAGATCACGCTCAGGGCGTCCATGGACTCGTGGATGGGGTCCACGAACACGGTGGTGCGGCCGGAAAGGCCCTCCTCGGTCACCAGATATTCGTCACCCAGCGCCTTTTGCAGGCGGCAGGTCCAGCGCTCGTCCTCATTGAAGCGGATGCCGTGGTCGGCACAGTCGTTGGGGTCGGCGCAATAGCCGTGGGTGTTGGAATCGCCCAGGCAGAGAATGTGTTTTTTCATCAGTGAATTACTCCTTTTCTTCCATGGTCTGGCGGAAGTAGTATACGGCACCCACCATACCGGCGTCGTTGTGCAGCTGGGCGGCCCGGATCTCCAGCCCCTGGGCAAAGGCAGGCATCACAGCGGCCTTTACCTTGGCGGCAATGGGGGCGATGAGCAGCTTCTGCTGGGCGCTCACGCCGCCGCCGATAAGGATCAATTGAGGGTTGAAGATATGCACCATGCCAGCCAGCCCCTGGGCGATCTCGTCGGTCCAGGCGTCCAGCAGGGCCAGCACCTCCGGGTTTCCGGCTTCTGCTGCGGCAAAGATGGCACGGCCATCTGTCCACGCCGGGTCCTTCTCCTTGGCGGCCCGGACCAGGGCGGTGGTGGCAGCGTAACGCTCCCAGCAGCCCTTGGCACCGCAGGTGCAGTCCACCCCGTCCAGTGCGTGGGTACGGTAGTGGCCCAGCTCACCGCCAAGACCGCGGGCACCTTCCAGCAGGCGGCCGCCGGTCAGGATGCCGCCGCCCACGCCGGTGCCCAGCGTGACACCGATGACGTCGGTATAGCCCTGCGCCCCGCCGACCCATACTTCGCCAAGGGTCATGCAGTTGGCGTCGTTGGCCACCGTGACGGGCAGGCCAAAGTCCTGCTCCAGCGCGGCCTTGATGGGGCTGCCGATGTAGTTGGGGAAATTGCCGCAGGTACCGGCCACGATGCCCTTGCGGCTGTCGATCTGGCCGGTGGCGGACACGCCGATGCCGGAAAGGTTCTCCACCGGGATGGCCTGTGCTGTTAAAAACTCTTTTGCGGCCTTGCGCACGGTGTCCAGCACGGGGGTCTGGTAGCCGTCAAAGTTCACGCTCTGCTCGCCCTTGCACAGCACTTTGCCGGTCTCGTCCACGATGCCCAGCTTGACAGCGGTGCCGCCGATGTCAATGCCAAAATACTGTTTCATGCAGCGTCTCCGTTTACTTGTTCATGGCGTTGATGGCACCGGTGAAGCGGGCCGTGATCTCAGCCGGGCGGGTGATGGCACCGCCCACCACCAGGGCAAAGGCCCCGGCTTCCAGTGCCTTGACGGCCTGCTCCGGGTAGTGGATGTGGCCCTCAGCAATGATCTTGGCCGGGCACTCGGTGGCCAGCTTGTGCACAAACTCAAAGTCGATGTCGTTGATGCCCTGGGTCTCGGGGGTGTAGCCCCGCATGGTGGTGCCCACAAAGTCGGCACCGGCTTCGGCGCAGAGCATGGCGTTCTCAAAGTTGTCGCAGTCGGCCATGAGCAGCTGATCCGGGTACTTGGCCTTGATGGCACGGATGAACTCGGCGGAGGTGGAGCCGTCAGGCCGCAGGGCCCCGGTGCCCTGGACTGCCAGGATATCCACACCGCAGGCCACCAGCTCGTCCACTTCCTTCATGGTGACAGTGATGTACATGGGGGTGCCGGGGTAATCCTTTTTGATGATGCCGATGACCGGCAGGTCCACCACCTGCTTGATCTGGGTGATGTCGCGCACGGTGTTGGCACGGATGCCCACGGCACCGCTCATGGCGGCAGCCTTGGCCATCAGGGGCATCACGCCGCCATCCTTGGTGTACAGCGGTTCGGTCTCCAGTGCCTGACAAGAGACGATCAGACCGCCCTTGATCTGAGCAAACAGTTTTTCCTTATCCATTGTTTCAGCCCTCCATTTTGATTTTGACAACGGCCTTGCGCACATTGGCACAGCCATCCTGTACCAGGCCGGGTTTGTGCAGCTCCGTGGGGAAGAACAGGACAAATCGCCCCTCGCCCAGGGCACCGCTCACAACGCTGGCGCTGTCCTGGAACCCGCAGTCCACGGTATATTCGCCGACTTCCTCGCCGGGCTCATTGGTGTAGCCCCAGCCCTCGCCGCCGGTGATGTCGATCTGCAGGTCGGCATACAATTTGTGATATTCGGGGTGGTAGCCTGCATCCGGGTGCAGGGCAGCGTCCATCACGTTGATGAATACCTCGTCGCCGTCCACCTCAGTGCGGCCGTTCGGCAGGGCCGAAAGGTCGTGGGTGAGCAGGTAGTCGATGGCGGTGTCCAGATTGGGATGCAGCCCATTGTAGCGGGCCAGATGCTCCAGAGTATCGCAGATCATGGTGCATTCCTCCAAAAAAGAAGCGCCCGCCTCCCCTCTGAAAAGAGACGGAGAGGGGGCGCTGTTCGGTTTTACAGTTTTGCGATGGCAGCTTCGATCATGGCCTGTGCTTCGGCCACGATGGGCTCATCCTCCGGGATCAGGCCGGGCATGGGCTCGCGCACGCCGCCCAGCTCCAGACCATACATCCGGCGCAGGATCTCCTTCTGCACGGCGTACAGGTTGCCGTGGGCTTCGCACATCTTGTAGATGATGCGGTCGGCGTCGTACTGGATAGCCTGTGCTTCTTTGATCTCGCCCTTGTTGATGTGGTCGTTCATGGCCAGGTACAGCTCCGGCATCACGGCGTAGGTGCCGCCGATGCCACCGTCGGCACCGATCACACGGCCGGAAACGAACTGCTCATCGGGGCCGTTGAACACCACGAAGTTGCCCTCGCCGCGGGCGGCGATGCCGGCATCCTTGAACATCTGGATGTCCTGGGTGGGCATGGAGCTGTTCTTCACGGCCACCACGTTGGGGTTCTTCAGCATCTCCTTCAGCAGGCTCATGGTCAGGGCTGTGCCAGCCAGCTGGGGGATGTTGTAGATGACGAACTCGGTGTTGGGAGCAGCCGCGGACATATCGTTCCAGTACTTGGCAATGGCGTACTCCGGCAGGTGGAAGTAGATGGGCGGGATGGAAGCGATGGCGTCCACGCCCACGCTCTCGGCATGGCGGGCCAGCTCCACGCTATCGGCGGTGTTGTTGCAGCCAACATGAGCAATGACGGTGATCTTGCCCTTGGCCTCGCTCATCACGGCTTCCAGAACGGTCTTGCGCTCGTCCACATGCTGGTAGATGCACTCGCCGGAGGAGCCGCCCACATACACGCCCTTGACGCCCTTGGCGATCAGGTGGCGGGTGAGGGCCTTGACGCCCTCCACCGAGATGTTGCCCTCTGCGTCATAGCAGGCGTAAAAGGCAGGGAACACACCCTGATATTTGGTGATATCTTTCATGTTTCAAACCCTTCTTTAATTATAATTGTAAGTTGTATCAAGCTCGTACGCTTTTCAGTTCGGGCAGCGGCATCAGCGCCCTCTTGCGGTACCCTGCATCCGCTTCGGCCCTTGGATGGGCCTTGCGTCTTGCAGACCGCTGCGCCAAAAATTTCTCCCTGTTTCGGCCGCAGGCCGCGGTCGAAATTTTAGCCTTTAACAGCACCCATTGCGATGCCCTTGGTGAAGTACTTCTGGAAAATGAGGAAGATGATGATGATAGGCACGGCGGCCAGTGCGGCACCGGCCATGATCAGACCGAAGTCGGTGCTGTTCTCGGCCTGCAGCTTTGCAATGCCCAGCGAGATGGTCAGGTTGCTGGTGCTGGACAGCATGATCAACTGCATGAAGTAGTCGTTCCAGCTGTTGATGAAGGTGAAGATGGCCAGTGCGCCGATGCCGGGCTTGACCATGGGCAGCACGATCTTGACAAAGGTGCGTGCCTCGCTGGCACCGTCGATGCGGGCTGCTTCCAGCATTTCGGTGGGGATGCCCTCACTGAACTGCTTCATCAGGAACACGCCGAAGGGCCAGCCCACGATGGGGAAGATGACGGCCCAGATGGTGTTGTACAGGTTCAGGGCGCTCATCTCGCGCAGCAGGGGGATCAGGATGACCTGCTTGGGCAGAGCCATGGCACACACGATGAGGGTGAACAGCAGCTTGCGGCCCACAAAGCGCTTCTTGGCCAGCGCATAACCGGCCATGGCGGCGGTGATGCAGGTGAAGATCATGGACATGACGGCCATGAACACGGTATTGATCATCCAGCGGATGGCGGCAGGAGCCGTGGGGCCTACGGAGAAGTAGATGGGTTCGCCGTCGGCACTGAACTTGCTGCCGAAGGGCACGGCCAGCTGCCACAGCGGGGCGCTCTTGCCGGCGAACAGCTTCTGGTAGTTGGTCAGCACCCACTTGTCCGGCCACCAGACCGGGGTAGTGGAGTTGATGGCGGCACCGGTCTTGAAGGAGCCGGTAATGATCCAGTACAGGGGGAAGGCGAACAGCACCGCCATAATGCTGATAAGGATGATCGCCAGAATAGTATAGGCGCTCATCTTTTTGAGTTTACTGGGATGGCGCTTCAACGGTTTTTGCTTTGTTGCAGCAGTTGCACTCATTGTTTTGCACCTCCTTAATTATCCTTGTTGCCCATCTTGAACTGGACAGCAGACAGAATGGCGATGATCACCGCCAGCACTACGCCCATGGCGTTGCCGTAACCGTACTTGTACTGCTTGAAGGCGGTGTAGTAGATGTAGTACATGATGGTATCGGTCTTGTGGTTGGGGCCGCCGGAAGTCAGCAGCTGGATCAGTGCAAAGCACTGGAAGGAGTTGATGGTGGTGATGACCAGAATGTACAGGGTGGTGGGCATGATGGCGGGCCACTTGATCTTCCAGAAGCACTGGAAATCGTTTGCGCCGTCCACTTCGGCAGCTTCCACGATGGACTGATCCACGTTGCCCAGTGCGGAAACATACAGCACGATGGGCTGGCCCACCGAGGTGGTGAGCAGGATCAGGATGATGCAGCCCAAAGCGAACCGCTCGTCACCCAGCCAGTTGATGTTTTTGTCGATGAGGCCCAGGCTCTTGCCCAGATAGTTGAAGATGCCGTAGTAGTTGTTGTACATCCACTTCCACACCACGGTAACGGCGACAGAGCCGGTGACCACGGGCAGGTAGAACACGCAGCGGAACAAGCTGGTGGCCCACTCCGGCAGGTCTACGATGGCGGAAGACACCCACAGCGAGAAGATGCAGGTGATGGGCACCGACACGATGACGATGACAAAGGTGTTTTTCAGTGCGCCCAGGAAGATGGGGTCAGCAAACAGGGCCTTGTAGTTGGCCATGCCCACAAAGATGTCTGCACGGTTCATGGTGGAATCAAAGAAACTGGTGACCACACAGAGGATCATGGGGTAGATGACAAAGCCCAGGAAGAAGATCAGGCTGGGCAGCAGGAAACAATAGGAGGCGAAGGTTTCACGCCGGACCAGGGCGCTGCTGCGCTTGGGCTCCTTGATCGCCGTTTTTGCAGCCAAGAAAATCACCGATCCTTTCGATCATAGGGTGTTTTTTCATAACAAAGCCCCTCCCTCACCCGGAGGAAGGGGCCATTCGGTTCAAAGGTGTGCAGTTAAAAGCGGCTTATGCCTCAGCAGCGGCAGCAGCGTTGGCGTTGTCCACAAAGGTCTTGACAGCGGTGTCAACAGCCTCGCCGGAGCCCACGCGCTGCAGCATGTTCCACCACTCGGTACGGGCAGTGGTCCAGCCCGGGGTGATCTGGTAGTAGTCGCCCAGGTAGCCCATGAACTTACTGTACTCGCTCATGACCTCGTTGTCGGCGTAGATGTCGCCCACGCTGGTGCGGACGGGGAAGTAGGTGGAAGCCAGGACGCTGTCCTTCACCTGGTCGGGGTCAGCAGCGATAAAGCTGATGAAGGTCTTAGCGGCCTCGATCTTGGCCTCATCGCCGTTATCGAAGATGCCAAAGCCCCAGATACCGCCGCACAGCTTCGGGTCGCCGCTCTCGGTGGGAAATGCCATGGGGAAGATCTCGTCGCCGCTGATGGTCTGGCCGGCAGCAGCGGTATCAGCGTTCAACTGCTGAGCGATGTTCCAGCAGAATGCCATCTGCAGGGTGCCGTTGCGGAACAGGGTGATCTCCTCGCCGCCGTTGATGGAGGGGTCAAAGTTGACGCCCTTGGCGTCGTACAGAGCCTGGATAGCCTTGATGTTCTCGGCAGAGTCGGCAGTGTACTTGGTGTGAGCTGCATCGGTAAAGGTGCCGCCGTACATATTGTTGATGATAGCACGGGTGCCCTGGTCGCCGCCCTGGCCGCTGCAGTAGATGGCTGCCACGTTCTCGTAGCCTGCGTTGTACAGAGCGTCCACAGTGTTCAGGAAGCCCTCGGTGCTCCAGGTGTGCTTGTCGGTGTCGATGTACTTGTCAGCGCCCACTTCCTTGACCTTGGTCATGTTCACGGCCATGCAGTGTGCGGTCATGCACAGGGGGTACTCGTAGTAGTCGCCCTTGTCGTTGCGGCAGGCAGACTCCACGGATTCGTAGATGTCCTTCTTGGCATCGTCGGTCCACAGGTCGTTCAGGGGAGCCATCACGCCCTTGGCGCCCCAGTTGGCAACCAGACGCTCGGGGCCTTCCATGACCAGGTCCGGTGCGCTGCCGCCTTCGATGGCGGTGTTCACCTGATCGTCGCCGTTGGTGTAATCCAGGTACTCCACAGTGACCTTGATGTCGGGGTACTTAGCGTTGAAGCTGGAGATCAGGTTCTGGACGGTGTCGTCGTTGCCCCAGCCGCCGATGGGGTAGGTCCACAGCTTGATGCTGGCACCGGTAGCAGCTGCACTGGCAGCAGAGGAAGCGGTGGAGGAAGCAGTGGTGGTGCTGGAAGAAGAACCGCCGCAGGCGGCCAGTGCACCGGCAGCGCCCAGCATACCGGCAGCCTTCAGGAACGAACGGCGGGAAATGCAGTTTTTCATGATAGTTTCTCCTTGCTCTCATCAATTCACGTTGTGGCAGCGGCTTGTGCGGGCGGCTGCTTTTGATGGTTCCATTATAGAAAAATATTTTCATTCTGTCCATACTTCCTTTTCATAAATTTTTCATTTTGGAACTGTGCAGGTTGTACAAGATTGTGGGATATCAGAAAAAACACAAAAGAAAAGTGAAAACTGCTCGTTAAAAAGTTGCAAAACGGTACAAAATCGGAAAAATAAGTGAAAAGACTTTTCGGTCTGAAAATCTGAAAAAGAAAGAGATTTTCAGAAAATGGGCCGTTTTTCCTCACTTTCTGTGCCGTCTGCACAGAAACCGGACCAAAAATGTGGGCAATGCGCCCCTTGCGGAGCCTGCGTTTTTTTCTTATACTTTTAATAGGAAGGTAAAAGAACAGCAGCGGCACCGGCTTTGCCCGGGGGCCGGGTTAGGAGAAGGAGAATGTCTACAAATTTTTGGGAGCTGCTGCAGCAGCACCAGAATGACCTGACAAAATCGGGTCACATGGTGGCCGACTATCTGGTGCAGCACGCAGCAGAGGCACAGTATCTGTCCATCTCATCCCTGGCAAGGGAATGCAAGGTGGCAGAGGCTACGGTGTTCCGGTTCTGCCGGGCGCTGGGGTTTGAAGGCTACCATGAAATGCGCATTGCATTGGCACAGGCCAACGCCACCGGGGTACTGGTAAATCAACAGGCACCCAGCCCGGATGCCGACACCACCACCCTCTGCGAGCACGCATCGGCTCTTTTTATGACCGCCATCAACGGCACCCAGAACGCCCTGTCGCCGGAGGCAGTGGACCAGGCAGTGGCACTGCTGCGGCAGGCAAAGCAGGTGTACTGCATGGGCCAGGGCGGCAGCATGGTGGTGGCAGACGAGATCTGCGCCCGGTTTGCCTGTGTCACCAATAAGTTCCGTGCCACCGGGGACAGCCACATGCAGATCATGGCGGCCAGCCTTATGACCCCCCAGGACGTGGTCTTGTTCGTTTCCTACTCCGGTGCCACCCGGGATATGATGGAGACCCTGCGTGTGGTAAAGGAGACCGGGGCTAAGGTGATCCTCATCACCCATTACGAGGATTCTCCCGGTGCCAAGCTGGCAGATATCGTGCTGCTGTGCGGTGCCCAGGAAAGCCCCCTGGATTCCGGCAGCATCCCCATCAAGGTGGCGGTGCTGTATGTGGCAGAGGTGCTGGTGCTGCGGTTTTTGCTGGATGACAAGCAGCGCACCACAGAGGCCCAGGAGCGCACCACTGAGGCCTTGGCCGTGAAGATGCTGTAATTTCTCTGATCAAAAACACAGATGCCGCTCTGCGGCCGGGCATTCCGGCAGCCGGGCGGCGTTTTTTTGCAGCTGCACAGAAACAGAAAACAGACGTTCCGGAGCAATTTTTCTAAAAACGCAATCTTTTTGCAAATTGGGCTTGCAATCGGGCAGGATATCGTGTATAATCATCCCTGCACGAAAATGCAAACTGATTGCAATTTACTAAAATGAAGAAACCCGCTGTGGTTTTTGGGAGCGATATTTATGGAACTGTTTCTGGATGTTCTGGGCGAATCTCTGGTGGACACCGCCAAGATGCTGCCCTTTCTGTTTCTGGCCTATCTGCTGATCGAATACATCGAGCACCGCCACGGCGAGCGCATCGAAGCGCTGCTGGCCGGCGGCGGGCGCTGGGGCGCAGTGCCCGGTGCCCTGTTGGGCTGTGTGCCGCAGTGCGGCTTCTCGGCCATTGCGTCCAACTTCTATGCGTCCCGCGTCATTACGCTGGGCACCCTGATGGCCGTGTATCTGGCCACCAGCGATGAAGCCATCCCGCTGCTGGTGTCCATGCCGGCCTACTGGGACAAGCTGGTCGTGCTGATGGTCATCAAGGTGGTGTACGCTGTCATCGTTGGTTTCGTGCTGGACTTTGTGCTGCGCGGCATCCTGCCCAAGGGGCTGCGGGGCGGCTACACCGGCCATGCCGACGAGGTGGACTGCCACGAGGAGCACAACGATGAAGAAGGCAACGAGCGCCCCATCTGGCAGGCGGCTCTGCGCCACACGCTGGAGATCTTCGTGTTCATCTTTGCATTCAGTCTGGTGTTCGGCCTCATCGTGGAAGGCGTGGGCGAGGATGTGTTTGCCGACCTGCTGGGTCATATGGGCTTCTTCCAGCCGGTGGTGGCGGCCCTGGTGGGCCTGATCCCCAACTGCGCCGCCAGCGTGTTGCTCACCCAGCTGTATGTGGAGGGTGCCCTGCGCTTCTCCAGCCTGGTGGCCGGTCTGTGCACCGGTGCCGGTGTAGGCCTGGCCGTGCTGTGGCGCGCCAACCCCTCCTGGAAGCAGAACCTGTTCATCACCGGCCTCACCTGGGCCGCCGGTGCCTTTGTGGGCGTGGCCATGCAGGTGATCGTAGCGGTCTTTGCCTGATTCGCAAACAAAAAGCTCCGTTCCCTTTGCAGGGAACGGAGCTTTTTGTTTGCGGTTGGGGCTGTTACAGGGTGACGTCCTTGGACTTGGACAGCTTCATGAAGAGCAGCAGCGAGACCACCGTTGTCAGCGACAGGATGGTGGCCAGTGCTGCGGCGATGCCGTCGTTGCCGCGGGACACATAGGTGTAAATGGCCAGCGTCAAAGTCTGGGTGCGCACGGTGTACAGGCAGATGGCGGTGGACAGCTCGGTGATGATGGTCACCCAGCTCAGGATGGCACCGGAAATGATGCCGTTTGCCATCATGGGCACCGTGATCTGGAAGAAGGTCTTGGCCTTGGAGGAACCCAGCGAGATGGCGGCTTCCTCCACCGTGATGGGGATCTGCTGCAGGGTGGCCACCGAACTGCGGATCGTGTAGGGCAGGCGGCGGATCACCAGTGCGATGACCATGATGATCATGGTACCGGTCAGGATCAGCGGCTTGCGGTTGAAGGCCATGATCAGGGCAATGCCCACCACGCTGCCGGGGATGATGTAGGGCAGCATGCTGATCACGTCGATCACGTTGTTCACGGTGTTCTTGCGGCGGATGACCAGGTAGGCCACCAGCACAGCCAGCAGGATGATGAGCACCAGTGCGGAAATGCCGATGACGAAGGTATTCTTGATGGCGCTGCCGGCCACCTTCATGGCGGAGCGGTAGCTGTCCAGCGAGTAACCGGGCACAAAGGCCTTGCCGGAGGTCTTGCGGAAGGACTCGTAGAAGATGTACACCTGCGGCAGGAAAGCGATGCCCACCACCAGATAGGTGAACAGATGGATGAGCACATTCAGCGGGCCGTGGGCCTTTTTGCGCTCCACCGGATGCAGGGCATTCATGGTGAAGGAGAACTTGTTGGAGGACCACTTCTGCACCAGGAACACCACGGTGGTGATGACGATGGCGATCACCGAGGTGGCGCAGGCAAAGCCGTAGTCGCCGCCGGTGGTTTCCGAGAAGAAGGCGTTGTAGATCTCCACCGGGAAGGTGCGGTAGCCCTGACCAATCAGCAGCGGGGTGCCGAAGTCGGCAAAGGCGCGCATGAACACCAGCAGCATGGCGGCCAGGATGGTGGGCATGCACAGCGGCACGATCACGGTCAGAAAACGCTTGATGCCCTTGCAGCCCATGCTTTCAGCGGCTTCCAGCAGGGAATTGTCGATGTTCTTCATGGCACCTGAAACGTACAGGAACACCAGCGGGAACAGCTGCAGCGAAAGCACCAGCAGGATGCCGTTGAAGCCGTAGATGCTTGGCAGGGTGATGCCCAGCACCGACTTGATGGCCTTGCGGATGATGCCGGAGTTGCCCAGCATCAGGATCCAGGAATAGGCACCGATGAAGGGGGCGGACATGCTGCACAGGATGATGATGATCTGCAAAAGGCCCTTGCCCTTGATCTCATACATATTGTACAGATATGCCAGCGGCACGCCGATGATCAGCGTGATGATGGTGACAGCGATGGACACCTTGAAGGAGTTCCACAGGGTGATCAGGTAATAGGATTTGCCAAAGAACTTCTGGAAATACTCCAGCGTGAAAGCGCCGTCGATGGTCACCACGGACTGGCGCAGCAGGTTGAGCATGGGGTACAGCAGAAACACCGCATAGCACAGCAGGATCACAAAGGACAAAACCGTCCACATGTCCAGCTTTTTGGTCTTTTTCATGGTACTGCCTCCTGCCCGTTAAACGGCGTTGTCGTTGCGGACACCTTCCAGCAGGTTCTGTTTGCCTTCCGCGTCAAACACGTTGATCTTCTCGGTCTTGACGCCGAGACGGACGACCGTGCCATCCGGGATGATGCTGTCGATCTGGGATTCCTGAATGATCTCGATCTTGTCACCGTCGTCGGTGTGGGCAAAATAGTGGGTATTCAGACCCAGGAACACGCTGCTGTCCACGGTGGCCTTCAGGCCGGTAGCGTCGGTGGAGGCGTCCAGAATGAACTCCTCCGGGCGCACCGAGATCTTGACGGGCTGGTTTTTGCACTCCTCGGCACGCACATTGTCCAGCGTGATCGAAGCACCGGCATGGAAGTGCAGCACGGGCTTGCCGTTTTCCATGCGCAACTCACCGTCCAGCACATTGGAACGGCCGATGAAAGTGGCAACGAACAGGTTGGCCGGGCGTTGATAGATGTCCTTGGGGGTGCCCACCTGCTGGATGTCGCCCTTGTTTATGACCGCGATACGGTCCGAAACGGCCATGGCTTCTTCCTGGTCGTGGGTGACGTACACATTGGTGATGCCCACCGTGTGCTGGATCTCCTTGATGACGGTGCGCATCTCCACGCGCAGCTTGGCGTCCAGGTTGGACAGGGGCTCGTCCATCAGCAGCACATCCGGCTTGATCACCAGGGCGCGGGCCAGTGCCACGCGCTGCTGCTGACCGCCGGACAGCTGGTCGGGCATGCGGTCGGCATACTCGCTGATGTGCATCAGCTTCATGAACTCGTCGGTCTCCTTCTGGATGGTCTCCTTGGATTCCTTACGGTTCTTCAGACCAAAGGCAACGTTGTCCCGCACGGTCATGTGGGGGAAGATGGCGTAGTTCTGGAACACCATGCCGATGTTGCGCTTGGAGGGGTCGATGTCGTTGATGCGCTTGTCGTTGAAGTAGAAGTCGCCGCCTTCAATGCTGTTGAAGCCTGCGATCATACGCAGAAGTGTCGTTTTTCCGCAGCCGGAGGGGCCGAGAAGGGTGAAGAACTCGCCTTCTTTGATGTTCAACGACAGATCCGAGATGATCGTATTGTCGCCGTATTTCTTCACGGCGTCCTTGATGCGAATACAAACACTCATAATGATCGTCCTTATTTTTTGTTTTTCAGCGGAGAGATGCTTACTTGGTCAGCAGGTTGGTCCACTTCTCCAGCATCTCGGTCTGCAGCTCTGCCACAGCGGCCTGATCCTCGTACACCACGTTGATCTCCTCAAAGGGCTTCATCTCGGGGCAGTCCTGTGCGATGGAGGTCATGGTGCCGCGGATGGTGGTCTTGGACAGGGCAGTCTGGGCTTCCTCGCTCAGCACATAGTCGACGAACAGCTTGGCGTTGTCCATGTTGGGGGCGTTCTTCACGATGGCGACACCGGCGGGCAGCCACACGGCACCCTCTTCGGGGTACACCAGCGACAGGTCGGCGTCGGGGTTGTCCTTGTTGTCGATGATGGCCTGCACAACGGGGTCCTCGTAGGAAACGCCCACGGCATACTCACCGGCGATGACATTCTTGTACACCTGAGAGGAGCTGGACAGCACGATGCCGTCGATGTTGTCAATGAACTTTGCAATGTAATCCCATGCGGCATCGCTCATGTAGCGGTCGGCCGGGGTGTCGCCCTCGCCCATATCCAGCAGCATGTTGGTCAGCTCGGCAAAGGCACTGGAAGAAGCGGTGGGGTCGCCCATGGCGATCTTGCCCTTCAGCTCCGGCTGCAGCAGGTCGGCGTAGCCCTTGACCTCAACGCCCAGCTCTTTCAGCAGGGTATTGTTCAGGATGAAGCAGCCGCTGCCGGACAGGTTGCAGTAGGTCACGTTGCCGTCGGTGTTGTTGCGGTAGTTCTCGTCCAGGTTGGCCTCGTTGGGCGAAACATACGACTCCCACAGGTCGGGGTGCTGCTTGTAGAAGTTGAAGTTGATGGCCCCCCAGTCGATATCGGCCTGCGGGTTCTCTTTTTCGGCCTCGATACGGGCCAGCACATCGCCGGTGCCCATGGACTGCAGCTCCACCTCGATGTTGGGGTACTTGACCATAAAGCCGTTGGTCAGGGTGCAGTCAATCTGGGTGTCCGAGTTGGGCGAGTAGATGACCAGCTTGCCGCTGGCTTCTGCTGCGGAAGCAGCACCGGTGGACGCTGCAGCACTGGTGGAGGCTGCGGTGGAGGTAGAAGAAGAGCTGCCGCCGCAAGCGGTCATGGCAGCGGCGGTGCCCAGAACGGCAGCGCCCTTCAGGAGATTACGCCGAGAAATCTTTTTCATGGTATTGTCCCTCCTGTAGAGATTTAAAATCATCGGTGCGTGAAAACTTGACGCAGAATTCACAAGCACCTTATAAACCTATTCGTAGTATAAACAATTCCCAAAGTTGGCGCAAGCGAAAGAATACCCAAAGATTTTCGGAAATATTTGGTTCATTTGCTCAAAAGTTTTTGATAACATTTTGTAATCTTTAACAAAATACCGGGAAATGAGGTGGTCCCGAGATCTGTTCATTCTGGCGATCCCGGCGGGAATTTGCCAATCTGTAAAACAAAACCCGGGCAGGAACGGCACACGGGGTGGTTCCTGCCCGGGGAAAAATGATTTTGGAGATCAGCCGTCGGTGGAGGCGCGCTCCACCAGGTTGGTGGGGATGTAGATCTCGGTCTCGGCGGGGGGCTCGCCGCGCATCATCTGCAAGATCAGCTCACAGCTTTTCTGTGCGATGCTCTGGGGGTTACGCTCAATGGAAGTGAGGGGCGGGTCGGTGAGCAGGGAATACAGGGTGCTGTCGAAGGAAACAATTTTTACATCCTGCGGCACCCGCAGCCCGGCCCGCTTGAGGGCATACAGGGTGCCCAGAGCGGCCGGTTCACTGGAAGCGATGATGCCGTCCAGCGGCAGGCCCTTCTGCACAAAGTCGTACACCATCACTTCCGTTTCGATGGGGGTGGGGTCGATGCCGGGGCGGCGCATGCTATAATTTTCATCCGCCGGAATGCCGTGTGCTTCCAGGGCCTGCCGGTAGCCTTTGTCGCGGTCGAACCGGGTGTGGGCGGAGTGGTGGCTGGAAATGAACAGGATGTGGCGGCAGCCTTTCCGGATCAGCAGCTCAGTGGCGTTAAAAGCAGCGGCCCGGTCATCGTTGCCCACCCAGGGCACCACCCGGTCCACCACGGGGCGGCGGTCGATGCAGACAATGGGCACGCCCCGGTCCAGAATGTCCGACGGGATCTCGTTCAGGTCGCTGATGCACAGGATGCCGTCCACGCATTTGCCGATGAGGGTACGGAAATAATCCCGCTCTTTGTCGGCGTCGGTGCCGCTGTTGCAGATGAACACCGAATAATTGCGCTGGAACAGCTCTGTTTCAATGGAGTAGGCCAGCTGCGAGAAAAAAGCGTTGGTCACGTTGGGCACGATGAGCCCTACCGTGTGGGAGCGGGCCTCCCGCAGGCTCTTGGCCGACATGTTGGAGATGTAGCCGCAGGAGTTCACCACCGCCAGCACGCGCTTTTCGGTGGTGGCGGAGTATTTGCCCTTTTTGTTCAGGACGCGGGAAACCGTGGCCACGCTCACACCTGCGATCTCGGCAATGTCCCGGATGGACGGAGGATTGCTTGTGTCAGACATACAGACTTGCTCCTTTTATAAAAGGAAATGAAATGCCCCCAAAAAGAGGGGCTGCTGCATCCATTATACAGCAATCAACGGAAAATGCAAGCAAAAGGGTAAACGTTTACATAATTTTTTTAAAACCTATTGACAAGGCTTTCGGCCTGTGCTATCTTTAGGATGAGGAAAACGATTACCTGCCTGACAGGAAAGGATCTGCAAAATGGAAAAGCTGCTCTGCCCCAGTATGATGTGCGCGGACTACGGCCGCCTGGCCGAGGAGATCAAGGCGCTGGACGAAGCCGGTGTGGACATTTTCCACTGTGACATCATGGACGGCACCTTTGTGCCCAACATCACCATGGGTCTGATGGACCTCAAGACCATCCGCAAGTACACCAAAAAGCCGGTGGACGTGCACCTGATGATCGAGAACCCCGGCGAGAAGGTGGACTGGTTCCTGGATGCCGGTGCCGACATCGTGTACATCCACCCCGAGAGTGAGCGCTATGTGGTCAAGACGCTGGCGCACATCAAGAGCCGCGGCGCCGCAGCCGGCATTGCCATCAACCCGGACACCAGCCTGGCCACCGTGGAAGAGATGCTGAACCTCTGCGACTACGTCATGGTCATGACCGTCAACCCCGGGTTCGCCGGCCAGAAGTTCATCCAGTTCACCAAGAACAAGGTGCGTGCGCTGGCAGAGCTGAAGGAAAAGTACGGCTTCAAGCTGATGATCGACGGCTCCTGCAGCCCGGCGGTCATCGAGGAGCTGTCCGCCATGGGTGCCGACGGCTTCATCCTGGGCACCAGCGCCCTGTTCGGCAAGGGCCGTCCGTATGCAGAGATCATCCCGGAGCTGAGGGGAGAAAAGGCATGAGCAACGTCGTGCGTCTGATCAGCGCTTCCAAGAGCGACTTTGAAACGATGACCCCGACACCGTGCGCCTGATCGCCCTGAAGATGAAGGAGACCGGCGCGGATGTGCACGCCATTGGTGACGGCGGCTTTGCCGGCTGCACCAGCCCGGAGAACATCCACCAGCTGTCGGTGTCCATCAAGGGCCGCCCGTACACCTATTTCCGCATGGCAAGCACCAACATCTGATCCGCAAACAACGGCGTACCGCTGCACCCTGCGGCGGTGTGTCTCTGTTTAAAAAATAAGGAGTGTGTCTGTATGAAACTGGCAATTGGCAACGACCACGTCGCAGTGGAAATGAAGAAAGAGATCAAGAAGTATCTGGAGGACAAGGGCATCGAGGTCATCGACGTCGGTACCAACAGCACTGAGAGCTTCAACTACCCCATCAGCGGTTACAAGGTGGGCAAGATGGTGGCCAACGGCGAAGTGGACGGCGGTGTGCTGATCTGCGGCACCGGCGTGGGCATCAGCCTGGCCGCCAACAAGGTCAAGGGCGTGCGTGCCTGCGTGTGCAGCGAGCCCTATTCTGCTCGCCTGAGCAAGCAGCACAACAACTCCAACATCATCGCCTTTGGTGCCCGCGTCATCGGCGTGGAGATGGCCAAGATGATCGTGGACGAGTGGGTGAACGCCAAGTATGAGGGCGGCCGCCATCAGGTGCGCGTGGATATGCTGGCTGAGATCGAGCAAACCCAGGGCCTGAAGGCTGTGGACGAGCAGGGTCAGTGAGCATGAACACGGAACTGGAAGCACTGCGCAGCCGGAATCCGGGCGTGGAGATCCTGCCCCGCGGCACCGGCGACGCGCTGCCCGACGGGCCCAAGGGCATCCTGAAAAAGCGCAACAAGTGGTTCGTGGCACACCCGGAGAACACGGCCAAAGTCGCCGCAGGCGATTACCCCGGCCTGCGGGGTGCCCTGCGCGAGATCAAATAAGCGATCCTTCATTCTGCAAACCGGAAGTACACTGCAATCCGCAGTGCGCTTCCGGTTTTTTCTATGTGCTGAAAAACTCCCTCAGGCAAAGCCTGTCGGCTTTGCCAGCTCCCTCAAGGAGGGAGCCTTGGGGTGGTGCGGCCTTGTTTCTGGTACAAAAAAGGCCCCCTCATAGAGGGGGCTGGCATCGCGCAGCGATGACTGGAGGAGTTTTGTGTGCAGGCTCACACCCACTCCCCGTTGAACACATAGTCGCCGGGAGCGGCATAGCTGGTCAAGGCTGAGAGCACGCCGCCCAGCACACCGTTCTCGTAGCCGATGCACTCCTTTGTCAGGCCGGTGACGCCATTGCGTGTTTCGTGCCAGCGGATGATGGAATCGTAATATTCATCGGTCGGTTCTCCTTTATATCATATAGCGGGGCTTCACAGGCGGCCGTCTGCCACGGCACGCCGGTGTTCGGTCAGGGTCAGCTGCCGCAGCACCTGCAGGCAGGGGCGGGTGTCGTCCTTGCGGGTGAACAGGCAGGTGGGTGCCGGCGGGAAGGGGAAGCTCAGCGGGTGGAACCACTCGGGCGGGTAGCCGTGGCTCCGCACCGGGCTCAGGAACAGGCATTTTCCGGCCAGCATCCGGACGTATTCCTTTTCAAAGTCAGGCACCATGAGCCACCGCAGGGGAATGTCCTCCATGCAGCGCCGTAACATGGACACGAATACGGCGTCACAGCTTTCAAAGCAGATGGTCTGCCCGGCCAGCTGGTCGGGGGTCAGGGTGCCGCAGGCACTCAGCGGGCTGCCGGGGCTTGCCAGCAGATGGCATTTGGTGTCGAACAGGGGCAGGCAGTCGATGGCGTCGCTCACCGGTTCCAGCAGCATCTGTACCAGGGCGTCCACGCCGCTCTGCAGAACCTCTTCCGGGGAGGTACAGGAGGTATCGGTGCGCACCTCCAGGTCACAGTCCGGCAGCTCCTGGCTCAGCGCCATCAGCAGGTCGTGGTACACAAGATCCCGCGACGCCATGGTCAGCGGCACCTGCAGTACCAGTTTTTCGCGCCGGGCGGGCCCGGCGGCCAGTGCATGCTGGAACGCCTGATAGCTCTGCCGGACGTTCTGGGCAAAGGCGGCAAACAGCTGCCCGGCTTCGGTGGGCTCCACCCGGCAGGTGGTGCGGGTGAACAACGGGGTGCCCAGTTCTTCTTCCAGTGTGCGGATCTGATAGCTCAGGGTGGGCTGGGTGAGAAACAGCTGCCGCGCGGCAGCCGAAAAATTCAGTGTTTCATAAAGAGCCAGAAAACAGCGGATCTGACGGTCGGTCATGCAAAGCGGGCCTCCTTTCCGGCATTTCCTCCATTGTAACAAAACCGCTGGGGAAGGTCAATGAACTTATAGAAAAAATACATAACTGAAAACCGGAAATTGAATTTCTCTTTTGGTGAAAATTTCACTATAATAATATCGTCAAAAAGCGTCAAACTGCGCAAGGCAGAAACGCTTTGGAAGAAAAAGAAGAAAGAAACAGAAAGGGTTCCGCACTATGAACAAGATCTCGCGCAGAAACTTCATCCGTGCATCGGCTCTCAGCGCTCTGGGCGCTGCCGCTGCAGGCGCACTGTCCGGCTGCTCCAACAACGCAGCCAGCAGCGCCGCCGCTTCCTCCGTGGCAAGCTCTGCCGCTGCCTCCGAGCAGCCCGCAGCCGCTGCTTCCGCCATCACCTGGGATGACATCTTTGCCACCAGCTACTCGCAGGCTAACCGCGGCTCCAACCCGGACGCCAAGGCTCCTGAGACCCCGGAAGAGTACATCGAGCAGAAGGGCAACGGCGACATCATGGGCTCCATGATGGTCGGTATGGTCGATTCCCTGAACATCCCGGAAGAGCAGTTCATGAACAACAAGCCCGCCTGGCTGGGCGATGAGCCCCAGCTGGCCGACAAGGTCGAGTACACCAAGGACTGCGAAGTTCTGGTCATCGGTTCCGGTCAGGCCGGTACTGCCGCCGCCCTGCGCTGCGCAGAAGAGGGCCTGAACACCATCTGCTGCGAAGTGCAGACCTGGGAAGAGTACGACAACTATGCCTGCGACCTGACCACCTACAACTCCAAGTTCTTCCTGGACAAGGGTGCCGAGAAGTACGACCCCATGGACATCTTCACCGAGTACATGGTCAAGGCTCTGGGCCACGCCAACCAGAAGATCGTCAAGGACTACGCCACCCGCTCCGGCGAGGCACTGGACTGGATGCTGGCTGAGCTGGACCCCGACTATGTTGCCAAGTACGCACACGCCGTGAACTACAAGGGCAACAAGCACTTCCAGAACCCCTGCAGCCACAGCTACTACTACGTCGGCATGACCCAGTGGCGTGATACCGGCACCGAGACCAACACCAACAACAATATGTGGCCGTACACCGTCCGTCTGCTGCAGCAGAAGGCCGTGGAAAAGGGCTGCGAGTACATCTACGGCGCACAGGGTCTGACCCTGGTGCACGAGAACGGCAAGGTCACCGGTGCCATCTTCACCGACATCGACGGCAAGTACTTCCAGGTCAATGCCGATGCTGTCATCGTGGCAGCCGGCGACTTCGGCGGCAACCCGGACATGCGTCTGGACCTGTGCGACACCCTGCGCAACCTGGCATGGTCCTACGGCAAGGACCGCACCGACGTGAACAACATTTCTTCCATGGGCCGTGACGGTTCCGGCATCCGCATGATGCTGTGGGCAGGCGCTACCATGGAGGCAGGCCCCCGTGCAGGCCAGGCAGCCGGCATCAACAGCCGCCCGTCCTTCCCCTTCGGCGGCATCTGGCCCATCTTCGGCAATGACGGCAAGCGTTTCTTCAACGAGACCATCACCCGCCACGGCTCCGTGGGCTACCTGGATATGATGCCGGAAGGCCAGAAGATGGTCTGCGTCACCGACTCCAACTGGGATGCTTACTGCGAGTATCAGGCTTATGACCATCAGGCCATGGACCGCAGCAACGACTACATGCTGGAGAAGGTCCGCAAGGATATGGCCAACTACAAGACCGGCCCCGACGGCTTCTCCGTGCAGGCCTTTGCCCGCTACGGCAACGACCCCACCACCCTGTATGCTGCCGACACCCTGGAAGAGCTGGCCGACATCATGGGCTATGAGGGCGACGCAAAGCAGGGCTTCCTGGACGAGGTCAAGCACTGGAACGAGATGTGCGACGCCGGTTACGACTCCGACTGGGGCGCAGACGCATCCATGATGCACTTCAAGATCCAGGATCCTCCGTTCTTCGCAGCTTCCTCCGTCACCGGCGGCAACCCCTCCGGCGGCCTGTGCCAGCACGCTGCAGTCTGCACCGATGGTGAGTACCGTGTCCTGACCGGTGCCAAGGCACCCATCCCCGGCCTGTACGCTGTCGGCAACTGCTGCGGCCAGCGCTACGGCATCCAGTACCATACCCCCACCGCCGGCAACAGCTGCGGCAGCGCGTTCGTGACCGGTTACCTGGCTGCCGAGTACGTCAAGAACGATCTGGACAACGGCATCGGCGGCGGTGAGAACGGCTCTGAGGAGCGCACCACCAACGGCCAGTACTATGCCGGCACCTACACCGCTTCCAAGAACTCCGGCTACAGCACCGTGACCGTCACCATGACCTTCAGCGAGGACGCCATCACCGACTGCAAGATCACCTCTTCCGGCAACGATGACCTGATGAAGGACGACCTGCGCAGCAGCATGGCCGCTGCCGTGGTGGACAGCCAGGGCGACACCAGCGTGGATGCCATCACCTCTTCCACCCTGAGCTTCTCGGTCAAGGCTGTGCAGGAGGCTGTGGCCGACTGCATCGCACAGGCAAAGGCCTGATCTTTTACTTGCCAAAACCGCACGCGCCCGGTAGAATAAGACCAGAACAGGTTTTGCTCTGACGGCACCGTGTGCGTTCCACACAATCGGTTTTCTTTTTTCTTCTCGGTGCCGCGCCGGGGCCGGGCATCTGC
>OGQH01001087.1_pt1 | contig 26794 bp, 29 predicted proteins | sample 1553181 | NCBI WGS metagenome assembly OGQH01 (sample SAMEA2579946, study PRJEB22360) | human gut metagenome | biome: human gut; feature: human-associated habitat; material: faeces | place: Denmark | collected 2008/2010 | reverse complement strand
GTTTTTGTTTGCTGTATGCTGTTATCGTATATTTTTTAGGTTTAAGTCTCTCAATTTCTTTTTCAAACTGACTTCTACTTCTTACTGTAGGTGTTAATTTATAAATATTAATATATCTATCTATTTCATCTTTTTGAGATTTTTTTACTATATCATCTATTCTTTTTTTACGCTGTATATCTAAAGATTCTACTTCTGCTTTGTATTCTGGTGTTGCTTTGATCCTTCTAATAAGAGAACTATTAGTTAATAACACGCCTCTATCATCATATATTTCTACTTTTCCTTTATCATCCATTCTTAATTGAAAATGGGCAATTGTATTGCTCGATGTATTAGTTGTAGTAGTTCTTCTTTTACGTGAATTGCTAGGTTGATCAAGCTTAGTGTATGAAGAATAAGATAATCCAGTACCTGGAATACCTACAGTATTTCTAACACCGTGCTTATTGATATTAACAGAGCATCCTCTTCCACCTAGTGATAAACTAGGACCTGATTTAGATAAATTCATTCTAACGCCTTTACATATTTTTATTGATTTTCTATATCTCATTCCCATTATGATTTCACCCCTAATTCTAATAACAATATATCTTATTATAACTTTTTTAATACAGTTATTCACATAAAAAAATAATTCATTACTTAATGTTCTTATTTTCTAATCACCACACACATCACCAATATTTAATGTTAGTAGATTTCTGTTATTAATGCCTTTTCTATCATATAAAACAAAAAACCTCACAATAAATCATGAGGTTTCCGTACTTGCTATTTTATGCCACCAAAAAATTCAGGGTTCAACCTTTTAATATTAAAACACAGTATTTAGTCACTAGAAAACATAAACTAATTCTTATAAAGAATACAGGAATGTATCAAAATTAAACTGTTTATATCATTTTAATTAATACTTAAGAGGATTACTAGGATTCTATCTATTTCATTGGCCTTCTTACAGTCTTTTATTAATTATTCGTTTTAAATTCTATATCTCCTTCAATTTTAAAGTATTCCACTTTACCATAAAATATACTTTTGCTTACCTCTATATTTTTTAACTTATTTTCACTATACTCGCCTGACAACATATTATTCCAATATTCATCAATTTCTTCATCAGTCAAACTATCGTCAAATACCTTTGAATACTTTATAAATTGTTCTTTGAGATCATTATTAGTTGCATTATTTCTGGAATAACCTTCAACATAAACAGCCATTTCATTTCCAACTATGCCTTTACCGTATATACATATTTCTAATTTATCGTTTGAGATATCACCTACATCAGGTCTATCTGTTCCTCTTATTCTTCTCATACTTACCATATCCCTGGTAATATCTGGATCATTAATTTCGTTATATTTATTCAAAAAAGAATTAATACTTTTATCTTTTTTATAAATCAACTTCTCTTTTGACTTTTTCTTAACTCCAGAGGAACTATTTTCTGATGTGTTTTTAGTTGTACTTTTTGATTTATTTGTTGTACCGCAGCTTACTAATACCAAGCAAAGAAGCAGTATGATTATTCTTTTCACATTAACACCACCATTCATTTCAAATTGTACTAAGCTTTACTATCTATATAGGCCATATTTTGCTGTCACATTTAATCCATATCCAATGATTGCACCAACTATACCACCGACAATATGCGCCATATTTGAAATATTATTCTGAACCGCAATACCCTCATATACCTGTTGTCCGATAAAAATAGCTGCAACCAATATGAATGTGATTGGAATTTCACCTTCTCTAAAATCAGTAAATGAAGCAAGCATTATAAAGGCAAATACTACTCCACTTGCTCCACATAAACCTATATTCAAAAAGAAGAAGTAGTTTATTAATCCAGTTACAACAGCAGTTATCAAAATCACTTCTAATATAGCTTTTGAACCATGTTTTTCTTCAAGCATTGGTCCAAGAAGCAATAAATATGATGCGTTACCAATAAAATGACTCCATCCAACATGACCAAATACATGTGTTACAAATCTAACATAAGTCATAGGATTCAAAAAAGAAGAGTGGTAAGTCATAAATAGCGTCTTTGTAATCTCACCATTAGAAGCAATTCCTAATAGTGTAGCAACAAAACAAATCGATACAAATGATAATGTGACAGGTGCATTAAATCTTAGTTTCAGTCTTTTCCCCATATTCATTCAACCTTTCAAAAAAAGGGAAGATATTCCAAATCCTCCCTGTTATCTTTATTAATTCTTTTCAGAACCAACTATAGCACTCTTTAATTCTTCTTCTAGTTTAACCAATTCTTCTTGTGCTTTAGCTCTTCGTGCAGCACCTTGTTCATGAATTGTAATCACTTCATTAATAGATGAAATTAAAGCATTATTGCATTGCTTTAAAGTATCAATATCAACAATTGAACTTTCAGATTGTTTTGCACTTTCAATAGTAGCCATTTTTAAAGTTTCAGCATTCTTTTTTAATAGTTCATTTGTTTTTTCTGAAAGTGCACCTTGTGCTTCTAATGCTCTGCTTGTATGTTCAATACCTAAAGAAAGTACAAGTTGGTTTCTCCAAAGAGGAATAGTATTAGCTAATGATGATTGAAGTTTATCCATCATCTCACGATCATTATTCTGAAGCATACGAACTTGAGGTGCTGACTGTAAAGAAATCACTCTAGTTATTTCTAGATCAGACAATTTTTTCTCAAATCTGTGACATAAATCATCAAAATCTCGATATGCTTGTACATCTTCCTGCTTATTTGTTTCTTCAGCAGTATTTTTTAATTCTACAAGTTTTGTACGTCTTGCTTTATCTAATGATTTTTTACCAGCAATAATATACATAGTTAATTCTTTATAATACTGATAGTTCAATTCATACATTTGCTGATACATAGAGATATCTTGTTCAAGCACATCTCTATGCTTCATCAAATCTTTTTCAATTCTATCAACATTACTCTCAGCTTTAGCATAATTCGCTTTGATAGAATCCACACTTCTTTTCGCTTTTTGGAATACTCCTAAAATACCTTTTTTATGGGGTTCTGTTGTTGCATTTAAAGCAACAGTAAGTTCCTTTAATGAATCGCCAACTTCACCTAAATCATATGTTTTTACTTTCTTTAATATACTTGTAGAAAACGCAGAAATATTAGTCTGAGCTTTCATCCCGTAATTAATAACCTGATTCACATTTCCAATATCAATTTCATTTGAAAACTTTTCTACCATTTGTTTTTCTTCATCAGAAAGCATACTTTCATCAAAAGTTCCTGCAGAATAAGTAGGTTCTTCCTCTTTTTTTACTACACTTTGCATTGTTGGAACAGAATCCAACAATGCATCATCAGGCTTTTGTTCAGCGTCTAATGTTAACTGTATCTTTTCTTCTTCCATAATAAAACCTCCAATATTTTATCTCAGAGATTTGTTCAACTCTAATCGAATATCGCCATCTCTTTTTTCAATTCTATCGAGTTCATCCAAAGCATTTTTTAATGATTTATTCACCATTAATAATTCATCAATATCTAATTCTTTAGATTTACTTTTCTTCTGCTTGGAAATATAACCTTCTGCAGCCTTTACCATTCTTTGTTCTATTTCAATATTTTGGTTTACCTTCTCTACTCCTAGTAATAGAGTAATTTGATTTCTCCATATTGGAATAGTAGTAGAAACTGCCTCTACAATTCTATCTACCAACTGAGTATTATTCTCCAACATTAAGTTAATTTGAGCTTTACTTTGCATAGCTACAGTATTTGAAATCTGCAAACTTTCAATTCTTTTAGAGAGTCTGTTATACCAACTCTTTAAATCTTCAGAATCGTCATCATCTCGTTGATTTAAAAAGTTGTTGCCATATGCAATTACTTTATTCAAATTTGTTGAAGTAGTGTCTAATTGATTACCTAATTCTTCAAATATTTTAGATTCTTTAATAATTTGAGCTTCTTGTAATTTCAAAGAAAGTTCCATTTTATCAATATAGTAAAGTACATCATTGTATTCTCTCACTAAAGACCTTCTTTTCTTATCTTTATTTCCAAATAAGAATGTAGGCTTCTTTTTAATTGAATCCTGGAAAACATCTATTTGATTTGATATATCTTGAATAAGGTCTTCTAACTCATTGTTTTGAGTAAGTAATTGATTAGAAACCATTTTAGAAAATTCTCTTAAATGTTGTTGTGCATCACACCCAAAAATCAATATACTATCAGAATTTCCAACTAATAGTTGATCCTGTGTTGCTATATTAAAATCATTATCCAAATTGTTTCACCTCATCAATTTTTTTCATTTCATAAGATTCTCTTGTTTCATAAGAATTTCCATTGTAGAAATATCTGATGCTATATCAAGCTCTTTTGCTTGATAAAACTTATCTAATATACTGTCAAAAGAAACTATAAGCTTATCAAAGGCTTCTGCAATATCTTTTTTAGATTTCTCCAAACTCTTTCCTTTCACTTCTTTTTCATCAATTTCAATATAAGAGTCAAGTAGTTTCTTTGTGGTAGGAAGATAATAATTCATAAACATTCCTAGTTTATCCGCATATTGTGGACTTAAATCTAATTCATAGAATATCATTGAGACTATTTTTTCCATCTTATCTAGTTTATCTGATATTTCTTTGTCTTTAATTATATCATTACTTTGATGAATCTTCTCAATATATTCTTGTCCTTGATCAAGAAAAGCTTGTATTTCTTCAGTACGTTCTCCCATTCTTAAACGTTCTTCCGCTTTTTTCTTATAGTATCTATCATAAGATGCCTGCTGCTTTTTATATTTCTCGTACATTTTATTAGAAACAATAAATATTAAATTATCTGTTCCAAAATGTCCCTGTGGTATAAGTTTTAAGTCAATAGCCATATTTAGGTCTTTTATGACTTGAGCTACTGGTATTTTAGAATAGTCAGCTAAATCTCCAATTAATTCTATATCTTTATAACGAAGATCTTCATAATACAAATCATAACGTTTATAGAAATGAGATATGGAAACTGAATTTCTTACAACCAAAATGTTTAAGATAAAAATCACTACCGAAGCAATAATCCCTAAAATAGAAAGAATCATGAAATCTTTTGAATATATTAATGTGCCAATTAAAACAAATATAAAATATAAACATACAAGATTAATAAGTATTCCTATTGCACTTACAACCTTATCAATATATCTACGTTCATATTTGAAAACATATTCTCTTTCCGTAGTTTCTGTTGCTATTTTACTAATTTGCGCAGGCAATTGAGAGAATGAACCATTCAGAATACTTTTATTTAAAATCTCAGTTGCTTTTTGTGATTCTTTCAAAAATTTGTCTTCAAAACTTATATCCTTTACTTCACTTACATTTTCTATAACTTCTGGTTCTCTATTCTTTTTTAGAAAGATTTTTTTTAATTTATCCATCAATTATCCCCCTTCCATACAATTACTTAATTTTCTCTGTTGCAGAAGGCTGATGTCTAATTTGAGCATCAACTTGAGCAGCTGAGCTTGAAGTTGGAACTGCAAGTGTCGGTATAGCACTTGATGCTGGTGTTCCGTTAGGAAGTTGTATAGTTTGATTAATACCTGCCAACTTAAATGTATCAGCATTTGCAGTTGCAGGGGCACTTTTTATAGTTGGTACTGAGGCAGCCGCAGAAGCAGCTGAATTTGAAGAAGAACCTCCAGCAAATGATCCAGAACCAGTATATGTTCCAGAAGTTCCATTACTGTGTGACGCGTGGTTTGAATGATTTGAATGATTAGAGCGACTAATATGACTTGAATGGCTACCATGATCCCCATGTGAGCCATGTGAGCTATGAGAAGTATGTGATTTATGTGAACCATGAACCGCCTGAACCGCATCCATCTGCATCATACTTCCTAAAACAACAATCATTGTACCAAGCATTAATAGCTTATTACCTGGAATATTACCTTCTTCATCCTCTATAAGATCAGATATATTTTTTTTGAATTTTGGAAACATTTCTTCTACATTATTCATATTTTTTCACACACTTTCCATTCGACCAATCTGTCTTATAAGATGTTGTCGAATCAGTATAATAAGTACAGGTTCCATCTGGACTGTTGTTTTTAAATGTACCTTCAAGTCTTTCACCTGTTGATTTAGAAGTATAATAGTAGGTACCTGATCCATTCATTTGATCATTAGACCAATCACCTTTATAAGATGATCCATTAGACCAATAATAGTTACCTGATCCTGATTTCTGACCATTATCTACTTTGCCACTATAGCTATCACCATTACTATATTTAATTTTTGCTTCACCTGTTAATTTGCCATTACTCATATCACCTTTATAAGTTGTACCATTATTTAATGATATATCTACACTTGTAGGTGTTCCTGAGGTTACTGAATAATCATAAGTTCCAGCATCATTTTTACAATAATAGTCACCATCAGAAAAAGTATTCATTTTAAAAGTTCCTTTTGCATAATTACCGTTAGAATACTTATATTCTCCAGAGCCTTCCATTTTATCTTCATGCCAATCACCATTATATTCATCACCTGAAGACCATTTATAGACACCTTCACCGCTTCTTTTTCCGTCTACAAATGCCCCAAAATAACTATCTCCATTAGTAAATACCATTGTTCCACTACCTGTTAATTTTGTTGAAGTACATGTTCCTTCATAACTTGATCCATCGGTAAACTTAATAATAGCTTTAGAAATTATACCATTACTATATGTTATATCATAATCACCTGTTTCATTTTTAAATGTGCATGTGCCTTTATAAAAATCATTTTCTGAAAATGTTCCTATATATGTAAAACCGTCGGGTGTAATGTATTTGCCTTTACCATGCATCATGTCATTTTTCCAATGACCATCATAAATCACACCATCTTTCCATTTAAAAACACCTGCGCCTTGTTTCTTTGAAGCAACAAGGTCCCCCTTATATGTCCCCTCTTTAGGTGTATGAAGCGTTCCAAGACCTTCTAATTGGTTTTCTTTCCATGTGCCTTTATAATTCGCACCTGTTTTAAACAAAAACTGTCCTTTACCAGAAAAATAACCAAAATCAGTCTTCCCAGTATAGAGACCTTTTGTGAGTGTTATATGTCCAGTGGAACGCATTTCGTGTTCTCGAAGGACTCTACTCATTAAATTTTCAGAACTTATGTTAGATCCCAAAAGACATACAACAATCAATTCAGCAGCTAATAATAAACTTAATTTTTTTCTGTATTGTTTATTTCTATTTTTAATTGCTGCCTTATTTTCTTCTTTAGCGGTCATGACAATGTTATTACTGTTTTGCTCTTCATCATTAACTAATTCATCATTAATATCAATTGTATCATTATCCTCATTTTCTTCATCAATTATATCCACAGTGTTTTCATCACTGCTTTGATTGATTTCTTCTTGAGGTCGTTTCTCTTTTTTCATATGTATCCCTCTTAATCACACCAAGAATTTAATATATTAATCGTTTCTGTATCATTCTCATAGAATTTCAAAAATAAATAGTCTAATATTCCCTGATAAACTCTACACTTATATCCTCTTGGCTGTTTTTCTATAACATCACCATAAAGTGAATAATTCACAACTGGACATGTTCCACAATATGGCTGATAAACACAATCACAACAAGTAGGAATTGTTTCTAAAATACTTGATGCACAAACAGTTTTACATGTTCCGTTATTTATTAAATCTTTATAGCTGCTTTCATATACATTTCCCAATTTAAACGTGCTTTGACCCATCTCATGTAACATTCTTCCTTCATCACAAGTAAAGATATTACCATCAGCATAATATGCTAACTGGCCTACACCTGCTCCACATGGAGATCTTAATTCCATGTAGTTCATAAAATAACCTTTAATTCTCTTTAAAAGAATTGCCGCATGATTTTCTTTTATAAATCTTCCCTTTTTGTTAATTTCAATAATTTCATCTAATGCCTTTATATAGAACTCTACAAATTCTTCAGGAGTATAACCTATATCCTCCCATCCTTTTGTCGCTTTACCTAGCGGCGTTAAAGGTCTAATAAAAATACAATCAAAACCTAAATCTATATATGCATGAACAATTTCTTTAGGATAGTTAAGAGAAAATCTAGTAGTTGTTTCTATTGCACCCACATTCAACCCATTTTCCCTTAATTTGTCTATTGAATTAATAACCTTTTTAAACGTAGGTTTTCCATCTGCATAAGGACGATTATGATTATGAACTAATTCATTACCATCTATTGATGTTGAAATATCAAATTTATACGATTTAAAGAAATCCAATATTTCATCACTTAATAGCGTTAAATTGGTTACTACTGTATATGTTATGTCATGATCATCTTTATGCTTTTCTGTGTATTCTACAATATGTTTTATAATTTCAAAGTTAACAAGAGGTTCTCCACCCTGAAATTCAAAACATAATGATTTTTCTGGTGATTGCAATGCAATATCTACTGCTTTTTCAGCCATTTCTTTATCCATAACTAGATGTGAACAGCTTTCACCATTATTAGCCTGACAATAAATGCATGACATGTTACATATTGTTGTAACAACAAAGATATGTAACGCAGTTGCAACATTAACATGTCCTTTGATTCCCCTAAGTGCATATTGATTATTTGATGAAAACTCTAGTTCTGATTCATCATAAATCATTCTTTTTTCTATTAATTGTTTATATAACTCTGAATTTAGTTCTAATTTCAAAGAGAGTATCTTATGAAATTCTTCCTTACTAACAAATATATACTGCCCAAAATCATTTGTCATAAGAACTCTGTCACCAAATTCTTTAAAATTAAAGTAATTTAATTTCATACAATCGCTTTTAGTTCTCCCTTTTCCAATGACAGTGTTCCTGCAAAAACACCACCACATGATTTCTTCATTTCACATTCATCACATACTTCACCATATCTTACTTTATATGGTGAAATACTCTTCTTACACAATGTCCAAAATTCTTTACTCACTGAGCACAATGGGAAGTTGTATAACCTCACATCTATACCATTTTCTATTAATACTAAAGCTGCATCTTGTGCTAATCTGCCAGCTTCTTTATATGATATCCACACTTTGTCTTGATTAACTCTCGCACTTCCAGTCATTTCCATTGCCATAATACTAACATATTCTACTTCCGAAAACTCCTGAGAAATAAAAAGTGCTAAATCATGTAAATTTGAAGCATTCAACTTACTTACAACTATTCGTAATTCTACACGAATATTGGCTTTCAATAGTTTTTTTATTCCTTTAACTGTTTGTGCAAAACTTCCCTTTGACTGTGTAATCATATCATTTATTTGTGCATTAGAACCATGTATAGGAATAGCCACGATACTATTATCTGGTACTGTTTCAATAAATTTCTTCATAAACGAATCTACTGCAAAAATTCTACCATTTGTAAGAAATAAAAATTCAGTACATGTAAATTTATCATGTAAGTATTGAATGAATCTGAATATATCTCTTCCTATCATAAATGGTTCTCCACCTGTAATAGTGAGATGAGGCGTATCAGAAGGTATATGTTTTGCGATTTCTATAAGTTTATCAACATCTGAATTTTTCCCTTTCTGTCTAGATACATTGGGTGAAGGACACATAATACAATTAGAGTTGCATTTACCAGTTACAAAGAATGCATTATCTAATGATTCATCATCATAACAAGTTATTAATTTTCCATTTTCCCATAATTCAAAAACATCATAGTTATGTGCTGACTTGATTTTATCTATTATTTTTTCGTCTGTAGATATTATCACATCTTCTGGATACAATTTTAAACTATTATCATCCACATAAATAAAATCTAAGTCCTTTTTAAGCAAATTATCATATGCATCCTGATCAAAGGCCAAAGATGCTATTCTATGCGTTCCATTGTATTTTTCTAATTTAAAAATCATTTAATCACACCCCATATAACAAAATAACTTAAAAATCCACTAAATATAAAAATAGCAAATGGAATCTTACGTACAATTGTAATTGTTTCTATCTTTCTACTTTTAGACCATCTACAAATACTATTAACTTGTTCTTCTGTAAGTCTACTTTTTAAATCTTCTGTTGATACTGGTGGAAGTCCACGCACTCTTGAATTCTGCATCATCATAGAAGAGATAGTTGAAAGTATCATTCCTTTTTTTAAATCAGCTATTTTTATTTCTTCATATAATATTGTTTTTATAGTCATCTGAAAGATCAATAAAACAACTACCATAATGTAGTTTTCAGGATTTAAAGAAAAAGGTAAAAATCTAAAAAACAATCCAATTCCAATATTCAACAAATAAACACAGATAACTAATATCCACTTTTTTAATAGAACACTTTTACCAATAAACCAAGCTAATGCCATACATACCGCCCTGATGATCCATTCATTTATATATATTCCCTGCATAGCGAGATAAATAAAAAAAAGATTAATTAAGCAGATATAACCTGAAGCAGATATAAAAGATTTGAAAAACGATAATAAGTAACCTGTGATATAAGTCTTTGACAATTTAGTTTCCCCTTTAATTAAGGAAAACAGTGAAGATACTAATAGATAAATATAACCATAGAAAATACCTATGCAAAGAGCAAAAAATAATGTTGCCTTGCTTGTACCATACATTAAATAATTACTTGCAGGATATAGCAATGCCATAACTAAAGAAAGCTTACAGTCTCCACCTGCAAATGTATGTGTATAGAATAACATCAAACTAATCAACGCAATGACTACAAAGTTCAATAAGAAAGATAAAAATAAATTTCTTGCAAGATAACCGTAATACACCGTATCCAAAATAAGACCCATTATCATAAATATTAATAATGTCTTGTTGTAAATACGTCCTTCTCTAGTGTCAGTTATCGAAGCTAGAATACCAAGCACTATCAATAAGCTTATTAATAAAATTTCTACAATACTCATTTTAAATTCTCTGTATTAATTAGATAGTTTTCAAATTCTTTTATTGTAATATCAGGATCATATTTGCAGTCATCAAAGGTAAGTTCATAATATGAATCCTTTTTCGTGATTTTTATATCAGCAAATCCCCTATACGCTTCACAAGTTTCCCTTATGTTTGCATACGAATAGATATCAGTACTTAATAATAATTTAGTCATTAGAATCAAACCAATCCCTTAATATTTCATCTTCATTGTATTCTATTTCATCTTCTGTATCTAATTCTGCATTCTTTTCAGTTGAAGCAACTACACTCGTAGCCACTGCCCTCGCCAACATTAATTCGCGTATATTCTTAGTCTGTAGATATATTTCATGTCTAGCACTTTGTGCTAATATTTCATTCTCAAATTCTTTTTCAGAAACTTCTTGGTTTTCGTTTTTGGATACTATAGATACATAATAATAATCTTTATCAGCATCTAAATGTAAATATGCTTTATCCGTAAAATTATAGGCAGCTTTAATAAGTGCCGTCTTCGAATAAAGTTCTTTACTGTATTTTAGTTGTCTCATTTTGTTTCCCCATTTTTATTTTTTTAATTACAGCCCGCATTTAGAAATGCTACTTTACTCATAAAATTTTCCCTTTATTTACATGAGTATCACACTTTAATATTACTCGTTTCTATAAAAATATCAACTCATGCAACACAAGAGGAGATTTTTTAAAGTAAAAAGTTGAATTCTACATTACCATTACTCCCCGTTGCTTTTTCCACTCGTATTTTACATCTTCATACCTAGATGTAAAAAAGATGGGTAAAAATGCCCATCTTGAGTCTTATGCGTGTTTATTTCTTTTCTATTTTTAGGAACAGGTGGCTGTTCATCGATACCAATAGCACTCAAATAATAATCAAAATAGATTCCTGTCGCAAGTGTCAACATCTGTCTTACCTCACTATCCCAAAATTTCTCAATCAAGTTTATCATTGACATCCCCCACCTATATTTTATATTGAGGCGTGGGATTCTGCCGTTTCTTTTGATAAGAATATCTTACTTGAAAATATGAATAAACCGATTGATTTCTATACAGGAAAAGAATTACAGCCTGATGATTTCAGTGTAGATCATGTGATTCCTTGGTCATTTATGTATAGTGATGATATCTGGAATCTTGTTTTGACTTCTAAAAGTCATAATTCTTATAAGTCTAATCATATACCTAGTAAAGAACTGATTGAACAGTTGAATCAAAGAAACAAAGCTCTTATTGAAACTATCGATAATAGTAAATACAAGGAAGAACTCAATATTGCGATTATGAACAACTATGTAGATAAGTTCTATCTCTCAATGAAACTATAATTTTTTCTATATTTATGAATTTTATTGAATTTAGTAATAGAGTTTTCTACAATAATCATAGAGGAACTTAATTGATATTAAGTGCACTCCTTAAATAAAAAAGCCTATTGAGATGCTCATCTCGCCAGGCTTTTTTAGTTTGTATAAAATAATATTTATAAGGGGTTTTAATTTTAGATTTTTATTTGTTTTTTTGTATTCAATTGCATTGCGACAAGGATTTTATTAGTATACTTATAGAATGTTTTTTTCATAATATATTTTCCTTTTTGTCTGGCCTGTCTATTCATTAGACAGGCTCTTTTCTTGAATACATTTAAGCAGCTCTTCGGGTGTGACCTTATATAATCTTGATAGGGCAATAAGATTGGTTGTATTGGGATCACTTGTTCCATTCTCCCATTTAGAAACAGCTTGTCTACTTACACCTAATGTTTCTGCAACAAACTCTTGAGTCATCTTACAACGGAGACGGTTTTCTTTAAGGGATTCTCCTAAAGATTTCGCATTCACTTTTTTCTCTTCTCGTACATCTTTAGAATTAATATATTTCTTAAGAGCTTTGACTACTAGTATAAAGAGATAAACAGATGCACCAAATAAGGAGATCATAAATACAATATACATGATGGCAATAATATAATTAATCACTTCATAGTTCATATCTCTCTCCTTTCATCTATTTTGTTCCATAACTCTTGATTTGATTTAAAGCACGTTGTGGAACTTTCGATTCAGATATAATCCTTTGGTTGATGACTATCTTCTTCTTTGTTTTTAACTTGATGTAAGTTCCTGGACAATAAGAGTCTGCATGAATAAATGTCACACGCATTGACTCTCCTAATGCATTATAACAAACAAGAACATATTCTTTACCAATGGGTTGTTTATGACCAAAATCATCGATAAGCCATGATTCTCTATTCACATCCACATGAGGAATCTGTATATAGTAGCAGTCAGATAAAGTATGGTCAGTACTGTAATATCTGTTTACTGCAATTGTTACTATACCAATTAAAATAATAATTACAAACAATATGACCTTCTTTTTCATATTCACCCTTCGATTCTCCTTTTTGTTGAATAATGCAATAAAAAATAGACTTCCATGATCATGCAAGAAGATATTGGTTACTATGTCAAAAGGATCATGAAAGTCTTTATAAGATTCAGTTGGGGTTATAGTTTAAGCAGGATGTCACTAAAGACTGATGTTGACTACAAAATGAAAGCTTCACTACATTTGAAAGAATTATCCGGTTATTTATTCTTCTGTATATTCTAGGAAATTGAGAGTATCCATATTAATGATTTAATCCTATTATAAGTGGAAAAAAGTCAAAAAATGTATATCTCTGGATTAAATAGTAAAAAAATTGAATGATGTAATAGCCCCAGAATCTTATTGGCATACTTATTCATGATTTAATCAAAGAGTTCCCTCCTTAATCTCTTTGATAGTTCCATATTCTATGATGCAATGGTGCGTGACAAGTCCTTTTAAGTGGTTGATACAATGACTAGAGAGCAGTATCGTAATACCTTCTTTATTGAGTGCAAGAAGAAGCTGTCTAATAGAAGCTATTTCGTCATTATTGAGATCTTCCATTGGTTCATCAAGTAGGAGAATAGCTGGATGTCCTAAGAGAGCTTTCGCAATCGCAAGACGACATTTCATTTCGTGTGAGAAGTCACGATAAAGTAATTGTTGGTCCTGCAAGCCCACGAGAGATAGGACATGTTCAACTTCTTTTTTGTCATGAATACCTTTTATGAGACAGCGATAGTAAAGGTTCTTAGATGCATTCAAATGATTAAAGAAGTGGCTGTTGACAGTGTAGCCTATTCTTTTTCTATTACGTCTTAAATACTTTTCTTGAGTACTTTCTAGAATACTGACTTGTCCTTGATCATAGTAGGTTTTACCAAGAATGATTTTAAATAGAGTTGTTGCCTGTTTCCCCACTATGCCATATATTTCTCCATACTTCACTGTGATGCTGATGTCATTTAATAAGGGATATCTATTAGATATATGGTTGAGTGAGATTGCGTCCATTTTTTCAACTCCTTTTCATGAATAGTGCCTCTACAAGTGTAGTGCGAAAAGACAGTTTCCTCCACCAACTATCACGTAAACTTGAGTTGACATTTGCAGTTTTCCTCGGAAATAAAAAAGCCCCAGAACGGGGCTGTACATCAATTTTCTAATAATGATGTAGAAGATGATATCGCAAATATAAATGTTGAACCATTATGAATAAGTGATGTTGTACTTGCAGGTAAGACACCAAACATACCTAATAAGATTAATCCAGTATTTAAAGTGACTATTCTTGTATAGTTACGCTTGATTCTTTTCATCAATAGTTTTGATAATTGTTTAAATACGACAATTTCTTCTAATGATGAAGAAGTAAGTGTCACATCCGCAAGTTCTCTCGCTATATCTGAACTATCCTGTAAAGAAATAGAGACATCTGCACAAGATAAGGCTGGAGTATCATTAACACCATCACCTACCATGACAACTTTATGTCCTTCATCTCTTAATTTTTTGACATAGTTTGCTTTATCTTCAGGTAATACGCCTGCTAAGTAACCATCAATATTGAGTTCTTCCGCAATATGCTTTGCAGCATTCTCACTATCACCTGTTAACATGATGATATTCTTAAAACCACTACTTCTTAAATTTTGAATAGTTTCTTTTGCTTCTGGTTTGAGTGGATCATAGATAGAAATAATACCAGCGAGTTCTCCACCTATTGCGAGGAATATCAAAGAACTGGCACCTTCACTTTGTAAGTTATTGATGAGTGTTTCTATTTCTTCTGTTTTAGTAATATGTTCATCTTCAAATACAAAATGATCACTACCAATAATAGCACGCTGATCACGATAAATAGTCGCAATACCATGCGCAATAATATACTTTACTTCAGCATGTTCTTCTTCATGATGCAAATGTTCAGATGATGCCTGTTTTACTATCGCATTCGCTACACTATGTGGAAAATGTTCCTCTAGACAAGCTGCAATACGTAATACTTCTTCACGTGTATAGTTACCTATTGATGTAACCTTCTGTACAAATGGCTGAGCATTTGTGAGAGTTCCTGTCTTATCAAAGACAATCGTATCTGCCTGATCCATTGCTTCTAGGTATTTACCACCCTTAACCATAACAGAATGACGTCCTGCTTCCTGCATTGCACTAATAACAGAAATAGATGTAGAAAGCTTAATTGCACATGAATAATCCACAAGTAATACAGAAGAAGCACGTGTAAGGTTTCTTGTGGCAAGTAATAATCCAAAGAAAGCCACAAAACTATACGGGACAATCGCATCAGCTAAATGTTCAGCCCCTGATTGGATACCAGCTTTCAGTGATTCGTTTGTATCAATCATATCTACAATCTTATTAATACGGCTTTCTAATTGTAGATTTCTTACCTTGATATAAATCTTACCTTCTTCTACAACAGTACCTGCAAAAACAGAACTTCCTTGTTTTACCATCTTACTTAATGGTTCACCAGTAAAGCTTGATTCATTAATCATGGCTTCACCATTTACTACTTCACCATCTACTGGAACCATAGAACCTGTCTGTACGACTACAATATCTTCTTTCTGTAAATGAGTTGTAGGAATCTGTTTTTCTTTTCCTTCTTCTAATACCCATACTTTATCAATATTGACGGACAATGTTTCTTTAAGCTGTAATGATGTTGTTTTCTTTGTATAGTCTTCAAGTAATGAAGAGATATTCAATAAGAACATGATATTACGTGCTGTACCCCATTGTCCTGATAATAAAGAAACAGAGATACTTGTGGCATCAAGTACTGGTACATCAATACGTTTATGTACAAGAGAATTAAGTCCTTCTTTCACATACTGGATGGTATGATAAATGGTTAATACGTTTCTTACTGGTAATGGTAAAAACCATTTAGAAGCATATCTTCTTGCGATGATTGCAGTGAATTTTCCAATGTATTGATCGTTGATATCACGATGATCTATAAGATATTTGTTTTCTTTAATGATCTTTTCATAGGGTGCATCATCAAAGTGAGGGATATCTAAAGAGTTGATTTTGTCAATCAAAGCATCTCTTTGATCAACACTGTAAGTGAACAAAATAGAACCTGTTCTTTCATTGACATCGGCTGATTCAACCATATCCCATTTACATAATGCGAAATGTAAGGCTAGTGCCTTATTTCTAGAAAAGCGATAACGTCCATAACGTATTCTCATACGTCCTGGTATGTCATGTACTATACGATACTCTAACATTCTCTTATCACCTAAAAAATAGGAAATATAAATTCCCTATTTTGCTTCTTTCTTGCTTTTAGCTTCAGCATAGATATCTTTTGCATCTTCTACAATTGTATCATATGATGCAAGTGCCTGATCCTTTAACTGCATACCAGTCGCAACTGATTTTACTGCAGCTTTTCTTGCACAGTCACTCTTTACGAACTTACTACCTGCCACTGTAGCGGCTACACCACCTACAAATGACCATAATAATTTGTTTTTGAATAAATCTTTCATATTCTTTTCCTCCTCTGTTAGTCCTAACTAACAAAATCATAATAACACTATAGAGAAGGTTTGTGAACAAAAAAAGTTAGAGTAGTATAACTTTCATTAGAGAAGCATAACCAATGTGCCAGATACTATTAGTATTAATCCAAGTAATGATTTCTTAGAGAGTTTCTCATGAAAAATAAGATAAGAGAATAATACAGTAAATAGAATACTGAGCTTATCAATAGGAGTGACTAGACTTGCTGGACCTGACTGCAGGGCATGATAGAAGCATAACCAGGATCCTCCTGTAGCTAAGCCTGATAACACAATAAAGAAATATTCTTTCTTTGGAATACTTTTCATATTCATTTGACTATGCGTCACAAAAACCACAATCCAGCTCATAACAAGTACAACACTTGTACGAATGGCTGTACCTAAATTACTTTCAATATTTGTAATACCTATCTTACCAAGTATTGTCGTTAAGCTTGCAAAGACAACAGAAAGAACGGCATAAAGTAACCAGGCATTACTTGTCTGTTTATTATCTTCCTTCTTTTCTACCATTAAATATGTACCTGTTGTAAGGCTGATCATACCTATAATCTTATAGATTGTGACACTTTCTTTGAAGAATATAAGAGAAAGAATAATCGTCAATACAACACTTGTCTTATCTACAGCTGTGACTTTATTAATATTTCCTAGCTGTAATGCCCTGAAGTAACATAACCAGCTTGCACCTGTTGAGAGTCCTGAAAGAATTAAGAATAAAAATGTCTTATGGGTGATTGTATGGATTGTAGAAAATGAACCGACTATTCCTACCATGAGCCATGAGAAGATGAGTACGACAATAGTACGTAATGCAGTGGCTAGATGAGAGTTTGTATGTTCAATACCACATTTTGCGAGAACTGCTGTAAGTCCTGCAAAAAAGGCTGAACCAAATGCATAAAGAATCCACATAAAAAAGCCTCCTTATAATACTATTATAGGAGGCTAAAATGAATTTGTTTAGAATTCTTTGATTGCTTTGATTACATCTTCTACAGTTAAATGGAATGCCTTGAATAAGTCTGCTGGCTTACCTGAAGCACCAAATGTATCCATAGTGACATATTTGCCCTTGAATCCTGCGAATTCACCCCAAGATAAACGGCTTCCTGCTTCTACAATAATTCTATTTTCTACACATGATGGTAAAATAGATTCTTTGTATTCTTCAGACTGTTCTCTGAATAATTCCTGACAAGGCATAGAAACGATTCTGATATTTAAGTTAGGGTCTTTTAATTGTTCTTTAGCTTTGACTGCTAAATCTACTTCTGAGCCTGATGCAATGATGATGATATCTGGCTTACTCATACAATCATCAATAATATAACCACCTCTTAAGGCACCTCTGTTACTGCCTACCATCTTAGGTAAGTCCTGTCTAGAAAGGATAAGAGATGTAGGTGTTTCTTTTGAACTCATTGCGACATACCAGCCGGCTTTTGTTTCAAATTCATCACATGGTCTAAATACATACATGTTAGGCATTGCACGAAGCATAGTCAACTGTTCTACTGGTTCATGTGTTGGTCCATCTTCCCCTACACCAATACTGTCATGAGTAAATACATAAGTAAGTGGAAGCTTCATTAATGAAGATAAACGAGCCATAGGTTTTACATAGTCACTAAATACAAAGAATGTAGCCACATATGCTTTTAATCCACCATATAACATTAAACCATTACCTACTGCAGCCATAGCTTGTTCTCTTACACCAAAGTGGATATTACGTCCACCATAGTTGTCTGCACTGAATTCACCTTCACCCTTTAAGACTGTCTTATTAGAAGGTCCTAAGTCGGCTGAACCACCAATGAAGTTAGGGGCAAAATCCTTAATAAGGTTCATTGTTTCACCACTTGCAGCACGAGTTGCAATATTGTGATGTTTATTAGCCCAGAATAATGGGTTATCCTTGAAGATTCTTGCAAAGTCAGGGTTAAAATACTGTTCCCATACAATCTTCATTTCTGGATATTCTTCAAAGTATTTATCCTGCATAGAAGTCCAAGCATCATATAAATCATCTACACGTTTTTGTGTAGAAGCTAGATAATCATATACTTCTTCTGGTACATAGAAATCTTCCTGTGGAAGACCTAGTTTTTCTTTTAATGCCTTGATGTTATCAGCGCCAAGTGGTGCACCATGAGTGCTTTCTGAACCTTCATTTGGACTATCTTTACCGATTGTAGTCTTGATTTCAATGAACTTAGGTTTACCTTTAATAGTTTTTGCTTTTTCTAATGCAGCAAGTACTTCATCTAAGTTATCTCCATCTTCTACAGTTAATGTTTCAAAACCAAATGCCTTTACTCTGTCTGATACATTTTCTGTAAATGTGATGCTTGTGTTACCTTCGATAGAAATGTTATTTGAATCATATAAGATGATGAGCTTTTCTAACTTAAGTGTACCGGCGAGTGATAATGCTTCTGAAGAAATACCTTCCATCATACATCCATCACCAGCTAATGCATAAACATAATGATCAAATAGATCATAACCTGGTTTATTAAATACAGTGGCTAAATGAGCCTGACCCATTGCCATACCAACAGCCATGCCTAAGCCCTGTCCTAGTGGACCTGTAGTGGCATCTATACCTACTGTATGTCCATATTCTGGATGTCCTGGTGTAAGTGAACCTAACTGTCTAAACTGCTTTAAATCATCCATAGTTAAGCCATAACCATATAGATGTAATAAGCTATAAAGCATGCTTGAACCATGTCCTGCTGATAAAATAAAACGGTCTCTATTAACCCATTCAGGATGTTTTGCATCATGATTTAATACCTGTGACCATAATACATGAGTGAATCCAGCAGCCCCTAAAGGAAGTCCTGGATGTCCTGAATTTGCTTTCTGAATCATATCTGCACAAAGTGCTTTAATTGTATATACTGTTTTTTGATCAATCTTGTTCATTTTTTCTGTTTTCTCCCATTCATCATTGTTAAATATTATACCTGTTCTCTTTTTGTGAATGCAAGATATTTAGTACTTCACATTCCAATTCATTGCAGCATTATATAAGAAATACAGGCCATACATTAAGCAGCCTTCATCAAAGATAGTGGCTTTGTTATGAAGACCATAAATATAACCATCCTGTTTACATCCTGCCGCAAGAGTAACAAAGAGTGAAGGTACATTGGCAGTAATATGGCCAAAGTCTTCTGAGATAGTAAGAGGAAGTTCTAACTTCTTGATATAACTACCAAATACATCTTTTTCTACATCCATAATAGATTTAAGTAATGCAGGATCATTATAGACACTTGGTGCCTGCTGTAAAATTGTGATACCTGCCTGGGCATGATACATTGAAGCAATACTTTGAACTAATTCATTCACTCTTCCCATAATATATTCCTGATCATCTGGACGATAACTTCTTAAAGAACATTTCATATAGGCTTTTTCTGGAATAATGTTATGGGCTTTACCTGCATTCATAATACCGATTGTAAGTACATCATCATGACTCATGCTGATTTCTTTAGGAATGATTTCCTGTAATTGCTGGTATATATGAACAGCCACACGCAGTGCGTCAATACCTTTTTCTGGCATAGAACCATGTGAACTCTTACCTGTAATATTGATTTCAAAGATTGTAGACGCTGTTGTCATCGCTTTACGGATTGTACGTATAGTTCCTGTCTTATCTTCTGTGGCAGGCATAACATGTAACCCTACTGCAGCATCAACACGAGGATACTTTAATACCCCATCTTCAATCATCATCTTACAGCCCACTAGTCCTTCTTCATGAGGCTGGAAAACAATCTTGATCTGCCCTTTGAGTTTCTTTTCATTCTGTTTTAATAGTTTGGCACACATCAACATCATAGATGCATGCATATCATGTCCACATGCATGCATTGCCCCATTAATAGACTTAAAAGGAAGATTTGTATGTTCCACAAGTGGTAATGCATCCATATCACTTCTAAGTAAAAGAATCTTCTTATCATGAGGTCCTACAAGTATTTCAATACTTCCTCCTGGATTCACAATAATATTCTCATAACCATACATTTCAAGCAGTTTCACTATATATTCCTGTGTCTGGGGAAGAGGATGACCGACTTCTGGATGTTCATGAAAATGTCTTCTCAATCGTATTAATTCCTGTTCAATATCCTTGTTGTTTGATATCCATTTTTCTATCTTTTCCATAACTTACACCTACTTTTCCATTTCTTGAATAATACGTCTTGTATTAATAATCTTTTGTGCATATTCTCCTTTATTACGTTTCACTAATCCATAGTAAAGAAGATCAACAACGATAAGTGAATAATAATGAGAACTCATCGCTCCGATACGTAATGGCTGTTCCTGTGAAGGAATAGTTAATACATAATCTACTAACTTACCAAGCTTAATATAAGCAGATTGTGTAATTGCGACAGATGGGATATTCATTTCCTTTGCCCATTTAGCAGCAGTGACTATACCTTTTGTTTCTCCACTATATGAAACAAAGATAGCTAAATCTTCCTGTGTCATAGCAGGTACAAAAGTCATCTGTAAATGAATATCAGGACAATCACTAGAAGACTTCCCTATCCTCATAAGTTTATATCTAAAATCATCACAGACAAAAATAAATAAACATGTTTCGCTTGTTCTAAAGCTTTCACAACATCTTCTAGTGTAGAAGTACTAAGAAAGTGATATGTTTTATCAATAGTCACAACCTGAGAATGATGTGCTTTATTCATAAGTGCAGCCATATCTTCTTCCGGATGTAATAAAAAACTTTCCCCTTTTTTATAATTACCCTTAAAAAAAGTATACCATGATTTTCTTTTTTATCGCATTTTTTATGACATAATATAAAAATTATGCATGATTTAATAATTTTTTATCACTTTATAACATTTTTTATTATTCATCAATAATTCATTTTATCATGAATATATGGTCTATTTTTTCGTTTATTCCGATATGTGCGTATGATAAATTAACGTCATGATGATAATTTCTTATTGACTTGACTATTTTCTATTCGTATAATGCAGTCATACCAGAAAGGTAAAAAGAAAACATAAACATGATAAAGGGGGAGTGCTTATGGCAAAGGTTTTAACTGAAGTTTTTGGTATATGGTATTTAATTGGTGCCGCGTTTGTATTCTTTATGCAGGCAGGCTTCGCAATGGTTGAGGCAGGGTTCACCCGTGCTAAGAACGCCGGAAACATCATCATGAAAAACTTGATGGATTTCTGTTTAGGAACTGTTGCTTTTCTTATTGTAGGTTATAGCTTCTTATGTGGGAGTGATGTAGCTAACGGATTTATTGGATGGGTTGGTTTTGGAAATGGTCCATTAACTAACTTTGCATCAACCGATTGGTCAAGCTTCGTATTCAACTTAGTATTCTGTGCAACTGCAGCAACTATCGTATCTGGAGCAATGGCAGAAAGAACTAAGTTCTTAAGTTATTGTATTTATTCATTCGTTATTTCTTTAATTGTTTATCCTATTGAAGCCCATTGGGTATGGGGACCTGATGGCTGGTTAACAGCAATGGGATTCCATGATTTCGCTGGTAGTGCAGTGATTCACTTCGTTGGTGGTTTAACTGCTTTAATTGGAGCTAAAATTCTTGGTCCTCGTATTGGTAAGTTTAATAAAGATGGAAGCCCAAATGGTATTCCTGGTCATAGTTTAACTATTGGTGCTTTAGGTGTATTTATTCTTTGGTTTGGCTGGTATGGATTCAACGGTGCTGCTGCTAAGAATGGTACACAGTTAGCAACTATCTTCGCAACTACTACTGTTGCACCAGCACTTGCAACATGTACCGTAATGATCTTTACTTGGTTAAAGTATGGTAAACCTGATGTAGCTATGAGCTTAAACGGTTCACTTGCAGGCCTTGTCGCAATTACTGCTGGATGTGATGCAGTTAATGTAATGGGTGCTTGTATTATTGGTATTTTATCTGGATTTACTGTTTGTTTCTTTACTTGGTTATTAGATTATAAATTACATATTGATGATCCAGTTGGTGCTGTCGCTGTTCATTTTGGTAATGGTTTACTTGGTACTATCTGTGTTGGATTATTTGCCTGCGGTACTGATACAATGCCTAAGGCTCAGGGTCTATTCTACGGAGGAGGCTTTAAGTTATTAGGTACTCAGTTACTTGGCTTATTATGTATTGGTGTTTGGACTGCTGTATTAATGACTATTACATTCTTGGTTATTAAGCATACTGTTGGTCTTAGAGTTACTGAAGAAGAAGAAATCACTGGTCTTGATAAGCTTGAACATGGTTTAGAGAGTGCTTATGCAGGTTTCGCATTAGAAACAGAAACTTATACTGGTGCTACTGCTGCAACTGTTTCTGCTCCTGAATTAAGTGTTGCAGAAGCTGTTCCTACTGTTGCAGTCAATGGGGAAGGTAAGATCAGTAAGATTGTTATTATTGCGAAAGCAGAAAAGATGGATGCTTTAAAAGTTGCTATGAACGATATTGGCGTTGCTGGTATGACAGTGACAAGAGTATCAGGCTGTGGTGTTCAGAAAGGACAGACTGCTTATTATAGAGGCGCTAAGGTTGATATCCAGTTGTTGCCTAAGGTAAAGGCTGAGATTGTTGTATCTAGTATTCCTGTACAGACAGTTGTAGATGCAGCAAGAAGTGTTCTATACACTGGTCATATGGGTGATGGTAAGATCTTTATCTATAATGTAGAGAATGTCGTAAGAATTTCTTCTGGTGAACAAGGCACTGAAGCCTTAAGCTATGAAGACTAATAAAAATGAGACTCGATTCGAGCCTCATTTTTTTCATTATTTGATTGATTGGTACTGTTCACATTTCCTTCCTATATAATGTAGATATATAAAGGAGACAGATATGAGTAAAATAATATTTCTAGATGTAGATGGTACATTAATTGATTATGAAGCAAAATTACCTGCTTCAGCAGCTAAGGCAGTAGACATGGCACGAGCAAATGGACATAAGGTATATATTTGTACTGGATGTTCTAAGGCTGAAGTACTACAGCGTAATTTATGTGATTTAGATGGTATGATTGGTGGTAATGGTGCTTATGTAGAAGACCATGATGAAATTGTTATGCATCAAGGATTATCAAAGGAAGATGTAAAACATATTGTAGATTGGTGTAATGAGAGACACTTAGGATTCTATTTAGAAGCCAATAGTGGTATGTACTGCAATGACTATATGTTAGAACAGGGTCCTGAAACTATGGTTAAGTATGCTCAGGGTAAAGGAGCAGACCTAGAGAAAGCAAAGGAATCTTCTAAAGCATTCATGAATGGATTTATTCATTTACAGGGTGAAGATTTATATAGAGATGATGTAAATAAGATCAGCTTTATCTTAAGCTCTTATCAGGATCATTTAGATTCTAAGGTAGAATTCCCTACTCTTGTAGCAAATACATGGGGTGGTAAGGGTGAAGTAGCCTTATATGGTGATTTAGGACCTACTGGTATTACCAAGAGACATGCGATTGAAGTATTGATGGAACATCTTGGTGCCGACTTTAAGGATACTATTTCTTTTGGTGATGCAAAGATTGATTTATCAATGTTTGAATGTTGTGCTTATAATGTAGCTATGGGTAATGGTGGTCCTGAAATTAAAGAAGCAGCAGATTATATTACAACTGATGTTAATGATAATGGACTTTATAATGCATTTAAACATTTAGGACTAATTTAAAAGCCGTTGTGAGTGTAATGCTCGCAACGACTTTTTTAATGCAAAAAGACCTAAACACCTAAATGTCTAAGTCTTTTAATATGTCTTCAGATTCCACAAAACTAGGATCCATATGTGTTAAGAAATGCCACTCATCTGAATCTGTATATAAGATGGCTTCGCCATCTTCAGAACCAAAATAAGCTCTCTCTACCTCGTATCCTTTAGATTCTAAGTATTGTTTAACACATCTATAGTTATGTTCTCTTTTCTCTATGTAGTCCTTAAGTTCATTATTAGGAATAGAATAAGCATCTACTCTTGTAGATCCTTCTACAATTCCATCTCCTGGTGTAGATAAGTCCATTATCTCATTCCAATAAATATCTACTCTTCCATCATCAGTAAACATATATGTAGTAAAAGGTACAATATGACCATTATATTTTAGTTCTACATAATCAGGTACAATAGTAGGATCAAAGTACTCATACTCAAACCCTTCAATCACTTCATACTGATATCCAGCTAATTGAGATATAAGCTTTCTGCCTTCTTCTATTGTATGAAATAAGCCAACATTGATACTTAACTCACCTTGACTTAATTGTAATATATACATAGTCATCACCTATTTTTTATAGTAGCTTAAGTTCTCTTCTAATCCATCTGTAATAGCTTCTTTAAGCTTCTCTGGACCTACCACAATAATCATTGGACCAAACTGTCTAATCCAGTTCATTAAACCTGTATTAAAGATAATTCCTTCAACACGTGTTTCATACCATTGATGATCATTCTCTATTGGCGCAATAGTCTTGTTAATAGTAATATCTTTTCCTAAACGTGATACAACTTCTCTAATAAGTACACCATCAAACTTAATATGTAGTGTAATTTCATCACCATCAAAGAAACTATTCATTGACTTCGCAAGTGATTGTTTCAATGATTCACTCATTCTTTCCTCATCATCAAAATCAAAATAATATGTACGGCTCTTATCTAGCTTTCTAATACGGTCAATACGGAATGTAGTCAATGAGTCCTTATGCTTATTATAATAAGCACGTAAATAGTAATGACCATCCACAATCACTGTATTATAAGGACTCACATTATAATATTCATGATTAATACCTGCATTACCCTTAGTAGAATATGTTTCTACAGGATGTCCATCAATAATAGTATAGTCTACATACTGGAAACGTATATCCTTCTTATTACGTATTGCAGAAGTAATAATCTTTAGATTTTTACTTAGAGAATAGACACCTTCATCATCATCTTCTAATTCTGGTACAATGAGATAATCCTTCTGTTTAGCAGGTGAAAGTTTTAAAAGCTTATTAACTATTTCTCTTTTATCATTATTTGTGAGATCTTGACGATAATTAACCATATCAATAAGTAATTGTATCTGTGCTTCATCAAAATAACCTGTTTCAATCATATAACCAAAACGTCTCACTGCTTTGATTATTTCTTTTCCAAACATTAAAGCTGTAAATGCATTGATCTGTTTAATCACTGCATATACAGCTTTTAAACCAATATCATAACCTTTTTCTTCTAATTGACGCTGTATATCTTCTGCACTGATGCATTCCTCTGAATTCATCAATAATGAGAAGACAGCCCACATTTTTTCTCCCATCTTATGCCTCCTGATACCTGGTAAGATACCTTTTTACTATAATGATCCACAAGCTGGAAATAACCAATTAAGTCATAAGACGCATAAAGATTTAAAAGTGATTCATCTGGTTCCACTTCACATTTCTGTAAGTATTCATAAGCCCCTTCTATATCTTCTTCTACTAAAGAAAAGTAAGCAGCTTGCGCATAAGTAATCACTTCTTTATCTACTAATAAAGAGATAAGTGCAAGATATGAGAAAGGCATCAAATGTCTCACAATACGGTATACATCTAATGGTGATCCATTATGGAGCATATAGTTACATAAATTCTTATTCAATGATTGAATACGAGGATGTTCTCCAAATAAGTATTCAATCATTACGAGATGATTTTCTAAACATTGCATATCATCTATTTCATAGAATTTCTTTAAGGCAAGACCTAAATATTTCTTTTGGTGTGCCTTAATATAACCTTCTATTTTCT
>OGQH01001069.1_pt1 | contig 27200 bp, 33 predicted proteins | sample 1553181 | NCBI WGS metagenome assembly OGQH01 (sample SAMEA2579946, study PRJEB22360) | human gut metagenome | biome: human gut; feature: human-associated habitat; material: faeces | place: Denmark | collected 2008/2010 | reverse complement strand
CCGCTGTTGTGATCGCCACTGTTGTAATCGCCGCTGTTCCAATAGCCGCTGTTCCGATTGCCGCTGTTGTGATCGCCACTGTTGTAATCGCCGCTGTTCCAATAGCCGCTGTTCCGATTGCCGCTGTTGTGATCGCCACTGTTGTAATCGCCGCTGTTCCAATAGCCGCTGTTCCGATTGCCGCTGTTGTGATCGCCACTGTTGTAATCGCCGCTGTTCCAATAGCCGCTGTTCCGATTGCCGCTGTTGTGATCGCCACTGTTGTAATCGCCGCTGTTCCAATAGCCGCTGTTCCAATAGCCGCTGTTGCAATCACCACTGTTCCGATTGCCGCTGTTGCCGTACCCTGTGCACCATTTTCCAGTATTTACAATTTCTAACAGTTCCGCCCATGGAATTTCACGGATGATTTCCAATTTATCCGTAGCGCATTTGTCGCCATCTTCCACGACATTGCCACGTGCAACGACCTCTGCAACATGATTATTGGGGTCGAATTGGTAATAATTGAAACAATCTGATGCCTTTTTGCAAAAATGCATTCCACTGTTGCATACAGACAGGGTAACATCTTCCTCAAAATTCCCGGGGCAACTGTATTGCTTGCCCCGGCATGTCCAATCCGGGTTGAATACCTTGTAGCCTTTTACTTTGCTTTCCATGATTTAGTCCTCCTCTTCATCTTCATACGATTCCTCGCCGAGCGAAAGAATGTCTATCGCCATTGCGCCGAGAGCTTCGCCTACAGTGGCATTACTATGCCGCGCGATTGCTTCGGCAATGTTTTGCGCAGCTGTAACATAACCTTCTGCGAGGTCTCTGGCAGATACCCTTTCTGCATGTAGTTCTACGTCCACACCGTTTCTGTCTATCTCAATACGGATTTCAATATATCTCTTTTGGTTTTCCATCGTCAAATATCCCCCTCTTTTCTGTTCTTCGATTTTTCCGGGTCGAACCCGTCCGGATAACGTTCACGTAGTTTCTGTATGTTCATGCTGGCGATTTCTGACAGTGTTGCACCGACTGATGCACACGCTTCAGCGATCATCCACAGGCAGTCGCCCAGCTCTTTCTTGAAATGTTCCTTGTCGAAATCGTGTCCCTGGAATACTTTTTGCAGGATTCCGGCGACTTCACCTGATTCACTGCACAGTCCGAAAACAGCGTGCCGCATCATTTTATCCCGCTCGCCGTATTGAAAACTGCACGTGCGCATAGCTTCCATTAGGTAGATGTCCAGGCGTGTGATTTCCGGTTCCGGTTTGTATTCCTGATTCCAGCATTCATCGCAGACAGGGTTACTGCAAAAATGGCAGTCCGGGTGATCTACAGCATTTAAATAGTCATAATAGGATGGGCACCAACGGACTCCGCCAGCAGACTTGTTGCTGATCTTTCCCGGCTCAACCTCTGCAACTTTTTCTCTCAACGTCATTTTCATTTTCCTTTCTGCATTTGAATTCGCACCACGGGCATACGTACCAGCCCGTCCGTTGTGCACAGACTTGCCATTCTTTCTGGCAAAACTGGCAACATGTGTATTTGTATCCGTTCCGGATTTGGTATCCGGTGTAAAATTCACTTTTCACGGCTGGACTGTCCAGTCATGCGCCAACTGTTCCAATGTCACGTTGAAAAATTGGCAGATATGGTTCAGATCGAATCCGGTGAATAGTCCAGGATCCGCAAAACGGCGGTTCAGGGTTTCTCGCTTTGCGATGCCCAGTATTTGGCACATCTCGTCCGGGCTGACTCCGCGGCGCTGCATCAGACCGGCGATGTTGCCGGCGATAATGCCCATTTGTGTTTCCTGCGGCTTATTTGGTTTGCGCGGCATTGCGGTCACCTCCTTTTTAATGCTTCAGATATTGAGACCCGATTTGAAACCAAACCGACCCAATTACACGTAAACACAAAGCGACAGTTTTAGATCCTTGGCTTATTTCGGTGCGTATCCAAGCTGTAATAAATATTAGGAACGCCCCACCTAGTACGAGAATTATAGCTAGTAATCGCGTTTTCGTCACCTCTTTCGTCTTATGTTCTCATCTCAGCCTTTTCGAATCTCAAACAAATCGTTTGGCTTTGCCCCAAGAGCGACACAAATTGGATTGATAAAGTCTATGTTTATTCGCTTACGATTGCAGAGCATATTGCTGAACTCCTGCTCACTGAATCCAGAGCGTTCTGCAACGTACTTCTGTTTCAGACCTTTTTCTTCCATGATGCGTCTGATGTTATACACTACAATGTCCATGGTGTTCACCTCGCTTCTATGATATATAACGATTGATTTTTACCAACTTGTATCCGATTTTATTTGGAGTGTTTCGTTTTTCCCTATAGCCGGATACTGTTTCAATCAATTTTCTTGATTGCAATTTTATTATATAACAAGATTCTTGATCTGTCAAGACTTTTCAATCAACTTTTTTGATACAAAAATACACAAATTATCAAGTTACTTTTTGTACACAAAGTACAATATCAAGTTACTTGTATATTTATATTGACTTTCTGCGTTTTTCGTGGTATAATGTATATATTAAACTTGATAGGCGGTGACCAAATGAGTATCGGAGAAAGAATCAAGAAAAGACGTGAAGAACTAGGTATGTCCCAGCTGGAGCTTGCCAAAAGAATCGGCGTAACGCAGGGATCAATCGGAAATTATGAAACCGGTGTCAGCAATCCCAAAATGGAGTTAATGCCTAAGATTTTCGATGCACTGAAAACAGATGCAAACTATATTTTTCACGAAGCTGTTGAAATGCAGCAAATTGATTTTACATATCCAGAAATCGTAATGGTAAAAAAATACCGTGGTCTTGATAGCCACGGAAAAAAGATTGTAGATTATGTGTTGAATGAAGAATCGGAACGCTGCACGATTCCTGAACCCATTAGCCCCTCACAGCACACATGGACGATCTGTTACAGCGAATACAAGGCATCTGCCGGAACAGGCGTGATGCTGGATTCCTATGAACGTATGGAACGGCTAGACGTACTGGACACTCCAGCTGCACGCCGTGCAGACTACGGATTGATGATCTCCGGTAACAGCATGGAGCCGGCATACCAAGACGGAGATATTGTACTGGTGGAACAAGCAGATTCTGTAGAAGTCGGGGAGATCGGCATTTTCGTAGTAGACGGCGACGGGTATATCAAAAAATTTGGTGGCGACTGTCTGATTTCCCTGAATGAGGACTACGCTCCGATTCCATTGCACGAGTATAACCATGTAAAATGCTGCGGTAAGGTGATCGGTGTAGCACAGATGGCAGAGTGAGGTGAAAAATCGTGGGGATTTTCGAAAAAAAGAAAGCGGTGATGCGACAGCTGCAAAATGCAGTTGCTTTACAAAACGCACAAATTGCACAGCTGCAAGAAAATAACGAGCATCTTAAACAAGAACTTGAAAGCCTTCGTTCTTCCATTCCAAAAGAGCAGAAGGATTTCGAAATACTCGCTGAAAAGAGTAAAGCTTTAAAAGAGCAGATTGCTGATTCAGAAAAGAAACTGAATCAAACCAACGAACAAATCGCTCAAAAAGCGGATAAGTTAGATTCTACAGCATCAGAACTGCATACCCTATACAAAAGTCTGGAAGAAAAAGCAGGACAGCTGCAGGCGTGTGTAGCGAAAATTCAAAAAGCTGAAGTGCTGTATTCGGCGTATAAATCGGCAAACCGTGCGTATATCAGGAGCAATGATACCGTACTGGAAGAAGTATATACTCCTGCCGATTTGATGCCGATCGTAGAAATCGAATTGAACTGCATGGGCGTAAAAGACCTGCGGAAGCTTTACAATCACTATCAGAGCAGCATTCGGAAAGCCTTCCAACGCTATGAAGGCAGATACACTACAAAATCGAACATTGCGATATATCGGCTTATGGTGATTGCGATGGAAGCCGAACTGCAAAACATTCTTCATGCGATTTCTTACGGAAAATTGGAAAGCTCCATTGAACGTGTAAAATCTATTATCAACCGCTATTATGAAATAGCAGTCGAAGGAAATCAGAGTATTGCACCGACAATGAAAAAATTCATTGCCGAAATCGAAGATCTGTTTATCGGGGCGGTAAAAGTGGAATACGAGTACTACGTCAAAAAAGAACAGATCAAGGAAGAACAACGGGCTTTGCGGGAACAGATGAAGCAAGAAGAAGAAGAACGAAAAGCACTGGAAGCGGAAAAGAAAAAAGTAGAAAAAGAAGAATCCAAATATGCAAATGAAATACAGCAGCTTAAAGAACGTGTACAAGATACAGCAGACGATTCTCAAACTAAAATCTTGCTGGAAAGAATCCAACAGCTACAAGAGCAGCTGTCAGAAGTGCAAAAGAAAAAAGAAGATATTGTCAATCTGCAAAACGGAAAAGCCGGTTATGTATATGTTATCAGTAATCTTGGCGCATTCGGCAATGATGTCTTTAAAGTCGGTATGACCAGGCGATTAGAGCCGATGGACAGAATTAAGGAACTCAGCAATGCAAGCGTCCCGTTTTCCTTCGATGTCCACAGTTTCATCTTCTCGGATGATGCCGTTGGACTGGAAAAAATGCTCCATCAGGAACTGAATGACAAGCGCGTCAACAAGATCAATCTGCGAAAAGAATTTTTCCGTACATCTATTGACGAATTGGAACAGCTTGTACTAAAGCATTATCCATCAGCGGAATTCAAGAGAACAATGCTGGCAGAACAGTATTATCAAAGTCAGTCTATGGATGAGCCTTTGGGACAAGCAGATTTTGAAGAAGTATAAATAAAAAACCGCCCCACGGCGGCAACCGTGAAGCGGCAAGAGGAAAACTATTGCTATAATAGCCCTCCAGACAAGGTCTATTATAGCATATTTCCCCACAAATTGCAAGGAGGAAATTGCGAAAATGGCAACAGCAAAAAAGCTGCCCTCCGGAAATTGGAGGGTAAATTTGTATGTCGGCACCAATGATGCCGGAAATCGGCAGTATAAATCATTTACCGCCGCAACGAAAAAAGAGGCCGAATTCCAAGCGGCTACGTATAACCTAAAGCGCAAAGAAAAGCCAAAGGATATTACAGTGGGGGATGCCATTGACGGCTATATAGCAGCAAAAGAAAACGTTTTATCACCGTCTACTATCATCGGATACAAAAACATCCGGAAAACAAAATTTCAGGAATTGATGGACGTGCCGCTGGATAAAATTACAAATATCATGATACAGGGGGCAGTGAATCGTGCTGCGCTATCACTATCGCCCAAATCTATCCGCAATGCACACGGGCTGTTGACTGCTGCGCTGTCCATGTATTTGCCGGATTTTTGTGTGCGTACCACACTGCCGGCGAAACAGCACAAAATCAAATTGCTGCCAACGGCGGCGGAAATTTTAGATGCAGTGCAGGGGACAGATGTAAATTTGCCCGTGACACTGGCGCTGTGGCTAGGGCTGCGAATGTCGGAGGTTCGCGGTATCCGGTATGGGGATATTACGGATGGCGTGCTGACTATTCAGAATGTGCGTATTGCGATGGGTGACGGTGGCAATATTGTAAAATCGCAAACCAAAACATACAACAGCACACGGCAGCTGGTATTGCCGGAACATATTATAAAAATGATTGGTAGCGGAAACCCAGACGACTACATCATCACAATGGCAGCGCAGACGATCTATCAGCATTTTGTGAAAATCATATCAGCGGCAACCGGCAAACGCATGACATTCCATGATTTGCGGCACGTGAATGCATCGGTTATGTTGGCACTGGGCGTGCCGGATAAATACGCCATGGAACGTGGCGGTTGGTCTACAAACAGCACCCTGAAATCCGTTTATCAGCACACATTTGCGCCGGAACGACAGCAAATGGATGCCCGTATAGACAACTATTTCAATAGCCTAATTAAATAGGCATGCAACACAAAATGCAACATAAATAATTAAAAATAACGCAATTGCTAGGGAAATAGCAAATACATTTAGGGTTCGAATCCCTCTCTTTCCGCCAGATGAAAACCGCGTATTTACTGGATTTTCTAGTATTTACGCGGTTTTTTCGTGTTTACATTTCCATTCCGGACGACTTTTTTCCATCAAAAACGACAGATTTTGCACTGAATCGGAACAGTATGCAACACGAAATGCAACACGAAAAAAGTCGGGATAATAATTTTGTTACTAATTATTATATTGCCATTATTGCTAATATTTTTTCAAATAGTATTGAATTACCGATGAATTTATGATATAATAAAAATAATGTTATTAGGATTACCAGGACGGTGAAATTCATTTGGAAGAAATAATGTATTATTCCCCTATGCTTGCTAAAAAGCCATATCGTTCTACAATGGAACTTGTTGAAAAAATGGAATGCAAGGGGATTACGTTTCAAAATATATCAAAAGATGATGCTGCAAAATACCTTTTAGAAAAAAATAATTTTTTAAGGCTATATGCATACAGAAAAAACTTTCAAAAAGCAGAACTTGGTGGAAAGAAAGGAAAATACATAAATCTTGACTTTTGCCACTTAAAAGCACTTGCAATTTTAGATTTGCAGCTCAGAAAACAAATTTTTGGAATTTGTATTGATATAGAACATTATTTGAAATTATCTATTTTACAAGATTTTGAAACAAGAAAACCAGAAGATGCTTATGCAATCGTCACGGCATTTTTGAATACCAATTTTTATACCGCAGAGGAAATTTTAAAAAAATGTATTCGGCGAAACGGGTACATAGGCAATTTGTTGAACAAGTACATTTCAGAACAAGATGAGAAAGATAAAACAATATTCTGCTTTGAACAATACTCAGGAGATGAATTAAAATATTATTGTATGGATATGCCAATATGGGTTTTTCTAGAGTCTATTACATTTGGTAGCTTAATTCGTTTTTATGATTTCTATTATAAATATTATGAATGTGAAGATGAATGCCCAATTCAAGTTACACTATTGAATAGTATAAAGAGTATTCGGAACGCTTGCGCACATAATAATTGTATTCTTCATGATCTATCGGAAAAGCAATGCCGGCCGCATTCGTTCGTTAGGACCTTTGCTTCAAGAAAAGGGTGTAAAAGGTCTATGATTTTATCAAGATTAACTTGCCGTTCAATACACGAATTTACAAGCGTATTATATCTTGCGAATAAGCCTTTTCAAGGGTCAACATTTCTTCCAGAAGATATTTTAAATCATGATTTGAAAGAATTGCAAGATGTTTTATCCCATTTTGAAGAAAAATATTTGTGTTTGTTTCAGAAAAACGATCTAATACTTTCAAGTTTTCAATTTTTAAAGAAAATAGTTGACTTTTAGCTTTAAAAGTGGTACAATATTATTGTAATATAAAAACTGAATCAGTTTTAAATGGGGCGGCGTTGCGACGGTGCCCCAGATTTTTTATCTAAACAAAAAATAACGGCGGTAACCTGATAGTTACCGCCATTTGTTTTATTTTGACATTTTTGATATTATTTCCAATTCCGCATCACTTAGTGCCCATCTTGTAGCTTTTTCACGTTCTGCCTTTTCACGTTCTGCAATGTCAATTTGCGCTTTTATTTTATCAGATACCAGAAACCCACCGCCAAAAATAGTTTTTTTGGATGCCTTCTGGATATCCAATTGACGGATAAAACACGATTCATCAAATGGAATTTTTATTTCAATTCCATATCTAGAATACGGATTCAGCAATGGCGTGCGAACGACAGAATTAGGGAATGAATATTTTGGCAGCTGTTTTTTTGTTTGTTTTCTGATTTTTTCATCAGCCAGCCTAATTGCCTGGTACAATGTCGGCGCTGTCCTGATACGAATGTTATCAGATTCCAAATTGGTCGCAAATGATGTGTGTACGATAGCGCCATTTTGATATGTAATATCGGAATCCACAACAATAGCGGAACAATTTCGATTTTGAATAGTACTGAACAGCGTTAAATTTGGCGCAAACAGAAAAAATGGAATGTCCCTATTTATGTAGAAATCCAAAATTTTAGAAAAAATGCTAAATGGTGGATTGTCCACCACAATAGATCCACTATCATAATCATAATTTTCATAGTCGCCGCCTGGATAAAACGGGCGGACAAAATTACAGCGATTTACCCTGTATTCATTCTCAACCCAGCCAGCCACAGCGTCATAAATTTCAACAGGTGTATAGCAATCATCCGTTGTCTTTTTTGGTTTGAATTTGTCAACAAATTCTTCGTATGATTCGTTTCGCACCATAAGTTCCACATCCTAATCAATTTTTTTCGTGTAATCTAGGCAAATCCACCCAGCTTTCGATTTTAAAAATCCCCAGTTGTTGCATTTGTCTACGATCGTGTAAACGCCGTGGTCGCTGATCGTTCCCACAACAGGATATTTTGTCCCGGCGCCTTTGCGGATGTTCAGAACGTCCGCTGTAATTTTTACCCGATACGGGGCGAATTTCCCGGCTGCTGGTTTCGCTGCTGCTGGCTGTTTTGCCGGCTGCGTTTTTCCATCCAGTTTGTTTTTTACGTCCCACAGGAACTGCGCCCAGTGTTCGCAGTTTTCTGTGTCGCTGCCGCCCCTGGATTTTGGAACGAACCACTTCGGGCAGTCCTTCCCGGTAACATCAAAATGCCGAATCACACCACGATTCATTGGATTCAGTCCATATTTTTTGCACAGATTGGCAGTCAATTCCACCAGGCTATTGTATGTAGCTGTATTAAATTCGCCCGTCCAGTCGGGGTGACAATTTTCAATGCTGACCGTGTAGTTGTTTGCCTGATTGGTGCACCAGGAAACCTCTTCGTCCGGGATGCAGCAGATCACTTCACCTTGCAGCCCGATAATGTAATTCGCAGATACCTCTACGTCCGTATTCTGAAAATAGTTTCGATTTTGCATAGCAGATGTGCCGGGATTTGCCACCCAATGAATGGCAATGGCAGTTGTTTTGGAACGTTTGGTATATGGTCGATTGTGCGTTAAATACGCATTGGTAATGGTCATAGTTTATTCCTCCTATTTATTGTTTTTCTGCTGGAGCAGTTCAATTGCACGGGTCAACACGTCCGGCAGTCGAATGCCCATCAGACCTGCGTTTTCCAATATGGAAAGCAATTCGTTACACATAAATGCAACGCAAACACCTGCGCGCACATAATGAACGTCCAGTACAGCATCTAGACGAGCTGCGACTAGAACCAACAATAAAACGATGCATTTTTTTGCAAGTCCTTTCCATCCAATTTTACTGGATAGCCCGCCGCCCTGCGTTTTGGGCGATTTGCCCGCCGCAGCCACAATCAAACCGGTTAGATAATCAACCCCCATAAAAATCAACAAGGACAGCATAGCGGCGTCCCATCCACCGAACATCCATGCCAGCCAGCCGCCAATGGCACCGACTAGCGCACAAATCCACTCTTTCATTTTTGCCTCCTTTAATTTACAAAATATGTTGCATCGAACATGTAGGTTTGATCCGTCTGTTCCGCTCCAGTTAGAAAATCGAATCTGAAATACGTCTGATCCCCTGTTGTTCCATTTGCCGTCATCTGAACCCCTCGGACATTTGTTTCTGGAATATGATACAAATACGCGGGTGCACAGGATGTTGGAACGGTCAATTTTCCCCCTGTCGTAAGCATGATAGAGGCTGCACCTTTTGGACGATTGACCACAGCGTGCATAGATGCAACCGCGCCCACTTTGCGGTATGTGACGGTAACTTTTGTTGTCACAGTATTGCCATTGACCGTTTCATCAAAATCCGCTGTTTTGGTTATCCAACCGGTATCCTCCACAGGCGCAACCCGTGTACCATTTACCCATATGATGCCGCCGGATTCCACTGCGGTATCGTGGATGGTACCGTTTACCGTATTGATAAGCCCCGTTGTGCTGGCACGCAAAACGCCAGGAACCGTACAATACCCCAGACACACCAAAGCTCCGCCGCTGCTGCGCACCACCGTATCCGTATCGTTCGCAGTAGTGAACACTGAACCGTCCAAATAGCACTGGCTGGCGGTTGTGACACGCAAGCATTCTGCGCCCCCGGTCGAAGTGAAATTCGCACGATAGCCGTAAACATGCGATCCAGTGGAAGCTGTTACAATCGGTGTTGTACCGTCTGCAACAACAGTTAATGCAGACAGCGTAAGGGTACAGCTGGTCAGATTGATTCTGCCGTTGAGTGTAGTATTTGCAGCGGATGCACCCACTAAGGCGATTTTCTTGTTTTCGGCAGTTATGGTACCAATGTCATAAGAGCCGGCAGCAAACTGTAGACGGATGTTATTGTAATCCACATATTTGGCGAATGCCGATGCTACGGTTGCTAGTGGTTTATCCACAGATAATCCATTATTAGCATCCGACCCGGTTGATGCATTTAAATATACCGTCACCCTATCGACAATAGGCGGCACATATGGCGATATTTGCACACCGTTTCTGTATATGACACTGCCAGATATTGCATTGGATTGTGTCGGAAACATAACCGTGGTATCGTCAACGATTTTTGATGCCATTTTCGCCTGTATAATGCCGTATGATGCAGTACCGCCATAATTGCATGCAAACGTACGCACAACAGAACCATTTTCAGCGGATAGTAAAATTTTAGAAGATTGACCTCGTGCGCTAAACGTGCAGCTATTCAGAAATGCAGTGCTGTTGCCGGACACCAGAATTGCCGGGATAGTATCGGAACCAGTGGATGTAATCCCTGCTTTGGATGCAACTAGACAGCCGCCATTTTCAATAGATATTGCTGTTTCGCTAGATATTACCGATGCAGCATCCGACAAAATCAACGTCCCATATTGCACGGTGATTTTACCGTATATAGTAGCGTCAATGCTTTCCGAATCAAGGTTATAAATTTTCACACATTGATTTCCTATATAAATATCTCCGCTATAAATTCCGCCAGACAAAGACAGCTCAAGATTCGGAACCGCAGAATATTTGGAGATAGCCGCTTGGATTGTCTTCATTGGATCTGCCCACGAAAGCCCGTCATTGGCATCCGACCCATTGACCGGATCCAGATAAACCGACCGTTTTGCCCCGGTGCCCGTGCCGGCTTCCAGCCCTGCAATAATTCCTTCTACGGTCTCCCGTGCTGCATTGGCTGCCTTTGCTGCCTCATTGGCAGCAGCGGTAGCTTCTGAAATGCTTGTGTTTCCCGCATAACCCGGACGATAGCAGCAGTAGCGGTAGCCCTGCCCATCGTGCCAGATGGAAATGCCGATGGTGTCCTGTTCGTTGGTTCCAGAATTTGTATCTGCCACATAGTCATCCCCGATTTTGGTGAATGCCTCCGTGCCGCTTAGTGCCTCCCCGATATCCGCCTGAAAACCGGAAAAATGATGCAGAACGATGCGGCAGGCAAAGCGTGGCTGATCGGTCGGCAGGTTGATGCGCAGTTTCGGACACCGTACGGTGCTGTTCCCGGTATCGGTGTCACAGGAAATACGGTACTCGGTGTTGCTGTTCGGGGACAGAACGTAAATCCCAGCCGTTCCATTGTATACACAGTCTGTGTACTCCAGGGACTGGGTTTCCAGTGCAAATCCACCGGACCCGATCTCCAGACCGTCCACCGCCTGTTTCAATTCGGTTTCATTGGCGGATAAGGCATCCAGTGCCTTGTGAATGGCGCTCTTGATGTCTCGTCCGTATCGTCCGCCCTTGATGGTGTCCAAAAAGGATTGGATTGATTTCATAGGGATCCTCCTTTATATAAATCGTTCATCCAGGGCACGCTGCCGCCCCAGATTGCGGTTGATGAATGGCGTCATTGCCTTGGCAGCCGTTTTGCCGTCAATGTTGGATGTGACAGAAACCTGGACATGATCCATTGCCGCTGCAACCGCAGCTGCCATGGCAGCATAGTCAAACACCACCGTCTGCGATGCATTGAGCCGGGCGGATTCCCGTGCATACTGCATGCTGACATCATGCGGAATGACCTGTGTGCCGCTCGGCAGGGCAACCAGTTCCCCTCGTCCGCCCTCGTTCATGCGGGCAAAACCGCCCTGCCAGTTATCGGTACCATGCTGCAAATAGCTAAGCGGTGAAATGGAGACACCAGGAATCTTGTTGATAACATCAATGGCAAAGTTAATGCCGCTGATGAACGTGTTGGCGAGATCTTTTACCCCGGAAACCAGGGAATCCAGTGCCTCGCCGATGCCGTCAAACACGCCGCCAACAAATCCGGTTAATCCGTCCCACAACCCTGTAATTTTATCAAACACCGTGGAAAAGGTGTTTTTCACCCTGTTCATAATGTTCCGAATGGTGTTGAAAATGGTATTGAACACGGAAGACACGGTACTGGACAGCCTGGAGATGATGCCGGATATGCTATTCATCACGGAGCTGACAGTGGTACTGATTTTAGATACAATGTTGGAAACCAGCGCCCAGATATCGGATAGGACGCCGGAAATGAAATCCCAGACATCCCCGATTACTGCAATAATTCCAGCAATAAACTCCACAATGGATGCAATTACATTTGCAATGAATACAACAATGGGTACTACAACCGCCATAATCCCATTGATGATTCCGGCTACAAACGAGATAATCGGCGAAATAACAGATATTACCGTGCTGATTACGCTTGTCACAATGGAAATAATATTGGTAATAACCGGCATCAGTGCGCCAATTACTGCCATTACGGTATCAATAACAGATACAATCACATTGATTGCGGCGGTAATTCCGGGCATCAATGTAGTTACCATGTTGGTAATGATCCCGATAATATTCGTGATAACTGGAACCAGCTGTTCGATCAGCTGCGCAATGATTGGCGCCAGGGATGCAAACAGCTGTCCAATCATTCCAACAATTTGTGTCACAATCGGCATAAGCTGCGTGATCAGGTTAATGATAACGGGCAGAATTTGCTGAATCAGTGGCAGAACAGCCGCCAGAATGGACGATAATGCCGGAACCAGTGCGTCTACAATTTGTGTGATGGCTGGCATTACCGCCGCCACCAAATCCGTTACAGCTGGCAACAGGGATGCCACCAGCAGGGAGATAATATTGGTGATAACCGGCATCAATTCTTTCACAACGTCTATAATCTGCGTAATAAGCGGCTCCACGGCATTGAGAATATCCGTAACAGCCGGCATAATGGATGCAAAAATATCCCCCATGGCGCCTGCAATTTCACTGACTACCGGCAACAGCGCTGTGACCAAATCCTGTACCACTGGCAGAATGTCTGAAATCACCTGCGCAACCGTTGTAACAATCGTTGTTACCACCGGAATGAGTGCAGACAAAATGGACGTAAATGCCGGAATCAGTTCCTTGCCGGCAGACAGGAAGGTTTCGCCTAGCTGCTGAATCACGGGCAACAGTGCGCTGATCACACTGCCAACTGCAGTTTGGATTTCTGCCCATGCCGTCTGCATCTGAGCGGCAGCAGTACTGTCTGTTTGATACAAATAGGCAAATCCAGCAGCCAGGGCAGCAACTGCCGCTACTACCAGCAAAATCGGTGCAGGAATTGCGGCAAACAATCCGGCTAATTTGCCGATTCCACCGCATAATCCTGATACGACATTTGCAATGCCGCCAATTGCAGAAATGCCCTTGCCGGCAATTATCATAGCAGGCCCAATGGCAGCAATAGCAGCGGCAATTGCGCCGAGCGGAACGGCTTGCCCATCCAGTCCGCTGATGGCCCCACGCAACCGGTCAAGCAGATCAATCACGCCATCCAGCATGCCGCCTCCGGATGCGCTTTGCAGGCTTTCCAGTTTATCGGTAACGGCATCAATGGGTGCAAGAATGCCGGAAAAATCCATCTTGGTATTGCAAATTGCTTCCAGCTTGTCCCGTACATCGTCAATTGCGTTTGTAATGCGGCGAATCGGCTCCGGTACATCCGCAAAATGCCCCAAGGTGTCAATCGCCGCATCAATCGCCCCTGTGAATCCGCTCTCTTTGAATCCGCTTGTCATTTGGTCAAATACGGTGCTGGTAATTTCAGCCGCTGTCTGGATGGCAGGCAGCAGGGAATCTCCCACTGTGATGGAAAATGTTTCTATTGCACCTTGCATGTTTTCAATGGCACCGCCAACGCCTGCCTTCATGGCATCAGCTGCGGCTTGGCTGGCACCGTCGCAGTTTTGCAGATCTTTCGTCATGGCTTCGATGCTGCCAGGGGCTTTGTTCATCATGGCCAGCAACCCAGACAGCGATTCTGTCCCGAAAATGGTCGCCAACGCGTTTTGCTTGGCTTCATCGGTCATTCCGGCGGTTGCTGTTTGCAGATCTGCAATTACGGTTCCAATAGATTTCATTTTGCCTTGCGCATCGAAGAAGGAAATGCCGAGGCTGTCCATGGCTTTCTGCGCCTGTTCGGTTGGTTTTGCCATTTTGACGAACATGGCACGCAGGGTGGTACCGGCTTGTTCACCGGCAAGTCCAGCGTCTGTCATGACACCCGTAGCGGCGGCCAGCTCTTCCATGCTAATGCCAAGAGATGCGGCAGATGGTGCAGCATACTTAAACGCATACTGCAAATCCTCTACGCCGGCAGCGGTTTTGTTTGCAGATTCTGCTAGCACGTCTGCTACGTGGGTGGCATCTTCTGCGCCCAGTCCAAATCCATTGATCGCACTGGTTACCGTATCAGCAACCAACGCCAGATCTTCTCCGGAAGCTTCCGCAGCGGAAATAACGCCCGGCATAGATGCAATAATCTGGTTGGCATCAAACCCTTTTGCCGCCATTTCTGTCATTGCTTCTGCGGTTTCCGATGCAGACAGAGACGTTTTAGCGCCTAGCTCTAGCGCTGTATCCGTCAAGCGCTGCAAATCGCTGTCAGATGCCTGTGCAATCGCACCTACTTTTCGCATTTGACTGTCAAAATCAATGGCGGCATCAGCTGCTTTTTTTAGTCCGACCGCCGCTGCACCGCCGGCAGCGGTTTCGATGGCGGTGAGCTTTCCGCCAACTTTTGACATGCCATCGCCAAGACTACTTAGCGCACTGCTAATACCAGAAAACTTATCCTGCAATGATTCCAACGCTTTTTCCGCATCTTTCAGCCCTTTTTTAAACCCTGACACGTCCGCTGTAATTTTTGCCGATAACGTATAATCGGACACATGTATCAACCTCCTTTCCTAGTAATTGTTTTCAATGTTCCATTGATGGTAACGGTGCTGCTCGTCGGGTCATTGAGCTGGATGGAAAGCTCCGTGATGGTCACCCAGATGCCCAGGTTCCGTACATAGACGGATTGCCCCACTCGAAATGCTTCCACCTGACTGTCTGCCAGATGCAAATCCACTGCCTTTACAGTCAGAACATCGGACGGCGGCTGTAAGTTCCACAGCGCCTCCTTGACTGCCTGCTTGGCGTTTTTCTCCCGTTCTTCTGCGGTTGGGTCAGTGGGCAGCCCCGATTCATCCACGGTCAAATTTTGGACGATCAGCCCATATTGCAGCGCCAGCTCCGATAGGCAGGCATACTGCGCATCATTTGGCTTCCAAACAATTCTGCTGTCGTTTGGGGATTGGGCGCCCCATGAAAGCGGTGCGGACAGCAGTGCATTACCGTTACTGTCTACGGGAAGATAGGCTGTGCAAAAGTCAGTCAGATCGGTTTCCATGGTCTGATCCAGGATATTTTTCCCGATTGCAAGTTCCTGCTTGGATTTGTTTTTCACCGGATCGCAGTATCGGATGCCCCAGGCAGAGCCTTCGCTGTCCGATTCTGTAATTTCCAAGAAGCCGCCGAAATAATCGATCAGACGGGTTTGCAGAAATTCCATAGGCGTAATAGCCGATTCCGTCCAACGGCGAAGCTTGCGCTCCTCGGTGCCGGTTTCGTTACCGTAGTTATCATAAACAGGAGCCTGGTCATAATCGCTGTCAGCTGCTGCATAAAAACTTCGGTAGCGCCGCTGAGCGATATGTGGATAAACCGGTTTTGTTTTCCAGACCCCCGGCTGATCTGTTGTTACGGAAGCTGCTGCACGGCAGAGCGCAGCATAATTTTGGCTGGTCACATATTGCAGCCAGCCGGAAGGTGTACGGCTGGTATCCGGTACACTACCGATTGGAAGATCCAATAGATACCCTAAAACACCTTCACACGTGTATTGCTGGTTGTGGTACAAATCGGATTCGCACAAAATGGGACGGCCAGCCCACAAGAAGCTGCCGTCCTGATAGACAATCACCGTGCAGTCATACAGCCGGATTTTATCCTTATGCGCATTTGTGGGTGGTACTGTAAAGGAAAAACTGCCAGACTTGTTTGCCTTCATCACCAAAGCAGGATCTAAAATGTGATAATCCGCAGTCCGTGGATCATGCAAAATATAACGCTGCGCTTCTTCTCGATGCAGCACAGAAAATACCGTATACATGCTACAAAATCCCTCCACGATAGGCAATTTCAATAGAGGTGCCGGGTGTGCCTGTGAATGTCATCGTCGGCGAATCCGTATTCGTGAACGTAAGCGGTCGGTTGCTCTCCCCGGCACGCAGCGTATACGTTTCTGCACGATATTCCACGTTGCAGTCCGCACTCACCCGGAACGTCGGCAGGGCGTACGGCGGTACACCACTCAGCCGAATGGTCAGTGTGCCGGTATCCTCGATGTAAACTTTCCCGTACGAGTCTGGAATGACACCACTGACAAAATCAAACGGATCCCACAGCCAGTCCTCCAAGGTAAACATCCGGCAGGAATATTTATACGGCGCCACATCTGCTGTAATGGAAAATGTACTGTGCAGCGCCGTTTCCCGCACACTGGAAACCGTACAGCGACCCTGGTAGTAATACTCCGGATCGGTGTCCAACACTATGCTGACCGTCTTGCCGTGAATAGCAGAGACGATGTCGCTATACAGCTGGTGCCAGTCCGGCATGGTACCGGGAAACACAAAGGAAGCGGACAGCGTGCGGTTGTGATAAACCACGCTCCCGGTCAGCGCTTCGGACAGATCCAGAACCCCGTGTCGCCCCGGAACCGTCACGTATTTGGTTTCCACCTCCGGCGCCGTCAGGCTAAAATCCGTCCAGTATAGCCCCCAGTCACCGGCAGTATGGAAGCCGCCTGCTACCTGGCTGGAGCCCGAAGCCGTCCGTAAATCGGTTGCAATTCGGATACCGCTGGCTGCCTGTGCGTAAAAATCACGTTCCCGCATTCGCATTCTCCTTTCTTGGATACTGCCTGCCGTTTGCCCGGTAAATGGCTTCCACCCAGGCAGTGCCAGCGTGTGCTTCTGCCTGTAAGACTTGTGCGATCTGCCGCTGCTGCGCATCCTTGTCGGTTTTTTGCGGTTTCTTGTGCCATAGCTTTTGCGGACGTTTGCCCTTCTTGCGCAGAACATTGCCCACCGCATTGGCAACCGCAGCCGCCAGCAGCGTGGTATCGGTTACCGTTTTGTTTTCGTAGGCTTTTAAAATCAATGCCTTTTCCGAGGGCGTCAGCGCCAGGTAATCGGCTTTGGTGTAGCCGAAATTGACAGCGAAAAACGCAAAATCCAGCAGATTAGCATAGTCTGCTTCAGCTTGTTCCTCCTCCGGGGATTTTGCCGGCAGCGCCCCGCCTAGATAGTCGAATCGGACGAGGTGCTCCGGAATAAAAAACCGCAGTCCGTTTGCAGCTGGTTCATGATGCGCTCCATCACGCCCGGCACGCCAATGGTTTCCATCTGGCGCAGGGCAAACTGTTCTGCATCCAAAAGCGGCGCATAAACGCCCTGATCATTCATCAAACCATAGGCAAAATACTGTTTCAGCACACAAATTGGCGGCAAGACGGATTTTCCCATACTGACCAGCATGGACAGGGCGGAAGTGCCCGTCTTTTGCTCAATTTGTTCCAGCCGTCCGATGCTGTAATGCAGCTGGTAAAGCACGCCATTTAATTCATAGGTTTCCATGTTCTATTCCTCCTCTTATTTTTATTCCGGCATAGCGGTTACTTTCGCAGCGTCTGCGCTCTCCAAGGCAGTCAAATCCACCAGCGGTCCGTTGCCGGAAAAAGACAAGCTGTAAGTCATACTGTCATCATACGGTGCTTCCAGGGTGTAGTCGGTGATGCATGCCAGACCGCCGAACAACGGCTTCTTGTCTTTCGCATCCACAACTTTCAGGCACACCAAATCGCCGCCTTCAAAATATTTTTGCAGCTGTTTGTGGGATTCTGCGCCGTTCATGTAAATACCATCGTTGTCAATCGACCATTCCTTCATGCCGGAAATCTGGGACTTCCAGCCGCCTTGGGTGTCCTTACTGGTGACTTCCAATGTGTCCGCACTGCGGTTGATGGTTAGGGACTGCTGTCCACTGATCGCCAGCAGTTTGGTGCCGTCTGTATTCCAGATGCAAAGTAAAATATCTTTGCCGGCTTTGGCGGATGCTTCCGCAAAGTCACAATATACATTGCTGTCATATGTTGTATCTGCCATTGTTTAAAACCTCCTCAAATCTTACACTTCCAGCCATAGCTAACCGTAAGGTCATAGCTTAGCACGGCGTGCCATTCGTTTGTTGCTTCTTTTTGCATGGATTGTACGCCGGTTTCCGTTTGCATCACCAGGGTGATCGGTTCCGGCAGGACAATGTCCTCCGTCAAAGCTTCCTCCACCTGCTGTATCATTTGGTAGATTTCTGTTCGTGCATCCCCTGGGGATGCAACGGCATGCACTTGGACAGTGAAAATTTCTTTGTACATGGTCTTGCTGGATGCATCCCGTTTCCCAATCACTTCCGCAAACAGCAGCGGAGATGGTGCATCCGTCGGCACGGCATCGTAACACGGAAGCGCTGTATTGCGGCGCAAAGTATCCAACACGGCTGCTGCAAGTTCTGCAAATCCAATTTTTCGGTGCATCATTTTCCAAGCTCCTTTTTGCAGTCCGCCAGAAACTGCGGCTGTACTTCTTCCAGCGATCGTTGCAGGAAATGCTGCCCCTGCACATATCCTCCGCAGACTGTGCGGTGACCGTATTCCACATGCGGGGCGTATTCTCGTGTATAGCCAACTTCGCCTGAATCCGATCCGGCAGGTGGTGTCATGCGTAGGCTGTTTTTTAGTTTTCCCGTGTCTGTTGGCGTGTTTTTTTTAGCGGTGTTAAACAGCCTTGTTGTATTCTTTAGGCATACTTCTTCAAAATCGATTTCCGATTTTACGTAGAGCGCCTTTGCCAGTGCTTCAACACCCGACAACTCGCAATTGCTCATGAAACACGCTCCTTCTTCACATGCAGCAGCCGCCAACGCCCCTGCAGATCGGCAACATAAATAATTGGATAATCCGTGTTTCCGGCACGCACAGCAGCGGCTTGTCTGCACAGTTCTAGCGGGGCATCCGTCAGAATTTTGCGCTGTGTCTGTGTGATTTCCCGTCCGGATAGGGCGATATCTTCCGCCGTCCACTCTGTGAATCGTCCTTTGTAGGCAGGCTCCTGCGCCTGTAGCGATTGAATGGGATTGCCGAGTACATCGGTTCCGGTTTGCGTTTCCGTCAGCAAATGCACCGCAAAGTATCTCATAGAAAACGCACCACCTTTGCGCCGGAAGTTTCCGCTCTGGTGTCCAGATAGGCGGCAAATTCTGCATCATACTCTGCCAAAACGTCCTCCACAAAGCTGGTGGAGGTGGTGTCAGCACCTTCCGATGCAATGCCTTCATAGTTCCACCGGCGCCACAGCTTCACCACGGCATCTGCGGCAATCGGTTCCAGCAGCGGCGGAAGGGACAATTCCTTTACACGCAAACAAATGCGCACGCTGGCAAGGTCACAAAGCGCCTGCAAACGTGCGGTTTGATCTGCGCCAGGCTCGCCCTGCAAGCGTGCCTGTACCAGTTCCAGTAGTGCCATTATTTTGCGGCGATGGTGCCAACCACAATGCCGGTCAGCTGATCGGCAAGCAGTTCCACGCCGGAAATGGCTGTGGTGCTGTTGGTCATGTTGTCATATGCCGGTTCATTGTGTACGCCGATGTAACCGGTTTCATCGGTGGTAAAGGTAAATGCCCGGTTCAGATCGGTGCCACCTGCCGGGATGTAGTACAGCACCAGATTGTTCTTAGCGGTTGCATAAAACGTTCCAGCCGGAACGGATGCGTTCATAATAACCGTACCCAGCCCCAGGAAATTTTCTAGGTAGTTCATGCCGAATGCATTCTGTACGCTGATTGGTGTGCCGCCCAAGTAGTTGGCAACATCGGTTGGGTTGACGAAATAAACGGTTTCCACGGCATCATCCTCAAACAGTACCTGCATCTTACCCCATGCATTGGCAAAGGCTGCCTGTAAGCCAACGCCGGTTGCCGTGCTGGTTCCAGTTGCCAGGAAGCTGAAAAAGCTGGTGCGGATTCCAGCCTGAATCTGGCGCAGCATCTTGGTAGTGGTGTCCGTGACTGCCTGTTCAAATCCCTTTTCCAGAATGGCTTCTGCTGTGGTGGCTTTGCGCCACTTTTTCAGGGTAATTTCCTTTAACGGCGTTTCGGTGGTTTCATACTTCGACAGCGGGATGGTTGCGCCCTCTGCCACGGTCCCATCCTGTAGGGTGCCGGTGACCTTGTAGGTTTTCAAGGTGGTGCCTGCCTGCTTGGAGATCTTTCGGGTTACGCCAAGCGCTTCGGTCAATTTACGAACCGATTCTCCAAACATAGAGGTAAAATAAATTTCATTTGCCCGCGCAAAATTTGCAGACACCAGTAAATTGGTTTCGGTTGCCTGCGGTGTTGTGGTTTCCTGTCCATTTGGCATAATGCGATACTCCTTTCGTGTTTAAAAAAGATCCATGTGTTCCTGGATCATCTTTTGCTGTTTCAGTGGGTCCTTTTCCTTCATGATATCTGCCTTTGTCAGCGTGCCGCCGGACTTTCCACGTTTAGGCGGTTCGCCTTTCAGGCGCTGCTTGACAGCATCTTCCACTGCTCGCTCAAAAAGCGTGGAAAACTGTTCCACATTCTGCTTGGTCGTATCCGCTTCGGCGGTCACAATGGAAGATAGCAGTTCATCCGGCAGGTGAATGCCTTTTTCTGCCAGCATATTCCGCGCAGTGCGCTGCATCCTTGCGGTTTCCACCTGCTTTTTCAGGTCGTCCAGCTGCTTTTTGTAGCTGTCCCGTTCGTATTCTGCCCGTTCCTGACCGGTCATATTTTCCAATTTCTGGGCTTCTGTCTGCTCGGTCTGTAGTTGGGACAGAGCAGCGGTAATCATACCGGAAACATCCTCCGCTGTCAATGCCGGGGCGTCGGGCTTTTGGGCTGCATCCGGCTTTTCGTCTGTTTTTGTGTCCGGCTTAGGCTCTGGCTTTTGCACGTCCTGTTCCGGGTTCTGATTGGTTGTCTCTGGTTCCATGTTGGATCTCCTCCTTTCCGATGTACGGGTCAAATGCCGCCTGCAAGGTTTCCAGGCTATGTGCGGCTTCCGTTCGGGTGACCTCCTTGCCGGAATCATCCGTCAGAATCAGGCACGGAACGTGCCTGACGTGATACCGCTTTGCCATGTCATTTCCGCCGTACCAATCCTCTGCATCAAATACATAGGTTGGAATCTGTGTCTGCTCCGTGTATTGCTGAACGGTTTTCTGCATTCGTTCACAGGGCGGACAGTTTTTCCGGTGGAAGAATAACAGCTGCATTGGATTCACTCCTTTCTGATTTTTGGTATAAAAAAAGCACCTGATTACTCAGATGCTAATTTTCGATAAAAACGCCGTACCCACAGGCTTGCTTGTTTTTGGTTTCCGCCCTCCGCCAGTTTATGCCCATGGTCGGGGCGGGTAGCTACTTGATTTCACTCAGTTTAATGCCTTCGATCACTGCGCGAGTTTCCAGGCATGCGATATAATCAGCCATTGCCCGAATCTGAAAATTGTAGATTGCTCTTGGGCATGTTGGTTGAAAATTCAGCGTTCCCTCGTCCCAGCGTCGAAGCATGTACTCTAGCTTTTTGTATCGAATTACAACTTGAATATATTCCGCTTGAAATCGCTTTTTATAGTCATCGCTGTTCATCATTTCGGCTGTATCTTTTAATTCTATTGGGTTGTATGTCATTCTTTCTCCTTTCAGGCATAAAAATAACATCTGAATAATCAGATGCTAATTATTGATTAACTTTATTATTTTTTCAGGATCATTCTCAATCAGAACCGCTGCAAATTGCATTATACAGGTCTGCCATAGCGCTGCACAGCACCGCATAGCCTTGCGGATCGTAAAAATCATCCAGTTCAATTTTTGCCATTTCTTTCAACTTTCCCAGCAAAATTTCTTTGGCTCTTTCTTTCATGATTCCTCCTTTGGGGTATGAAAAAAGCACCTCACGAGAGATGCTTTCATTCTGATTCAATTTACATTCCAGGAATCCAGTCCCTGACTTCCTTTGCAAGTTCATACATTTGTTTCATCTTGGAATTGTCCTGCAAATACGCAATGCCGGACATTGTGATCTTTACGCTGTCCAGCCAGTCCGAAGAGAGGTACCGCCCGGTTTTAGTGGTGTGCACCGCAAAGCCGCTAATGTATCCGGCATCCAGAAGTTCTTCCATGATATCCAGCCAATAGCTGACAGGAATTCCAAATCGCTCCGGATGTATCGCGTCCAGCGGCACCTTTGTTCCGCTTTTCTTGCACTCATACAATTCTGTGAGAATCGCATATACAAGCTTGAAGTAATCGTCTTTTGCCATGGTGTGCCTCGTTTATTTCTCTTTATTTTACTTTTCTCCCGTTCTCAAAAGCACGGATTGCCTCATTCAAAGACATTTCATTTGCACCGCCTTTTAATTCCGGGTTGTCTCTTTGTACAGGGTCATTTTCCCAATTGCAGATATCGCAAATATCATACTCTGAAACAGTGCTTTTTCCACAACAAGGACACTTAATTTCTTTCGTGTTCATATGCCCAGTACTCCTTTCCGTTCTTTGGCTTAAAAAATGTTCTGATGCTGCCGTCTTTTGTGACAACAAGAAAATCATTTGTTGAAAACCGATAAATAGCAGTGCTTCCATCAGAACGAACTATTTTTTCTACATCATCGGAAGCCGGCGCGTTTACCAGTTCATTTGCAAGTGATACATAAGATTCAGTCGAAATATCTCCGTATTCTTCACCATGTTTTGCGTAATGCTTTTGCATGGATTCCGGTGTTTCAAATTCTATTTTTATTATACCACCATCCGCCGCAGAAGTCAACAGCTCCAGCGCCTGGCTTTTCGCCTGGTTCTGTGCTTTTCGAGCCGCCGGCAGCGGGTTCTTATTCCGGGAATTCAGATCAATGGTAAATGTACAGCGGCACCATGGATGCATCGGGGGAAAGTTCAGCCCCGGCATGCGGTCACGGATAGGGAAGGATTCCCCTTGCAAGGCTCTGCAAATGGCACAGGCATTTCCGTCCGCACACTCGTACAGATAGCGGTCATAGTACTGGGAGAACGGCATCATGCTGGATTCTGCTGCTAAATAGGTATCTTCCGTGAAAACCAGCCGTTCCATATTGGATTTGGAAACATTCTGAAGCTTCTGCCGCATCATCCGACTGATGCGCTGGTAGGAGTCTCCACGAATGAATGCGTTGACAAAATCTGTTTGCAATGTTTGGGCAAGCTTTTGACGGTTTTCCCAGATCCGGGCAGAGAAGTCCTTGGCGTTGCACCAGGCGTTCCCCAGGATTCGCTGAATGGCATCGTGATCCACGCTGTAGAACCGCTTCCCGAATCCCAGATATTCTGCACTGGCATTGGCATAGCGCAGTGCCATGCGCTGGAAGAATGCCTTTGCCTGTTTCTGCTCCTGTGCACCCATTTCCAGTTGCTGCATAGCAATAGACTGCCGCAGCCCTTCTAACCGGTTTAGTTTGTAAATGGATGTCCGCACCGGCAGCAAATGCGCATATTCCGGGTATTTTTCGCCGAATGCATCCATGCGTTCCAGGAGAAGCTGCCGGTCTGCATCTGATAAATTTTGCAGCAAAACCCGGTAAGCAATCACATCCTGTTCGCCGTATTTTGCATAGTAGGCGGCAATTTCCCGATCTAGCCGGGCAGCTTCCCGGTCATAGTAGGTTGCAAGTTTGGCAAACAGTCGTTTTTCATCTTTTGCCATGGAAGCGTCAAGGCGTTTCCTGCGTTCCTCCCAGTACGTCATTGGGTTCCGTCACCGTCCGTTCCTGCCGCAGATCGTCCTGCGGTTCCTTCCCTTGTTCTTCCTGAATGCGTTCCAGCTCTTTGTCTACGTTGTCCACTGCGGAAATGACACGCAGCTGCGTGCGCTGCGAGGTGATGCCTGCCATCTGTGCAGCAGCCTGCACTTCTTCCAGCAGATTCTTTGGCGTGTTTCGGGTGAACTGGTAGTCCAGTTTTGTCCAAAGATCTTCCGGAATACCGGAAAGGGGATGCGTTGCAAGGATTTTCCACCGCTGATTCATTCCGGAAACAAATTTTCGGGCTTTCATGCGGCACAGATTGTCCATAGACAACAATTTGTACGCCAGTGCTGTCCCAGAGGAATTCCCAAAATTTTCATCGCTGATATTTGCCACCATGGACAGATTGAAAATCTGATCTTCCAGCCGGTCAAGCAGGTTTTCCTGGGTCGTGTCTGCGTTTGGCTTTTGCAAAAATTCCACTTCCAGTTTATCCGTTTCCGGGGCTTCCATGTTGATGATGCGGTTGTTTCGCAGCCACTGCAAATCTTCTCGGGACAGCTTCGCGCCCAGAATCTTCAAGTAGGCATCTGCAAAATAGTCCACATCGTTTGCCTTCTCGGAAATCGCCTTATCATACGCCAGAATCTGCGTAATGACATGCTCAAAAACACCGGTTCGTTCCTCATTTTCAATGTATTCAATCACCGGAACGCCGTGGAATTTATGGGTTCGCTCTTCCAGGAAATGCAGCCCTCCGCTGTCGTGGAACGGAATTTCCAGAGTGTCTGTGAATACACTGCCGTGCAGCACACTTTTCCGGTCGTAGTAATACCGCACCCCATACAGCGGCTTTCGCTCCACCGTGTCATCGTATACCACAAATGCTTCCAGCGGATTGGCATAGGTGATATGCGGCAGGGAGTCGTCCCCGGAATAGAGAAATTCATAACCGCAGCCGTAAATGCTGCAAATTTTGGACAGTTCCGCATTGTTGTCATCCTGGTCGTTCCGCTGCTGAATTTGTTCGATTTTTTCCGCATACTGCGCATCCTGGCAAATGGTTTTTACCGGTTCCCCGATGAAATAGCCATTCAACGTATCTACCAGATATTTTGGGAAATTGCACACAATCCGATTGTCCGGCTTGTGCGGCTCCTTTTTGGGTCCCAACAAAATCGGATGCCGCCCCAGGTAGAGATCCTGCAAGCATCGGTGCCGCCGGCATTCCCGTTCATGCGCCGCCAGCCACTCCAGCAGCAGGTCAGGTGTCAGCGGTGTTTCTGCTGATTCGGTGTGGTATTCATTTGGCTTGAAAATAAACAGCTTAGATTCCTCCTTCCAAGCGGTGAAGCGTTGCGCCACCGTGCAGAATAGTGCGCACAAAGTAGCGTACTTCGTCCATGGCGTGGTCATTTTCCTTGACGGGTTTGTCTTCACCGGATTGACTGTCCCAACGGTACAGCCCGAATTCCCGAATGCAGTTCTTACAGGACGGGGCAAAAAACAATCTGCCTTGCTGCAAGTCAGATGCAACCTGACAGATTCCATTGATGACATCATTGTTCGCCTTGCGCACGGTGAAACCAGCGGAACGCAGTTCTTCAATGAAACTGGCGGCAGATGGATCCACCACCACAGCCGTGATCGGATGCCCCTTTGCCAGTTGCTGAACCTGCCGCAAATACTGGGCGTTGGTCAGCTGCCGGTGGGTATCTCGTCCGCTGTAATAGTATTCTGCTGCACGGTATGCGGTTTTGCCATCGTAGCACCACAGCCCGGCAGAAAATGCATTAAGCGTGCCGTAATCGATAGAGAGGTACCATTTCCCAACCGTTACAGCATTTTGTTTGACATGATAGGAGGGCGTAAACTGCTGATAGATGATGCCTTCCGCCAAGCACCATTTCCCCAGAATAAACCGCTCGTAAAAAACACCGGTGTATTCCGATTTGACCGCATGTACGTATTGCGGATCCAGTTTGGTGTTATCGTCCAACAAAAAACGCACGTCCAGCATATCCAGCTCCGTGCGTCGATCGATGTATTCTTTTTTCAGCCAGTGTTCCGGGCTGTCTGGGTTGGTGGTGGCAATCAGCTTTGCACCGGGGACACGCAGACGGGACAACAGCATCACGAAGAAGTCCCTCGGAAACAGTGTCAGTTCGTCACAATATGCGCCTTGTAAGGTCAGCCCTCGGATTTTGGATTCTGACCGGGCATCGTTGGCACCTTCCAGCAAAATGCGCCTGCCAAATAGGTACGCTTCTTTTGCAGCCATAGAAAACTGGAAATTAGACGATCCGAATTGTTCTTCCAGCGGAATCAGGCAGTTGCGTTTCAGGGTGGTCAGCGATTTGCCGCACATGAGATACAGCTTGTCCTGCGGCATGGTTGCCAACCAAAACCCCCATAAAACCAGGGAAATCCATGTTTTCCCGGAAGAAACAGAACCTTCCAACAGGTTAATCCGGCGCAGCTTCTGTGTTTTCCACAGCCCCATCAACTTCCGCTGCTTCGGCGTGAATACTGCCATCTTCCTGTGCCTCCTCCAGCATGCCGGCAATCAGCTGTTCTGACATACCGACATTGGGCTTGTCTTGTTTTGCGATCTGCTTTTTTTTCAAGGCAAGTTCCTCTCGTTGGACGGTCTCGCCGATCAGATCCTGTAATTTTTCCAGAGCCTTCACATTGCCGCTTGTTGCCTCTTCATACAGCGCCTGTATCAACTGCATGGCGGCGTTATCATTTTCCTTAAAAAAAGCCTTGGCAGCCTGTTTCAAACTCCTGTATGCCCTTCTGGATGCGCCTGAGGCAATGCCACCTTTTCTTGCAATTTCTCTCTGTTCGCTCTCTGTTCGTTCGTCAAACGGAATTAAGTTTTCTGCATTTGCCAAGCTCCTCCCTCCAAAAAATGGCATAAAAAATGCCGCTCGGATTTGCTCCTGCGGCATTTTTCTTATTTTGTCAGTATAATCATACCACGGAATTCAGATTATTTCAAGTGAGATTGA
>OGQH01001063.1_pt1 | contig 27385 bp, 27 predicted proteins | sample 1553181 | NCBI WGS metagenome assembly OGQH01 (sample SAMEA2579946, study PRJEB22360) | human gut metagenome | biome: human gut; feature: human-associated habitat; material: faeces | place: Denmark | collected 2008/2010 | reverse complement strand
CTTTATCTTATGGACGAATTATAGGAGTGGGTTTACCATTTATGATAATAGGAACTACTTTAAACTCTATGATAAGAGCAGATGGAAAACCAAAATATGCTATGACATCTATGGTCATAGGAGCAATTTTAAATGTTATTTTAGACCCTATTTTTATTTTTGCTTTTAAAAAAGGAGTAGAAGGAGCAGCTATAGCAACTGTAATTAGTCAAATAGTAACATTTGTTATAAATATTTTATATATTAAAAAATTCCAGTCAATTAAATTAAATAAAAAATCATTTAAACTTAAATTAAATGTAGCATTAAAAGTATCTGCACTTGGAATTAGTAGTTTTATAACACAAATGAGCATTGTTTTAGTTATAGCATTTGAGAACAATTTATTAAAGAAATACGGAGGAGAATCAAAATTTGGTTCAGAAATACCAATAACAGTATTAGGAATTGTTATGAAAATAAGTCAAATATTAAATAGTATTATTATTGGAATTTCAGCAGGAGCACAACCGATTTTAGGATATAATTATGGAGCTAGAAAGTTTGAACGAGTTAAAGAAACACTAAAAATAGTTTTAGGATTAAGTGTTATAATTAGTACAATAGCATTTATATTATTTCAAACAATACCAGATAAATTAATTTCAATCTTTGGTAGTGGAGATGAAAATTATATGGAATTTGCTTGTATTGCTTTTAGAACTTATTTAATGTTGTGTATTTGTAATGGAATACAAATACCTTCAGGAATATTCTTCCAAGCAATAGGAAAAAGTATAAAGAGTGCAATATTATCATTATCTAGACAAGTGTTGTTTTTAATACCTGCTATGGTAGTGTTTGGGCATATGTTTGGAATACAAGGAGTTTTATATTCAGGACCTTTTGCAGATGGATTAGCCTTTATTATAGCTAGTATATTATTGATTAATGAAGTAAGAAAGTTAAAAAACGGTACTGAAATAAATATAAGAAATAAGAAAGTAGATACTAACATAAATAATAATGAAAATAAACATATTATAATTACATTATCTAGAGAGTATGGTTCAGGAGGAAGATATATAGGAAAATTAGTTGCTGAGAAACTAGGAATTAAACTTTATGACAAAGAATTCATTACTGAAATTGCTGAAGAAACAGGACTATCTGAGGAATATATTAAAGAAAATGAACAAAAGAGAGAAAATTTATCAATATTAAACAATGGTTACTATTTTGGATTGAATAATGCAGATGAATTATTTATTAAAGAATCAAAGCTAATAAAAAAAGTAGCTGATGAAGAATCTTGTGTTATTGTTGGAAGATGTGCTGATTATATTTTAAGAAATAGAGAAGATGTTCTAAAAATATTTGTTTATAGTGACATGGAAAATAAAATAGAAAGAGCAACTAAGTTTTATGGGCTAAATAAAGAAAGTGCTAAAAAAGAAATTAATAGAATTGATAGGTTAAGAGCAAATCATTATAAATATTATACAGAAAACGATTGGAGAGATAGTTCAAATTATGATATTTGCATAAATAGTGATGCTTTGGGAGTGGAAAAGGCATCAGAAATAATTTGTGATATAGTAAATAACAAAGTAACTGTATCATAAAAAAGAATACAGGTAGTTTTAAAAAGAGGTCACAATAGTGACCTCAAAGTAATTTACTAAAGTTCAATTTTTGGCTGATATTTCTCAAGCCACATATTAACCTGGCAAAGATAAGCCATAAGTTGAGGTCCGACCATTTGGTGTCAGAAAACAACACGGATAGCAAATTGCTGAGGCTACAAGAAAAATTGAAAATTAAAAAATGGAAAATATTTGAAACTTAATTGACAAAAATTTCATTAATATGATATTATAATTATACTTAAATAGGAGGGATTGTAATTGGATAATAAGCTTGGACACTTAAAAAAAAGTGAAACAAAAAATGAAAGGAACGTATTAATTGGTGGAGCTTGGCCTTATGCAAACAGTTCTTTACATTTAGGACATTTAGCAGCATTAATTTCTGGGGATTTTTTAAAAAGATATCATGAGTTATTAGGAGATAATGTTTTATATGTTTCTGGAACCGATTGCCATGGAACACCTATTACAGAAAGGGCTAAACGTGAGAAAATAGAGCCAAAAGACATTGCAGAAAAGTATCATAATGAATTTAAAAGTATTTTTGAAAAAATGAATTTTTCTTATGATTTATATACAAAAACTTGCGATGAATATCATAAGAAACATGTCGAAGAAATGTTTTTAAAAATGTACAAAAATAAATACATTTATCCTAAAAAAAATTTACAACCATATTGTAAACATTGTGGCAAATTTGAAGCCGATAGAGAATTGGAATTAATTTGCCCAAATTGTGGCTTAGTTACAAAAGGAGATCAATGTGATTGTGGATATGTTCCTAACGAAGATGATTTAATTGGAGCAACATGTAGAGAATGTGGAAATAAAACTATACAAAAAGAAAATACACATTTATATATAGCATTGTCGAAATTTCAAAGTCAGATAGAACAATATGTTAAAGAAAAACAAAAGAACTGGAGAATTGCATCAATAAATGAAACAGAAAAATATTTAAAAGAAGGATTGAAAGATAGAGCGGTAACAAGAGATTTATCTTGGGGTGTTGATATTCCAGTTGAAGGTTTTAAAGACAAAAAAATGTATGTATGGATTGATGCTGTATTAGGATATATTACAGCAACACAAAAAATTTGTGAAGAAAAAGGATTAAATTGGGAAGAGTTTTGGAAAGAAGATAATAATATTAAAATGTATATGTGCCATGGAAAAGATAATATAACATTCCATACTATAATCTTACCAGCCTTGTTGATGGCTATGGAAGAAAATTATCACTTACCAGATGTGATGGTTGCGACACAATACTTAAATATAAACTCTGAAAAGATATCAAAAAGTAAAGGCAATGGAATAACAATCAAACAAATGGTAGACGAATATAATGTGGATTCTTTAAGATATTATATGATAGCATATGGACCAGAAAATAAAGATGTAGATTTTACAGTAGAAAATTATATTAATGTACATAATTCAGATATAGTAAATAAATTTGGAAATTTTGTAAATAGAACTTTAAAATTCAAAGGTTTGGATGAAATTCTTTTAGGCATTATGGATACGCAGATGAAAGAAAAAATTGATGAAACTTATAAAGAAGTATCTGAATATATAGAAAGTCTGGAATTTAAGAAAGCGTGTAGTAAAATAATTGAGTTAATTGAGATGGGAAATAAATATTATGATGAAAGAAAGCCATGGATACAAAAGAGAGAAAATATAGAAGAATTTAATAATACCATTTATACTTGTACTAATATAATTGCTAATTTATCTAATCTAATTGAACCAATAATGCCACAAACATCTAAGAGATTAAGGGAATATTTAAAAATTGAAAGACCATTATGGAAACAAATACAAATAAAAGAAAAAATATCTCTTGGTAATATAGAAATACTTTTCGAGAGAATTGATATTAACAAAAATAGATAAAGATAAAATCAAAACAGCATAAGTAAATACTGATTTTTCTTTTATTTTTATATATAAAAGAAACTAGAAAAAGAATTAAACGAGAAGTATTATTAAACAGGAAAAAATTGAAATGAATTAGTTGAAAATAAAAAAGAACCCAAATTATTAAACTTTTTGTCTAATAATTTGGGTTCACTTCAAATGAGCCTCTATTTTTCTTAAATATCAAGTTTTGGAGAGTATTTCTTAAGCCACATATTAACCTGGCAAAGATAAGCCATAAGTTGAGGACCGACCATAAGTTGCCCAAACCACGGCCTTGAAAAAGCTTTACCATCTGTATTTAATATTTCTAATATATAATCATGATTAAGCAAATCATTAATAGGAGCATTCTTATCTTCCATAATTTTTGTTAACATTTGTTTTACCTTAGCTAAATAAGTAGGATTGTGTGTTTTTGGATAAGGAGATTTTTTCCTATATATAATATCTTCTGGAAGAAAATCTTTGCAAATATATCTAAGTAAGCCTTTTTCTCTACCTTTTAGAGCTTTCCATTCCCAAGGAATATTCCATACGTATTGAGCTAATCTATAATCACAAAAAGGAACGCGAAGTTCAAAGCCATTATACATAGCCATTCTATCAGAACGATCCAATAGAGTTTGCATAAACCAATTTAAGGTAAGGTGAGATATCTTTCTTTTTTCTGCTGTTTCGGAAGAATCTGAATCTAAAATTTCTACTTCTGATAAACTTTCTTGATAGCGGTAATCAATATATTCTTTCAAATTAATTTTATTACCTATATATGGATTCAATAGTTTTTGTCTTTCAGTTAGAGAAATAGACCAAGGGAAAGTATTGCTTTTTAAAGCATCTTCACGGAAAAACCATGGATATCCTCCAAATATTTCATCTGCACATTCGCCAGTTAGAGCAACTGTCATCTGTTTCTTTACATTTTTACAAAATAACAAAAGAGAAGAGTCGATATCTGCCATACCTGGCATATCACGAGCTATCATAGCATCTTCTAAAGCATCAGCAAGTTCTGGAGTATCGATTACGATTTTATGATGGTTTGTATGCAGATTAGTATTCATTAAATCAATATAAAAACCATCAGAATTAGGTTGAAAATCACTTTTTACGAAATTTTTATCATTATCCACATAATCGATAGAGTAAGTATCTAAAGGTGGTAAACCTTGTTTTTCACAATAGTCAGAAGCAAATTTTGTAATAATACTAGAGTCCAATCCACCTGATAGAAAAGTACATAAAGGCATATCAGAGACTAATTGTCTAGTTATAGCATCATTTAGTAAAAATTTTAGTTTTTCACAAGTTTCTTCAAAAGTATCTACATGTTTTTCTGATTTTAATTTCCAATATCGTTTAATATTAAAACCATTTTTATTGAATATTCCAAAATGAGCAGGTTTTATTTCATAAATGTTTTTAAAAACAGTAGTACCTGAAGTATGGGCAGGACCTATACCAAATAATTCAGATATACTTTGCTCATTTAAAACTTTTTTAACTCCTGGATATTGAAATAATGCTTTTATTTCGGATGAAAATACTAAAGTTTCATCTATTTTAGTATAAAATAAAGGTTTCACACCAAAGTGATCACGAGCTAAAAATATTTCATTATTGTTAGTATCCCATATAGCAAATGCAAATATTCCATTTAAATGATTTACTACATTTTTTCCATAGTGTATATAACTTTTTAATAAAACTTCTGTATCTGAATGAGAATTTAAAGTAAAACCGTTTTCTTTTAAAGTTTCAGATAATTCTTTAGTGTTGTAAATTTGACCATTATATACTAGTATATAAGATCCAAAAGAAAAAGTGTTAATCATTGGTTGCTTTCCGCCCTTTAGGGTCAACAACAATTAGTCTTTTATGTGCTAATGCAACATGTTTATCTATGTAATATCCTTCTTCATCTGGTCCTCTTTTAGCAAGACAATTATTCATGTTTTCTAAAATTTTTGTGTTTTGTGAAATATCTTTTTCAAAGTCAACAAATCCAACAAAGCCACACATATTCATACCTCCATTATATTTCTTTTCTTTATATTATATGCAAAAAAATAAATAAAATTTATTGATTTCAAAAAATGATTGTAGTAAACTATTAATGTGTAAAGAAAGGAAGATAGAAATGTACTTGAAAAATGTAATAAAACATTTTGGATTAATTACACACCATAAATGGGTAGTATTTAAATTGTGTTGTAAAATTGGAGAACCATGGAGAGGGTTAGTACATGATATGTCAAAATATTCTCCAACAGAATTTATAGAAAGTAGTAAATATTACACTGGAAAACATTCTCCTATTAGTGAAGCTAAAAGAGAAAATGGATATTCTAAGGCTTGGCTACATCATAAGGGAAGGAATAAACATCATAGCGAATATTGGATAGATGAAAATGCACCAGATAAAATGCCAATTATACCGTATAAATATGCCGCAGAGATGGTGTGTGATAAATTAGCAGCTGGAATGGTGTATCAAGGAAAAAATTTTACTAAAGAATATGAATTAGAGTATTGGCTAAAAGAAAAGGAAAAAATGAAAATAAATCCTAAGACAGAAAAATTTGTTACAGAAGTATTAACACGGAGTTGCTAAAAATGGCATTGATAAAACACTAACAAAACAAAATATAAAAGAAATTTATAAAAAATATTGCAAATAAACATTGTAGCAACTATTGACAAAAAAAGAAATTACTTGTATAATTTTATAGTGACTTGAAAAAAGTCACAAATAAATTAGATAAAATTGAAACAGATATATACATATATCTTTAAGCAAGGGGGGAATTAGAATGGCACAACCAAAAAGAAGATGGTCAAAAGCAAGAACACATTCAAAAAGATCAACATGGAAAAAAGAAAATCCAACATTTTCAAGCTGCCCACATTGCCATGAACCAGTAATGCCACATAGAGTTTGCAAAAACTGTGGATATTATGATGGAAAAGAAGTAGTAGCTAAAAAAGAAACAGAAAATGCGTAAGTAAAAGTACATGAAAATTGAAATAAGCCAAAATTATTAACAAATAGGTTTAATAATTTTGGCTTATTTTGTATTAAAGGCTAGGACTTAGTTATATCAATAACACTTGACAAAAGGTTATTAATATTATAAACTATAACAAATGCACAGATACCTAGAGGAAGTTTTTATCAATATTTTGAAGATAAAGAAGATGCCATTAAGTATATTATACAAAAATTTATTTTAGCAGAAGAAGAACTAATATGTAAAATATTAATTGATACAAATGGAGATATTTTTGAATCAGCTATAAAGATGTATGACTATATGGTAGAAGAATTATTGAAAGAAAACAGTTTTAAACTAGTCAGAAATATTTTACAAGAATTAAAGAAAGAAAATTTTAGCATTTTTGATAAAAATAATAAATTGGGCAATAAAAGCCAACTTAATAATTTAATAAACAAAGAAACATTAAATTTAGATAATGAAGAAGACTTATATTACATTATGAAAATTATAACTATAATGACAAGAACTGAAGCTATTGAAGTAATATCAAAAAAGGAAACAAAATACCAAGGAACAGAAGAATTAAAAAGAGAATTAGAAATCTTAAAAAGAGGAATGAAAAAATAAGAAATTTATATACAAATATGTTAAAATATGATATATTATATATGAAATATAATAGAAAAGAAGGTAATATTATGTGGAAAAATTTTTTAAAAAGATCAGGATGGACAGACATTGTAATATCACTTATATTTATTTTATTTGGAACAATGTTAATTGCTAGACCAGAATCAATTATGTCAATAGTAGCTATACTATTAGGGATAATATTTATAGTAATAGGAGTTCTAAGAACAGTTGACTATTTTGCGAGCAATAAAGAGGACAATTATTTAATCGCAATGGCACTTGCATCAATAGTTATAGGAATTGTAATAATGTTCTGTTCAGATATAATTTTATCAGCATTTAGAATATTAATTGCTATTTGGATTATATATAGTGGAATTATAAATCTGCAAACGACTATTGTATGGAAAGATTACAAATCAAGATTATGGTTGTTAACTTTAATTTTAGCTATTGCTATGATTATAGCTGGAATTTATATATTAGTAAATAGTGGTGCAATATTACAAACTGTTGGAGTTGCAATTGTAGTATATGGAATAGTTGATATTATTGAAAATATAATTTTTATAAAAAAAGTAGATGATTACTTAGAATAAATAGTCGAAAAGTAAAATATAGGTTTTAAACAAACTCTTCTTGTTAGACAAAAAAGTTTAACAAGGAGAGTTTATTTTTGTGTCATATACCAAAAAGAGACATATAATAACATTAAAAGGAGGAAGAAAAATGTTCAGAAATTATAGAAAATGTTATTGTATGAATAATAGTTATAAGAATGATTCATGCGAAATGCAACAAGATATCATTGAAAATCAATGTGATAATGTTGTTTCTTACGAAGAATATAACGATGGATGCAGTTGTGGATTTGATGAAGAATATAATGTTTTTCCTGAAAATCCAATGCTAGCACAAAGTTATGTACCGTTTCAATATATGGATAAAACTTTTAAACCATGTGTTGGATTAAAAATGGGAACTATATTTCCAGAGTTAGTTAGCCCTTATGTACCTTGTCAATCAATAGAAGAAATAAATTTCATAAGGGAATCAAATGAGATTGGGAAGGGGTGTAATAAATGTCAATAGAAGAAAATAGAAATTGCAGTTGCAATTGTAATTGTGAATGTGAAAAAGAAAATACAGTAGATTGTGATTTAAGAAGAGAAATGATACAAGAAATTAGATGTTGTGAATTCGCAATTACTGAACTTGCATTGTATTTAGATACTCATCCAGATGATCAAAAGGCACTTTGTTTACACAGAAAATATTGTAAACAAGTAAAAGAATTAAAAGATAAATATCAGAAAGTCTATGGACCTCTAACCATTAATTACCCTTGCAATAAATGGAGATGGTTAGAAGAACCTTGGCCTTCGTTTATTTTGGAAGTAACTACTTATCTATTTTTTTAATTAAAATAATAAGAAAAACCAGAGAAAAATGTGAAATTTTTATGATTTTTTAGAAAAAAATTTTTGCATATTTTTATGCAGAAAAATATCGAAATATACAAGATTGGACAAGCAAGTTTTCTATAGTTTAAGACACTATTGAAATAATCGTGGCTTAAACATGAAAAAATGATGTAAGAAAAATTTATTTAAAATTTGAAAATATAATAAAAGAATTAAAAAGAAAATCATTACTGTACTTTCACTCATAAGGTGTCAGAAAAACAATAACTTCATTGAACATTAAGAATATCTGTGATATAAATATATATAGAAGCGATAGAAAAGGAGAAAAATAATGATATATCTAAAAACTTTTAAATTAAGTGAAAGTAGAAGTACAGATCCAAACATATATCCATTCTGCGTATTTAAGAATAAAGAACCAGATGTGTTTTTATTTAATGATATAACAGTGCTATATGGAAATAACGGTAGTGGAAAATCAACAATATTAAATATGATAGCATATAAATTAAATCTAAAAGGAAAAGAACGAAACCATTCAAGAATTGATGGATGGTGGCCATATTTTGAGAACTATTCATACGAATGCGAATATGAACTAGGAGAAAATGAATATGGAAGTAGACTAACTGAAATTCCTCCAAATAGTAGATATATAAAAAGTGAAGAAATATTATATGAAATAAGAAAAATACAACAAGATGCAGTATTGCAAGAAAGTATAGAAAGTACCTTAACCAAAGAAAGAGGTCGACAAAACGCAAAAGATTTTTTGGAGACAAAAGAAGGTAGAAAACAGTTTTCAAGATTTGCATTTGCACAAGATAAATATTCAAATGGAGAAACAACACTACAAATATTAGAAGAAGATATAGAACCTGATAGATTGTATTTATTGGATGAACCTGAGGTGTCATTATCACCACAAAATCAAGTGAAACTTGCAGAAAAAATCAATGATATGTCAAGATATTTAGGTGTTCAATTCATTATAGCGACTCATTCTCCATTTATGTTAGGAATATTAAATGCGAAAATATACAATTTAGATACAAAAGACTACAGAGTAGAAAAATGGAATGAACTTGAAAATGTAAGGTATTTTTATAACTTTTTTAAAAGTAAAAAAGATGAATTTGAAGATTAGTTTCTTTTTTAAATAAAACCCAAAAGAAGATTTTTTCTTTTGGGCTTTATTTGAGTATTAGTCGTTTAAAAAATGATATTAATGAATAATGTGAGACCATCTTGCGCAATCACTTGCATCATTCAGTCCACCACAACATTCGGTATTACATGTTTTACAACTTTTTCCGATTAGTTCAATTAATTCCATAGTTTTTTGTTGGATTGTGTTATTTTTCATTAATGATACTGTTTCATAATGTGCAAAAATATCAGTGTAGCTTTCTGTTGTATATACTTTAAACTTGAAAAATGCAAATCTGCGTGCATCAGGATGATTGGTAACTTGATATCCTTTTTCATTATAATGGATACCATCCATATCTATTGTATAGTTACCTATTTTCTCTGGATTATCATAATCAGAAATTAACAAATTGTTTTCTATGCTGTTATATGCTACAACATAGCGAAATTTATCATATCCTCTTTCTTGATCATCTATAATCCTTGGGAGTCTCTCATTTAAACAGCCTGATTTTATCTGTTTTTTCATATTGCTATATTCTTCTTCAGTTACATGGCAAACCATTATTGGATTTGTTTTCCGATATTGTTCATCAATAAAATCATATATAGACATATTTAATTCTTTGTCTTCATTTTCAAACATGACAATTATTTTACCCATAATTTTTTCTCCTTGTCAATTGACTTTCCATAGTGCACAGTTAATAGTTACTCTATATTAAACTCCATAAGTTGCATATAGGAGATTATTAAATTAAATTATGTGAATTATATCATGTTTTTGTATAAAATTCAACTGAAACGCTTGATTTAGTTAATAAAAAAGTGTATAATGAATATACTAATATTGATAAATTAATTTATCAAATAAACTAGGTTAGCACAAACCTTTGATTAAATTCATAAACAAGTGTAATTTAAACATTAGGTTAGATATGAGCCTTTAGGATGAAAAATCCTATAAACGAATATCCTGTTGAACATTAGGTTAGAAACGAGCCTTTAGTTATACTATAAACGAGTTTCCAGAAAAATTATGGGGGTACTAGCAAGTATCCCCTATATTTGTAAAAAGAGGTGTGCATGAAAAGCAATAAAAAATTAAGAATAGGAAAATTAAATTTTTATATTATTGATGATAATTACATAGAATATTTAAGTCGATTTGATAAACATATTGCTTATAATAAGAACCAAAAAAGACCTTATATTGGTGTCATTCTTGTAGTAGAAAACCATTATTATTTTGCACCGTTATTTTCTCCTAAACAAAAACATAAAACTTATAAAGATAATTTGACATTCTTTAAAATAATAAATGAAAAAACAAAAAATGATTTAGGAATTATAAGATTTTCGGATATGATTCCAGTACCTCAAGAAAGTGTATATCTATTAGATATAAAAAATAAAAGTTATGGGTATAAAAGATTACTTTCTGAACAATATTCTTATATAAATAAGCCTGATAATAAACAAAAAATTATTGATAAAGCAGAAAAAATTTATAATATAGTAACCGAAGATAAAAAAAGTAAAGTATCAAAATTTTATAAAGATTTAAGTTGTAATTTTAAATTATTGGAAGAAAAATGTATAAAATATCAGAACTAAAATGTTAGAAACGCAAATCGCACTTTTTTTCAATTTGTGTTACCATCAAAATTATTCTAAAGTCATTGACATTAACAAAGAATGAAAATATAATACAAATAAATAGATTTACAAAATCAAATCTATGAAACAACTATGAACAAAAATTGTAAACACTTTTTGAACCAAAGCACTACTTGAAAGGTAGTGTTTTTATTATAAATATAACTATAAAAAATCTACTTTTTAAGTGGATTTTTTATTTTTGTCTTAATATATATTAATAGAGGTGGCTTTAATGGAAGAAAAAATAAAAGAAACATACACCAAAGATGGAAAAACATTAACAGAGCTAGTACAAGAATGGATAAATGAAAATACATCAATTTTATATTGTAATTATGAAGAAAAAAATATAAAATATCAATGTAGATAAGTAGTTATTAAAAATAACTCTAAGACAAGGAGGTAATAATGCAAGAGTTATATAATAACTATTTTAACATAGCCAGCAAGCAAATATGGAAGGTTGCAATATATGCTAGGTTATCTCGTGAAGATGAAAAAGATGAAAATTATAAAGGACAATCTGAAAGTATCGAAAATCAAATTAAATATCTAAAATTCATAGTTACTACAAAAGGTTGGATTTTAGTTGATATTTACAAAGATGATGGCTACACAGGAACTAATTTTGATAGACCAGATTTTAAAAGAATGCTAGATGACATAGATAATGGAAAAATAAATCTTGTAATAACAAAAGATTTATCAAGGCTTGGAAGAGATTACATAGAAACTGGAAGATATATTGAAAAGATATTTCCATCAAAAAATATTAGATATATTGCAGTAAATGACAATATAGATACATTTGACAAAAGAAATTCTAATAATGATATGACACCATTTAAAGCAGTAATAAATGATATGTATGCAAAAGACACTTCAAACAAAGTAAGGTCCACTATACTTACAAAAGCTATAGCAGGAGAATGCATAAAAGCATTTTTGCCTTATGGCTATAAAAAAGATAAAACAGATAAAAATAAAATATTAGTTGATGAAAATGTAGCCGAAAATGTAAAGTTAATATTTAATTTATATAAGTCTGGAAAATCCAAAACGGAAATAGCTAAAGAATTGAATAAATTAGAAATTTCAACACCTCTAAAATATAAACAAGAAACTACAAACTATTACAACCCAAATTCAAATGCAACTTACAAATGGAATAGCACAGTTATAAATAAAATATTGAGAAACCCTATTTATGTAGGAGATTTAGTCCAATTACAATATAACAAAGTAAATTATAAAATAAAGAAAATCAAAAAAGTTCCTGAAGAAGAACAAATTGTAATTTTAAATAATCATGAGGCAATTATAGATAGAAACACATTTAATACTGTTAAAGAAATGCTTAATAAACAGACAAATGAGTGGAATTATTCTAATAGAAAAAATCATTTACTAACAGGGCTGGTTTTTTGCAAATGTGGTAGTCGAATTACATACAACAAAAATCATGGAAAAGTTTTTAGATGTGTTTGCTCTAGTTATAAGAAATATGGAAGTAAGTTTTGTTCTAATATTCATTTAAAAGAAGCAGAACTTTTAGAAATGGTAGCAAGTTCATTAAAGAAAAATGTAAATACATATTTAAATTTAAAAGATTTACAGTATCCTTTAATAAAGACAAAAAATAATAAAGCACAAGAATTATCAAAATTATCTAAAATGAAAGAAGAAATTAATAAAACAATTACTAATTTATATGAAGATAAGATATCTTCTACTATTTCGTTAGAAACATTTAAAATACTGATTAAAAAATATGAAAAACAGAAAAAAGAATTAGATATGAAAATATCAGCGATTTCTAAATCTAACGAAAATATACAAGATTTAAAATTAAATCATAAGCAATTAGAAGATGTAATGAAACAACTGCTAAAGCTTGATACAATAAATGAAGAAAATAAAAGCCTAGTTTTTAAATTGATAGATAAAATTATAATAGATGATAATAAAATTACTATAAAATATAAATTTAATAACATAGAGTTATAATTCCTCCAAAGCAAACCAAGGGTGGCCTTGGGAAAGGGGGAATTATTAATGTGGACTTATAACAAAACATTACAATATCCGATTAATATAAAATGTCCAGATCCTAGATTGGCAAAAGTAATTATATCTCAATATGGTGGACCAGATGGTGAACTTGCTGCTTCTTTAAGATACTTATCACAAAGATTTGGTATGCCAGATCAAAAAGCTAAAGCAATTTTAAATGATATTGGTACAGAAGAATTGGCACATTTAGAAATGGTAGGAACAATTGTACACCAATTAACAGATGGAGCATCAATAGAAGAAATTGAAAAAGCAGGATTAGCACCATATTATACAGACCATGGGGTGGGTTTGTAATATATCCTAATCCTACTTATCATTTATCATCATTTTAATTGTTATTTTCAAATAATTCTTTAATATATAATTCTCTATTTTTAAGTTCATTGTTTTTGCCTTGTAATAAATTCTCAAAAAACATTACTAAATAATCAAATGTAGGATAAATTCCTCTCGGAATATTTCCATAATTACTTCTAACTAGTGCATTTCTAAAATATAAACTTTTATCCTTAAACATATCATTATTAACATTAAATCCCATATTATTAAGATATTTTTCAATAAATACTGCTGTTGTTCTAGTATTACCTTCTCCAAAAGGATGCACTTGCCAAATGCTTGAAGTGAATTTTGCAATATGTTTGATTAATTCATCATTATTTAGTTTTGAATAATCAAATTCTTTTTCTTCTTTAAAATCATAATCAAAATAGCTTTCTATATCTTGATAATTTACATATTTAACAGTATCTCCATTTAAGATGTCCTCTTTTTTGCTAATATTATAATTCCTATAATTGCCTGCAAAATCATAAATATCTTTAAATAGATATTTATGAATATTCTTTAAAGTAATAGGACTAAAACCAAAACTCTTATCTTCTAATAATTGAGCTATTCTCAAAGATACTAAATCACATTCTTTTTCTTTTTGAATATTTATGTCATTAGAGTTTTGGGTTTTATAATGTGTTTTTAATAAGTTTTCTACTTCGTAATATTTTAATTCTCCATTAATATTTTTTTGAGATAAGTCTAATAAATATTTAGAAGGCTCTAAATTATCAACTTTATTTAATCCAATACCTGTATTCCAATATTCTTGTTTTTTTCTAGTATCAGTTGTTTCATTTTCAATTATATAATTTTCTTCATTAGACATATAAAAAAACCTCCTAAAATTTATCTTTTTCATACTTTTATATTATACCATAAAATGCCTAAAATTACTATAGTTTTGCCTAAAAATTCCAATGAATTACAATGTCTTGAGTTTTAGTTTTTTTGTTCTTTTCTCCAATTTCAATATAATCTATGAAGCTATTTACAATATCATAATTAAGTTCTTTAAAATCTTTAAAGTGATTAATTATTTTTTCTTTTTGTTCTTTTATAAACTTACTGTTTAATTCTTTTTCTTTTAAATTTGATAAATCATTTTCGGTTTTTGATAGTTCTTTTTGTTTTGTTGATTTATCAGATAGGAAAGAGGCATTTAAATCTTCAAATACGTCTTCTGGAACTTTTCCACTTACTTTGTTTAAGTAAAGTTCTTTTATAGCTTTATTAATGCTTTCCATATCTTTAGATAAAGTTTCTTTTTTGCTTTCTAGCAATTTGGCTTTATTAAAGTTATCGTTAGAAATAAATAAGTCATCAGAAATATTATCAAAATTGTAAAATGCTAAAATTTTCTCTTTAATTTTTTCAGTAACTAAATTTTTAAGATTCTCATAGCCAATAGAATGGGTAGTACAAGTTCCATATAGTTTTTTAGAGCCTTTACAAGAAAAGTAAATGTAACCTCTATCATTTTGACATTTATAAAGTTTTGTTCCACAATCCAAACATACTAGCTTATTAGCAAAGAGATGAACTTCACCATTTTTACATCTTCTTGTTTTGCTTTTGAAAATTTCTTGAACTTTATAAAATTGTTCTTTGGCAATAATAGACTCATGAGTATTTTCTACAATAATCCATTCGGATTTAGGTTGGTTTACCATTTTTTTAGATTTGTAACTAACCTTTTTGTTATAACCTTGTACTAAATTACCAATATAAACTTCATTTTTTAAGATTTTGCTAACTGTAGATTCGCACCAATAGTCAATATTTTTGCCTTGATTTTTAAAGTTAATTCCTTGTGATTGTTTATATTTAGTTGGTGTTAAAATACCTTTGTCGTTTAATATTTGAGCAATTTTAGTAACACCATTTCCTTGTTCATAAAGGTTAAAAATTAATCGTATAACATCAGCAACTTCTGTATCAATAACAAGTTTATTTTTATTCTCTGGACTTCTTTTATAGCCATAACACACAAAAGAGCCAATATGTAATCCTTGTTTTCTTTTACTATCAAATGTTTTTCTAATATTTTCTGATAAATCCTCTAAATACCACTCATTAACTAAACCATTAATTTGTCTTGATTTCTTATTTCCTTTATCTAATGTATCAACATGATCTACAAGGCTTACAAATCTAATATTCCACTCAATAAATTTATTATGTAAGTATTTTTCAACTATTTCCATATCACGAGTGAATCTGCTTTGAGTTTTACAAAGTACAATATCAAATTTATGGCTTTTAGCATCTTCTAATAATTTATTAAATTCAGGTCGTCTACTATCGATTCCAGAATAGTCCTCATCACAGTAAATGTTATAAATATCCCAACTCCTTTCTATTGCATAATTGATTAGCATAGATTTTTGATTTTGGATACTTTCGCTTTCATCGTTTTCGTGTAGTTTGTCATCGTCTTCGCGAGAAAGCCTACAATAAATTGCCACTCTCATAAGTTTACCCTCCAATCGGTAAACTACTCATTTTGTACAACCATATTATACAAAAATAAGTAGTATTAATCAACGCTATTAGCAAATTCTTTTATAATTAAGCTATTAACAATACTATTTATATATTTTGTAATATCATCTATATTTTCGTATTTGTTCTTTTCAATAACATTAAAATTAACTTTTTCACACATACAAGTTCCTCCTTTTGTAAGAGTTACAATACTCCTGCTATATTAATTCATATTCAAAAGGGCTTGTATTTGTGCTAAAAAGCAAAAAAATAAAGCCCTTTACAAATTTGACTTTAAAATAAAAATATATTTAATTAACATATGTTTTTCCTCATTTCTTACTATATAAAAACAAAATTTTATTAAAAATCTAATAAAATCTTGTTAGCTACTAAAACAACATACATGTTTATATTTTTGTATTGGTACTTTGATATTCATATTTATAGTTTTTGGAATATCAAATCCAACTTTTAACTTTCTATCTATCACTAAATTTCCTTTGCTGTTAGTATGATAGGCATTTGAGTTCCATTTTGCAAAAGCATAGTCTGACATATTATTAGTAGCATAAGATAATTCTATTGCATCTTGTTTTTGCCTAGCTATCATTTGTTCATAACTGTTGTCATCTTTCTTTGGTCTATCATAAGTTTTAAAATATTCTTGTAAATAAATTTTTCTATTTTCTGCATTTGTTTTTTTACGAAGTTCCTTTTCTTGTTTGTTTCTATTGTCAGCCTTTACAACCTTTGAAACATAAGGACAGCTTTTTCCAACTATTTTAGCAATTTCATTTTGTTTTAGATGATGATTATAATATAAGTCTAAAATCTGTTCTTTAGTATTCAATTTTTCTTTTTCCTCCTTTGGTTAATTTTTTGTTTGCATGATTTTAAATACAATTCGCCTATTGACATTTGGTATTAATTGTTGTATTATTATTTTGTAAAAAATCTTACATAACGATTTCACATTGTTATTATATGATTATAATTTATATTTGCCAATACAATTTCAAATATTTTATCAAAATTTTTTACATAATAAAAAACGAAGGAGATAAAAAATGAGAGAATTGCCTCGCCATCTTGTTTTAGAAGATTTCTATATATGGTTTAATATGAAAGATAAAGAAGAATATTATGCAACACCATTATATTTATATAATGTATTAAGAAAAGATACAGACAAAGAAAATGATGAAGAAAAAAAGAAAGATGAAACAAGAGTATATTTAGAGTTAGAAAAGGATATTTCAAAAACAAAATTAAATAAGAAACAAGAAGTTATTAGACAACCTTCAACTATTTATATTCATTATGCAGAAAGTATAGGTTCATTATTAATAAATTTTTTAAATGCTGACTTTTCATCTTTTCAATCTGCATATAATACATTTTTTTATGCCTATGGTTTTGAATTAATAAAAGAATATACACCTTACATATACTCAAAAGCTGATGAATACATAACAGATGTAGAATTTATGAAAATGTTAGAAGATATTTATAACACAAGCCTAGATGATTTATTAGAATGGCAAGACAATTTCAAGAAATGTGTAGATTTTGTCTATAACTTAAATGGAAATGAAGAATTAAAAGAACATAGTACATATTCAAAGTTTGTTGCTTATACAATTAAACACAACGAATTTTATACATATTCACAAGATGTAGAGGTTATTTTAGATAATTATATAAACATACATAACCATCATCATAATGAAAGTTTAGAACATTTAATAAAGGGTATAAATGAAAAAAATCCAAAATTAGAATTACACAATGTTTATACAAGTGCAAAATTAAGAAGTATTTGCTTTACTATATTAGATCAACTTGTAAGACAAGAAAGCTTATCGATAAAAACTTGTCAAATTTGTGGTAGATATTTTATACCAACCTTTAGACAAAATGAAATTTACTGCGATTTGAAAAATGTTGATGGTAGTGCAACTTGTAGAGATAAAGGTGCAAGTGAAACTTATAAAAAGAGTCTTGAAAGTAATCCAGCATTATTACTTTATAGAAGAACATATCAACAAAAGATTATGACAGTATATAGAAATAAAGAAAATAAGCAATTAAAGAAAGATTTTGACAAATGGAAGAAAGAGGCACAAGAGAAAATTAAATTGTTCAAAAAAGGCAAACTAGATGAAAATACTTTATATAATTGGATGGTTGAAAATAAATAATATATAGGAGGTTGTTATGAATAAGCCAATAATAGGAATTGTAAGTAAAATAGTAGTAGATACGGAAGGAAGAAATGCATTTTATGCAAATACCAATTTATGTGAAAAAGTAATACTTAACGGAGGGATACCTATAACATTAAATAATACAATGTTAAATAAATATGATGAAAAAGTAGAAGATATTGTTGTAGCAGGAATTGATGATAAAATAATACAACAAATTAAATTATGTGATGGAATTATATTACAAGGTGGTATTAATTATTCTACATATGAAGTAAATCTTGCAAAATATTTAATTGACAAGAACATTCCTGTTTTAGGAATTTGTGCGGGAATGAATTGTTTAATAAAAGCAGGTGGTGGAAACTTTAGAAGAGATACAAATCAAAAAATACATAATAATAAATACGATAATTTAACAGCACATATGGTTTCAATAAAACAAAACTCGTTTTTATATGATATATTAAAAGTAGAAAAATTATATGTAAATAGTGTTCATACTAGAACATCTACAAATACAGGGATATACGAGCCTGTTGCTTATTCAGAAGATGGATTGATAGAAGCAGTAGAACTAAAAAATAAAAAATTTAATTTAGGCATACAGTGGCATCCAGAACAATTTGATATAAGCAATATTAATAATGAAATATTTAAAAGATTTATAGATAAATGTAGTGAATAAATATAAAAAATCGAAATAATGAAAGGAATTAATTTTATAATGAAAAAATATCATGAACAAGAAATAGAAACTACTTTTAAAGAATTATTAACATACATAGATTTAATGGAAAATAAAGATTTAATTGCTATAGCAAAATCTATATTAATAGATAACAAGGAAAGTTTTTGTAATAGATCAGCAATGCCAGATTATTATAGAGATGGTATCTATGAAGAAGGTAGTCATCACTTTTTTAAAGGAGGACTTTTATATCATAGTTTAGGAGTGACTAAATTATCTTTAGAAATATCTAAATTATATAATAGTAAAGTCATAGATAGTGATTTAATAATATTTGGAGCAAGTTTGCACGATATTGGAAAAATAGAAACAATGAGAGAATGGATTGATAATGAAGAATTAAAGTGTCCTAAAACTATTAACTCTAATTTATTAGAACACACATATTTTGGAGTAAACATAGTAAAAGAATATTTAGATAAAAGTAATTTAGGTAATATAGTAAAAAATCAAATGTTGCATATAATTGCTACACATATGTCACAAGATATAGGAACATTTACAGATAATTGTATGATAGAATCAATTATAGTTGCACAAGCAGATGATTTAGATTCAAAAATAGAACCAATAGAATATAATTTATCTAAATTATATGAAGGGGAAAAAGAATATTATGATAAAAATTTAAAAAGAAATATATATTTAAGTGATAAATTAAGAGATAAAGGAGAAAAATCAAAATGCAATTAGAAAAACTCATTATTATATGTCCATTAATATTTATTAGTGGAATATTAGATGCAATAGTTGGTAGTGGAGCTTTAATCAGTATACCTACTTATATAGTATCAGGGTTACCAACACATTATGCTTATGGAACAAATAAATTTGCATCATTTTTAGGAACATTTACATCAGCAGTTCGATATATAAAAGAAAAGAGATTTGATATAAAATCTGTCTCTATATTTGCTATAATTTGTATGATTGGTTCAGCTATAGGTTCAAAGTTAACACTATATTTAAGTGATATATATTTAAAATATATTTTAGTAGTTATATTACCAATACTAATATTTTTGTTAATTATTAAAGGAAATGTTAAAGATTTATTAAATAATGACAATGTAGAAATGAAATTACCAAAATTTAAAATGTTAATTTTTTCACTAATATTTGGATTAGCAATGGGATTTTATGGGGGATTTTTAGGAGTAGGAACAACATCATTTTTGATATTAATATTCATAAACTTTTTTAAGTTGAGCTCTGTAAAGGCATGTGGAAATGCTAGAATTGTAAATTGCTGTCTAAATTTAGTTGCAATGAGTACATTTTTATTTTCTGGAAAGATAGTATTTGAAATCGCTATTCCAGCAGCAATAAGTTCCATGCTAGGGAATTATATAGGAGCAGGATTAGCTATAAAAAAAGAAAATAAAATTATAAAACCATTGTTTATAATTATTTTTCTAGTTTTATTTATAAAATTAATATGTGATTTAATTTTAAACTAAAACTAGAAGATTTCATTATACAAGGGGAGTTAGTAATTTCACTAACTCCTATTTATAATATTTCAAGTTCGTATTCCTTTTCTTGTTCATACTCAAGTTGCCTTTTGGGGTCAATAAATGTACGAGTTTCTTCTTCAAAATTTTTGACCAATTCTTTAGATTCTCCAATACCAAATTTATGGCAAATCCAAACTATGAATTTATCAACAGTTTCATAGAATTTATCAATAATTTTGTGTAAATGGTTATTTTCCTTTTCTAATGACCTAATTTTACTTTTGTATTTATATTCAATGTCAAATTCCTTATTTTCAAATTCTTGTTCTAATTCTCTTTTTCTATTTTCAAATCTTAAATCAAGAGTATTATTTTTCTTTTTATATTCGTGTTCTAAATGCTCTACAGTGTTGTGTAATTTTTCATTGTCAGCAAGTATGGAATCTCTTTCTTTTTGGTATTTTTCAGCTTCGTTAACTAAATTCACTTGTTTTAATAATTCCTTTTGTAAAGAAATTTTTTCATTATATAGTTTTTCTATCATATCATCTTTGGGTTTAATAATGTCATTTTCTACTTTTTCTCTATTCAATTTTATTAGTTTTATATCATTTATATCTGGAGTTTTTGGCAGTTCTAGTTTTATATTATCTAATACCTTTTTAGTATTTTCAAAATTAGTGAATCTCTTTAAATCTTCTATTTTCTCATGTTTTGCACCAGTTTCTTCTACTGGTAAACCTCGTTCTAAATCAAAACCTTTTGAAGTTATATATTTGTGAAAAGTATTTTGTAATTGTCTGTAACTATCTCTACCTTTCCAAAAATCTCTACAACATATTTTATCAATTTCATTTCCTTCTTTATCTTTTGTATGAATTACAGGTATATATACTAGGTGCATATGTGGTGTAGTTTCATCTAAATGTACTGCTGCAGATATTATATATTTTTCTCCAAGATTTTTGTAATTACAAACGAAATTATAACTTTCTTTGAAATATCTCTTTGTTTCTTCTAAACCTATTTTATCAAAAAAAGCATTATCAGAAGTAATCATCATTTCACACATGATAATACTATTACTTCTAATAGTGCCTTTTAAATCATATTCTTTTTTCATTTTATCAAATTCTTTTATATAAGTTAGTTCATTTTTCTTACAATAAAAATTCAAATGAGTTCTTGTAGGGTCAATATCTTTATTAGAATGACCTTTTGACCTTCTATCATTGTGAATGTATGATCCCTGTGCATCAACTCTTGTTAATTTATCATTTCTTATAATAGCATAGCTCATATCTTCTTGCACCTCCTTCTTTGCTCAAGATATTCTTTGAATTGAGGTGAACCAAAAATATTGGACAAAAAATATTAAAGTATGGAGGTTCACCAGTATGTTTAAATATTCATTTGATTTTAAATTTAAAGCAGTAAAATATGTTGTTTATGGAAAGCATTCATATAGAGAAGCTGCAAGAAAATTTAATGTCCATCAAGAACAAATAAGAGTATGGACTAATAGGTATAAGACTTATGGTAAAAATGGACTTATACCAAAGCCAATTCAGAAATATGATGGCAAATTTAAGGTAGATGTTGTAGAATATATGTATGCTAACCATTTATCTTTTGAAAAGACGGCTCTTCACTTTGGATTGCCTTCTTCTACAAATGTTGTATTATGGAAGCAAATGTATGAAGAGAAAGGTGCTCAGTATTTGCTAAATAATAGAAATATTGCAATTGATAGAGTAAGAGTAAATCGTGTGAAAAAGAAGAAAAATAAACAAAATACTAATTCAAATACATCAATAAAATCTACTTCTAAATCTTCTCTAAAATCTGATAAAAGTAATGAAGAACTTTTAAAAGAAATAGAAGATTTAAGAATGGAGAACGATTACTTAAAAAAATTACAAGCCTTAGTTCAAAAAAGAACAAGCCAACAAAAAAAGAAAAAGCATTAGCCGTTTATGAATTAAGGCAAAAGTATAAAATAACGGCTCTATTAAGAAAAGCAGAATTATCAAAAAGCACTTATTATGATATTATTAGTAAACTTTCAAAGCTAGACAAATATGAAGAAGTTAAAGAAGTAATAAAGCAAATATATCATTCAAATAAAGGAAGATATGGCTATCGTAGAGTAACATACGAGCTTTTAAATAGAGGCTATAAATTAAATAGAAAAACGGTTTATAAATTAATGAAAGAGTTAGGGTTACAATCATTTGTTAGAGTAAGAAGATATCGCTCATATAAAGGAAATTATGGGAAAGTAGCACCTAATATATTAAAAAGAGATTTTAGAGCAGATAAGCTAAATTCAAAATGGGTTACAGATGTTACTCAATTTAATGTATTAGATACAAAAATATATTTATCTCCCATAGTAGACTTGTTTAATGGAGAAGTTATAAGTTATAATATATCTGAAAGCCCAAACTTTCATCAAATAGAAGATATGCTAGATAAAGCATTTATAAGGATTTCAGACAATACGAATTTGATTCTTCATTCAGATCAAGGTTGGCAATATCAAATGGAGAAATATCAAAATCGTCTAGCAGAAAAAGGAATCATACAAAGCATGTCTAGAAAAGGAAATTGCTTAGACAATGCTTGTGCAGAAAATTTCTTTGGTTTATTAAAAACAGAGTTTTTCTATGATAAAATATTTGAAAGTGTAACTCAATTTAAAAGAGAACTTATAGATTATATAAATTATTATAATAATGAGCGTATAAAATTAAGACTAAAAGGAAAAAGTCCAATTCAATATAGAATGGATTTTGAACAAGTAGCATAAAAAATTGTCCAACTTTCGTGGGTCACTTCAAATGTCTAACATACTAGACAAACAACTTTGTCAGTATGGCAGGGTTTTACAACCCCACACCCCAAACCTAAAAATTGCTACTCGCATTTTTAGGTTATTTCATAAAAAATGCTTATCGCAATTTTTATGAAATTTGAGCAAGAAAAATAAATTTTTCTTACTCAATTCACTTTAGCAACTATCAAGTAGAAACCAGAGGGAGAGAGCTAAAGTGAATTAGGTGTAATAATCCCATTTATGAAAAATAGAATTATTACACCTATATAAGCTGAAACCGTCGGTCGTTCGCCTCGTTTCATAGATAGTCTAGTAAGTAGTGATATTACTACTATAATTGCTGATGCTTAGGCTGTTAAACTTTTAGTTATTACAGCCTAGGTATGCAAAATAATTGAAAATTATTTTGTATTACCTTACATCTTTGTTCATACTTGTCCAAACTTTTTACAATTACAAATCCATTTCAAGTTTTGCCACCGAATACTCTTTAATTTATTGTGAGTTTTTGTTCTAAGATCTCACTTACGCACTTTGTATAATTAGACTGCTTATACGAATACGAGCAAACTTTATAGCATCGGCTTGCTAAACCAAGAACTTTTATAGAGGTTCTGCATATCTCTTGCATAGAAAAAAGACACCTATAATTTTTAAATTACAAATGTCTCTTCTATTAAATATTCAATTATATTTGCCCTCACGATCGATTTTAAGCAGAATAAAATTGTAAGGTAATAAATAATGCCTACAAAAAAATGTAGGCATAAAACTTCTTGTACAAAATAAGTAGTTACATATATATTTTCTTTTAGGATAGATAACAAACACACACCACATGGGGTAGATATTTATCCACAATCAGCAGCAGGAGTGCCATTTGATGCAACATGTTTAGCATGTAAAGGTGATCCGATAGCAAACTTACAAGAAGATTTAGCAGCAGAGCAAAAAGCTAGAGCAACTTATGAAAAATTGATAGACTTATGTAGAGATAATCCAGATGTTTTAGATCCGCTTCGTTATTTAAGACAAAGAGAAGTTGTTCATTTCCAAAGATTCGGAGAAGCATTAAGAGGAGTTCAGGATAAGCTAGCAGGAAGAAAATTCTATACAAGTAATTGTAATTAAAATTAAAAAATGATTATAGAATAGAAAATTTTAGAATTCAAGTATTTAATAAAATACTGTCTCATTCTTAATATTTTAAGATGAGATGGTATTTTTTTATCAATAGTGTTGACAAATAAAAAAAATAGACATACAATAAACATATGAATAGTTGCTCATATATAAAAACAATATACAAAAGAAGGAGGAATTTATGGAAGAAGGAATTTGCGAAAATACTGTAATTCATGAAGATACAGTAAAAAATGTAAAAGAAAAAATGCCAGAAGACGGGTTAATATATGACATAGCAGAACTTTTTAAGGTTTTTGCTGATTCAACAAGAATGAAGATAATATATGCTCTTATGGAAGAAGAACTATGTGTATGTGATATAGCCAATATAGTTCAAACTACTCAATCTGCAATATCACACCAATTAAGAATTTTAAAGCAATCTAAATTAGTAAAATATCGAAAAGAAGGAAAAGTAGTTTATTATAGCCTAGATGATGAGCATATATCACAAATTGTAAAGAAAGGGCGTGAACATATTGAAGAATTATAAATATATTTTAGAAGGACTAGATTGTGCTAGTTGTGCGAAAAAAGTAGAAGATAAAATAGCAAGTACAGATGGCTATGAAGATGTTACAGTAAATTTTTCAACTTTAAAATTATCATTTAAAACAAATAAAAATAATCCAAAAAAAGAGATAATAGAAATTGTTAAGGCATTAGAACCAGATGTTAATGTAGTAGATATGGAAGAAAGCAATAAAAAAAAGGACAGTAAAGAAAGTTTCCATATAGCAAGAATTATAATAGGAATACTAATATATTTTTTAGGAACCAAATTAAATTTTAATACTAATATACAAATAGTACTTATTATAGTATCAATAATAATATTATTAAGTAGAACAATAAAAAAGGCATTTATGCAAATACGAAAAGGAGTATTAGATGAAAATGCATTAATTACCATTTCTGTTATAGGAGCATGTTTAGTAAACAAAGTAATGGAAGGTGTAATGGTTATAACTTTATATGAAATAGGAAAAATATTAGAATCAAAAGCTATAAGCAAAACACGTAAATCAATTTCAGATTTAATGAATATAAAACCAGAATATGCAAATTTAAAAAATGGAGAAGAATATCAACAAGTAAATCCTGAAGAGGTAAATGTTGGAGATATAATTTTAGTAAAAACAGGAGAAAAAATTCCTTTGGATGGAATAGTATTAAAAGGCGAAGCAGAATTAGATAATTCTGCATTAACGGGAGAAAGTGCTTTTGTAAAGGTAAAAGAAAAATCTAAAGTATTATCTGGAGCTATTAATGTTCAAGGAATATTAGAAATTAAAGTAGAAAAAAATTATGAAAACAGTACAGTTAGTCAAATTTTAAATTTAGTAGAAAATGCAACTGATAAAAAAGCAAAAACAGAAACATTTGTTGCAAAAGCAGCAAAAATTTATACACCGATTGTATTAGGATTGGCACTGCTAGTAGCAATATTTATGCCAATTTTAATAAAAGGCTCTACTTATTATGACAGTATTTATAAAGCTTTAATATTTTTAGTTATATCTTGCCCATGTTCAATTGCAATATCAGTACCTCTTAGTTATTTTAGTGGAATAGGTAAAGCTTCTAAAAAAGGAATTTTAATAAAAGGTAGTGATTATCTAGATGGAATTAAAGATATAGGACAAATATTATTTGATAAGACAGGAACAATAACTACAGGAAAGTTTAAAGTTAGTAAAATCAAGACATATAATGGAAAATATTCAGAAAACGAAATATTAAATTATTTTGCTATGGGAGAAAGTTTTTCGAATCATCCATTAGCTAAATCAATTTTAGAAATGGTAAATGATGAAATTGATACAACTAAGGTTAAAGACTTTGAAGAAATATCAGGTAAAGGATTAAAATATACTTACAACAATATGGAAATAAAAATAGGAAATGCAGAATTTGTAGACAGCAAAGAAAAAATAGATGAAAAAGGAACAATTCTTTATTTGAAAATAGAAGATGAAATAACTGGGGGCATTGTATTAACAGATGAAATAAAGTCAGATGCTAAAGAAACAATTAAACAGTTAAAAGAATTAGGAATAAAGACAAAGATGCTTACAGGAGATAAAAAAGAGGTTGCAACTCGAATAGCAAAAGAAGTAAACATTGATGAAGTAAAGTCAGAAATGCTACCACAGGATAAATATAATGAATTAGAAAAAGTATTAGATAATAATATTACAGAAAAAAAAGTTGCATATGTAGGAGATGGAATTAATGATAGTCCTGTTTTAGCTAGAGCTGATATTGGTATATCAATGGGAGGTATTGGATCAAATTCAGCAATTGAAGCATCTGATATGGTTATTATGACAGATGAATTAAAGAAAATTATAGAAGCAATAGAAATTTCTAAGAAAACTAACAGAATAATAAAAGAAAATTTAATATTTTCAATTGGAGTAAAAATATTAATATTACTTCTTAGCATATTAGGAATAGCCGATATGTGGGAAGCAGTTTTTGCTGATGTAGGTACAACTTTAATAACTATATTTAATACTATCAGAATTTTAAAATAATTATTGACACAAGAATAAACAGATATGTTATAATATTCATATCTGTTTATTTTATATATTAAAAAGTTATTTTAATA